>Ga0116142_10004299_pt1 | contig 13686 bp, 9 predicted proteins | sample AD_UKC033_MetaG_FD_89785 | JGI IMG/M metagenome (GOLD analysis project Ga0116142, IMG submission 89785) | Active sludge microbial communities of municipal wastewater-treating anaerobic digesters from USA - AD_UKC033_MetaG | ecosystem: Engineered > Bioreactor > Anaerobic > Digestate | place: USA... | reverse complement strand
CCCACTTGATGTTCATCCTTTAACTCGTTGTTAAATAAACACAATCTCCACATTTCGTTTGCCATCAATGTCTTGGCAGCACTGCGCCGTCGCGTTCATCTGCGGGGTCAGCAGCGCGGACCCGGCATGTGTTTTTTTGGGAAACCGCGGGTGAATTCAAATTGCCGCCTGGGAGGAGCAACGGCGCGCCGCGTAACGCATCGAAATCGCTGATCATTTTTCGGGAATCGTTCTGTCCTGCAGAGCCGGGGTGCCAAAATGCCCGCCGATTCAGCTGATTTTGCGGTTTAACGATGCGCGGCCGGAAATATATAAAACTCGACGTTCAACAATTTTGGATTGAGCGGTTCTCGAAAATAATCTGCTACTGCGAGTCCTGCCGCGGAGCGCCAACGATAGTGAAATATTTCCGACCTCTCTTCGAGCGGTCGGGAAATATTGCATTATCGTTGGCGCTCAGCGGCAGGGCTCGGCAATCGCTGGTTATTTTCGAGAACCGCTTTAGCCAAAAAATGTTGAACATCGATTTAACAGGAAGCGCCGCTGGGCAACGCTTGGCCGGACGGAAAGAGGGCAGACCTGCCCCTTCCGCCAGAACACCCCCGGCGGCTGGCGCGCTGAAGACCGCTCCCGCCCGATTGGCGGCCGCGGAACCTCTAACTCTTGAACGCGTCTTTCAACAAGGAGTGTTCATCGTGGAAGTACATGACCGACACGGCGCAATTGTTCGCGATCACGTTGAGCTTGTTCCGTTCGTCCCAATTTCTGCGCCGGCCGTTCCGTCTGCGTTTGCGTTCGGCGGCAGTGACCGTTCCGGCGCAACCGGAGAACCGGATGCCGACGCGGACGGTCAGATCGCGGGCCGCGCTGGAGAACCGATGGCGCAAAGCGGCGGGAAACAGCCCGGACGGCGCCATCTCCAGCGCTCCGCCGGCGGGTTCGGCGGCCGGCGGATAGCAGGCGGACAACACAGCGGCGTTGTCTGACGGAGGCCGGGGGCGTTCGCCGTCCCGGCGCGCGTAAGCGGCCAGCAGCTCGGCGCGGAACGCATCGGGAATGCGCAGCCCGTACCGCTTGCGGGCGTTCGTCTTCGCTGGGCCGAGGCACTTCACGCGGAACGGGCAGCGCGCGCACACGCCGGGAGGCGACTCGAATTCGATCAGGGATATCCCGCCCTCGCCCGACTCCCGCGACAGATGGACGTAAGGGATTTTCAGGCCGTTCCAGCAGATGAGGGCCGGCGTCACGGCATCCCAGACCACGCCCCGCCGCTCGGCTTCCTCCGACAGATCCATCTTCCGGAGGACGGCGGAGACGCGGCCGCGGCGGGTCGGGCCGCCGAACGCCGCCCGCGCGGCGGATTGGGGCTGGCCGGCGTTTCCGGCAGAACCGGGCGGCGTTCCGGCATCCGGGAACAGAAGGAGCGGCCCTTCCCAGACGTCCGCCCGCGGCTGGGGAGCGACGGCGGGAACGGGTTTCCCGGCGATCCTGGCGCCGATTTGGGCCCGCAAATTCCAGACGAGCTTGCCGACGCCCATCGCCAGCAGTTGCCCCCCGTCATTCTTGCTGAACAAATGGTTGAGGCTGAGTTCGCGGTTCGACTGGGAGAACCGGCACTCTTCCCCGCCGCGCCAGAAATACACTTCCGCCGTTTCGGCGCTGCCGAACGCTTCCGCGGGGAGCGATGTGAGGAACAGTTCGTACACATGCCCTTGGTGTTCGTGCCCGTTGCTCGATGTGTCCTTGGTTTTCGCGAAACGGGTCACAACCAGCCGGGCGGTTCCGCTGACGTCCAGCCCCAGCAGTTCGGGAACCTGCGCCAAATCGGCGGCGGCCAATTCGGCGGCCCAGCGCTGCGGGCCGGCTCCGGACGCGCTGGACACTTTGCGCCAACGGCACGCGTTGAGCTGGCGCTGGATGCCGGGGTCCTTGAGCAGCGCGTAGTTGGCGTACCGGGAAAGATAATGAAACCCTTGTTTGACGGCGAGGGCCAGGAACACGAAATGCCCGCCCGCCCCGTCGATCCGGAGCAGCACCTGTTCCCGCGGGATCTTCGCCCGCGAGCAGACAGCGGCGATGTCCTCCAGCGCGCTGGGCAGGGCATCGTGCATGTCGCCGTTGCCGGGGTAGACGCCGGAGCTGACGAACAGCGCCGTGCCTTCGTGCAGGCAATGAGCCCAGCTCTGGATTTTCTCTCCGCGCTTGCGCCCTTGGTGCCCTTTCCGGGCCGTGTCCGGCCCCAGCCGGACAGGGGCGGGGCTGCCGCCGTCCTCCGGCAGGTCCCGTTCCCGGAACGCTTTGACTTGAAAATCAAAACCGAACACGTGCCAGCCTTGGCCGCGGTTGTCCAGAATCTGCGCCGCGGGATCGGAGATGAGCGGGCCGCAGAGGCAGCTGTCCTGGAGGGACAGCGACACCACTGTCCGCGCCACGGCCAGGGACACGGCGCAGAGATATCTCGACACAGCGGATTGCACGGGCAGGGAAACCATCCCTAGCGCCGCCGCCAGCCAGGGCCTCGCCGACGTGATGCTGGAGCAGAATCCCTTGATCCGCGGGACGGCCATGCCGCTGAACACTCCGATCAGGAACACCACGAACGGCCAGTCCGGATAAACGCGCGCCTGCCGTGGAACGCGCAAATGCCTTTCGAACAGCGCCTGCAAATCCGTCTTTTCCCGGATCCACTTCATCAGGGCGAGGAACTCGTTGAGCGGGGACGGAATGATATAGCTTCCAGGTTTCCGCTTGACAAATCGTTCTTTCACGTTTCTCATAAAACCTCTGAGTTTAAATGCCGGTCTCCATTCTGGAGCCGGCGTTGTTGTTTAACCCTACTCTTTACAGCCGCTTGCCAAGTTAACGGCGCGCTGGCGGAGCGCGGGGCGGCCGCGCCGGGCCGCGCCGCCTCGGTGATGGCACGAAGGGCGGAGCGGTTGCTGAGACGCGGCGGCCGGCGTCCAAGAAGACAGGCGGACTTCTTAACAACTCCATGGCGGGAGCTTTAACACATGTCCAATTTTTGTACAATAGATTTAATGCGTTTTTGAAAAAATAATTAAAACTAATCTGAAAGACCGTCAATGGCACGTAAGCGGCGGCCAATGAAGGAAAAGTGTTCAATATGTAATCATGTCAAATAGTTAGCCGATGCTACGCCAGTGGGACGTTAGAGACTCCCAGAGGGAGACTGAAGACAGGCTTCTGATACGTCACATTTACACGGGAAAAATAGTGAGCCTGTCTCTCCCGAAGGGAGTGCTTGATTTAGCCCAGGAGTGCCGCGGCTCAAAGGGTTTCTGGATTGTCCAGCCCATTCGGCCGCGGCTCTCCTGGGCGGGAATGCGCCGAGCAAGACGCATGTTGGCACCGCAATCCTGTCATAGCATGTAATCCAACCAAATTAGGAAACGATAGACGTCGCGTGGTGGGGATCTTCGGGTCTCGATCATCCCTTGACCGCATGTTAACGGCCAAGGCGTGCCTACTTATCGTAACTGTTTGGTACCAAACAAATAAATTCCAGCACCTCGTCGCCATCATTGCGGAATTGATGAATTTCACCCGGCGCGATCAACATCACCGTGCCCGGCTGAAGCTGCCGCTCTCCAGCCTCGGTGACCAATTTCCCTTTGCCACGAATGACATAATTCTCGTGTTCGAACGGATGAGAATGATGATAGGTGTACCCGCCAGGCGCGACGGTGAATACGCGCATGGCAAAATTCGGCGTTCCGTCATCTACGCGCAATAGCCTGCGCGCTGACACGCCGCGAACTTTGTCCGACTCGACCGTTTGCGCCGGGACATCAGTGTAGTGATCGATGAATTTCATTTTTCTCCTCCTCCGCGCCTACTTTAGCCCAGCTGTGGCGGCGGGGGAACTGTTGCGGGCTCCTGGCGTGATGGCGTCGGTCATTCGTCGTGAAACAGCTTGGCCGCCTTCTCTGCCGAGACGACAATGCCGCGGATCATTGCTGAACTCAATCCGTTATGTTCCATTTGATTTAGCCCGGAGATGGTGATCCCGCGCGGCGTCGTCACCTTATCAATCTCCTCTTCAGGGTGCCGCCGCGAGTGCAGCAGCAATTGAGCTGCACCTAATGCGGTTTGGGCGGCGAGAAACAGCGCTTCATCAGCATGGAAGCCGATTTCGACGCCTCCCTGCGACGCGGCGCGAATGCAGCGGAGGAAGAACGCCGTGCCACAAGCGCACAGCGAGGTGGCCGACAGCATTTGGTCCTCATGAATCACATAACTGCGGCCCATGGTGTCGAACAACGCCCGGACTTGCGCCAAGCGGTCCGCCGGTGTGGTGTCCGAGGTGGCCAGACACGTCATGGAGTGCTGGATGGCGATAGCCGTGTTCGGCATTGCCCGGATGACCGGTATCTCGTGGCCAACCACGCTCGTAATCGCGGCAACAGTCACTCCGGTAACGACGGAAACGAACACGTGGCGTTCGGGATCCAATTCGCCGGCGATCTCTTGCAGCACGCCGGCAGCATCGCGAGGAGCGACGGCCAACACCACCACGACCGCGTGGCGCACGGCCTCACGGTTGTCCGTGGTCGTTCGGTATCCCATCTCCGCGAAGGGCTCGAGCAATCGGGCGGTGCGGCGGGTGAGAATAATGTCTCGAGGTTGATAGATGTGTGATTTGACGAGGCCATCAGCAATCGCGCGACCGATGTTTCCCGCGCCAACAATGGCAATGGTACCTGGTGAGCAGCTCATATGACTCCTGTGTAGTGTCCTCGCCAGCGGCCAGAGCCAGCTCATTGGCTAGAGGCGCGGCTGAGCAGTTCTTGAGGACGCGTGCTGTTGTGCCGGAGGCGAATCTGCCTGGCCAGCGGAGCGCGCTTATACCATGACGTGGAGCTGCTGGGACAGGGAGATTAACTTCGCATCTCGGGTCAGTCACATTATACTACGCCCCCGCTGCGGTACTGGGAGGAAGCCCTGTGGAAGCTAAAACCAGAAAAGTGTGGATTGAAAATGCCAAGACCGGAGCTCCAGACTCCGGGTTCACCCTAATCGACCCGCTACGCCTAGTGTCAGATCCCCTGCCGGTCAGCCGCGGGCAACTCGCGGCGTTCCGCCTGATGAACGGCAAACGCAAGCCGCAGGACATCCGCACCGCGCTCGGGGACGAGCACGGCGTTGACATGTCTGTGGGCGAGATTAAGGATTTTATTCAACTTCTCGATAAACGCGGTTGGCTGGATAGCGACCGGTTCCGCGGGTTACTGCGCCGGTCAGCCGAGGAATACCGTCAATTAGAGTCGCGCCCGTATCTGTTTCAAGGCGAATCCTATCCCGCGGATGCCGAAGAATTAGAACGGCTGATGGGGCAGTCCGAGACTCCACAGCGGCTGCGCGCCGCCGCGTGGCGCGAGGTCGAACGCGGTCCCATTGCGGGCATCGTTGCGCCTCATATCGACCCGTCGCGCGCTGGCGATGCCTACGCTGATGCGTATGTTCATGTTCCCATCGACGCCTCGTATCTGTTCGTGATCCTTGGCACCGCTCACGTGCCCGGAGATTCACGGTTCATCCTCACGACCAAAGATTTCCGGACCCCGTACGGCACCCTGTACACCGATGTCAATGCTGTCAACCGCGCAACCAAACTTGCATCGACCGACTTGCTCCAAGACGAAGTTCTCCACCGCACTGAGCACAGCATCGAATTCCAGGCACTGTATCTCTCGTTCCGCTTCCGCTGGGCGCGGCAGAACTCGATCCGGATCCTGCCCGTGCTCATCGGGTCATTCGCCGACTTCATCCGGGCGCAACGATATCCCGGCGATATTCCGGAGGTCAGGTCCGTATTCGATGCCCTGCGGCAGGTGATCGACGAACGTGAGCGCAGCGGCGAACGCGTGATTGTCCTGACAGGCGCCGATCTTAGCCATGTCGGCGATAAATTTGGCGACAGCGGCGCGCTGACTCCTGAACGCCTCGCTGCCGTGGAACAAGCAGACCGAACAAGTTTGCAGCACTTGCTGCACTTAGATGCCAGAGCGCTGTACAGCGATCTCGCCCGCGATGGCAACGCCCGCCGCTGGTGCGGACTGGCGCCGCTGGTTTGCTTGCTCGAAATCCTCCAGGCCGATAGCGCTTCGTTGCTCTGTTACGGCAAAGATTATCAGCCTGACGCCAATTATGCCGTGACTTACAGCGCAATTAGCTTGCATCGCGAGGCGCAAGAGTAAGTGGTGTTTAGCGCTCGCCTGACAACTCGCAGATCTTCCGCCTTTGGCCGCAGACAGACTATCATCGGGACCTTGTTCCTGCTGCTACTCGCCGCCAACTGCCAGCCGCTCAGCCCACATCAGCAGGAGATACCAACCGTCCCGCCGGCCTCTGTCGCCGGCGACGGGCAATCTGCCATGGTTAACTCCGCCGGACGCGCAGCGGGAAACCGGCAGGCTACTCCTCATATTATCGTTCTCGTGTTTGATTCGATGCGGGCAAGCGCATTGGGCGCCTATGGCGAGCCGCGCCCAGTGAGCCCGTCACTCGATAAATTCGCCCGCGAATCCTTGCAATTCATCAATGTCCATGCGCACGCCTCCTATACATCTGCCTCGTCGGCGTCATTGTTCACGGGAACACTGCCTGATCAACACCGGGTTCTGGCGCACACGGACAGGCTGCCGCAGGATATCCCGGTCCTCGCCAGCGCGCTTAAATCCGTGGGCTACTGCACTGTCGCTGTGTCAGAGATGGCCTCTTGTTCGCGCCATCAAGGATTCGATGCGGGATTTGACCAATTCGAGCACGGCTTCGGCCAGGGGATAGGACCGGAGCAGCGCGCGATGGACAAAGCTGCGTATAACGCATTGCAGCAGTTCATTATCGGAGCTGCTCATCGCCCGCAGTTTCTCTATCTGCACTTCCGGCGCCCGCATGGGCCGTATGACGGACGGTATGAATATCAGCAATTTTTCCGCCGACATCCTGAGCTTGCAGACACGCAAGCCGATAACGACGAATTGAATCGGCTCGATGCCGCGGGACCGCTCGCCCCCGAACTCGTGGAACATCTCCGCGATTTGTATGACGCCGGCGCGCGCACCATGGACGACACTGCTGGCTGGGTGATCCGCGTTCTTGAGCAAGCCAGCGTGCTCGATGCCACGGTGGTCATCGCCATGGCCGATCACGGTGAAGCGTTTTACGAACACCGACGGTTGGTTCACAGCCACTCGATTTATGGCGAATTGACGAATATCCCGCTGCTGATCCGCGCGCCAGTTCCGGACGCCCAGCGCGGGTTGTGGCCAGGACTAGCGGCAACTGGCGATATCTACGAGACCATCCTTGCCGCCGCCGGCATCGCCCGTTCAGCACACCAGACGAACGGCAACCGCCCACTCTGGCCCGCCGTGCGCGGCGAACACGTCGAGCCACGGGAATGGCTATACACCCGCGCCGCTGGCGACTTCCCGCCACAACACCGGGGGATCCGGTCGGCGCGCTGGTTCTTCGCCATCCGCGCTCCAGGACAGACGGTAGAACTGTTTGATGTTGAAGCTGATCCTGCCGAACGCAGAAATCTTGCGCAGGAGGAACCGGAACGGGCGGAATGGTTTCATACGGAACTGCTTCGTGAAGAGCGCTCGTTCCGCGCGTTCCAGTCTGGCGCGAACTCGCCGGGTACGGCTGGCCGAGCCCCTGATCCCGAACTCATGGACCAACTGGAGAAACTCGGCTACCTGCATTAGGGCGGGCAGTGGAATTTACTGAAGAATCGCCACATGACATCATTGGCCCGCAGCGCGTCCGATTTTTCGCCGACGATCCGCTTGGGCAATAACCGCCGGCCACCAGGCCAATTATGCCCCATTCCCGCGATCACATAGACATCAATCCGCGTTCTCGCCGATTCCTCACCATAAATCGCCCGGCTGTAACCCGGTTGACTGTGATCCCACACGGGGACCAACCCAAGCCCGGATAGCGCGGCCCAGCGTTCAATCGTGTGCCGGACCGGCGGAACAGAATAGGGCAATGACCACGGCAGTTGGCCGGTGCCGCCGTCAATGGGCACGACCGGATCATCCGTGCCGGCAAAATAGATCAGCGGCACCGGACGGCTGACAGCCGGTTCCGGGAGCCAGAGATGCCCGGCAACAGCGGCGACCGCAGCCAGCCGGGCAGACAACTCGACGCCTAGCCTGAGCGCCATGGCGCCGCCATTGGAGAAACCAGCGGCATAGATGCGGGCAGGATCGATGGGATATCTTCGCCCGATATCGTCGATCATGTCCGCGATGAAGGTGGTGTCATCTACCGCTGTCCAATTGGATGGCCCATGGTTCGAACCATCGTTCCAGAACTGCGGATTTCCCGGAAGCTGGGCAGGCGCCTCCGGATCGGGACGGGTTCCCTCGGGATAGACGACGGCGAATCCCGCCGCATCCGCTTTCTCCGATAGTTGCGTGGATTGGACAGCGCTCAACGCCGTCCCTCCCCCGCCATGGAGAAAGATCACGAGCGGCGCAGGTCCAGATGGCTCATTTAGAGGCAAATGAAGAAGGTACGAGCGGTTTCGTCCTCCCGATACGACGCTGACTACATTATCTCCCGCAGACAACTGCGGCGCCGGCTGTGGCAGATGTGGGCGAAATTTCGGCATGTTTTCCTCTCGCAAAAAAAACGAGCCCGGGAGGGACCGGGCTCAGAAATCACAACAGACAGGCTGAAGGGAACCTGGCGGAGGGGTGCCAGGTTCAGAAATTATAGATCCCTTGTACTACTGCCACCGCAATTACTGCGGACCTCAACAAAATCCGGCGGGGACGTCACTGTGCCCCGGAATCCGTAAACATTAGTAGCTAAATTGAACAACATCGGACCCAGATAGGTTGTGCCATTGGCCCACACGGTCAACGCCGCGCCGGGCTGCTGCGAACACGTCGCATTGACCCGGAGAGATCGGTAAGCGCCGAAGTAAACAGCATTGGTGATTGTCACTGTGCAGCCGCCGGGGGTAGGAGTGACCGTCGGTTGCGGCGTGGCCGTCGGGGTTGACGGAGGCACCGTCGGAGTCGGCGTGGGATTGCTGCCGCCGCCGCCGGCGATTAACTTGACCTCATCAATGTTCCAGCCGCCGAACACCACGCCGCCGTCGCTCACCAGCTCGAACTTGATCCGCACGCTGGCGTTATTGTCGGCGATGGCAGAGATGTCCAAATCGACCGGCACCCAACTGGTGTCAACTAAATCGGCGCTCACGGGATTGGTCCAGACTTGGGTGTTATTGACGTAAATCGTCGCTTGATCGTATTGGCCGCGTTCGACTGTGAGCCAACGCATGAACTGCAGGCGAACGCCGGTGCGACCGGAGCAATTGATCGCCGGCGACAGCAAGTAATTGTTTACACTATTCTTATAGTTGCCGTCCCAGCCGCTCCCCGCGAGGTCATTGCCGAAGATTTTGGTGCCAGCATAGGCTGATGCCGGATCATGGCTGTTGTTACCCGAGGGCGTTCCCCGCTGCCAATCATCTTGCGTCGCCACTTGCACGTGGGTCCAGCCATCATCGCCCGTCTCAAAGCCGGTATAGTAAAACTCCGTCTCTTCCGACTCGCCAATGGGGATGGTGAATGACGAGTTCCACGTGCCTTCATTCGCTCGCATCACAATGAAGAATTGAATTTCAGAACCCTCGATGGCGCCAGAACCAATGGTGATCCGGAAATGAGGCGACTGCGACGTGCCAGTGGCGCCAGCGCCGATGTTCGCCCAAGTCGCCAGCCCGTCATTAATTGAAACGTTGCCGTTCCACGTGCCCAAATTGCCCGTAACTCCCGTGGCTGTGGCTGAACCGGAATTGCGCAAGGTGACAGTGACCGTCGCGGCCTCGCCCGGATCGAGCACGCCGTCGCCGCTGTCATCAATCACCTGATAGTTCGCTAGAGACAAAACGACGGTGGAGGTTGGCGCATATTCATAAACTTGAGGCGAATAGCCGATATTGCAGTTGCCGTATTCGATATAGAAGAAACCGCCATCGCCCCAGTTTGGACCCCAACTGTTCTTCACAATCCACGAGCCGTTCGGACAGACATTATCGTTCCAGCCGACAATCGTCACGCCATGATTGACCGAACTGGTCGTGGGGCCTTCGTAACAGCCGCCAGAGTAATAACTGAGATCGTTGTACGCGTAAACCGCGCAGGCCACTGGTCCGGTCTGAAGCGCAGTCTTAATCGAGTTAATACTAGAGTTGGTGTAATTCCAGTCATCGAGCTGCGCCACAACGGAACACTGACTCTGCCGGCAGGGAGTCGAGTCGCTGGCCGTGTACGGCTGGCAGGACTCGGCGATTGATCCCGGATTGATCAGCATGTTCGCCGCATCGAGCCAACCGCCGTTGCAGCCATATCCCATATTGTTACACGACACCAACTGCTGCTCCGACAGATCCAGCGTCACCTGATCATTGATCATTATCGCTGATTCGAATGCGGCAACCACGCAGAACGCCCAACAACTTCCACAGTTGCCTTGATTCTTCACCGGACTCACGCCGCCCATCGTCCGCCAATCGAACACCGCGGGGAAATCCAACAGGTTCACGCCAGCTTGCTCCTCGGGCTCGACGTAATCATCAGGCACGTTTAATCCGTTGAACAACGGCGCCCGTTCTTCCGGAGACAGCACTGAGACCGCTGTTTCCCCTGCGGTCCAGGTGTAACCGTTGGCTTTGATCATCTCACGGACGCGCGCCAATTCCGCCTCGTGCGCTTCGACATCCCATGGCTCCATGGCCATAGCGGAAAAATTTGCGCACAGCAGCGCCACCGCGGCCAGCGCTAAATACAAAAACCGTTTCATTATGGACCTCCTCGCGTTGCGGGTTCAAAACTCCATCCTGTTTCAGCAATTCCTGTGCCAACTTGTCCGGAACGCTTGGAATTCCGGAAAAAGCCTGCGTAATATGCTGAAATATATAGCTATATTATTGCTCAACAACCGCCGGCGCCCAGCCCCCCCGCGCGGGGAACCCAGCGGACAAGTGCAATTCTTGCACGCCTTCATTTTGACAAAATGAAATCCTTGCGTCAAATAAGCGCGCAAAATTACCGCGAGCCAGTGTCCGCATTGTGAATGTTGTATGTATATTATTTAGACAGCCATTAAATCGTCGGGAGAACGGCACCCGGCCGCTTCACCACCGAACGCGTTCGCGTCGATCGAGGCGATGAAGGCGGATCGGTTGATGGAAATGGTTCAGACAACGTTATGAGTGCCGGGTAGGACTGGGCCGCTCGGGCGTCTCTTCTCTTTCTATGAACAGCGCGGGATAGGCATCAGCGGGAACTGTCCGGCTCAGATTGGAACAATTTCATCGCCGCGATGAATGTGTTGGCATGGATGGTGACCACGTCGTTGACATTCCGGGCATAACCGCCGGCGAGCGTAATCACGACGGGAATGTTCCGTTTCCAGCATTCGCTGAGGACGATGACATCGCGCTCGGCGAGGCCGTCAATCGTCAACTCCAGGCCGCCGAGCAGGTCATCAAAATAGGGATCGGCGCCCGCCAGGTACATGACCAACTCGGGTTGCTGCTGCTCGAGGATGCGCGGCACATCGTTGCGGAGGTGGGCGTTATATTCTTCGTCGAGCGTGAAGTCTTCGAGGTGCACATCCTGATCGCTTTTTTCTTTAGTGGGATATTGGAGGAATTGATGAATGGAATAGGTGAAGACGGACGGGTCGTTGTGGAAGATGACCGCCGTGCCGTTGCCTTGGTGGAGATCGCAATCGATCACAGCCGCGGCAGTGATTTTCCCCGAGCGTTGCATGGCTCTGATGGCGACGGCTATATCGTTGATATAACAGAATCCTTCTGCATGTTCTGGAAACGCGTGGTGAAAGCCGCCGGACAGGTTGCCCGCCCAGCCATGGTTCAGGGCCAGCTCAGCAGCGAGGACCGTTCCGCCGGCGGTGAGCGTGAAGAAGTCGATAATATGTTTGTTGACAGGCAATTCCGAGCGCATGGTCCGTTCGGTTCGTCGGGCGTGTAGCAGGTCATCGATATATTCGGGCGTATGGACTAAGGCGATGTCGTCCCACGAGGCCGGTTGTGGCTCGTGAAACGCAACCGGAGGAATTCCGTACTCGAGCAGGCGTTCGTAGAGCAGGCGGTATTTGTCCACGGGGAAGACATGCCGGCCGAAATTCGGCGCGTATCCGGCTGAATAGATGAAGGTCATCTGCTAGTCCTCGATTTTCTCTGCCGCCTCTTTGATCCAAATCCAAGATCGGACGAGATCGTGCTGCCGGGGTGATTCAGGAGACGGCGTGAGCAGACCGTAGGCTCTGCGCAAGGCGCGGAGAACGGACAGTGCTTCTTCGGCGGACACATCGAGATAGTCTTGTAGGAACAGCGCGGCGACGGTGCCGGTGCGTCCGATGCCGCCGAAACAGTGGAAATAGCCGATCATGCCGCGTTCGGTCCATCCGATCAGTTGCCGAACGGCCTTTGCCGCTTGCCTCGGAGTGGGCGGTTCCGTGTCGGGCACGGGCAACCGGCAGTAATAGGTATCATCAGTTGGCAGGGAATAGGGCGGCAATTCGCCGGGTTCGGTAAAATCCATGAACGCCCGGACACCAGACCGCGCTAGCATGACCGAGCGTTCGGGATCGAGGCTCGGATGATGGCCGGCCATGAGTTCGGCGGGAAGCAGCCAATAAGCGCCATCAAACGGGACCGGCGGATCGGCAAATGGCTGCATTCGGCTGCGGGCCAAGATCTGCCGGGCCATCCTAATGAGGCGGGATTCTTCGGCCGACCGGGCGGTCAGCGCACGGCGAACGGCGCCACTTCCCCATCGCGCCCCTAACAACAAGCCGACTGTGGCGCAAAGCGCGGGATCTCCGCAATGTTGGGACGCGATAGAAGCGAGCGTGCGCAGTGGCGGTTCGGTCTGCGCAGCGGCCCAGACAGCCAGACGCGCGGCATCAAGCGGATGATCGGCGCGGGCAAAACTGGAGAGGGGCCGTTTGGCGAGTTGCCGTACGTGCGCGGGCAGATCGGTCCCGTCATCGAGATCATCCAGCGGCAATTGTCCGCGCAGGGCTGCCGCGAATACTTGCGCCAGCAGCCGGGCCGCGTCGCGGATCGCATCATTACCGGCAACGCGCCCTGCCGCCGCTTCCGCCAGCGGCGCCAAATCATGCAGCGCCCATAAATTGCCCATCACGGCCGCTGGCAAACTCGACAGCACACTGCTGAGTTCTGGTTGGTGAGCAGGCTCTTCCGCTCGAGTCAGCGCGGACACGGTGGCCGCCGCTTGGCCTGGGTCGTAGCGGCCGCTGTCGATGCAGCTTTTGGCGACGGCCAGAGTGGCCAATGTCCGCCATCCTGGTTCTAATTGCGGCGGCAGGTCAGTGAGCGCTTTCTCCGCATATTCAGACTCGGCAGCCAATTTACCCGGCGCCAGCGAGCCGATGGCTTCCCCGAGCGCTAGGCCAATCATAGCTCCCTCGAACCTTGCCCGGAGCGATGACCCAATCCAATGCGTCATGAACTGCACCTCCTAAACTAAAGAGTAAGGATATCGTCCTGAACGAGGAATGCAACCTGCTGCGCCGCCGGTTCAGGGATCCGTCAACGTCAGAGGAGACCCCGCCGACCTCGCGTCGGCGGTGAACCAGATAGTT
>Ga0116142_10004298_pt1 | contig 13686 bp, 11 predicted proteins | sample AD_UKC033_MetaG_FD_89785 | JGI IMG/M metagenome (GOLD analysis project Ga0116142, IMG submission 89785) | Active sludge microbial communities of municipal wastewater-treating anaerobic digesters from USA - AD_UKC033_MetaG | ecosystem: Engineered > Bioreactor > Anaerobic > Digestate | place: USA... | reverse complement strand
CACACGCCGTCGCCCGCGCGTGCTGCGCCCTGCAACAGATCAATGCCCGCGCAATGCGGCTTGGGCGGGCAGCCAAACAGGCTCAGAATGGTGGGATAGACGTCGTATCCCGTGACAACGTCCCGGCGCCGTAATGGGGTCGATACCCCTGCCTCGCCCAAGGTGGTGATAATCAGGGGGACGTGCGTCAATGTCGCATAGGCCGCCCCGCCGTGACCGACCCAGCCGTGTTCGCCAAATTCCTCTCCATGGTCCGAAGTGAGGATCAAGACCGTTTCCTCTCCCAGACCCAAATCCCGCAGCCCCGTGACCAAGTTCCGGACCAGTTCGTCGGCCATGCGCGCGCACTCGTCATAGCGCAGACGATAGTGTTCCAGGGCGCGCGCGTCGTTGGGCCGCAGACCCTGCCGAATCTGCGTTCCCGCGTCAATAGTCAGTTCCACCGACCGCACCAGGTCTTCGGAAAACGCGTAGAGAAATGGCCCCGCCATCTCGTAGGGCGCATGAGGGGGAAGATAGTGCACATACAGGAAAAAGGGACTGTCCTTCATCTGTTGCGCCACTTCGATCGCCGAGCGCGTCACAGCATGACACGTCTCCACGTCATGCCCAAAGCATCCCCGGAACTCGTCGAAGCGCCGGCCCAGACCGCGTTCCAGGGATATGAACGGATTCTGCGAAACACACGCCGTCGCAATGCCCTGATCTCCCAACACCTGCTGCAGGGCGATGTCCTGGTATCGGAAAGTATCGAGGTAGGTCACTACTTTGTGTTCGAACACGTACAACGACGTGAGCAGGCTTGCCACGGAACTGAACGTGTATGTGTCGGCGGAATGAGCCTGCTCGAACAGCACCCCGGTCGCCGCAAGCTCGTCAATGAACGGCGACGTGCCTCGGATATGACCGTAACAGCCCAAAGCGCCCGCGCGCAGCGCGTCCAGCACGACAAGAATCACGTTGCGTGCGGCGCCTGATTTCAACGCCATGGCAACGGGTGCGGCTTCGCGCGCTGGCGGAGGCCGATCCAGGACAATGCGCGGCGCTTGCACCAGAAACTCGGTATCAGCGGACACCATCGTGGTGTCGAAGACAATTTCCACCACCTGATTGGCCCACGCAAGCAGGTCGATATCCATGTCGAACAACGGGCCGATGCCCGCCGCGGACCCGTTAAGGAGCGTAAGTTCTTTGCCCCCTTGAGCCGAGTCCCAACGCAGCACGACCCGCAGGCCGCTCAAGTCGGCGGCATCGGTCCGCACCTGAGCCTTGAAGCGAGGTGGCCCCGACGAAGGGAGCCGTGCCGGAAACAGCAGTCGCGTCGCCGCGGGCAGCCGAACAAGATTCTCCTCGAATGCGACTTTCGGCTGTGCCGGCGGGCCGGAGGCGTCCTTGATGCGCAGTTCGCTTAGCGCAAACGCGACTTCGCGCGTATCGTTGCCATCCTGTAACTGATGCGCCGACACGGCGTAGCGATTGGCGAACGTCAGTTGGTTCGGACCAACTCTTTGGATGGTTTCGGGTATGGCGAATACGCGGACTTCATCGGCCCAGCCTCGCGCCGGATCAAACTCGATTACACCGACGGAGGCGCCTTCCCAGAACACCTCGACGCGCTGCGCCGGAAGAGACGCACTGTAGCGCGGCCGCGCCCGGAGGCGCAGAGAAAGTGGTCGTGGCCGCAGTACCGTAAGGTACATGTGCGAATACAACCGCGTGGACCACAGCAATGCCTCGTTACAAAAGACATTGCCGTCGCGCGTGCGCCAGCCGTCGCCCAGAACCCGAAAGCCGTCGGGGTTGTCTCCGCGTACTTCCGCTGTCTCCGCCTCGATAATGTGAGGCGTCAATGGGTTGGCGAAGTTCTTCCAAACGTGCTCTAGCATTTCGCTCGTCCGCTCATCCGACGGGGCAACTACCGATCGGGATTCCTGTGCCGACCCGTGCGCCGCAAGCAGTAGCATGAGGGCTGCGGACAGAGTGCGGATTCGTGCATGTCTCAGTATAGGACGTGGCTCTGTCATTCGATACTCGCTCCAGCACGTTGGCAATTGCGGACAAGAAACCGCGCGCCATTCAATCCATTTTGGGGATGCTTGGGTGAAATCAGTTCCATGCGCCGTGTTCGCCGCGCAACCGGGACGCTGCACAACTTAGCAAATAGGAAGACGCATTGTAAATCGCGCCAGCCCCGAGCCCAGCCGTTTGCGCCACTCGAAGCACGGCGCCGAACGCCGGCCGGGCGCTCAACAGGCCGCGGCGCGGCGCCGTTCCTCACGCTTGCGTTCTTCGGCGTCCATGACGGCCTTGCGCGGGCGCACGGCCTTGGGGGTGACCTCGAGCAGTTCGTCCGGCGCGATCCATTCGAGCGCGGTATCGAGCGTCAACCGGCGCGGCACGTCCAGCCCGTCCGTGTGGTCCTTTCCGGCGGCGCGGTGGTTGGTGAGGGCCTTGCGTTTCGTGGGATTGCAGGGCAGGTCGTTGGGGCGGGCGTGCTCGCCGATGATCATGCCCTTGTAAACCGGGTCCATGGGCGATAGAAAGAGCGTGCCGCGTTCCTGAAGGTTTTCGAGGCTGTAGGACGTCGCGGCGCCGGTGTCCATGCTGATCATCGAGCCGCGGCCGCGCGACACGATCTCCCCGGCCCAGGGGCCGTAACCCACGAACCGCGAAGCCATGATACCCAGCCCGCGCGTGTCCGTGAGGAACTCGCCCCGATACCCAATGAGCCCCCGTGTCGGGATGTGAAACTCGAGACGCAACAGGCCGTTCCCCTCGTTGTACATGTGCGTCATCTCGCCTTTGCGCCGCGACACCTTCTCGATCACGATCCCCTGGTATTCGACGGGCACGTCGATGGTGAGTTCCTCCATCGGCTCCAGCAGGCGTCCCGCCGCGTCCTGCCGGGTGATGACTTCCGGCGGGGACACGCACAATTCCATACCCTCGCGCCGCATCTCCTCGATCAGGATCGCCAGGTGCAGTTCGCCGCGGCCGGACACCTTCACACCGTCCCGCCGTCCGATATCCTCCACGCGCAGCGCCACGTTGGTGCGCAGTTCGCGTTCGAGCCGCGTCCGGATTTGGCGGATGGTCACCGCCGCGCCGTCGCGCCCGGCCAGCGGACCGCTATTGACCAGGAACAGCATCGAGACGGTCGGTTCTTCTATCTCGAGGGGCGGCAGCGCCGCGTCCTCTAACTCGGGCGCGGCGAGCGTGTCGCCGATAGTGATCTCCTTGGGCCCGGCGATGGTGACAATGTCGCCCGCCGTCACCTCGGCGGTGGGGACCATGTCCAACCCGCGCGTCACCCACACGTGATTGATCCGCTCGGCAAATGCGCCGTTGACCTCCCAGTCCGCACTCTCCGTCGCGTGGGTCGGCCCCTGCCAACACGCATGAGCCCAGCGCGTCGTTAATCGCGTAATCTCTTGCCCCTTTCGAAGGGTCCCTTGCAGCACCCGGCCCGTGCCCGTGCGCCCGATATGGTCGCGCCAGCCAAGCGTACTGATCTGCATGAGAAACGGCGCGTCCGGATTGCCGTGCGGCTTGGGCGCGTGCGCGACGATGGCCTCGAAGATCGCGTCCATGCCCTCGCGTGCGTCTTTTTCGAGGTCGCGCACGAACCATCCGTGCAGGCCCGACCCATAGAGCACCGGGAAGTCGCACTGCGCATCGTTCGCGCCCAATTCCACGAACAGGTCGAAGGTCTTGTGCAGCGCACCCACCGGATTCGCCAGCGGGCGGTCCACCTTGTTCACAATCACAATCGGCCGCAGCCCGAGCCGCAGCGAACGCATCAGCACGTACCGCGTCTGCGGCATGGGCCCCTCGTTCGCGTCCACCAGCAGCAACACCGAATTGACCATCGCAAGAATCCGCTCGACCTCCCCCGAGAAATCGGCGTGGCCCGGCGTGTCGATGATGTTGATGCGGTACCCCTTCCACTCGACCGAGCAATGCTTCGCGCGGATCGTTATCCCCCGTTCGCGCTCCAACTCGTTATTGTCCATCACCCGCTCGGCGACCCGCGCGTTCTCGCGGAAAAGCCGCGTCGCGCGGAAGATGCTGTCGATCAGCGTCGTCTTGCCGTGATCGATGTGCGCGATGATCGCCACATTTCGAATACGCTCAATGGATGTCATGCGAAGCGCCCTGTTAAGACCATGTGGAGAGGAAATCATCCGCCCCGTCTTGAGACGGATGCGGCGGTGCAAGGGTTGTGAACCGGAAACGCGGCGCCGCCGGTGGAAATTCCGCGGCCTCGTCCGCCGGGACGCACGCGCGCTTGACCGGTCCGGTCCGACGCATGCCTGCGGCGGTCCCTGGGATACAGACCACAATGGTCGTTACGGCGCTATTCTCGCATGTTTTGCCGCGCCATTTCCAACGCGCCGTCAGCCAAGCGTGGCGAAGAAGGCGAGAAGCCCGTCATGCAGCGCGTCGCGACGCACGTCGAGATACACCGAGCCGCGCAACTCATAGATGCGGCCCGCCAGACTGTCGCCGTCGAACACCGACTGGCCGCGGATGCGGTATACCCGGCCCGGCTGGTCCTGACAGTGGATTTCGACCACCGGCGCCGAGAATGAGAATCGCTGGACGATGTCGGCGATCACCGCGTCCCCCCGGTGGACGCGCAGGCGGCGCGGAATGCCGACGCTGAGCATGAAGCTCGGCGGACCGCTGAGCTTGACGACCCGGCACACCGGCGCGCCGTCCGGCGTCTTGATTTCCCAGGCGCGGCCCCCGGCTTCGCATTCGAGGGTATAGCGCGTGACGTTCTCGGACTCGTGACACTCGAGCAGCACGCCCCGCGCCGAACGTGGATGCTTCAGCAGCACCCGGCCCGCGAACGGATCGGGCAGGCCGTGGATTTCATCCAGCGCGTCCGGCACGCCCCGCGCTGCCGCCAGGAGCCTCCGCTGACGCACTTCGTTCAGTAACGCCCGGCCCATGAACACCACGATGCCCAACACCATGATGCCCGCAAGCGCCCACGCGCCCCCCTCGACCCACGCCGGATGCCCCGCGATCAGCCCGTAGGCCAGCGCCGCGAGCGCCTCGACCACACACACCGCATACGCCACAATGATCCCCAGCGTGATCGGACTCACCACCCGCGGCAGCGCGTAATAGCAGATCGCCCGCTCATAATCCGTGAGATGATCGTCTTTCCCGTCCGCAGGGCTCATAACCCGCCCATCCTCATCCTCATCCTCCTACTCCTACTCGCACTCGTCCTCGTAATCGTCCTCGTAATCGTAATCGTCCTTGCCCCGTCACCCCGTCATTCCCGCGCAAGCGGGAATCCAGCGCAAACCCGCTCTTCGCCCAACGATTGTACTTGAAAGAACCCCTCAATTTCGCCCGCATCCGCGCCGCCGGGCCTGCGTCATGATAAGGGGATGATAAGGGACTGACTTGTTTCCAAGTACGCCTCGGAAACGAGCATGGCAAATAGGCGGCTGCCTTCCTTGAGCCGAGGCCGCGGTGCCGCGATGTTTCAAGCCTCGCGCCTTACCCCGCGTCCGCCGCGCCTTCCTCGGCTTTCGCGGCGAGTTCATGCGCGCGGACGGCGTCGGCGCGGATAGCGTCGGCCAACGCACCGAGCCGGTCGGACAGGGCGCGCACAACCGCGCGCACGGTTTCCTCGACGGACGCGCCGGGGGCCGCGACGCTCGGCTCCTGCCGGTACGGGTTCTCATAGACCCGTTCGAGCAACGGTTGTTTGTATCGGCTCGCGCCGTCCGGTCGGAATTGTAGTTCGAGGCGGACCACCGCCTTCGGGCCCGCCGGATCGTCCACCTGCTCGAAGGCGAGCAACGTCCCATACACGAGGATGGTGGGCCGGTCCGGCTCCCGCGAACCGAACTCGGCGTTCAGCTTCTGCGCGACCAGTTCGGACAGACTCGCGGCCCACTTGTGCGCGGCGTAGTACTCGATCTCGGTCGGGCTCTTCTTGATCAAGACTTCTTCGCGGCGCAAAGGCTCTGCCACGCGGATTTGGTCCACCACCACGTTGATCGCCGCCGTCTCCGCGACGGCGGCGGGGGAGAGGTCCAGGGTGTGATAGGTGGGCTTGGGCGCGGAGACACACCCCGCCACCGCCAACACAAGGCCGATCATTCCGGTTATCCGCTTCATGGTTTGCTCCTATTTCTTCCTGCCCTCGGGTTCCTTGCCGCGAATGACGGCCTGAGGCTGCTCCGCCATGGTCCGCGCGAAGGTCTTGAGATAGCCGACCGTTTCGCCGAGGTCCGCGAGCATGTCTTCGAGCGCCGGGCGGTTGTCTTCAAGGAAGTCGCGGGCGTTGCCGGCCAACCCGTCCGCATTGTCGAGCAGGCTCTGCAGCGTTTCCATGATCGTCGTCAGGCGCGGTGTCAGGTCGTTGAGGAGGTCCTCGACCCCGGCCAGCGCGCCGTGGATAGGTTCGCGGTTCTCCGCCAGCACGCCGTTCAACTGCTCGAGCAGCGTCTTCGCTTCGTCCAGCACGCCGGCGATCCGTTCCTCTTCGACAAGGCCGCCCTGCAGGTACTCGAGCGTGCTCTTGACCGACGCCGTGATGTTGGTCAGCCGCACGAATTCCTCGCCGGCCTCCTCGCGTTGCCGCGCCTCATCCACCCCGAGGAATTCGTTAAGGTTCTCGAGCAATTCCTTGATGGTCGCCGCGATTCGCGTCACCTGGAACTGCTCCTTCGTCGGCGCGCTCTCGTCGCCTTCCGGCGCTTTCTTCACATCATCGACGCCGATCAGGTCCCGCAAATCGTCAAGCAGCTTCTCGACCGTATCGAGGACCGACGCCGTGTCCGGTAACTGGATAAAACCGTAGCCCTGATTCAATGCCGCGAGGCAACTTCCGTCTTCGAGCGCAGTCGCATCGGGCGATCCGGTGCTGATTTCCAGGTGCCGCTCGGCCGTGAACGTGGTCTGCTGCACCGACGCCTCACAGTCCACGTTCACCGGCACGTCGGTGAAGACCTCGAAGTCCACGCGGATGAGGCGGCGTTCCGCCTCCTTCTCCTTGGTCGTCATGGCCTCGCGGTCGGCGTCCTCGGCGAGCGCGTAGCGGATGCCGGTGACGCGGCCCACGCGCACGCCGCCGAAGCGGACCTCGGCGTTGTTGTTGAGGCCGAGCGTGCCGTCGAAGAAGGTGTGGTAGCGCTTTACAGGCGGGGGCGCCAGGTTGATCTTCATGATGACCGTGATGAACCCCGCCAGTACGGCCACGCTGATCAGCACAAAAAGACCCGCCTTGATTTCCGTGGCCGTGAAGTTCTTCTTTTCCGCCGGCATGGCTATCGTTCCTCTCTTCCGCTACTCGAGGCCCGTCAGCGAGCGCAGGTACTCGGCGCTGTCGATCTGCGACTCGTCCTGCGCGCGCCGCGCGAAAAACTGTTGCACGTAAGGATAATCGAGCGCGCGTAATTCTTCGAGCGCGCCCAGCCCGACGATGCGCCCGCGTTCGAGCATGCAGACGGTGTCCGCGATCTGTTTCACGCTCTCCATCTCGTGGGTGACCACGACGCTCGTCAGATTGAACGTGTGCTGCATCTTTCGGATGAGGCCGTCGAGACCCGCCGCCACGATGGGGTCCAGCCCCGCGGACGGCTCGTCGTAGAAGATGATCTCGGGGTCCATCGCCATGGCGCGGGCGAGGCTGGCGCGCTTCTTCATGCCGCCGCTGAGTTCGGCGGGCAGGAAGTCGCCGAATCCGCCAAGTCCCACGAGTTCGAGTTTGATCTTCGTCATGATCTCGATGGTCGATTCCTCGAGTCGCGTGTGTTCGCGCAGCGGCAGCGCCACATTGTCCCCGACCGACATGGACCCGAACAGGGCCGAACCCTGGAAGCACATGCCCATGCGTTTGCGCGCGTCCGTGCGCTCCTCGTCGTTCATAGCGGTGAAGTCCTGGCCGTTGATCAGAATCCGGCCGGAATAGGGCCGCATCAAGCCGACCAGGTTGCGCAGCAGGGTGCTCTTGCCGCAGCCGCTGCCGCCGAGAATGACGAAAATCTCGCCCCGCCGCACCTGGAAGTTGATGCCGTCGAGCACGGTCCGGTCGCCGTACTTGACGACGAGGTCCCGTACCTCGATGATGATGTCATTGTCGTTCGATGCCGCCATGTCACGCGAAATAGAACAGGGTTGTCCAGACCAGGTCCAACAGAATGATCAGAAAGATGGACGTCACGACGGACGATGTGGTCTTCCGGCCCACGCCTTCCGCCCCGCCTTCCACCTGGAATCCCCGGTAGATGCCCACCCAACAGATCGTAATCCCGAAGAAGATGCTCTTGACCACGCCGGTAACCATGTCCTTCGCCACGAGCGAATTCACTGTCTGCTCGTAGTAGATGACCGGGTCGACGCCGACCAAGGGGCTGCACGAGAGCAGAAACCCGCCCAGGATCATAATGAACATGGCCAGCACCGTCACGCACGGCACCGCCACGAGCATGGCGAGGAATTTCGGCACGATGAGAAACTTCGTCGGGTTAAGCCCCATCACATGCAGCGCGTCAATCTCCTCGGCCACCTTCATCGTGCCGATCTCGGCCGTGATCGCCGAGCCGCAGCGGCCCGTGATCAACACGGCGGTCATGAGGGGCGCCAGTTCGCGCAGCGCCGAAATCCCCACCAGATTCGCGATGAACTTGGTCGCGCCCCACTTCTCGAGCGTATAGGCGGATTGCATCGCGATGATCACGCCCACGAGGAAGCAGATGAGCCCCACGATCGGCATCGAGCGCACGCCGAACTCAACAAAATGCTCGACGGTGCTGCGCAGCCGCAGCCCCTTGCCGCGCAGCGGCTGCACAAACAACCAGTTCAGCGTATCGACAATCAGGACGCACACCATTCCCCCCGCATGCAACGCATCGAGGGCGGCGCGGCCCGAATATCCCACTACGCTCGTCATAAGCGGATTACAGACTCTCCCGTATATCAAACACGGAATCGAGACGCGACAACTGAAGAACCTTCATCACCGCCTGCGACGGGGCAAGCAATGAAAACGACACTTTGCGCTGACCCGCAGACTTGAGCCCCTCGACCAACGTCGCCACGCCCGACGAGTCCATGTACTCGACCTGGCTCAGGTCCACCGCCACCCCGCCGCGCGGATCCGAGACGGCTTTCAGGATGGCCGCGCGCAGGTCGGGCGAAGCGTAAAGATCAACCTCGCCCTTTGCCCGGATGACCCATTGCCCGTCCTGCTCCACGCTTAGCAATTCAAGCGCCATTCAAGTGTCCTTCCGTTCCGGCCGCCGAAGCCGCATGATAACATGATTCCCTCGCACCGCGCCGGGAGTGAATCGCACCTCGTCAAACACCTCGTACATGAGTTGCACGCCCAGCCCGCCGGGGCGGGCCGTCTCAGGCGTTGGGCGCTCGAGTTCGCGCCGCACGATGCGCTCCGGCGGTGCGGGCGCGCCAGCGTCCGTCAATTCGAGTTCCATCCATTCCTCGCTCGATTTCAGCACGATCGTCACCGCTCCGTCGTTGCGCCCCCCATACGAGTGCCGAATCGCGTTCGCGCACGCCTCGTCCACCGCCAGGACGATGTCCCGGACCCGTTCCTCGGCGAACCCCAGCCCAGCGGCATACGCGCGCACCAGGCTCCGTATGCAGCCCAGCAAACGTGGGTCCGACACCGTCTCGACGTGGATTTCGTCACGCATGACCGAGGTATCTTACCGAAATCAGCGTGCAATCGTCATGCGGCGCGCCCGGCGCGCAGAACGTCACCACGTCCTGAACCACCGCCTCGATGATCGCGCGCGGCGGCTGGTCATGCACCGCATGCGCGACCCGCGCCAGCCGCTCCGGATCGTATTCGCCCACCGGCCCCGATTTCCGTGCGCCATCGTCGCCGTGAAACGTCCGCCGCGCCTCCGCGATCCCGTCCGTGTAGAGGAGAATCGCGTCGCCCAGCGCGATCTCGGACATCTCGTCCAGCCAACTCGCGTCCGGCAGAATGCCCGCGGGCGGGCCCGAAGCCCCGCCGAAAAATGTCCCGCCCGACGCGCCGACCCGCAGCGCGGGAAGGTGGCCCGCGTTCGCGCAGGTTACGCGGCCCGTCCGAAGATCAAGCAGCAGGTAGCACATCGTGCAAAACATGCCCGACTGCGTCCGCGCGACAAGGTCCCCGTTGAGCGCGCCGAGCACCGCCGCCGGCGACCGGAACTCGAGCGCGCGCAGCCGGAATTCAGCGAGCAACTGCGCCATCGTCAACGCCGCCGGCACGCCCTTGCCGCTCACGTCGCCGATGAGCAGGCCCACCGTGTGCTCGTCGGGCCGCACGAAGTCGTAGAAATCGCCGCCGACGGTCTTCGCGGGCCGCATATCGCCGTAAATCTGGAAGCGAGGGTCGTCCTCGGGCCAATCCTTGACGAGGAACCCTTCCTGAATGCGCCACGCCGTGGCGATTTCCTGCTCGATGCGCTGCTTTTCCAGCATTTCCTGGTGCATGCGCGCGTTCTCGATGGCAAGCCCCGCGCTCGCGCCCACCGACGTCGCCAGCAGCATGTCTTCTTCCGTGTACGAATGATTCGGTCGGTCGGAGTCGATGTAGAGGATGCCCAGGATGCCGTTTTTCGCGCGAAGCGGCACGCACAGAATCGATCGCAGGTTCAACGCGACGATACTCTCCGCCGTGCTCAATTCGCCGTCCGAGTCCGTGTCCTGGAAGAGGACGCTCTCCCCGTCCCGGATCACGCGCCGCGCCACCGTGCCGCTGATCTTGAGCGCGCCCGGCTTGCGCGGCAGAAGCACGCCGTCGCGGATCGCGTGGACATTGCCGCAGACCGGGCAGGGCAGGAGCTCGCCCTGTTCATCCGCGAGGAACAAGGCGCCGCGCTGGGCGTTGATGGCGCGCATGGTGGTTTCGAGGATGCGGTTGATGAGCGAGCACAGTTCATAATTTGTGGAAATCTGGTTCGTGACGGTGTAGAGCGCCTGCAGCAGCGCTGCGGCCTTATTCTCCCGGTGCACGGTGCTCGCCTCGCCGCGTAGACTGAAGACGTCCCCGCGGAACATGGTCGCGTCTTCTTCCGCGGTCGCCTCGTCCGGCGTCTCCTCGACCTCGAAACGCAGTTCCGTCTCGCCGATTTGGATGACGTCGCCGTGTTTCAGTTCCCCAGCCAGCATGCGCGCCCCATTGACCGCGGTGCCGTTCGTACTGCCCAGGTCTTTCCAGGCGAAGGAATCCCCGCGCGCAGTGATCTCAAGATGCCGGCGCGAGGCCGCCGTGTCGTCGATCACCAGTCCGCACTCGCCCGTGCGACCGACGATCAACGATACGCCGACCGGTACCCGCAACCCGTCCGCTTTCCGCACAATGAACCCGCGCAACACGACTCTCTTCTCCCACTATGCCCCGCCCGTCATTCTACCTGTCGACACGACAAAAACAAAGGAGGTGGCGCGTCCCGCCCCACACATTCTTGTTGTGGCCAGTCTCCCGACCGCGCCACGGCAACGACCGAGGGTCTCCCATTGCATCCCTCTCCCCGAGGGAGAGGGTCAGAGTGAGGGCGAGGACCCCTCCGGGGGCGGGACGGCCCCGCCCCTTTCCCCCATGCCCTCGGCGGCGGCTTCGACGGCCCGTATCACATCCGGCATATGCAACAGTTGATTCGCGATGAACTTCACGGGATTCCGCTTGCGATACTTCGTATCGAGAGGCGGACACCCCAGGATGCGGTCCGTGTCTGGACGAACGTGGTGTCGCGTGAGCCGCACCATGCCGCGCCTCCGCAGGTAACGCAGCGTCGCGCGAATCTCCCCGTCCAGACGCACAAAGGCGTCGGGATGGATGTGCCGGCTTTCCAGTCTGTCGCGCGCATGCGCACAGGCCCCGCGTAGCGCGCTCACGGGCAGTTCACAGCCCCGCCTGTGGAGACACCACAAATACAGCAGCGCGCATACAAGGTGCGGGACGTGAATCTCGACCAGTTCGCCGAGCCGCGCGGCCAATTCTTCGTCGAAGGCCCGCTGCCGCTCCCGGTCCGCGTCCGGTTCGAGGTAAAGGGGCGGACCAAATACGACCACGCTGTTGTGCCGCACGGGGTTGAATGTGCGCACAAGCGGCACAGCGGGCACGGACCAGTCGGGATGCCTCGATTGCGTCTGCGCGAGAAAAAACGCGACGCCGCGCGATCGGGCGGAGCGCACGCTGTACTCGATGAGGACACCGCTTCGCGTGCGCGTGCCGCCGGGAAACAGGAGGAAGGACTCTCGCTGATCGAGCAGGTCGACAAACGGTTTCAGTTGCGCGGGTTTCGCGCTGCCCCGGCTGATGAAACAAGCGCCGCCCATTTCGAGCATATCGCTCGGCTTGAACGGGAAGAACCGCCACGCCCAGTGCTTGAAGAAATCGTCCCGGGCCATGAAGCGCACGTAAAGGCCCCCGCCGCTCGCGCGCGTCACGGCGCGAAAGAGGTATAGCGGGTCGGTGATGCGCACGTGGTTCGCCGCGAAAACCGCCGGTCCCTGGCGCGGGCAATGCTCCGCGCCGACGATCCGCGTGCGGCGGTCCCAGTGCAGGATCGATCCGCAGAAGGCCTGGTACTCCGGGTAGTAGTCGGTGAACTTAGGCCGACGCGCCAAGCCAACGCGATAGAGGAAGTATCGCGTGAACACAGGAATGGCCATCAACCAAGCGCGAAGCACTCTCATGGACAGCGTATTCTAAGGGCGAAAACCGTCGGGCGCAAGACGTGCTTGCGCCGGGCGCGCCGCCGCGCTAGAGTATGGGACTCGCGCGACACCGCGCATCATTTCGCAGCAGCACCAGCGACCAAGGAGAAACGTCATGAAAGTAGGCATGTTGACCGCACCTTTTCGGAAGGAACCCTTCGACTCGGTCCTCGAATTCGCGGACACGGCGTCGATTCCCTGCCTCGAGGTGGTCGCGTACCCCGGCAGCAAGCACATCGACCCGGCGAAGCTGACGCGCGCGGGCGCCGAGGTCATTCAAATGAAACTCGCCGAACTGGGGCTCGAACTTTCGAGTCTTGCGTACTACACGACTGACATCACCGACCCGAAGAAGGTGAAGGACGTGCAGACCCACGCGAAGAAGACCATCGACGCGGCGGCGATGCTCGGCGTGAACGTGGTCTGCATGCTCGGCGGATTCCCCGTCGAGGGGATGACGAAAATCCAGACCATCCGCAAGGTTCTGCCGAAGGCGTTTCGGCCCATCCTCGCCCATGCGCGGAAGAAGAACGTGAACATCGCCCTCGAGAACTGGTTCCAGACGTGTCTCCAGGGCATCGACACCTTCGAGGCGATGTTCGAGGCGATTCCCGACGAGAACTTCGGGCTCAATTACGACCCGTCGCACCTCTACCACCAGGAGTGCGACCACCTGCTGCCCGTGTCCCTGTTCGCCAAGCGCATCTTCCACACCCACGCGAAGGACACGCTCGTTGACAAGGCGAAACGGGCGAAGAGCGGTGTGTACGCGCGCGGCTGGTGGCGCTACGTGATCCCCGGTTTCGGCAACATCAACTGGGGCGAATACGTGAGCCACCTGCGCGCCAACGGCTACGACGGCGTGCTCAGCATCGAACACGAGGACGACGCCCAGACCCGCGAGGAAGGATTCATGCGCGGCGCCTGGTACCTCGAACAGTTCTGCTGAGCGGTGCTGCCTTTCGACACCGCGTAGATTGT
>Ga0116142_10004297_pt1 | contig 13687 bp, 12 predicted proteins | sample AD_UKC033_MetaG_FD_89785 | JGI IMG/M metagenome (GOLD analysis project Ga0116142, IMG submission 89785) | Active sludge microbial communities of municipal wastewater-treating anaerobic digesters from USA - AD_UKC033_MetaG | ecosystem: Engineered > Bioreactor > Anaerobic > Digestate | place: USA... | reverse complement strand
TTTAGCATAGGACTTGGGTAGTTTTCAAAAATATAACGGGCAATTTTTTCCAAGCCTTTTTCTTTGCATGTGCCGAAATAAATATTAATTGACCAATTAGGTGTAGTTATATTGTTCTTTTGTATCCACTGATAACAAATTTTTTGCAGGGTCTTGTCCATTCTTACACCTGTGCCAGATTCTAAACGATTTAAAACTTCAACACCGGGGATCACTTTATGTCCTCTAGCCTGAGCAAGTAACGAGCAATAATAACCTTCCGAATTATATGAAAAATTATTGCTTAGATTGATTACCAAGTTCAGTTCATTGCCAAAATATGGATGTTTTAAATATTCAGAAACGGTAAGGACACTTTTTGTTTCATAAAACGGTTTCCACTCGTTTATGGTGTCAAGCAAAATTAAAACCTTACGCATATAATTAATTTATTAAGCGAAATTAGTATTTTATTTTACAATAATAATAATGTTGAATTCATATAATTCGGAGAAATTATATTGTGATTCGCTCTAAGGGAGCAGGTATTTCGATGTTTTTAAATCCTTTTTGCAAGAGATATTTTCTATATTGTTCAGCACTGGAAAGATCCCCATGTACCAGATAAATTCCTTGTAAAAGTTCTTTATCCTGACATTCCAGAAAATCAGCCATTTCGGTATAATCGCCGTGTCCACTGAATGATTCTAATCTTTTAATATCAGCTTTAATGTAATGCTCTTGTCCAAAGATAGAAATCCTTGCATCACCTTGTTGCAATCTGGCACCCAGAGTTGTTGGGGCGCAGTATCCAACAATTAAAATTGTGTTTCTTGGATCGTCAATACTATTTGCAATATGGTGCTTTACACGACCGGCTTCTGCCATTCCTGATGCTGAAATAATAACACAAGGTTTTTTTGTCTTGTTGAGTTTTTTCGACTCATTTATGTTTTTAATATAATGTAATTGCTCAAAACCAAAAGGGTCAGAGTCAGTCTTCATAACTTCAAGAACATCTTTATTATAACATTCGGGATGAAGTTTAAATACTTCTGTAACATTTACTGATAATGGGCTATCAACATAAATATCAATTTTTGGAAGTATGCCTTGATTAAACCAATTGTTTAATATATAAACAATTTCTTGGGTACGTCCGACGCTAAAAGATGGAATTATAAGTTTACCGCCCTTTTTTACGCAAGTGTCTTTGACAATATCGAGCAAAGCATATTCTGATTCATGATTAGGATCGTGAATTCTGTCTCCATAAGTACTCTCGGTTATTAATATGTCAGCCTGTGGAAATGGGGCAGGTGGTTTTATTATCCTATTATATGGTCTTCCGATATCGCCGGTATAAGCAATGTTTTTTATTCTTCCGTTTTCGCGGATACTCAAATTTACAACAGCCCCGCCCAACATGTGACCACTGCTGGTGAATTTTACAGTAATATTATCATCAATTTTAAATTTCCTGTCAATAGATACTCCAATAAAAAGTTTCATTGCTTTTACGGCATCTTCGCTATTATATATTGGCTTAATAGGAGGGAGCCCCTTTTTTGCAAGTTTTTTGTTGTACCACTTATTATCATGTTCTTGTATAAAGCCTGAATCGGGTAGCATCAAAGAACATAAATTTCGTGTAGCATCTGTACAAATAACTGAGCCTTCAAATCCTAATGTAAATAAATAGGGAATTAATCCTGAGTGGTCAATATGTGCATGTGACAAAATTATATGATCAATTTCTCTGGGTTCAAAACCCAAATTTCTATTCATTTCGTCAGTTTCCTGACCTTTTCCTTGAAACATGCCACAATCAAGCAAGATTTTTTTGCCCGATTCGGTAGTTATTAAATGTTTGCTCCCGGTAACTTCGTGAGCCGCTCCAATGAATTGAATTTCCATGTTTTTATATTATTACTAAACCTTTGAAAATGTACTGATTATGTAAAATGATGTTAATTGTTTATTATCCTTATTTTGCTGTTTATCATTGCAATCCAGTCTTCTGTTTTTTTAAATTCTATGCAGAAATCCTTATTTTTTAAATCTACAAATTCGATTGTGTTTTCTTGAGGATTGTATTTTACAGATTTTATACTGTTGATTGGAATAACTATTTTCTTATTTGTTTTTAAAAAACTAGATTTTAAAGCCGAATTTAAGAGATTCATACCTTTAATCATAGTAGCTTCAGATTCAATAACCAATTCTTCATCAGTAATATACAAAGTAGCATTTTTACTTATTCGTTTCGATTTAAGATAAGTTACATTATCTTGTTTAAGTACTTTTTCTATATCTGTCATATTATTAATCTTCGGCTAAAACAATAATTTTATCATCTGGTTTAAAGTTTAGCATTTTAGTTTTGTCAGGATTAACAACCACTCCAAAAGATTGACTGTTGTCTCCAACAAATTCTGCAATTTTATAACCGATTGCGATTTCCTTTTTTCTTTTTGCTGATTCCAAGATAGTATAGAAATCAATTTCAGAATTAAGCTTCACATAATTTTCTGCAGGTTTCAGATATATTTCACTGCCTTCAGATCTTAATAGATCTTCGAATACTCTCATCAGATTCTTATTCTCCGAAATCTGGCTCATCATTAAACTAATTATTTTATCACTTACAATGAAATCATTTACTTTTGTTACCGAAGCTAAATCTCTGTTTCTTATATCAAGCATTTCGCTTACAATTTTGATTTCAGTATTTTTTTCAGCAGATATTCTTCTTAAATGAAGTAAAATAATTAATGTTATTGCATCTGCTTCTTGTTGAGGTAACCTATCGTTATAGCATAAAACCTGAACATTGTCGAATGATGTAACATCAAGATTGTCAATTATTTCTTTTGATGTAGTTTCGGCTTTAACAAAATCAAAACTTATGTTTGTTAATGTAGAATTCAAGGTTTCAATTTCATCAATATCTAAATCATAATCCGAAACTATTTTTATATATGATCCTTTTTCAACATATTGGTCTAATTCTCTAATAAGTATGGGTCCACGGTTATTCCAGCCTAGAATCAGTGTTCTTTCAGGTCCTTTTTTAGACTCCACTTTATTTACTATGTTTTCTTCTGAAATTATGAAATTCTTTTTTTCAGAAATGACTAGAGTGTCATCATCTTCGGTAATAGCAATAATTTTATCACCTTCTTGTAAAATATAATCCATTGGCGGATTAACCTGACAATGTCCATTTTTATACTGAATCCCCATTACAGCTGATTTATCGTAAGCAAACAAAGATTCTGCAAATGTTTTTCCAACCAGTTTAGGCTCTTCATTAAAATAAATTTCGTCACCGTCAAAATCCATCAATTCCTGATAAACAATGCTCAAACCACTTTGGCGACTTGTTTGTACCATTATTCGGGCAAAAATATCGTCAGCAAGAATTAGCTCTACTTCATCTTTGCCTACCATTTTAGCCACCTCCATGTTTTTGAAATTTTTAATTTCTGCTATAATATGATAAGGGTTCTTTCTTCTGTCAGGATTATTAGTAATTGCTAAAATTGTCTTTATTGCTTGGGCATCAGGATCTCCTTCTTCGGGCGATAAAATTATTATAGATTTGGCTTGATGTGGATTGACAATCGCTAAGCTGGTTAAATCTGATGGAGAACCGGTTCTGCAAATAACTTTCATGTTTTTCATGCAGGGGATTCTTTCTCTAATTTCATCTTCCATCTCTACTTTATCTTTTTCGGACAGAATTACAAGACGTGGAGATTTTTGGTTTTCTCCTGCAACTATTAGCTCAGAAATGATAGTGTAAACTTTTGTGCTCCATCCTAGTATTAACGTATGATCTTTTTCTATTACAAAACTTTTTCCTTTTCGTAGTTGTTCCAATTTCGTTTCAATGCCTGAACTCAAGATACCAATTAAAGTTGACAAAATAAATATTCCACCGAGAGTAATTAAAATAGCAATGAATCTGAAAGTCCATCCCGAATCTCCTGCTACAGTTCCGGGATCCATTGTACGCATTAATCCTTGCCATAAACCTTCTGCAAAACTCATAGGTTCCGTTTCATCAGGTGTGATTGCTAAACCCCAAAAAATAAGTCCCGCGCTAACAATAATAAGCAAAGATAAAATTCCAAGAAATCCAATCATAGCTCCCGTGCCACGACTCATTATGTTGTCGAAGCGATACCTGAATCTGTCCATTAGTGTAATCTTTTTTCTCATAATCTTATTTCAAATTTAATGGCTTGTAAACTTATAAACTATTTTTGATAATGGAAAGAATATTTGATAAATGTTGATATTTATTTAAAATAACAAATCATTTTCTTTTTCAATTAACGCTGCCAGACATAGTCCAACAAATTCGTCAAGTTGAAGTCCGATTTTTTCGCATTCAAGAATATTTTCACGTTTAACAGAGGCTGCGAATCTTTTGTCTTTCATTCTTTTAGTAACGGATTTTACTTTTACCGAAGATATTTTTTTGTCAGGATAAACAAGGGCAGTAGCGAAAATCATTCCGCTAAGAGTTTCTCCTGCGGAAAGTGCATAATGGAAAATTGTGGTTCTGGGAACAGGTGCAGATTCTTCGTTATGCAGCGAAATTGCCTCAATTACATTTTCAGGAATACCTGCTTCTAGTAAAATTGGAATACACTGTTGTCCGTGAGTTTTTGGGTTTCCTTCGGTAATTTCGACATCAATGTCATGTAGCAATCCTGCCAGTCCCCATTCTTCTTCATTTTCTCCGAAATGTTGTGCCAACTTCCTCATTATGAGTTCTGAAGCAATGCAATGAGCAATCATACGAGGATTTTTGACGTGTTTTTCGAGAAGCTTTAAGGCAGATTCTTTATCCATACAAATTGTTTTTGCAAAAATAAAAAACTCTTATCATTTTACAACCATCCCCGCTCCAACAGTTTCGTTTGTAGCTTCATCAACTAGTATAAGGCTGCCTGAAACCTGGTTTTTTTTGTAGTCGTCAATGAAAATTGGGGCGGTCGTTTTAATTGTAATGTTTGCAATATCGTTCATCTTAACATTCTGGTCTTTGTAATCAGGCTCCAAAGTATTTATGTTGATTTTATGATTTACAGCCATAACCATACATTTGACTTCGCTGGATGAGTGACGCAAAACGTATTTTCCCCTTATCATTAGCGGTTTTTCGTTAAACCAGCACATCATAATTTCTAGATCCTTTGTAACTTGTGGAATGTTCTCGGAAGGAACAATCATATTCCCGCGAGATACATCAATGTCATCTTCTAAAACAATCGTTACCGAATCACCTGATTTAGCCTCAGGTAAACTTTTTTCAAAAACATCAATACTCTTAATTCTTGAAACCAGCATCGAGGGTAAAATTGTTACAAGCTCACCGGGGTACATTTTTCCTCCCGATAATCTTCCGGCATAACCACGGTAATCGTGATATTTATCGTCATGGGGACGAATAACGTACTGAACAGGAAATCTTGCACATTTATCCGAATAATCATCAGCAATTCTAATAGTTTCTAACAATTGAAGCAAAGTTTCTCCCTCGAACCAACTTAGCGTATTTGATTTATCTACTACATTATCCCCAAATTTTGCACTGATAGGAATAATATGAATATTGTTTGCTCCAACTTTTTTAGCCAGTAATTTTATTTCTGTCTCGATTTGCAGAAATTTTTCCTGACTAAAATTTATTAAATCCATTTTGTTTACACAGAAAATGATATGTTTTAAATTGAGCAGACTAGCTATAAATGTGTGTCTTATAGTTTGTTCGATTACTCCGTTACGTGCATCAACGAGAATAACTGCAACATCTGCAGTTGAAGCACCGGTTACCATGTTTCTGGTGTACTGAATATGTCCCGGAGTATCAGCAATAATGAATTTCCGGTTTGGAGTAGAAAAATATCTGTATGCTACGTCAATTGTAATTCCTTGTTCACGTTCGGCGCGAAGACCATCTGTAAGTAAAGATAAATCAACTTCATCATTACCTCGACGCTTTGATGTTTCAGTAATACTTTTGAGTTGATCTTCAAAAATTGATTTACTGTCGTATAGCAAGCGACCAATTAGAGTGCTTTTTCCATCATCAACCGACCCTGCGGTGGTAAATCTTAATAGTCCTATTTCTGGTTTTGTGTTGTTCATAATTTTAAGTGCCTAGAGTGCCTAGAGTGCACTAAAGTGCCTAGAGTACCTGGGCTTCTGTAATTTTATATATTTGTTAATAATCCAATTTTTATTTTTATTTTAATTCCTCATAACTACTTTAGGCACTCTAGACACTTTAGTGCACTCTAGGCACTTCTTAAAAGTAACCCTCCTTCTTCCTATCCTCCATAGCTGCTTCGCTACGTTTGTCATCAGAGCGTCCTCCACGCTCGGTAATTCTTGATGCTGCTATTTCAGAAACTATATCATTTAAATTATCTGCAGTAGATAGAGTTACACCTGTACATGTAATATCTCCAATGGTTCTGCAACGCACATCTAATTCGACAATTTCTTCTGTTTCTTTTAGCTGCATAAAAGGAGCCCATGCCAACCATACTCCATCCCGATTAAAAACTTTGCGATGGTGTGTATAGTATAAATTTGGCATTACAATTTTCTCCTGCATAATATATTGCCACACGTCAAGTTCAGTCCAATTGCTAATTGGAAAGACTCTAAAGTGTTCTCCCATATTTTTACGTCCGTTGAAAATATTCCAAAGTTCCGGGCGTTGGTTTTTAGGATCCCATTGTCCAAATTCATCTCTGTGAGAGAAAAATCTTTCTTTGGCACGTGCTTTCTCTTCATCTCGCCTGCCACCACCTATTGCACAATCGAGTTTGTATTCTTCTATAGCATCAAGTAAAGTAACTGTTTGAAGTTTATTTCGGCTTGCATTTACCCCTTTTTCTTCAACACATCTGCCTTTATCTATTGACTCTTGGACATAAGCAATTAAGAGTTCACAACCAAGTTCTTTTGCCAGATTATCACGATAATCGAGGGTTTCCTGAAAGTTATGACCTGTGTCAATATGCAAAAGTGGGAAGGGTATTTTACCTGGCCAAAAAGCTTTTTTTGCTAAATGTACTAAAACGATAGAATCTTTTCCCCCCGAAAACAATAAAGCAGGACGTTCGAATTGTGCAACTATTTCACGCATAATGAAAATAGATTCGTTTTCGAGTTGCCTTAAATGTCTTGTGTCAATTTTAATATTATTCATTCTTCTTATACTTTATTTGCCATGAGTATGCAATCCACATTCTTTGCCGGAGTTATTTTCCCACCACCATCTGCCTGCACGAAAATCTTCTCCTGGTTTAATAGCTCTTGTACACGGCTCACAACCAATACTAATGTAACCTTTATGATGTAAACTATTGTATGGAACATTGTTTTTATCCAAGTAACTTACAACCTGATCCAAAGTCCAGTCAAAAATAGGATTCAATTTTATAATGTTGTAGCCTTTGTCTTCTTCAATTATTTGCATATTTGTGCGTTCCGGTGATTGCTCGGCACGAATACCTGTAATCCAACAATTCATTTCTTTTAGTGCTCTACCCAATGGCTCAACTTTTCTAATATTGCAACATTCTTTTCTGTTTTCAACTGATTCGTAAAAACTGTAAGGACCTTTTTCTGTCAGTAATTTTTGCAAAGATCCATTATTTGGATAGTAAACCTTAATTTTACATTTATACTTTTCGAGAGTTGCATGATGGACTTTATAGGTTTCGGAAAATAATCTCCCTGTATCAATACTGACGATAGAAATCGGAATATCGTTTTTGCAAATAATGTCTGTAATGACCTGATCTTCAATACCAAAACTGGTTGTAAAAACAACCTGTCCTGTGAATTCATCGGCTATTGCTTTCAATGTGTCTTCTATATTAAGAAGTGAAATTTTCTTTAATAATTCATTTATATCCATTTTGCAAATTTAATCAGAAACTGCTGTTGGTGCAATAAAAATTCTGCGAATTACTCTTCTCCTAATCATATTATAGTGACGCACATAAACTCTCATTTTGCCCCAACGTACAACATTCCAAGCTCTTTCATGAACAAAGTACAAGAACATTTTAAGAAATATTTCAACAGAAGCAACTCCTGTTGCTTTTTCAGTAGCTTGTGGGTCATCCTGAAAAAAGAAATAGGCTAAAAAGAAAGTTGTAATTGAAGCAACTACTCGCCATGTAATGGTTTTAATGATACTTTTAATAGGACGCTCCCTAACTTCGCTTGATTCTTTTATTCTTTTCTTTTTAACAGCCATAAAACTTAATAACGATACAAAAGAACTCAAATCGAATCCATTTTACATTATAAAAAATACGCTTTTTGCTTAGTAAAAATACGTAATTAAGTATTGGAATACTATAATAGGGTTTCGAATAGCAATTTTTCCAGGTAATGATTAGAAATGCCAAATTGTATTTTAATATCTTTGATTTGATTTTTTATTTCATCCTGCGAAGGCGTCTTACTCGTTTTTCGGGCAATTATCATTACATTTTTATGAGTATGAGCATCTGAAATAAATTCTACTATTTTGGTTTTGTAACCGAAATATTCCAGTATTAATGCTCTGATTCCATCAGTTAAAAGTTCTGCCTGTCTTTCGAGAAAAATACCATGTTTGGTTATCGGCGACAAAGTATTTTGTGTTTTATTTTTTGTTATTTCCTGTCTAATCTGGTGCTGACAGCAAGGGGCGGTAACAATTAACCCGGCACCTGTTTTTATGCCTTTGGCTATGGCATCATCTGTTGCAGTATCGCATGCGTGCAAAGCAATAATAACATCTAAAGCTTCAACATTATAGTTTTGAATTTCTCCTTCTACAAAATTTAGTGAAGCAAATCCGGATTTTGCTGTTATCTCGTTGCATAAATTAACTAATTCTTTACGAAATTCAACTCCTGTAATTTTCACATCAAAATGTAGCTCATTTTTCAGGTAATCGTAAAGCCCAAATGTAAGATATCCTTTTCCCGAACCCATATCTGCAATGCGAAGAGTACTTTGCGGTTTGAATTCTTTAAGTACTGGAGATAATATTTCAATATAATTGTTTATTTGTTTGTATTTATCTTGAGATTTTGCTATGACTTTGCCTGTTTTATCAGTTATTCCTAACAGATGTAAGTATAATTTCGAGTCATCAGTTTTTATCATCCGGTTTTTTTCTTTGTCGTGCGAAAGTGATGGAACCTGATTTGTTGTTGGCTTTAGAACTTTTAATCGCGTTTTATCTCTAAATTTTTCGTAAACGAAATCATTTTCCGTAGTCATAAGATTTGCAATATAAAATTGATTTCCTATCAACTGGTCAACAAAGCGGATCCCTTCGTCTATTGGAAAGTTTTTTACAATGTCTTTTTTAGTATAGCGGTATGTAAAACTTAGTCTGTATTCATTTTTAACTAAAATTCTTTTAATGTAAATGTTTTTAAGCTGCTCTTCACCACCGGTGTAATGTGAGAGAGTTAGTTTTACAAATCTGTTTTCGTTTAAGCTGCTTGAAATTTCATTTATAAAAACAACTTTATTATCTGTTTGTGCCATTATCGAAATAATTTATGTAAATATAAACAAAAATGGGACACTGAAATAATGTCCCATCATATATTTGATTTTAAGATATCTTACATCATTGCAACATTTACAACGATTTCGGTGTAAACACTTCCTGCACAAACTTTAATAATAGCTTCTCCGGGTCCTGCAGCCATAATAATACCATCTTCCGTAATGCTTGCAGTCATAATGTTATTTGAACAATAAACAAGGTCAACTGCAACAGGATTGTTAGATGCATCATAAGCAACAGCATTTATCGTGAAAGTTGTGGAAGTCATCATATTCAGATTTACTGTTGACTGATTTACAGTGATATGATGTACAGATGGATTTCCTGTTCCACATTCGCAGTCATCAGCAATTGCTGCAATAACAGCAGAAGCTCCTCCAACGTATGGATTCTGAGCATCATAAGCAATTACCAGTGTCATCATTCCCGGCATTGCATCTGTCTTCATGGTAACAAGACCTGTACTGTTTACGGTTGCAATGTCAAACATATCAAAACCATAAGTTGGAATTTCCCATACGAAGTTTACTCCGGTGATTTCGGTTGCGGATGTTCTTGTAAGATGATATGCCTTTGCAGAAAACTGTCTTGTACTGCCGGCAGGTATGTTTACATAGAACGGTTCAACAACAACCAGTGTGTCAGGGTTTACAATTATATTTGCCTGACCTATCATTCCGTCAACAGAGGCATATACAAAAGTTTCACCCGGATTGACAGGAGTAACTAAGCCCGAACTGTTTACGGTAACAACACCTGCATTGGCAGTAGTCCATACCGGAGTTTTGCCTGTTACCTGATTTCCATCAATGTCATAAGCTTTTGCAGTTAGCTGAGCTGTTTCGTTCTGGAATAAGTCTTTTGATGATGGCGTAACCTCAACTCTTACAACCGGCAGAGGAACAACATAGGGAGCTATAACAGTAACAGGAACAACTGTTGTTGGCTGTCCGTTAAGATTTGTTGCCGTAACAGTAATGTAACAACTTCCGGCTTTATTAAAACTTACAAGCCCTGTAGCAGAAACTGATGCAACTGTTGCATCACTCGAAGTATAAGTACATGTTGGCTCGGTAACCCCTGTTGTTGTAAGATAAATAGCTTCGAGCTGAATGCTGCCTCCTACTTCGTAAAGAATGGCACAGGGAGCGACAGTAAACATTGATGGCAGGTAAACGCCAAGAGGGGCTTTTGCTGTCAGAGTAACATCGTCAATTGTTACAGAGGCGGTAATGGTAACCATACCTTCTCCGGCAGCACTAATGACACCGGCAGTCGAAATTGATGCAACTGCAGCATCTGAAGTACTCCATGTTACACCTGTAGGTTCTGTTACATTGCCTTCTTTATCAATCAGAATAGCAGAATAAGTTATTGATTGATCAGGATTTATCTTTTGGGCTCCGTTTTCGATAACAAGAACATAATTCTTATCAGCCGTCTCTTCTTCTTTTTTACAGGAATTAATTCCTAACGAAAGAGAAATTCCTATTACTGCAATAATTGTAATTGCAAATACATTTTTTAAATTAATTTTTCTCATACTTTAAAGTTTTAGTTTACTAACTCATCAGGAGTATTGTTTCTCCTTAATAAAAAACAAAAATAAGAGATATTTGAGAAACACAAAATTTTGTTCAACAAATATCTCTACAAAATAGTTTATTTTAAATTACTCTGATTTTTCAGTTTTTGTATTCTTCTTTTCGATAGGTAAAACACCGGCCATGTCTCCGATAACGTTAACTAAATCAGAACCTGTAGGAACAACGATTTTTGCATTGTTTTTAAGCGAAGCCTCGAGAGTCTCAAGTTTTTTAAGAATCTGCGCATTTCCCACGAAGTATTTATTAGCTGCCTCATTAACTAACTTTATTGCTTCTGCTTCACCTTCAGCGTGTAGTATCTTAGACTGTTTGTAACCTTCTGCTTCTTTAATTTTTGATCTTTTTGTTCCATCTGCAGATGTTTCAGCAGCAGTAGCATAGTCAACTGCTGCAATTTTTTCATTTTCTGCTTTAACAACTTTGTTCATCGTTTCCTGAACGTCACGCGGAGGATCAATTTGTTTCAGCTCCGTACGAACTATATCAATACCCCAGGTTCTAGTCTCGTCACATAGGGTTTTGTGTAATTCTGCATTTATTTTTCCTCTTTCGCTGTTTGCTGACTTTAAAGTCAAAGTACCAATTATATTTCTTAAAGTAGTACGTGCAAGGTTTACAATTTGCCACTGATAGTTATTTACATTATACTGAGAGTTTTTCACACTTTCTTCATCAGTGTTTACTTTGAAATAAACCTGAGCATCAACGCTTGCATTAAGATTATCATTAGTGATGATTTCCTGAGGTTGTGCATCAACCATTTGTTCTGTTGTATTGACCTTGTATAGTTTGTCAATTCCTGGTATAATCCAGTGAAAACCGGGATTTGCAAATTTGTAATACTTTCCCAAACGTTCTATTAAGCCTCTGTGTGTTGGTCTGATAATTTTTATACCTGCAAGTAGAAATACAAAAACTACAGCGCCAATAATAAAATAAAATTGTGGTTCCATGATTAAATTGTTTTAGTTTATATTATATTTAATTGATTTGTTACAAAATTAACATTTATTTCGAATAAAAATGGCGTATTAACATTTTATTATAGAAATAGCAGCAAAGTGATTTTTTAAGAATTAGGATATCTATCAACATTTAAAGATTATTAGTGTTTTTTTAGGTGGATGTTTTTTTTAATACAATTTTTGAGTTTTTGATAGTTTAAAATCATGTAGTAAAGGGCATGTTGCCTAGAGATAAAAGTTATAAATAGACTTTATTGATTCTTAAGTTAAGAAATATAAACTAAATAAAAAGTATTGATAGCCCTATGCACCATGCTTTTTTGGAAAGACTCTCTATGATTATGAATTTTCTTATCCCAACTAAATAAATACTTTTATTCCTTGAACGTCTTTATAACGAATCCCATAACAACAGTTCCAATTAATCCAACAATAAGTACAATAACTTTTATAAAATTTGATTCGATTAAGAAAATAGTTGAAAGTGAAATCATAATCCACATTATGGCAATTGAATAAATTTTAGTTCTTATACTTATTGCTTTATTATTTTCATATTTACGGATATAATTTCCTAGTATATTGTTATTAATCAGTAGTTTATGTAATTTATTGTTTGATCTGAGAAAAAACCAAGCTGCCAATAATAAGAATGGCGTTGTTGGTAATCCTGGAATTATCATGCCCAAAACTCCGAGAAATACTGACAGGCAGCCAAGAATTATGTAAATAGATTTTATCATGAGTAAGCAAAAATATACTTTTCAATGATAACTGCACTTATTTGTTAATGGTTATAATTTTTTATTGTGTAGAATTAAATTATCAAATGATAAGGTCTAATCAACAATAAACTTTGCTTTCTGCCCGGTTGATTGAAGCTTTATAAAATAAATTCCCGCTTCAAGTTTAGAAATATCAATAGTATGTTCTTTAGAAGTAAGTTCATTTTTGTAAATTAATAATCCATTTGCGGAATAAACAGATAATATATCTCCAAGTGTGTTTTCAGGAACAATAATCGAAATTTTATCTTTTGCTGGATTTGGATATATATCGATTTTAGATTCAGATTTTTGTTTTTTAATTTCCACAGGCCACTCAAACAATTGATTTAAGCTATACTCCACCGGAGTATTTTCACAAGCCTGAACTCCTGTTGTGGTATGTCTTGAAAGCTTTAAATAATTTTGTTCGGGAGCAAATTGTATAAACTGAATATTCCCGGTATAGCTAAATGCACAAGAGCTGCTGTAATCATTCATTATGCTCCAGTTTTCATGTTTTCCTATCAATGTTCCATCGCCCATGTGTGATTTTACCGAATTATATCTTATGCAGTAATTTAGTGCATCATTTCTTGCTATTGAAGAATTGGCAGCATATAAATTATCTCCCGGAATTCCATCTTCATATTCGGTATTGCGAATGGTGATATATGGGACAGAGGGAGCTACTTCGATAATTGTTGCTATCTTTTCATTATCAGTATTTGTTGATGGAGCAACACCTGTAATAATATA
>Ga0116142_10004292_pt1 | contig 13693 bp, 8 predicted proteins | sample AD_UKC033_MetaG_FD_89785 | JGI IMG/M metagenome (GOLD analysis project Ga0116142, IMG submission 89785) | Active sludge microbial communities of municipal wastewater-treating anaerobic digesters from USA - AD_UKC033_MetaG | ecosystem: Engineered > Bioreactor > Anaerobic > Digestate | place: USA... | reverse complement strand
CACCATTGCCATAAATAAATAGGCATCGGGAAAAAGAAGCCGGGAATTGTGATTGTTAAACAAAAGGGAAATCTTGGTAAAAAACAAAGCATAAGACAATAAAGAGATTAAAAAACCCAAAAATATTCCCGGATGAATTTTGGTTTTGATGATGTCCATAATAATAAGCAAAAAAGCAGGAATCACTAAAACCGAAAGCGGACCGGAAGTGATAAAAAAAATCTCGGCCGTTGGCGGCCATTGCATCATTGATTTCTCCCAGGCAATTTTTACCGGTGTAAAAGTAACGGCCACATTTTTTTGAAAATAAAGGCCAAACAAAAACAATACCGGCACTAAAAACATTAACGAAGCACTGCCTACTAAAACTTTTCTGAGGCTGACTAATTTAAAATAAAAAATTCCGTAAATAAAGGCTATCCCCAAAGAAGGCAGAAGATAAATTAGTTTAATCGGGCTGATTGACATTATCAGAAGAAGGGAAACGGTTAAATAAAGCAACGACCGAAAGGAAAACCAATCATACTTTGCTTTTTTCAACGATTCAAAAAAACTCAATGAAAAAATCAGGAACAAAAGCACGCCTAAATTGGCAACCAGATGATGAGGAATAATACTGATTCGGTCAAAAAAATCCGCCCGGTAATACCAGGTTAAAGACCAAACATCAATTACCCTTAGCGGGTTTCTCCCGATATGGGGAAACGGACCGGCAAAAATATACGCCAGTAAAACCGGAAAAACCAAATAACTTTTCCCGATTTTTTCAAAAACCAGACGAAGAAAAAGATAAGCGCAAAAGACGATCGCCGTTGTCAGAAAAAAAACACTTAGCCAATACCCGGCATAGACCGGCAGCGAAAACAATCGGCACAAATGACCAATCAACAAATAAGGCCAGTCTATAACCCAAAACCCGGTCGTTTTTTCCTGGGACAAAAGATTAAATATTTGCCAATTCCCTCTCAGCCCTTGGGCGATAAAAGTTAAATAGCCGATGTAGTCCGGAGGATAAAGACGGCCGGTGCCCAAATATTGCGTTCCGGACGGAGTCCTCAGAAAATCTACAATTACGTTGTAAACATTGCCAAAACCGACTAGAATCGCCAGCAGTAAGGCCAAAAGATCGGAAGTTCTTCTTTTCATCTTAAATAAAAAGTCCCTAAATCACTTTATAAATAACCACCTTGGAATTGGAAAATATTAACTTCAAAGGCAAATTGGGAGAGATAAAATAAGGCTCGTGCAAGAACTTTTTATCCAAATCTCCAAGATCGTAAATTGAAAAAACGAGATAATTGATTTTTTCCCGGCGGAGGAAATCAATTTTTTGTTGATCTGACATCACGTTGGTAAAGAAATCATTGCAGTTTTTGGCTTTCTGAGGAAAGTTAATCGTATGCGCGTAATTAGTAGCGTAAACTCTAGCCTGAGTGTAAATAGGCAAAAACATCCGTAAACCTGAAACAACTGTTGTTAAAACCAAAGGATTTTTAAGAGATTCGTTCTCTAAAAATTTCAAGCCGTCAACAAGATCATCGGGTAAATACTCATAATATTCTTCGGTAAAGCTAGTTCTCTTTTCTCCTCTTAGTTTTAATATAAAATAATTCGCGGGGACAGAAAAACCAATTATCAAAATCGTCGTTAGCCAAATTACAGCCTTTTTTTTCCACGATTTTGCTTTAAGTTCATCCAACGCCAAAAAAACCACCATTGCCATAAATAAATAGGCATCGGGGAACAAAAAACGAGAATTGTGCGTATTAAACAACAGAGAAATCTTTGTGGAGAATAATGCATAAGACAGGATTGAAGCGGTAATCCCCATAAAGAGAGAGGGGTGAATAAACGCTTTAATCACATTTCTGCAAAGAATTAATAAAGCGGGAATCGCCAAGATCAAAACAGGGCCCGAGGCGAAAAAAAAATTTTTTAAGGTCGGCCAAGCCATATGGTTGGATATTTCGGCAATTCCGACTTCCTCGTTGTAAAATGAGGCAATATTTTTTTGGAAATAAAGACCAAACAAAAAAAGTCCCAAAACTAAAACTTCAAACGATATCCCGTTAAATAAAATCCCCTTTGGTTTAAAAAAGCGGTAGAAAAAAAGGCTATATACCAAAGCCGCACCAAAAGCCGGCAAAAGATAAGTCACCTCGATGGGCGCGATTGACATCACTAAAAAAAGGAGAAAGGCAATTGCTAACCAAAACAAAAAAGAACGAAAAGTGTATTTCTTTTTTTTAAAAGATTCAAAAAGATAAAAAGAGGCAATAAAAAAAATCATGACCCCTAAATTAGCGATTAAATGATGAGGAATAATCCCGAGTCTTGTAAAAAGATCTGCCCGGTAATACCAAGTGACATCCATAACTCTTATCGAAAACGGATCTTTCTGAATCAAGAAAAAAGAGCCGGTAAAAAGATAGGCTAGCAAAACCGGAAAAACCAAATGGCTTTTGCCAATCGACTTAAAAAACAACCTAAGAAAAAGATAGGCGCAAAGAACAATTGCCCCGGACAACAAAAAGACACTCAGCCAATAACCGACCGGCGCGGAAAGAGAAAACAAACGGGACAAATGGCCGATTAATAGGTACGGCCAATGAATAACCCAATAAACGGTTTCTTCCTGAGTATAAAGAATTACAATTCGCCAAAGACCTCTCATCCCCTCTTTGATAAAGGTCAAGTAAAAAAGATAGTCGGGAAGAAAAAAATTACTGATACCCAAATATTCTGTTCCTTGAGGGGTGGCTAAAAAACTCAGAAAGATATTGTAAACATTGCCAAAACCGACTAGAATCGCCAGCAGCAGGGCCAAAAGATCGGAAATTCTTTTTTTCATCTCAGTCGGTAACCAATTTTTGTTTTTAAGGTCAATTTATTTTAACATTTCTCCAAAAAGAAATGCTAAGATAAAGAAAATGAAAAAAATGACTAAAATATGGCGAAGCGAAGAATTTTGGATTGTGCTTTTGTCTTTAATCTTCCTGGCTTTCTCCTATATTCCTCTGGTTTTAGATTATTTGGCTATCCCGCCGGAAAACCGCGTATTTTTGGGCAGTTACGGATATCCCCCGGATTTTTGGGGAAAGATGATTATTTTTCGCGAAGGACGATTGGGCCATTGGCTTTTTACCCACAAAACTACCACTACCATTCCGACCCCGGCCGCCATTATTCCTTTTGAATATATTTTTTTAGGACAATTAAGCCGCTTGGTTCCCCTGGATCCGCTAATTTTCTTTCATCTTTGTCGCCTGGTTCTTTCCCTCGTCTTTCTCCTAACCAGTTATTTATTGATCAGTCTTGTTTTTGATCGAAAAATTCTGCGCATAACCGCTTATCTTTTAACTTTATTCGGCACCGGCTTCGGCGCGTCCGGAGCCAGATTTATTGACAATTGGTCGCCGCTTGGTATCTTCCAACGAGGAGCCTATTTCCCCCACTACTCTCTTTCCTTTATTTTTTCTCTTCTGGTGGTGATCTTATTAAGCCGGGCTTTGGAGGAAAAAAATCTGAAAAATCTCTTCCAGGCCTCCGTTTTAGGCTTTTTAATCAGCTTTATCCACGCCCCCAATACGGCAAATCTGTATCTGGTCCTGGGTTTATACTCGTTGCTGACAATCTATCTCAACTGGCGCCAGCATCGCCAAATCAATCATTGGATTTACAAAATTGTTTATTTGGGAATTTATTTTCTAGTCAGCGTCCTACCCCTCCTTTACCTGCGCTACCTCACTCAATCTTATCCTTGGACTTTGTTAATGAGCGGTGACGCTAAGTTTGACTTCGGAAGAATTTTTCCCAAAACATTTTTAATTTCCGCGGTTGGTCCGATAATGTTTTTAAGTTTTTACGGAAGCTGGCTGGCAATCAAGAAAAAAAGCGATTTGGCTTTAATACTGGCACCCTGGTCAATTACTTATATTTTCGGTTACCTCTTCGCCGGAAAAATTTTTTCTTTTAACTCCCAGCGATTCCTGCAAACCTCTTTTTTTGTCATCCTGGCGATTCTTTCGACCATGGCTTTGAACGAAATAAGCTTAAAGCTGGCCGGAAAAAAATCAATCACTCACAAAATAATTTTGATTATTCTGACTCTAATCGTTTTGGGAACCGGCTTTCCGGCTGCCAAACAAAGCCTAAAAATTAATACGGAAAACTTTAAATGGGCCGGAGATTCCGGTTACTATACCCTGAAGGAAAACCTTAACGCCATCCGCTGGTTGGAAAAAAATACCAAGGAAGACGACATTGTTTTATCGGACAAGTTTAACGGCTCATTAATCGCCGCTCTTGCCGGCAATTACCCTTATGTCAATGACGAAGTTAATCTTTTTCCCGACGACCGCCTTAAACAAATCGATAATACCCTCCGCAATTTTTACCAACAAACAATAAGCAACGCCGAAGCAAAAAAATTCCTTGTTGATAACAAGATCCGCTACGTTTTTTGGTCAAACCTGGAAAGAAATCTGGCCAATGGCAAAACGCCGGATTATCCCTTTTTGACAAAAGTTTTTCAATCCAATCAAACAATTATCTTTAAAGTTGATTAGCCGATTTCCATGAATAGTTTCCGATCCGGAATAACAAAAAAGGATTATTCTCTCCTTATTTCTGTCTTCGCCGCTTTATTGATTATTGGTTATGTTTTTAAGTTTGTCAGTTTACCCCAAATCGTCTATTCGGACGAAGGTGATTATATTTGGACCGGCCATGTCATTACCAATACTATCAGGGAAAAAAGTTGGTCCCGTTTTTGGCAATTTACCTATCCTCAATTCCACTACCCCTTCTTCCAGTCCTGGTATCTGGGTTTTGCCACCTTGTTTTTCCCCTATTCCGTTGCCTCCAGCCGGTTTGTCAGCCTTTTTCTGCTCCTGCCGACCATCATTTTGGCTTGGTTGATAACCAAAAAATTAAAAACGGAAAATGTGGCGCCTCTTTTGGCCTCGGGATTAATTTTGACTTCTCCTTTGGGACTTTTTTATTTTTCCAACGCGATGAAAGAGGGGCTGGCCGCCTGTTTATCTCTTCTGGTAATTTATACTTATTTTCGCGGCCGCGAAAAGGGAAAAAACCGCTGGTTTTTTCTCAGCAGTCTTTCTTTGCTGGCGCTAACCCTTACCAAATATAATTACGGAGGTCTGATTTTATTGCCGCTGGCAATTGAAAGCCTTGTTTGGCTATTAAAAGACAAAGGCTATCGCCAAAAAAAATTCTGGCTTAACAATTCTTTTTTATACCTGCCCTTTCTTTTGGGATTTCTTTTTTGGTTATTTTACCCGACCAACCGCTTTGGTTATCTTTTCCCTTTTCCCCAGGCGAACGATGTCTTTAATCTCAAGCAAACCAATTTTATTGGTCACTTGCTTTTTTACCCGCAAGCTCTGGCTTTCAGCTATACTCTCTCCTGGCCTATTTTTCTTCTTTTGATCTTCGGTTTTTGGCAATCGTTAAAAAACCGGCGTCATTATTCCTCCCGGCTTTTAATTAATTTTTTCCTTTTTAATTTTTTTCTGGCCGAAAAACACATTATTAATAACCAGGCCCGTTATATTTTTACCAGCGTGCCGGTTTTTTTTATTCTCTGCGCCGCCGGACTGGAAACCAACCGGCAAAGCCTGAAAAATTTCGGTCAAAAAATCCGCAACAACCAATTTTACCTGGGTGTAGCGATCTCTCTAATCGTTCTTGCCGGTGTCATTATTGCCGGAGACTTGTTTAATCTTTCCCGAATTATCTCTGGCGCCGGCTCACAAAACCTCCAATCGGCAGCTTTTTACGAACAGGATTACCGAATATCCATGTTTGATTTTAACCGCCGCCATTGGCCAAAAATTCCACCTCCGGCAGAAGCGGAAAAATTGGCCGCGGTTATTGATTTTGCCCTTAAAAACGTTGATTGGAACAAAAATGTCTTTTTGGTCGGCGGTTTTGACGAATTCAATCGCGGCATTTTTGATTTTTACCTTAACAAGGCCCGGGAAAGCTTATCTTTTCCGGTCGGTTCTTCTTTAAAACGTCAATTTTCCGAATATTTTGTCGTTCTCCGGGTAAAACCGGGTAGCCGTTTTGAAACCCTTAATTACCGTTATTACACCAAATTAAGAGGCATTGATTCGGCGGCCGAGACAGAAAGCGCTCTTAAAGATAAAAGCCTGATAAAAATTAACGAGAAGGATTTTCCTTATCTGGGCTTGACCGTGACGATTTTGGGAAGATAAATTAATAATTGTGTTATTTCCTCTCGTGGTATTCTTGATCGGCATTGACTTTCCATAAGTCGTGTTTGGCGCCAAAAATATTTTCCACCGCCAACATCGCCGTCAGCATAGAATGATCCATATTGTTATATTTATGCATACCGTTGCGGCCAACCAAGGTTAAATTTTTAAAAGAAGACAAATAATTTTTAACCAGCCCGAGATGTTTTTGATAATCCAAATCGTAAACCGGGTAAACCTTCAACTCCCGAACGACTTTAGCATCAACAACCTGTCCGGGTTTGGTAAAACCCAGCTTCTCCGCCTCTTTTTTGGCTAATTCTATTAGCTGGCGGTCTTTCATTTGCCAAAGCGGGTCTCCCTGAGAAACAACATATTCCATTCCCAAAACGGTTCTGCCTCTCTCGCCGACCATGGCCGAACTCCAATTGTTAACATTTTGCACCCGCACATTCATAAAACCGGGATCCTGAATATAAATCCATTGGTCGGGAAAAATTTTTTTGGCTTTGATGACCAAAGCAACCAAAATATAATCCCGGTATTTTAACTGATTGGCAGCCGCCAGCACCTCAGCCGGCGCCGCCGGGCTTAAACAATTTATCAAATCACGAACCGGCATGGAAGAAATCACCTGAAGAGGATTTTTTTCTTCGCCTTTGTTCGTCACAACCGCTGTAATTTTCCCTTGGCGGTGATAAATTCTTTCAACTTCGGCCCCGAATCGGATCTTGCCGCCGGACTTAATAATTTTTCCGGCAAAATTATCCCACATCTGCCCCGGACCGAGTTTCGGATAATTAAATTTCCTTATCAGACTTTTAATTTCCGCCTTTTCGGGGAAAAAAGCGTCCTTAATTGCGGAAAACAAAGACAGTTTACCTACTCTGGCCTTTCCCCAATCGGGCGCCATTTCCGCCGGAGGCAAACCCCAAAGACGAGTGCTGTAAACCCGAAAAAATTTATTGTAAAGATAGCGGCCGAAACTGTTAATATAAACGTCTTCCAGATTTTTTTCCGGCTCAATCGGTTTTGATTTGGCCTGCAAATGACTTAAAAAAGCCCAGCCGGCTTTAAAAACTCCCAAATTAAACAAAGCGTTCACCGGCTCCAGCGGATAATTGTAAAATTTTCCCTGGTAGTAAATCCGGGAAATCCGGTTTCTGACCAAAAAATCTTTTTTCATAACTCTCCCCCAAAGATCAAGAACAGCCTGATTTTTGGTAAAAAACCGATGACCGCCTATATCAAAACGATATTTTTTATAAACTACTGTTCGGGAAATACCGCCAACCTGTTGGCTTTTTTCCAAAAGAACAACCTTCTCCCCTTTTTCCGCCAGGATTAAACCGGCGGTTAACCCCGCCGGTCCGGCACCGATAATAAGATAGTTTTTCATTTTTTTACAATTCCAAAATCTTTAGCTCTTCTTAAAATATATTTTAGTTGGCTTAATTTAATCAAGCTTAACATTTTCATTATTCTTGCCGGATTAAGGAAAAACTCCCTGAAAGCCAAGCTTTGGGCGCGGTCCAAATCCTCCCGTTTTATCGTCGGCGGCAGCCAGGAAATTTCGTGGAAGGAATCCAATTGCCAATTAACTTTTTTGCCGAATTTAAGTTCTTCCCAGAGGGCAGAACCCGGAATAATATCCAGCATTAAAAACTGGGCCTTGTCCAAAGGCAGGCTTTTGGCAAAATCAATAGTCTCCCTGACGGTTTCTTTTGTTTCTCCGGGCAAGCCAAAAATAAAAAAGCCCTGGGTAATTAAACCGGCCTGATGGGCCAATTTAACCGCCTTCCTGATAACTGCCAAATTGCTGTGCTTGGCAACATTATTTAAAATGGTTTGGTTGCCGGATTCAATTCCGAAAGCGACAAAATAACAACCTGCTTTTTTCATTAATTTCAAAAGGCTCAGATCAACCTTGTCGGCCCGGATACCGTTGGGAGTCGCCCAGGCTACTTTTATCTTTTCTTTAATCAATAACCGGCAGACTTTCTCCGCGTGGGCTCTTTTTAAGGTAAAGTTATCGTCTTCAAAATGAATTTCTTTTACCCCGAATCGGTCAACCAAATACTTTATTTCTTTTACCACTTCCGCCGGCCGGCGGTAGCGGATTGTTCTTTGCCAAAGCTTCGGCGAAGCACAAAATTTACATTCGTAAGGACAGCCGCGGGTCGTTAAAATCGGCGCTACCGGAAAAGCCTTAACCACCCCGCCGTGAGGCGCCTTCTGATAAATTCGCGGATCAATTTGCTCCCAATCGGGAAAGGGCAAAGAAGAAAGATCTTTGATAAAAGGGCCACTGCGGATCTTTTCTTTGCGGTTAATTTTTCCGGATTCAATTTCCTTAACCAATTGAGAGAATACTTCTTCCCCTTCTCCTTTAATCACAAAATCGGCTTTAGTTTCTTTTAAAGTCAATTCCGGCAAACAACTAGGGTGAGGACCGCCGATAATCACGATTTTGCCCATTTTTTTGAGCTTTTTGCTTAAATCAATTGCCTGAAGAAAATAATAGGAAAGAACCGAGATTCCCACGATATCCGCCGACCGGCATTGATTGGCCAATTGCCGGTTGGTTAAATTTAAATTCAGACCGTCAATTATCCGGCAATCAATTTTTTGCTTTTTTAAATAGGAAGAAAGGTAGCCGATCCCCAAAGGGGGCGTAATGAGGTGGGTCTTGTAACTTGGTCTTGTGAGAATGACTTTCATTTTTGTATATTATATCTTAATAAACAAATTACCATAAGGCAAAATTATCTTGCCGATATTTATGATAAAAAAAATTACTGTTTTTTTCCGCCGGGAAACCAATTATGTCCTGGCTTTAATTTTCTTGATTTCCTTTTTCGGCTTGCTTTCTCTTTTTTATGACCAATGGGTAATCCGGCCCAAAAGCACCATTTATTGCTTTGCCCATAATTATATGCCCGACTACTATCAATATCTTTCCTGGATGAAAGACGGCAGTGACGGCAAATTTCTTATCACTTCCCGGCTTTCTCCGGATAATTTTCCCCGCCGTCCGGTTTATCTTTTCTATCCTTTTTTCGGATTTTTAGTCAGCCGATTGGGCCTTAATCTCTATCTAGGCTATACCCTGGTCAGAATTGCCTTCAGCCTGCTTAAGATTTTTGTTTTGTATTGGCTAATCAGTTTTGTTTTCAAAAAAGCCTCTTCCCGAAAATTGGCCTTTTTAATTGCCCTTTTTTTGCCTCCTTTTTATTCTTTTCGTCCTTTTACCCGGCTGTTCAGCCGAATCGCCAGCGTTGATATTCTGCATCGCGCTTTTTTCATTCCCCACAATCTGGCCACTACCGGTTTTGTTCTGATCGCCATCCTTCTTCTTTACCGCTGGCTCCAAATTAACGAAAATAAAAACAAACCAGCCCAATGGCGCTTCCTTATTTTTGCCGCAATTCTTTTTATTCTGGCCGCTATTGCCAACCCGGCGATGCTTTCTTTTTATTATCTTTTCCTTGGATTGGGATTTTTCATCACTTTTTTACAAAAACCATCTGCAAAATTAATCCTGGCCGGCGGGGTTGCTTTACTGGCCGGCCTGCCTTTAATTATCTATTATCAATTACTTTTTAAAGACACCTTACCTTTTTCCTGGATGTATGAACAACAAAAAATAGTAACTTTGGATATTGATTTTAAAGGCTACTTTTTTTCTCTCGGACCGGCGGCCATTCTCTTTTTCTTCAGCCTTAAGGATTTTCTTAAAAAGAAGGATTTGCTGGCCAATTTTCTAATTGTCTGGGCGGTTATTCCCTTTCTGCTGGAACCGCTTTTGGGAAGGCGTTTACCCGTTTCCCAGGAAAGACTTTTTGAACTTTCACTTTATTCCTCTTTCCATTTTAGCAACCGCCACCTTGGAAAAGATGCTTGATAAATTTAAAAAACCGTTTTTAAGCAAACTAGTCTATCTTTTAATCGTTATGTTTTCTGTTCCCTATCTTTACCTTTCGGTTAAATCCCAGCTGGAAGACTATAACAAACCATATATTAATATCTATCTGGAAAAATCCTTAATTGAAGCTTTTAGCTGGTTGGATAAAAATACGCCGGACGAATCGGTTGTCAGCTCCGGTTACTATACCAGCAACATGATTCCCGCTTTCACTCATAATAAAGTTCTTTTCGGCCATGATTTTGTTACCTACCAATCCCAACAAAGAGAACAGGAGATGAAAACAATCTTAAATCCTCAAACCGAGGAAAAAACCATCAGGGAAATCCTTAAAAAAAATAAAATCAGTTATCTTTTGTTTACTCCGGAAACGGGGTCTTTGCCCTTATTAAGACTTAAGCAAATGGCGGGAATGGAAATCGTTTTTGCCAATCAGGGAAATACCATCCTTAAAACCGGTTATTGATTAATTCCAGTAATAATTTGTTGGGCTTTTTTACCTCTTGACTTAATCTAAAAGTATGTGTTATTAATATTTAATATGGAAAACGAAATGGATATGAAAAAAGTCTTTTTGGGATTATTGGTCGGGTTGATCGGCATCGGCGCCATTGTTTACGGCGGCTATTATTACTCCAAAAATAAATCCGCCAACCCAACTACCGAAATCGGAGAAAATAACCCGGTTACCACGGAAAATCCACCCACCGCGCCTGTTCGTTTTACCGCTCCAGCAGATACTCCCTGGATTAGCTATACCGGTTTGATTTATCCTTATACTTTTTCCTATCCGGGCAATCTTTCCCTGGAAATCTTCAGCGATCCGCCGGACAGTGTTGGTATCAGCTGGGGAAATTTAGACCCGAAATTGAATATTTTATTGGACGTTCAATCAATCAAAAAGAATTCCCCTCAATACGCAGGGCAAACATTGGAATATGTCCGCAATTGGTGGAAATTTTACTCCGGACTAAAAGGCATTTCTACGGTTGACCGCTTTGTTAATGCCAATGGCTTGGTCGGCTACAAAGCGATTTATATCAACAAAAATGATCAGACTCCGAATGTAGATGTTTTTTTCGAGATTCCCAAAAATCCCGATCTGTTAGTCCACTTGGCTAACGGTATCTTGGATCCGGAAATTTTTGACCGCATTGTTGATTCGGTTAAATATTCTCCCGCTGCTGTCGCAACCGCGACGCCGATTCCCCCGACTCCCAATCCGTAACCTAGCTCAAAAATTCATCTTGCCCGAAAATAAATTTTCGGTATAAAATTGGTTTATGCACCAACGGACTCGTTTGTTTATTGTCTTGTTATTTCTCGGTTTATTGGTCAGGTTGCTCTTGGTTCCCCAACCAGGCTTTGAAGGTGATATCGGTTTTTGGAAATCATGGAGCAAAGCAGCCAGCGAAAACGGGCCGGTTTGGGTAACCTTGAATACCGATTATAATTATCCGGCCGGTTTCACCTGGGTTCTTTGGTTAGTCGGCAAAGTCTACCGGATTTTTAAAGACCCTAATAATCAGGCCGAATTTTTCTCTCCCGGAAATTATTTTTTTCTTTTTCTGATCAAACTGGTCCCTGTCGTATCCGATCTGCTGATTGCCTTTCTAATTTTCCAGTTGATTTCCGAGCCGGAAAAATTAAAATTACCCGCCAAGGCCAGCCGTTTTGCTTTGCCGCTAGCTGGTATTTATCTTTTCCATCCGATCGTCCTTTTTGACGGCGTTTGGTGGGGCCAGGTTGATTCTTTCGGCGTCCTTTTCGCTTTTCTGACTCTCTACTTTTTGACTAAAGAAAAAACCAAATTGGCCACCATCAGCTTGACAACCGGATTTCTTTTAAAAATGCAAAATATAATTTTCCTTCCTTTGTATTTTTTATTTCTGGCCAGAAAATATTCCCGCAAGGAGATGGTTCAAAATCTCGCCTGGGCTTTATTTACCTATTTGCTTATTTGCTCTCCTTTTTTACTTAGCCGCAACTTGGAAAGAACGTTTACCTTAATCCTTAATAATACCGGCTGGTTCCCCTATCTTTCTTTGAGAGCTTATAATTTTTGGTGGCTGGTGGCCAAAGGCAACTGGACTGCTTCGGATAATATTTTAACTTTCGGAATTACCAGCGCTCTGACCTTAGGCCGTGGCTTGTTTTTCTTTGTTTATTTCTTGACGGCTATTCAAATACTTTTGAAGCCGTCAACGAAAAATCTTCTTTTCGCTTTTGCTTTTTCTTCTTTCGCTTTTTTCTTCCTGCCCACCCAAAGCCACGAACGTTATCTTTTTCCTTTTGTCAGCTTAAGCCTTCCCCTTCTCCCTTTTCTCCTTTTGGCCAAAAACCCTTTAAAAGCACGGCTTAGATTACTTCTGGGCCTGATTTTCTCTTTTACCGGCTTAATAAACCTTAATAATAGCCTTCTTCATTTTTATCCGAAGAACGGCTGGCCGTTTCTGGCCTTTTTCAACCAGCCCCAAATTGAAACCTTTATCTGTTTTTTCAATTTTATTGTTTTGGTCGTTTTGCTCAAAATTTTAGTCAAACAAATCTCTTTAATTAAATTTCTGCTTGTCTTCAGCTTGTTCTTTGGCGGTTGGCTTTTAACCAATCTGGGGTATTTGGCCGGCCGGCCGATAAGCCTGACTAAATTTAAACCGCTAATAATCAACCAGGGCTTCGGCAGTTTACAGATAAACCGAAACCTGGCTTCATCGGCCGGTTGGAAAAGCTGGAGTTTTCTTTCGGTCAACCATTTCTTTTATAAAAAAGGCCTGGCCACCCACGCCAATTCCAAACTCGCTTATGATCTTAAGGGAAAATTCGGCCGTTTTACCGCCGATTACGGTGTTGACAGCGATGCCGGCAGCAAAGCTAGTGTAATTTTTAGCGTTGTCGGTGACAACCGTATCCTTTTTACTTCGTCCGTGGTTAAAAAAGCCGATCTTCCCCAAAGAATAGATCTTCCTGTCAAGGGAATTCAAACTTTAGAATTATTGGTTTCCGACGCTGGAGACGGAATTTCCGACGACCACGCGGATTGGCTTAACCCAACTCTTTATCGTTAAATATTTAGAATTTTGGCAATAATTATTTAATTAAATGGAAAACAAAAACCGAAAAAATTATTTTTTGTCTTTATTTTTAGTCCTGGTAGCAGTTGTCTTCAATATCTATACTCTTTACCCGGAGTTGTCGGCTAAAACCGACCCGAACGACAATGTTTTTCAATTCGCGCTGGTTCGGAGAATGAACGAAGTGTGGGAATCTCTTGGCGCCAATCGCCAATCTCCAATTAGTCTGGTTGATCATTGGGTTCCCGACTGGGCTTCCGGCTATCCGCTTCCCCGTTATTATCAACATCTGCCTCAATTAGCTATTGTATCAATATATCATTTATTATTAAGAGAGATATCATTATATTCTGTTTTTAAATTATTTAATTTCTCTTTTTGGATTTTCTTTCCGGTTTCAATTTATCTTTCCGGCCGGCTTTTCGGGCTTAGTTTTTTGGCCGCCGGATTAAGCGCTT
>Ga0116142_10004291_pt1 | contig 13697 bp, 9 predicted proteins | sample AD_UKC033_MetaG_FD_89785 | JGI IMG/M metagenome (GOLD analysis project Ga0116142, IMG submission 89785) | Active sludge microbial communities of municipal wastewater-treating anaerobic digesters from USA - AD_UKC033_MetaG | ecosystem: Engineered > Bioreactor > Anaerobic > Digestate | place: USA... | reverse complement strand
GGCTCGAGTTCCGTCCGGCCCTCGGAAACCAGCCGCTCAAGAAGCGCAATGCACCGGTCGTAAACCCCGAGCGCATCCAGGTACTCTCCCTGGGACCGCAGCGCACCGCCCTTGGTCATGTACAGCCTGGCGAGGTCGGGCTCGAGTTCCGTCCGGCCCGCCGCCACCAGCCGCTCGCGGATCGCGATGCACCGGTCGTAATACCCGAGCGCCTCACGGCCCTGTCCCAGGGACCGCAGCGCCACGGCCTTGTTCATGTACGCCGTGGCGAGGTACGGCTCGAGTTCCGTGTGGCCCGCCGCCACCAGCCGCTCGTGGATTGCGATGCACCGGTCGTAAAGCCCGAGCGCCTCACGGCCCTCGCCCAAGGACCATAGCGCCGCGGCCTTGTTCAGGTACGCCGCAGCGAGGTCCGGCTCGAGTTCCGTCCGGCCCGCCGCCACCAGCCACTCGAAAAGCGCGATGCACGGGTCGTAAAGCCCGAGCGCCTCACGGCCCTGTCCCAGGGACCTAAGCGCATTGCCCTTGTTCATGTACGCCGCAGCGAGGTCCGGCTCGAGTTCCGTCCGGCCCGCCGCAACCAGCCGCTCGTGGATTGCGATGCACCGGTCGTAAAGCCCGAGCGCCTCCCGGCCCTCGCCCAGGGTCTGAAGCGCATTGCCCTTGTTGATGTACGCCGAGGCAAGGTTCGGCTCGAGTTCCGTCCGGCCCGCCGCCACCAGCCGCTCGAAAAGCGCGATGCACCGGTCGTAAAGCCCGAGCGCCTCCCGGCCTTCGCCCAGGGAGTTTGCCGCCAAGCCCTTGTTCATGTACGCCGTGGCGAGGTACGGCTCGAGTTCCGTCCGGCCCGCCGAAACCAGCCGCTCATACAACGCGATGCACCGGTCGTAATACCCGAGCGCCTCACGGCCCTCGCCCTGGGTCTGAAGTGCATTGCCCTTGTTCATGTTCGCGAGGGCGAGGTGGGGCTCGAGTTGCGTCCGGCCCTCGGAAACTAGCCGGTCGCGGATCGCGATGCACCGGTCGTAATACCCGAGTGCCTCCCGGTCCTGACCCACAGACCGCAGCACACTGCCTTTGTTCATGTATGCGTCTGCGAGAAGCGGCTCGAGATCCCACCGGACCGCAGAAACCAGCCGCTCGTACAACGCGATGCACCGGCCGTAACATGCCAGCGCCGCGCCCGAGTCGCCAAGGTTCTCGTGCAGCAACGCCTTGCTCGTACATAGCGTGGCAAAGTCTGTTTCGAGATACTGGCGACCCTCTCCTATCAGACGCTCATAAATTCGCGCCGCTTCCTCGTATGCCGCTAGGTCCGAGACCAACTGCGCCGCGCGCGGCCCCGTCCGGTCGAGCATCAGGCGCTCCGCCTCGCGCGGGTCCCGGCCCGCCGCACGCAACGCACGCTCCAGCCATATCCGAGGGTCGTCCCACTGGATGCACCGTATCGTCCAGCGGTCCGATTCGGTCCAGCCCTCTTTCGGCGGGCGCGGGAACCCAGGGAGGTCCCGGGGATACGGCCGTCCCACGCAGGCCGCGTATATATCCCGCAACGCGTCCGCGGCATCGAGCAAGGTCGCCCACCGCTCCCCCGGCTCCTGCCGGAAGCAACTCCGCAGCACTTCGACCACCGCAGGCGGCATCGGCGGCAGACTGGGCCGGGCCGGGCCCGTCTCCAGGTAGCGGTCGAGGAAGGCGTTCGCTTCCGCGCCCCTCTCCCAGTTCACGGTGCCATGGAACAGGGTCAACACGCTCAGCCCCCAACTCCACACATCCGTCCCGCGGTCCAAGGGTGCTCCCCGCCGCTGTTCCGGCGAGCAGAATGCCGGCGTCAGCCCGCCGAAACTCACCAGCGGTTCACGAGAGCCGCCGGCCGTTGCCCCATCCGCCGTCTCGCCCGCCTGCGCCCGAGCACGCGCCAGCCCGAAATCCGTCACCAGCGCGCGCCCGTCCGGCGTCATCAGGAAATTGCCCGGCTTCACGTCACGGTGCACCAGACCCCAGGTATGCGCCGCGTGCAACCCCCAAGCCGTCTGGATGGACACGTCGAGCATCTGCTCCAGCGCCATCAGCCTGCCCTCGTCTATCCACTGTTGCAGCGACCCGCCCTCGACGAAGTCCGCAAAGATGCCGATGGTGTCGCCGAACGCCCGGAAAAACCGGCACTTGACCACGTGCGGGTGTTCCGGAAAGGCAATCCAGCTGTGCAGTTCCCTGAAGAAGGCCCGATGATGTTCCGTGTCCCGGACAAGGTCGGGCCGGACCCGTTTCACGGCAAACCGGTCCTCCGTCTTCGTATTCTTCACGCAGTAGACCGCGCCCATGCCCCCGCGCCCGAGGATGCCGTCCACCGTGAATATCTCGTCCAATTGGACCCCCGGCGCCCAACCTTCGGCCCCGTCCTCACGCGGCCCCGTGTCCCGGCCCCTGCCGAACGCAGCCGAGTCGATGGGCCGGACCCGTTCCCGCGACTCGACCGGGGACACAATCTGCGTGTCGGGCAGCGCTGAGACCGTTGTTTGCCCCCTGTCCTTTGCGCTATCTTCAGATGGCGGTTGTGAAGAGTCTTCAGACGCCATGACTTGACTCCTTGCTGTTCACAATCACATACGCGTTAGAAACCCGATCTGGCGATGTCTTCCAGGCCGCTATCAACCCGTTAGCGTTGGCGCCGTGGCACAACACCAACGAGCCTTCTCACAGCACGCAGTGCACGAGCAGGTCACAGTGTTTCTCTCCCTTGCTCAGGCGCACGATGTCGCCCGGATTGAGTACTTGCGTCTCATCCTTCTGCAACTGATGCCCGTTTACCTTGGTTCCATTGGTGGAACCGAGGTCGCGGACACAATACTGCTTCTCGCCCCGGGAAGTGCGCATGGATTCTATCTCCACATGCCTTCGGGATATTCCCTCGCTGCCGAGCACCAGGTCGCAGCCGGATTCCCTGTCTTTCCCGATTACCCAGGCGGTCTTGGAATCGTCCAGCAAGAGCGACGCGCCCGCGCACGGCCCCTCGATGCACGTGAGCGCGAACCTGCCAGGAACGGGCCGGACCACGGCAAGCGCGCGGGCGCGTTCCTCCACGTTGCCCGCGAGCACAACCTTCATTCTGTACCCCCCGACCTCGATGATATCCCCTTGTTCGAGCCTCTTCTTCCGCTGCACCAATGCGCGGTTGACCGACAGGCCGCGCCCGCTGTGCAAGTCCTCGATGAACACGCCCGCGTCCGGCGTCCTGTCTTCGCGCGCGGGGGCGGCGTTCCAGTACACGATGGCGTGAAACCGGGCGACGCCCGCGCCCGTGATGCGTAAGTCGCAGGCGGGGTCGCTACCAATCAAAATGGGCGCGCTGTCGCTCGTGGGCGCGTGGCCTATGGACGAGACGAGTTGCACCATCGCGGACAAGCTCGTTTGGGGCGTCTCGGTTTTCCGCGCGAGTTCCGCATAATCGCTGGGTTCGATGGTCTGTCCGGAAGACCCGATCGAGCGCAGCAGGTCGTCGCGCACCGCCTGCACTTCCTGCGAAGGGTCGATCTTGAACACCATCCAATAACCGCCCATGCGCAGCACGTCGCCCGACTGCAGAAACCGCTGAGCGATGCGCTCCCCATTGAAAACCGTGCCGTACGTGCTGGCATGGTCAACGAGCAGCAGCCCGCCGTCAATCCGCGCGACCGTTGCGTGTAGCGCGCTCATCCCCGCCCCCGGCAGCTTCACATGGCAGTTCTCATCCCTGCCCGCCAGGCACCAGGGACGCCGCATCTCGAAGTAGGCTGGATGCTCGTTCGCGGACAGCATGACAAAGCGCGGGTTCTCCTGGCCCTTTTCGGCGAGGAGAACGGGCCTGCCCTGAACGCTGGCTATGGGCTTGTCCTTATCGATAGAAGGCGCCGCGTCCGCTGCATGAAGCTTCCCGGCAAACTCCGCATCCTCAAGCGACACGTATGCTGTTTTCGCGGCCCGGTCGCCCTGGCTGGCGCGGCTGTTCAGGACCTTGCGCTGTTCTTCAAGGCTCTCTTCCAGGGCCATGTTTTTGGCCTCGGCCTCTGCACGTATGCGCTTGATGAGGTACTTGGCTTCCTCGCCTTCAACCATGCGCTGGAGATGTGTGAGCGAGAAGTCGCGCACCGCGAATCCCAGCGGTCCGTAGATACGCCCCAATTGCTCATTGATGCTTGCTTCGACCCGCGCCTGCGCCACGCCGCCCACCATATCTTCCGGCCTGTACTTGCCGGCCTCACGGTGCAGCGCCCGGCACACTTTTTCGCTCACGTCCAACGAAAAGTCGGACAGGGACACCGACAAGGCGTCCCGCAGTAGAAACCGGTGCAGCGCGCTCGCGCTCGCGACATCGAGAGCCACGTGTGACTCGATTTCAAAGCTGTTGGCGGGCGTCGGCACCTCACCGACGAATTCCGTACGCATCTGGACCAGCAATTCGGTCCAGTACAGCATTACTTCGCCCGCGCGGTCTTGCGCGTTTAGGGAGAAGGCCCCCGGTCCCGGACCATAAACCTGGCCGCTCGCAATGCCATAGGCGGCCACTTGGGAAGGCAAAGTCAATTGCCGGCCTTGGGCCGGGATAACACTGCAGATGTCCGCGGCTGGAAGCATTGTCTCTCTCCTGTCCAGGCTTCTGGCTACCGTCGTTTTTCCTCTACGGCGGAAAGCGCGACATCAATTCAAATCAAGTAGAACCACTGCCCTCTGCCCGCAGGAAGAACATCATGGTTACCCCGCCCCCGTGGCAAGCATCGGCGCACATATCTTCATTAGACGCGGTGCGAACGGTGTGCTGCCCGCTCCTTCGCGGTGGCGGGGCGCAGCGCAGCTTTCCCATTCACTTCCTCTCTGCGGAATTTCCCCTCGTCCTGTAACAAATCAAATACGAAGAGCACTTCGTCCACGGCTATGGTGGTGCGCAATGTCGTCTCCACGGCGTCCTGGACCTTGCTTGTCGTCACGAATTCAAATGCGTCGAGATATTCGACCACCCACTTCCGAATCGCTTCCATGCGCTGATGAACAGTCTCTGGTTCGAGGCTTTCCGCGAATTTGCGCACGCCGGTGGCCATGCCCGGCAGGGCCGGTCTGCGCACGCGCCACGTGTCGCCGCTTGGCTCGACCAGGATGAGCATCTCCGTCGGCAGGGCGACCGCCTTGACCTCCTTCACCCAGCCTTGGGGGGCAATGGCCACCCAGTACGCGTCTGGGATTTCTCCCTGGGGCGCTGTGTCCTTGAGCCAGGCCCTGACCGTGTTCTGGGCGATGCTCAAGTGCTTTGCGTTGCATGGCATGAATACGGGGCCAAGATTCTCCATAAAATCCACGGGCGTCAAGACGGCCAATACGACGATGACGGGACGCCCCCATAGTCCCGACAGCCGGAACACCCGCACATAGTTCACCGCATTCAGGTCATTCAGCCAGTTCTCGGGGGGATGCCATCTCACGGCCTGCGCCAGGCCATTGGGCAGCCGCCATTCGCTCTCCATGTGTTGTTGCAGTGCGGCCGAGACCTGACTCCGGTCAAGTTCGACGAGACTGCGAACACGCGGATGCAGAAGGGAGATGTCCCGGCGTGCGGACGTAAGCCGAGGTACACGCGGACGATCCTGGGCTGCTCGACCAATGTTCACGGCCATTGCCGATTCGATGTCGTTCAGCATGCCCCGGTATTGCACGAGCCTGGTCCGCGTTGCCACATTCATGTTCTGAATGCCGCGATCTTCCAGCGATTTCAGCCACTCCGTGTCTTTTTCCGTATTCGACCGCGTCGTGTCCGGGCAATACATGGTCTGCTCATGCCACAGGCCGCACGTTTCACGTGAACACAGTTGCCGCCCGCAGTCGGCACAGACACCATGCCACGGGTTTTCAGCCGTGATGAAGGCGCCGCAGTGGCCGCATGCCTGCGGTTGACCTGTCGGCGACGCCTCCGCCAGGCAAGCATCACAAAGACCACGAAACCAACCGTCATCGCGGGGGCAGATGGAACGCTTCTCATTGCGATGCCGTCCCTGAGGATCCGCACACTCCTTGCTCAGCCCATGCCGAATCGGGTGTCCATTGTTGCAGCAGTGTTCCCAACAGAGTCCCTGTCCAGCCCCCCGGCAATGGGAACATACCATGTTCCCGCACTCTGCCACTCTACACGGCGCAAGCTGCACCCCATCGGCCACTGGATGCCCCGCGGAACAGGTGATCGGCGTATCTGCCGCACAGTGAACGTCACACAACTGTTGGGCGTAACCGCGGTCGTGCGGGCAAATGACCCGTCCACAAAACACGCCAGCGTCCAATCCGCCACAAAAGGCGATAGGAGCGCTATCAACGCGATGGCCGTTGCCGCAGAGGTAGGCATCCCCCGGATCGCCATACAGGACATATGCCAAGCCGAGCAATGTCCCGGCATCAAGCGGGTTCCCCTCGCTACCGCGCAACGCCCGACGCGCGATCCGAAGGGACTCCCCAACGGTTCGTCCCTCACCCAAGGCCTTGTAGAAGTCCACCATGGCAAGCGGGCAGCGTTGAAGCGGCAACTCCACCGTGGTACAGATGTAATGGCGAATGCCTGCCCTTAATGCGGCATCAGCCATGCCATACAATCGCGTTGTTTCCGGCCATTCGGCTTCCCAGCCGCACGTTACGCCCGACTCGCAACTGGTGGAGAAAAGAAGTAATGGCGGAAGCGCACCTGCATCAAAGGATCGCAGCAGGTCCTCGGCGGTGAACACGCTTTCAGGGTCGCCACTGATTACAAAGCCGCTCTTCTCCGGATTTTCCTCGTCATACTTGTAGTGAGAGCAAATGTTCACCGCCTCAAAAACACGCATGGCGGACTGTATATCGGAAATGGCGAGCGTTTGGGAAACCACACCGGAATCCAAATTAAAACTTCCAGCCAAATCGACGGTGGTCCAGGAAGTCGCAAGATCATTCACCGGCCCTTCAGGAAGCTGCATACCGGGATCGATCATTGTATGCACGCGATAGGGCAGACTGGCACCAAGTCTTTGGCCTTTGGCCGGCCCTGGCCGTTTCGGATTGAGCAACTCCTTTCCCGTCGCATATTCGAATGCCAGGAAGTCATTCCACAAATAGATTCCGTCAAACGGCACCCCGTTCAGAAGGGGGTCTACCCTGAAGAGAATCTGTCGTATCGAGCGGTCGTTGCGCAGTCTGTCCAGAAGCTCCGCCGGCATCAGATGCGTGCGCAATCGTTCGCTGATGGGTTGAAGGACAGTCTGAATCCACGCTGTGAGGTCCGGCAGCGGTTCCCAATGCTGCGCTGAGACAATTCCTTCCCCTAGACACTCGATAAACGTCCTGGAATCGTCTAACAGTCCCTCATAGCCGCACACGCGCGGTATAAACAAAGCCGGTAGTGTCTTTCCTTGGTCTGTCCGGATTTCCGCGAGCAATTCCACGCGATCGTCGGGGAAGACGCGATATTGAAGAACAAGCGTCGCCATCAGTAGTCCGTCTCCTTCTGCTCCTCAGTTGCATCAGGAGATGACCCGAGCGCGATGACGTACTCTGCGTCGGGACAGACTATTTTTAGCAGGCCGTCGGAGCAGGGCGAAAGCACTGCCGGTTGCCTGGTCTGAGGCATGCCGATACTGCGCTCGCGTAGAGCGGTGCCTTCGGGAATCAACTGCTTGAATTGTACACGTCCTCCCGTTTTCCCCTCCGGAAGCGTCACCTGGACCTCATACCTGTCGCCTGGGAGGGGCCGAACCGATATCACGGTGCCATCGGGCGCTTGGATATCTTGCGACTTCCCAGCTTTTTCCACATCCGCCTGCTTTTCTCCCGGCTTCTTCAACGTCCTTGGGCCGAGGGTATAGGCCGGCGCGAGTCGTAGAAGACTCCATTCTTGCCTCAGGAATGGGGTCAGCAATTCCTCGCCAACACGAACTACAATGGCGAAGACCATCATCTTCTTATCCATCATGTTCTTCAGGATTTCCGCCCCTTTGGCCCTCGCCTTCTCCAAACGTGATGGTTGACCAGTCATCGCCAATGCACTGCGAATCGCCTCAAGTTCCCTTTGTGTCTCCTCACTGACAGCAATCATTTCCATGACCGCGTCCCGCTCGTCGGGCTCCAGCAAGTCCAACTCATAGGCCCATAGCAAGTCCTCGGGAACCCGCGGGACATGACTTGCCGGATCGTCCAAAGCCCGCGCTAATCTCTCGGAAATCTCACGAATATCTTCTTCTCGTGTCATCTTGGTTCCAACTCTTTCAGCCTTCGAATCGAAGGCTTGTCCTCGACTGCCCTATTCTTTCTATACACAGAAGACGCGCACATCTATGCACACGTCTTATTCTTCGTCACCTGGAAAGCCATCACCTCCGCCACGCAGTATGTCCCTTCCCTCTTCCAGACGTCTGTGCGCGGTAGACTGCGAGAACCCCATCCGTCCACCGATTTCAGCCTCCGTGCGCACCCACTGCGAATGCTTTCTGAAACTGAGGTACTTCGCTCTCTCAATGCGCAATGCTTCCAGTCTGTTCTGCGCCGCCTTCCTTCGCTTGAAGGCGTGCATATACGCAAGTTCCTTGATTGTGAAGGCCAAACCCTTGGCTCTCGCTGCTATTGCCACCTTACCGTGGCAGCCGCCCTCTTCTGAACACGCTAACTCCCGCTGCGAAAGCAAGAGTGCCGCCTTCTCCTTCGTGATGTGTTCCTGTTCATCCAGTTGCTCATGGGTTAGCGCTAGCGCCTTTACCCCCAGGTCATCAATCAGGTTCTCTTTGGCCTCCCGGCTTCCGCCCCATTCATCTTCCAATAACGCCCTGCGAGCCCCTTCCTCCAAAGCCTGCGCCTCATCGAAATGACTCTTGGCTTCAGGAAGTTCTTCTTCGGACAACTTCTTCCACGCGCAGGCCGCCTTCACATATTCCTGATGGATACGGCGGAGATCGTCTTGTGATAATCTTTCAATCGTCTCGCGGAACATATCGTTTGTGTCGAGGTAGGCCTTGAGGTAGAGTTCCCATGCCATTCGCGCCTCGGACGGAAGACTGCGCAAGATATGCGTTATCGTCTCTGTTAGGTTATCTGCTCGCTCAGCCGGCTCTCCAGCAGAGCAGGTAGTCTCCGATGAAATCGATGTCTGCATGAATTCATCTTCTTGGGGAGGATTTTCCAATTTGCGAATAGCGTCGAGAAACCTACGCAAGATGGTTGTTTTCAAGAACCTGTCAAAGGTCTTACCCTTCGCCGGGTCGTAAGCGCGAGCACATGCCGCGAAACCTGATCCACGAAAAACGGCGTTTTCGGCGTGGTCTATAACCGTGGTACAATACAAATCGACCACGTGGTGTTTGTCCAAACGATCCCGGAATCTGTACAACAGCCGGGCATGCGCGGTTCGTTCTATCCACGACTGTGTCCGTAACCAGTAGTAATCCTCGATTTCGCGCTTGCGCTCCGGCGTACACGATGCGGACCGGTACTCCGCAACGTATTCACAATCGGAAACATACAATTCCTTCAAGACCTGTTGGGAGATATCCTTTGCTCGCGCATTCAGCCATTCTTTGAAGGCGTCGGGGTCTTCGGGGATATCCGCGAATTCCGTCTGCAGTTGCGCTGTAAGATGCTGGGATTTCTGCAGTTGCTTCCGCACCAACAAGAGCACAGCATCCAGAGAGGCGTATCTGAGTTTGAGGCAATCGCGCAATCTGGCCTCGACCGCGCTTAGAAGCAGACTCTGCAGTTGTTCCACCGTGGCGGGCTTTTTCGTTGACCCGACACCACCGATTTCATGTATGGACATACGGCGGATATCCCCACTTGCGCCCCTTGGCCAAGTGGGGGTAGACGGGAAGACCCGGTCAAGGGGCAGATTGCGTTCCGGCAAGCGCCCGGCGACAGGAATCGCAGACGCTACCCTCCTCAGCGGGCCGCTTGCTGCTTCCCGCTGAACCCCAAGGATACGATAGCAAGGAGCATCCTTATTGTCAATAGCCAGCGAAGGATTCATGGCGGGGTTACTCCGGCAATCCTTCCAGGCGCAAGGCAAAACGCATGATGTAGGCGTTGTAGCAGATGGCGAAGCCGACGGCGACAAGGAACAGCAACAGGGCAAACCAGGAGGACAGGGCCGCGCCGAGCAGGAGATACGCGAGCAGCGCGTCGGCGGCGCTGTAGATGACGAGGGTCGCCGCATTCGACCGGTTCGTGTCCTTGCGGACCATGGCGCGGATGAAGCCGATGGTGAAGACCGGCAGCAACAGCACGGCGATCAGCCAGGCGAAGAATCGCTTCGGAGCGTTGATTCGCGCGATTTCTTCCCGGACGCGGCCCGTGTTCAGAATGCCGGGCGCGGTCTCTTTGGTGTACCGCCGGTCGAGCAGGAGCGCGCCGGAGGCCACATCGAGTAGGCGTACTTCGAGATCCAAGGCCGCTTCGCCTCCAAAGGACTCGAACGCGCGCACCGTGCCGAAGAGTACGCCCTCGACGCCCATCGCATGTCCCGTCGCACGCGCCGCTTCCGGCTCGCCGACCCCGGTTTCGCGCAAGTCCAGGAAGGCCCGGGCCTTCTCAGTCAGCGTCCGGTCGCGCAGGTCCAGGATGCCCGACGACGAAACAGCGGACCGTAGTTGATTCGTCACGTACCCGGAGGAATCGCCCGCGAACGGCAGCAAGGCCACCGTGCCGAGGCCGTCGCGCGCGTCGCGCAGGTCCCGCAGCATGACCGGGACGGCTTCGTCCGCCACTTGGACGCGCAGCGGACTGATCTCCGGCTTCTTCGGACCGACGGCGTCCCACGCCTGCGACCCCAGATAGAACGCGAGCAGCACCGTCCCCGCCCGGCTCGCCAGGTTCCACAGCCCCCGTATCAACATGGCCTATTCCTCCACGGGCGGAACGCCCATGCCACGCTTCTTGTGATCAGTCGTCGCCATAATCGTCGCTCGAGGCGGCGTGGCCCGCGCGCCAGGCGTCAAACTCCGCCAGGTGTTCGGGCGTGACCGAAGGCCGCACCTTCCCCAGCGCCGCCTCGAAGTCCTCCTGCGTCACGTCTTCATCCTGGCCGCTGGCGAGTTGCCGATTCTTCGCCGAACGCTTGGCCCGGTCGCATAGCGACGCCATGTCCGCGCCGCTGAAGCGGTCCGTCCGCGCGGCGATGGCGGCATAATCCACGTCGTCCGCCACAGGGACGCCTTCCATGTTCAGGCGCACGATGGCCTCGCGCGCGGGCGCGTCCGGCGGCCCGACGTAGATGTGGTCGCCCAAACGGCCCGGCCGCAGCACCGCCGGGTCGAGCAGCCACGGCTTATTCGTCGCGGCCAGCACCAGCAGGCAGTTCTTCGTCTCGACGAGGCCGTCCGTCAGCGTCAGGAACTGGGTCACCATGCCGATCTTCCGGTTGCCGCGCCGCGCGAGGATGGCGTCCACTTCATCGAGGAAGATGACCGCACGATCGTGTTTGCGGGCCTCGTCAAAGAGCCGCTGCATGTTCTTCTCGGTTTCCCCGACGTACTTGTCCTTGACCTGCGAGGCGTTCACGTTAAAGAAGGCCGCGTCCAGTTCGCCCGCGATGGCCTTGGCGATGTACGTCTTGCCGTTGCCCGGCGGACCGTACATGAGCACGCCGCCGCCCTTGCGCAGTCTGAACCGCTCATGAACCTCCGGGTGCAGGAACGGCTCGATGACCTTCTCGCGCAACTCGACCTTCACGTCTTCAAGCCCCGCCACGTCGATCAGCTTCTCGCGCTGCCGCTCCTTGAGTTCCCACTGCGATTGCGACACGTCCTCGTCGGGGCCGGCTTTTTCCTTCGCCCGTTGCAGGCCCTCCCGCGACTGCGCCCGCGCCTTCTCCTTCAGTTGCTCAGCGATATCGAGCAGTTCGTAGGCGTCCTCGACGTACTGCTCCGCCACCTTGCCCTCGCTCTGCTCCGCCAGCTTGAGCCCGAACTCGGCCGCCTTCGCCGTGTGGAAGAACGCTTTGCCGAAATGCTTCTCGCACAATGCCGCCTCGGCGGCAGCCTCGTGCTCCCGCTTTTTGTCGGCATTGAAACTCATTTCTCATCCTCCATCAGTCTCCGAAGCCGCGCGCGGCCCTCGCCAATCTTCTCCGCCAGACCGCCCTCCGCCTCGGTAGCCTTGCGCGCACCCGTCCGCTCGCCGATGTCCGCCGCCACCTCGTCCTCCAACAGCTTCTCCATTTCGTCCAGCGACGGCACCACGTCGGTCATCTTCGTCTCGACCCCGGCCATCTCCTTGCCGTAAGCGCGCTCCCAAATCTTGTCGAGGTCCACCTGCTCACCCAGCTTGTCCTCGACCGCGCCCAGCACGTCTTCGACCCGCTCGGGGTCGATGGCGATGACGGCATCGAGCGATTGCAGCGCGTTCGTGAAGTCCTGGTCCGTCTGCGACAACTCCATCTTCGCGATCAGTTGCTCGAAGACCCAACGTTTCATGTCCAGCTTCGTCATCAGAATTTCACAGGCGCGGCAGGATTGCAGGCTCCGCTGGCTTGCCCCCTTCTGGCCGTCCTTGAGGTATCGGCGCGCCTCGCTCCACGCGGCGTCCCGCTCCGCCTTGAGCTTCTGGATGCGCTCCTTCACCGTGTCAACCGCGCCTTCCGCCTGGCGCTTGGCCCGGCGCTGCTTTACCCGAAGGTCCTTCTCCCGCTGCGCCTTCGACTTGAACAGGTCCTCGAACATGGGCTGTGCCTCCTCTTTGCTCGCTTGCCGCCACGCGTGTTCCCGCTGTCGGGTCATCCTGACCACTGCGCCAACGCCCTACTCCTCTTCCGTCTCCAACTGCTTCAGCCACTTCGCCGTATCCTCGGAGAGCGCCTCCTTGGCGGGCGGCTCCACGACGTCCATCGCCTCGGGACGAACCGTCTCCGTCACGGGCTTGCGCTCGCGCTGGTACTGCACGCGTTTCAGGTCGCGCGCCGCCTTGTCCTCGTCTTTCAGGTCGGCAAGGGCGCCATCGAGATCGACCGCGATGTCGTCCAGGACTTCCTGACCCACCCCCCGCTTCCGGGCCGCTTCGAGTTCATCGAGCTTCGCCAGCGCCGTATTTACGTTGCTGATCCGGCTGACGAGGATGTCCTGGCGGCCCTTCTGGCCGTCAAGTTCTTCTCGCGCGAGTTCGATCTGCTCGATGATGACGCGCTTGCCCTCGCCCTTGGTTTGATCGAATTCCTGCTTGAGTTTGAGCGCGCGCTGTTCGAGGACATGGATGTCCGTCTTCAGATTGTCCAGTTCGTCGTTCAGCGTCCGGCGGAGTCCCAACAGCGCGCGGCGCTGCGCCTCGAGCCGCGCCTGCTCCGACTTGCGCAAGCCCAGAAACTCCGCCAACTTGGCCAATACGGCCCTGACCAGGTCCGGTAACGTGTTCATCAGACTACCCCTCCAATTAGGACACCCTTATGAGATAGGACTTTGGTCGCTCGAACGCTAATATACGCCACAACCGATGTCTTCACAAGACCTATGAGCCCCAGCCGTATCCCGTGTGCCCGGATTGGGTCTTGCCTCGACGCCATGAATTTGCTCTCCTCGATTCGCATGCCATGGCCGCCCCGCGCGGACCACGGAGCGGTCTCTCCCTTGTTAATACGCCCGGAAATGCCGAGTCTATTCAGCCTGGCGACAAGCCGGCATTATGGGGCGCTGTTCTCGGTCGGCATGATTTCCCGCACCCCCAATTCTGTCCGGGAAGAT
>Ga0116142_10004289_pt1 | contig 13703 bp, 9 predicted proteins | sample AD_UKC033_MetaG_FD_89785 | JGI IMG/M metagenome (GOLD analysis project Ga0116142, IMG submission 89785) | Active sludge microbial communities of municipal wastewater-treating anaerobic digesters from USA - AD_UKC033_MetaG | ecosystem: Engineered > Bioreactor > Anaerobic > Digestate | place: USA... | reverse complement strand
GCCGCGTCCGATCCGGGCGTCAAACAATCACCCGACATCCGCTTTTTCCTCGCCGATCCTGAACTCGGTGTGGCCGGTGTCTATGGCGGCAACGGCGCCGAACTCTACTTCGAGGCGCGCAGGTCGCTCGATGCGACGGGCGCTGCCGGCGCCCTGAGCCTGCGCATCGTCGATGCCGAGGCGCGCACCGTGGCAATCGCCGGCGAACCGCTGGACGGGCAACGGACGCCAATATCCGGCGAGTTCGACGCGAGCGAGGGCTATGTGCATGCCCGCCAGCTGACCGGACTCGGCCGGGCGCTGGGTGCGGCCGACCTGCATGCCGCCCTGACCGTCGAGAAATCCGCGCTCGCCGATCTCGCCCGCCAGGCCGCGGACACCGCCGCGGCGAACTTCCCGCTGCGTGCCTCGCTCGATGCACGCTTCACGGAAGTCGCCAGTGACGCGCAGGTCGCCGATTTCTACATGCGTTCGATGCGCGACGTGCAGGCCGCCCGTGCGGACGGCGGCATGCTCGAGGCGAGCCTTGGCAACGGCATCGTTCTGCGCAGCAAGCAGGAATTCATCGCCGACGAACCCGATGAGCACGGCAACATGGGCCGTATCGATGCCTACGTGTTGGTGAAGGCGGCCGATGGCTACGTGCTCGGTGCGGAACTCGGTGGCGACCGTGTGCCGAAGGACTGGTCCGACGACATGGAACTCGAGAACGAGCGCAGCCACCACGACCTCGCCGCGGACTTTGGCCGCGCCGCGACCGCGCTGAACGCGCTCGCCTACAGCGGCAGGACGACCCAGGGCGTGACCCTGAGCCACCAGGCCGAGCAGGCGTCGATGCAGCGCCTGGCGCAGAGCCTGGCGAGCAACCTGCTGCCGGAGCGTGCCGATGCATCCAACCAGCTGCTCGCCGCCGGTCTTTACCAGACCGCCATCGAGGTCTGGCGCAAGCCGTTCCTCGTCCTCGCCGAACACTCGGCCACACGGGTCGCCAAATACCGCTACAACAATCCCGTCTCGAACGTGCGGACGTTCCAGGGCTGGATCAGCTTCTGCAACCACGGTGCCTGTGCGAATGCGAGCAACATGTCCCGCAAGTGCAGCTACACGGGGCCGCGCGGGCACTACTACCTGCTGCCTTCGCGCCGCTCGGATGCGGGTGGGCACACCTGTGCAACGCCCTACTGGGCCATCGGCCGGATTGGCCATCACAACTGCCACGACGATTCGTCGGTGCAGGTGCGCGCCGTGCACGGGCAGTACTACAGCATCTATACGGGCCGCTGTGGCGACGCGGTGTACTGGGCGCACGCACCGCACTGCGGTGCGCAGTAGTCACCGATAGCCCGCTGCGGCCATGTCGGCCCGAGCGGGGCGCGTGATCGCCGGCGCCGGCGCTCCTTCCGGTGCCGGCGCTCTCAACCGGTCTTGGCATGCATGGCGCGGGCGCCGACGACAATCATCTTGACCATCGTCGTCAACTGCTCGATCTGCTCGGCATCGCGCTCGCGCGGCAAGTCCATGGCGCTGGCACCCACGGCGAACACCAGGCGCGTGATGGCCCGCGCGACCAGCGCAGGTTCGTGCAGCGGCACGCCGGTGACTTCGGCAAGCCGGATCAGATCCACGCGCAACTCTTCCTCGAAGTAGCGCAACTGCGCATCGACCGCCTGCTTGAACTCGTCGGAACCGGCGAGGCCCTCGCGCAGCAGCAGGTGCAGCAACTTGTCGTCGGTGCGGAACTGCTCGAAGAACACTTCGACCGAGTTGCGCACCACGCTGCGCCCCGAGCTTGCCCGGTGGCGGGCCTGCCCGATCACGGCGCGCAGCGAGCTGCCGGCGCGTTCGATCAGGGTCACGGCGAGTTCGTCGACGTCGCGGAAATGGCGATAGAAGCTGTTCGGCGCGATACGTGCTTCGCGCGCGACCTCGCGCAAGCCGAGCGTCGACACGCTGCGGTTCGGACCGACCAGCGCCAGCGCAGCAGCGATCAGGTCCTCGCGCGTGATCGATGGCCTGCGGCCGGGGCGTGGATCGGGGTGCGAGGGTGCAGAACGGTCGCTCATGGGCCACTCGGAACGGCAAACGGACCTCGACATCATGGCGCAAACCGCGCCGCGGCGGCAGGTTTGGCCCTCCGGTGCGCGCCGCCTGCGCTTCGCCCGCTTCGGGTATGCTCTCTGTCTCATTTTCGCAACCGACACGGCCCATGACCTCGGCACGCATCCTCGTGGTCGACGACGAGCCCGACATCCGCAACCTCGTCAAGGAGATCCTCGAAGAGGAAGGCTATGCGGTGACCACGGCCGAATCGGCCGCCGCCGCGCGCGAGGCACGGCGCGGCCAGCGCCCGGACTTGGTGCTGCTCGACATCTGGATGCCCGACCTCGACGGGATCAGCCTGCTGCGTGAGTGGAGCGAGCGCGGCGGCCTGCCGTGTCCGGTCATCATGATGAGCGGGCACGGCACGGTGGAGACCGCGGTCGAAGCGACGCGGCTCGGCGCCTACGATTTCGTCGAGAAGCCGATCTCGCTCGCCAAGCTGCTGCTGACCATCGAGCGCGCGCTCGAGGCGAGCCGGCTGCGCCGCGAGAACGAGGGCCTGCGCAACCAGCTGGTGCCGCTCGATCCGGTGGCCAGCAGCCGTGCCATGCAGGGCCTGCGCGCGCAGGCTGAACGCCTCGCCGGCCACGATGCATGGATCCTCGTGCAGGGTGAGCCGGGCACCGACAAGAAGGCACTGGCGCGTTGGCTGCACGAGCGCAGCGCACGCCGGGCCGGGCCGTTCGTCACCGTCACGCCGGGTTCGATCGCGCCTGATCATGCCGCGGCGGCGCTGTTCGGCAGCGACGATGGCGGCAATGTGCAGTACGGCCTGATCGAGCAGGCCAACGGCGGCACGCTGTTCCTCGAGGAAGTCGCCGACCTCGATCCTGAACTGCAACTGCGCCTGGCCAGCGTGTTCGCCCAGCGCGCGCTGTTGCGTTGTGGCGGACACGAGGCGGTGCCGGTCGACCTGCGCGTGATCGCCTCGACCACGCACGATCTCGACGCAGCGGTGAAGGCCGGACGTTTCCGCGAGGATCTCTACTACCAGATCCGCGTGGTCCCGCTGGCCGTGCCGCCACTGCGCGAGCGCATCGAGGACATTCCAGAATTGCTGCGCTACTACGCCGATTTCTTCGCCAATCGCGACAAGCTGCCGTACCGGCTGTTCCCGGTGGTGGTGCAGAACCGCCTGCGCAACCATCCGTGGCCCGGCAACCTGCGCGAGCTGCGCAACCTGGTGCAGCGCCTGCTGATCCTTGGCAACGCGCCGGAGATCGGCCTCGAGGAAGTCGAGCTCGCGCTCGGTCAGGCCGCGGCAATGCCGGAGAAGGTCGCGCCGGGCCGTGCGCTCGACATCGACTTCGCCCTGCCACTGCGAGAGGCGCGCGAGCAGTTCGAGCGCGCCTACCTGCTGCACCAGCTCGGCGAAGCCGGAGGCAGCGTCGGCCGCCTCGCCAAGATGGTCGGAATGGAACGCACCCACCTCTACCGCAAGCTCAAGGATCTCGGCGTCGATCCGAAACTGGCCGGGCGCGAGGACTGAACGTGGGCGCCGCTCGGCGCTGCGCCGGCTCGACAGCAGGCCAGTCTGCCTTCGCCGTCGCGCCTCGATCTGCGCCGGCACAGGACGGTGACGCCGTTGTGGGATCAATCAGAGAACATCCCTTGTCCGTTCGGACAATGGACGCCACCTCGGCCGCCGTGATTCGCTGCGTGTCCATTCGTCCCGGCGCGCGCTGCCGGGACTGATCCATCCTGCCAACGGAGATTCCCATGACATTGAACGGCAAGGTCGCGCTCGTCACAGGTGCGGCAAGCGGCATCGGCAAGCGCATCGCTGAGGTATATGCGCAGCACGGCGCGGCGGTCGCGATCGCCGACCTCAACCTCGATGCGTCGAATGCCGCGGCCGCGGCGATCAGCGCGGCCGGTGGCAAGGCGATCGGCGTGAAGATGGACGTGACCAGCGAGGCCGAGGTCGAGGCCGGCGTCGCCGCGACCATCGCCGCCTTCGGCAAGGTCGACATCCTCGTTTCCAATGCCGGCATCCAGATCGTCAAGCCGCTCGAGGAGTTCAGCTACGACGAATGGAAAAGGATGCTCGCCATCCATCTTGATGGGGCCTTCCTGACCACGCGCGCCTGCCTCAAAGACATGTACCGGCGCGGCCAGGGCGGGGCGGTCATCTACATGGGCTCGGTGCATTCGCATCTCGCCTCGAAGCTCAAGGCGCCGTACGTCACCGCCAAGCACGGCCTGCTCGGCCTCGCCCGCACGCTGGCCAAGGAAGGCGGGCCGAAAGGAGTGCGTGCCAACGTCATCTGTCCGGGCTTCGTGCGCACGCCGCTGGTGGAAAAGCAGATCCCGGAACAGGCGAAGGAGTTCGGCATCAGCGAAGCCGACGTGGTGAAGAACATCATGCTCAAGGACACCGTGGATGCCGAGTTCACCACGGTCGACGATGTCGCCAACGTCGCATTGTTTCTCGCCGCCTTCGAGACCAACGCGCTGACCGGGCAGAGCCTCACGGTCAGCCATGGCTGGCACATGCAGTAGCGTGGACAGCGGCGCGCACATCGAACGCCTGCGTGCCCAGCTCGGTGGTCCGCGTGATGGTGCACTGCTGCGCTTCTCGCTCGGCAATGCGCTGCTTGCTGCCGGGGATGCAGCGGCCGCGGCGGCGGAACTGCGCGCGGCGGTCGGCTTCGATCCGGTCTATTCGGCGGCATGGAAGCTGCTCGGTCGCGCCCTGGCCGATGCAGGCGACACGGCCGGTGCGCAGGCCGCGTGGATGCAGGGCGTGAACGTCGCCGAGGCGCGTGGCGACGTGCAGGCGGCGAAGGAAATGCGCGTGTTCCTGCGCCGTCTGCAGCGCGCGGGCGGCGCGACCTGAAGCACGGCGGGACGCGCGGGCGCAGGCGAGGAGTGGCGACTGTCGCAAGGCCGCGCAGCAACCCTTGTGCATGTCATGGCGCCACGGCGGGATCGATCGGAGACTCCTGATCCCGCGCGTCCGACAGCTCGCGGGTGACGCCGCTGTGGCAGGATCGCGGTGCAACCTTGGGGACCGGTTCCAGATGCATTCTTCCAGCAAGACCACGCTCGGTGCCGACCATCCGGCTGCCGCCGAGCTCGAGCTGCCGCGATCGATCGGCCCTTACGCGATCCTGCGCCTGCTCGGCGAGGGCGGCATGGGCACGGTCTACCTCGCCCGCGAAACGCAGCCTGACCGCCTGGTCGCGCTGAAGGTTGTACGCGCCTTCTCACACGATGCCGGCGAACGCCTGCGCCGCGAGATCGACGTGCTCGCCCAACTCGAGCATGCCAACATCGCGCGCCTCTACGCGGCCGGCGAGGCCGAAGTCGGTGGCCGCTCCTGGCCGTGGCTGGCGCTCGAGTATGTCGAAGGTCTCGACCTGCTCGCGCATGCGCAGACCCGGTCGCTGGATGTCGCCGCGCGCCTGCGCCTGCTCATCGCCGTGTGTCGCGCGGTGCACCACGCCCACCTGCGCGGCGTCGTGCATCGTGACCTCAAGCCCGGCAACATCCTCGTCGATGCCGAAGGCGCGCCGCGCGTGCTCGATTTCGGTATCGCCCGCCTGCTCGAGGACGCCGGCCCCGGCATGACCGAGGTCGGCCAGGTGCTCGGCACCGTGCCGTACATGAGCCCCGAGCAGTTCGGCGGCGACAGTCGCCACATCGATGCACGCAGTGACGTCTACGCGCTCGGCGTGGTCGCCTACGAACTGCTCAGCGGTCGGCTGCCGCATCCACGCATCGGCCGCTCGAGCCTGTTCGAGGCGGTCGACATCGTGCGCAATGAACGACCGCCGCCGCTCGACGCGGTCATGCCGGGCACGCGCGGCGATCTGAGCCTGGTCGTCATGAAGGCGCTGGAGGCCGACCCTGCGCGCCGCTACGCATCGGCCAGCGACTTCGCCGACGATCTCGCCGCCGTGCTCGAGCATCGCCCGGTGCAGGCGCGCGCCCCAACACGCGCCTACCTGCTGAGTCGTTTCGTGCAGCGCCATCGGGCGTTGTCGGCGACGATCGCCGCCGCCGTGGTCGTGCTGCTCGTCGCCACCATCGTTTCGCTGCGTTTCGCCTTCGCCGAGGCGCGCGCGCGTGGCGAGGCGGAGGCGCGCTCGGCCGAGGCCGCCGCGGTCAACGGCTTCCTCACGACCATGCTTGCCTCCGCCGATCCGTCGATTGCGCGTGGGCGCGAGCTCGGTGTTGCCGATGTCATCGACCTGGCCGAATCGAATCTCGCCGATCTCGATGCGCAACCGCGCGTGCGCGCCAGCGTGCTCGATACGCTCGCCGCGACGCGTGCCGGCCTCGGCCAGTACGAAGCCGCACTGACCCTGACCGATCGCGCGCTCGCCGGTGCCGATGGCGCCGCGCTGGATGCCGCTGCACGCGCCCGCCTGCTGCGTCAGCGCGCCAGCATGCTGACCGAGCTGGGGCGCTTCGACGAGGCGGACGAGGCGATCGAATCCGCACGTGCGCAGATGCCGACATCTGCACCGGCGCTCGAACGGCTCGGTCTCGAGCTCACAGCCGCGCGTCTCGACCAGGAAGCCGGGCGGGCCGACCAGGCAGTGAAGGGGCTTCGTGCCGTGCTCGATGGTGCGGCGGCGCTCGACACCGCCTCGCTCGATGCGACCGCCCGCACGCGGCTGGCCGACCTCATCGATGTCAGCCGCGGCAACCTGTCGATCCAGTTGAGCGACATGGGTGTCGTCGACGAGGCGGTCGTGCTGCTCACGGCGAGTCTCGATGCGCGCCGCGCGCGCCATGGCGATGACGATCCGCGCACGTTGGCCAGCCGCCACAAGCTGGCCTCGCTCGAGTTCGCGCGCGGCCGACTCGACATCGCCGAGGCCGAGGCCAGGGCGACGCTCGCCGCGCAGCGGCGCGTACTCGGCGATGCGCACGCCGCGACCCTGACCACGATGCAGACGCTGGCAAACGTGCTGCTCTCGCGCGAGCAACTCGACGAGGGCGAAGCCCTCACGCGCGAGGCGCTGGCCGGGTTCGAAAAACTGCTCGGCGATGCGCATGCGCAGACGCTGGCCTCGATGAACGCGCTGGCCTACCTGCTCGAACAGCGCCAGCGTCTCGACGAGGCCGAGGCCCTGTACCGGCGCGTGCTGGCGATCGTCGCGCGCTCCGGTGATACGCACCCGACCACCTTCGCGCCGCGCAACAACCTGGCCATGCTGCTGCTCGACCGCGGTCAGGGCGAGGCCGCGCTCGATGAGTTCCGCACCCTGGTCGCCGGCGCCGAGGCGGCACTCGGCGACGCGCATCCGCACGTGGCGATCTTCCGCAGCAACCTTGGCCTGTGCCTGTCGAAACTCGGCCGCGACGCCGAAGCGATCAGCGTGCTCGAAACCGCCCATGCACGCCTCGGCGCGACCCTCGGCCCGACTCACGCACGCACGCGCAAGGCGGCCGAACGTCTCGCCGACGTGCTTGCCCGCAATGGTCGCGGCGACGAAGCCGCGCGTCTGCGCGCCACGGCTTCGCCGTAGGAGCCCGTTCACGGGCGATGCTTCTGCTTTGGAGGTTGTACAGAAGGAGCATCGCCCCTGAAGGGGCTCCTACCAGGGGTTCCTACGGTTTCCTGTACGGATTGTGCTCGCCCGGCGGGCGCCGCGACCAGCGCTTGTAGTGCCACTGGTACTGCGCCGGGGCGAGGCGCACGCAGGCTTCGACGCCGGCATTCAGCGCAGTGCAGGCCACGCGCAGGTTCCGGTCGGCAATGCCGTGCGGCGCCGGCAACAAGCGGATGCGGAAGCCCCGGCCGCGTGGCAGGCGTTCGGCGAAGGCAAACAGCACGGTCGCCCCGGTTCGTTCCGCCAGGCGCGGCACCAGCACCATGGTCAGCGCCTCGATGCCAAAGAACGGGGCGAACTCGCCCTCGCCGCGCTTGGGCTGCTGGTCGGGCAGGATGCCGACCACGCCGCCGGCAGCGAGGCGCCGGTACAGCGTGCGCACGCCGGCGCCCTCGGCGCGCACCTGCTCGACCTCGACCGCGCCGCGCGCCGCGCGCAGGAACGGTTCCATGTCCGGGTTGCGTGGTGGCCGATACACGATCGCCAGGGGCGTGCGTGCGGCCAGCCAGTAGTTCAGCAGTTCCCAGCAGCCCAGGTGCGGGGCGGCGACGATGAGACCGCGCCCGGCCGCGAGCGCGGCTTCGAACAGGTCGAGCCCTTCCACCTCTCGCACCAGGCCCAGCGCGCGCGATGGATTGCCGCACCAGACACGCGCGATCTCGGTCACCGACTTGCCGGTCTCGGCGAGCACATGGCGCGCGTCGAGCGTCCCGATCGGATCGCTCGCGACATTGCCGTGATGCGGTTCCTGTCCTGTTTGTGCGCCGTTTCGCGTTTGCAGTAGACGCAGGTTGACCTCGGTGACCCGACGCTCGCGCCCGCGCGCCAGCCAGTAGCCGAGGCCAAGCAAGGCTCCGAGTGCGTGCAGCACGCGCAGCGGCAGCCGCCCGGCCAGCGACAGGAAGGCAAGCAGCAGGCGGAACGGCAAGGTCATCAATCGAGGCGTCGCTGATGCAAAACGCGATTCTAGCCACTTCGACCGCATTGACCGCCGCCGCCGGCAACGTCGACCATGCCGGTTTTCCGTCCGGGAGCCCGCATGATCGCCCTCATCCAGCGTGTCGAATCGGCGCATGTCGAAGTCGATGGCGAGACGGTCGGCCGCATCGGCGCGGGCCTGCTCGCCCTCGTCGCCGTCGAGCGCGGCGATGGCGAGGCCCAGGCGCAGCGCCTGCTCGAACGCCTGCTCGGCTATCGCGTGTTTGCCGACGCCGAAGGGCGCATGAACCGATCGCTGCGCGATACCGGTGGTGGTCTGCTGCTGGTCTCGCAGTTCACCCTGGCCGCGGACACGGCCAGCGGCATGCGCCCGGGGTTCTCGGGTGCGGCAACGCCGGAGGAAGGCGAGCGCTGGTTCGGTCGACTGGTCGAACTGGCGCGCGCGGCGCATGCCCCGGTGGAAACCGGGCGCTTCCGTACCCACATGAAGGTGCATCTCGTCAACGACGGCCCGGTCACCTTCCACCTGCGTGTGGCGGCGGCCTGAGGTACCCGCGCCGACGATGTCGAGCGCAGGATGAAATCTTTGACAATCAATGAGTTGGGCAGCCCTTGACGGGGCTCCTATACTTCCGAGTCTTTGTTTACGGCAACAGCGGAATCTTCATGGCCAGCGAGCACATCCAGGAGCAGCAAACCACCGACATCAAGATGCTCATCACCAAGGGCAAGGAGCAGGGCTACCTGACCTACGCCGAGGTGAACGATCACCTGCCTGATGACATCGTCGATCCCGAACAGATCGAAGACATCATCGGCATGATCAACGACATGGGCATCGAGGTGCACGAGATTGCGCCCGATACCGAGACGTTGCGCGCTGCCGCTGCCGCCACCACCGACGACGAGACCGCCACCGAGGAAGCCGTGGCCGTGCTGTCGGCGGTCGACGCCGAAGTCGGCCGCACCACCGACCCCGTGCGCATGTACATGCGCGAGATGGGCACGGTCGAACTGCTCACCCGCGAAGGCGAGATCGCCATCGCCAAGCGCATCGAGGAAGGCCTCAACCAGGTGCAGACCGCACTGGCGAGCTTCCCGTGGTCGATCCAGTTGCTGGTCGAGGAGTATGACCAGGTCACCGAGGGCAAGAAGCGCATGTCCGAGGTGATCGCCGGCTTTGCCGACCTCGAAGAGCCCGAGCCGCCGATCGCCGCCACCGCCGAGGCGTCCGAAGAGGAGGTCGAGGAAGACGAGGACGACGACGGCGGCGACGAGGAAACCGCGACCGTCGACACCGGCCCCGATCCGGCCGAGGTCGCGCGCCGCATCGACCTGCTGCGCCAGGGTTACGCCAAGTTCCAGAAGGTCGCCGACAAGAGCGGCATCGCCGACCGCAAGGCGCAGAAGCTGCGCGACCAGATCGCCGAGGAGTTCCTCAAGCTCAAGCTGCCGGCGGTGTTCATCGACGCCCTCGTGCGCAAGCTGCGCGAAGTGGTCGGCAACATCCGCCACCACGAGCGCCTGATCCTCGACGTCTGCATCAAGCAGGCGAAGATGCCGCGCAAGGACTTCCTCAAGATGTTCCCGTCCAACGAGACCAACCTCGAATGGGCGGACGAACTCGCGCGCAAGCGCCAGAAGTGGTCGCCGTCGGTCAAGGCGCACCGTGATGCCCTCGTCGGCGAGCAGAACAAGCTCGTCGCAATCGAACGCACGCTGTACCTGTCGGTTGCCGACATCAAGGAAATCAACCGCGCCATGTCGATCGGCGAGGCCAAGGCGCGCCGGGCGAAGAAGGAAATGGTCGAGGCCAACCTGCGCCTGGTGATCTCGATCGCGAAGAAATACACGAACCGTGGCCTGCAGTTCCTCGACCTCATCCAGGAAGGCAACATCGGCCTGATGAAGGCCGTAGACAAGTTCGAATACCGCCGCGGCTACAAGTTCTCGACCTACGCGACTTGGTGGATCCGCCAGGCCATCACGCGCTCGATCGCCGACCAGGCACGCACCATCCGCATCCCCGTGCACATGATCGAGACGATCAACAAGCTCAACCGCATCAGCCGCCAGATGCTGCAGGAGATGGGTCGCGAGCCGACCCCGGAAGAGCTGGCGGTGAAGATGGAAATGCCCGAGGACAAGATCCGCAAGGTACTCAAGATCGCCAAGGAACCGATCTCGATGGAAACGCCGATCGGTGATGACGAGGATTCGCACCTCGGCGACTTCATCGAGGACGTCTCGATCGTTTCGCCGATCGAGTCCTCGACCAACATCGGCCTGATGGAAACCGCGCGTGACGTGCTCGGCGGCCTCACCCCGCGCGAAGCGAAAGTGCTGCGCATGCGCTTTGGCATCGACATGAATACCGACCACACGCTGGAAGAGGTCGGCAAGCAGTTCGACGTCACCCGCGAGCGCATCCGCCAGATCGAGGCCAAGGCCCTGCGCAAGCTGCGCCATCCGAGCCGCTCCGAGCAGCTGCGCTCGTTCCTCGACATCGAATAGTTCCCGCGGGCGGCCGCGCCTGCCTGCTGCGGATCATTGCGGCGACGCTCACCCCGTCGCCGCCTTGCGTGCTCGTCGCCGGTGCGTGGACGATGCGGTGCGTGTGTTGTCGCCTCGATCTGCGCCGGGCGTGCGGATCAACCGAAGAACCAGTAGCACACCGCGATCGAAGCCAGCACCCCGGCCAGGTCGGCAAACAAGGCGCATCCCACCGCATGCCGCGCGCGACGGATGCCGACTGCGCCGAAGTACACCGCAAGCACGTAGAACGTCGTCTCGGTACTGCCCTGCACGGTCGCCGCGAGCAAGGCGGGGAAACTGTCGACGCCGTGCGTCTTCATCGTCTCGATCAGCATCGCGCGCGCCGCGCTGCCAGAGAACGGCTTGACCAGCGCGGTCGGCAGCGCATCGACGAAACGCGTGTCGGCACCGCCCGCGCTGGCCAGCCAGCGGATGCCGTCGAGCGCGAAATCGAGCGCCCCCGACGCACGCAAGGCACCGACCGCGCACAGCATCGCGACCAGATAGGGCAACAGGTCGCGCGCCACCGCGAATCCTTGCTTTGCACCATCGACGAAGCTTTCGTAGACCGGCACGCGCCTGATCGCGCCGGCGACGAGGAAGGCGATGACGATGCCGAACAGGGTCAGGTTGCCGAGCAATGACGACAGCGATGCCAGCGTGGCCGCCGACAGCGTCGCCAGCAGCGCGACGAAACCGCCGAATACGAGCGCGCCGCCGCCGAGGAAGGCCAGCACGACCGGATCCCACAGGCGCAGGCGCTGCATGAAGGCCACCGACAGCAGGCCGGCCAGGGTCGACAGGCTCGTCGCCAGCAGGATTGGCAGAAACACCAGGGTCGGATCGACCGCGCCCTGCTGCGCGCGGTACATGAAGATCGACACCGGCAGCACGGTCAACGACGAGGCGTTCAGCACCAGGAACAGGATCTGCGCGTTGCTCGCCGTCGTCGACGACGGATTGAGCGATTGCAGTTCGCGCATCGCGCGCAGGCCGATCGGTGTCGCCGCATTGTCGAGCCCGAGTCCGTTCGCGGCGAAGTTGAGCGTGATCAGACCCACCGCCGGATGCCCGCGCGGCACTTCCGGCATCAGCCGCGCGAACAGCGGACCGAGCAGGCGCGCCAGCGCATCGACCAGCCCGGCCTGTTCGGCGATGCGCAGGAAACCAAGCCACAGCGTCAGCGTGCCGAACAGTAGCACCATCACCTCGACCGACAGCTTCGCCATCTCGAACAGGCTCGCCACCACCGCCGCGAACACCGCCGGATCGCCACCGACCAGCCAACGCGCCAGCGCCGCGAGCGCAGCAACGAGGAAGAACGCGAGCCAGAGCAGATTGAGCATGTCGTCAATGAGAAGGGACGCGCGCGAAGCATCGCATGCCCGCCGCGAACGCGACACGTTGCCGCGCCCGCCGCGTGCACAGCGCACAAGCTACAATCCTGCGCCGCGACATCAGAGCCTTGTGTCCGCGGGAACGGCTTCAGCCGCGAAGGGCTGGACCAGGGCGCCTTCGGAGCAGGGGACTCACACTCCGCTGATCGAGGCCGGATCGGCGAGGCAGAATTGAGCGGGGCGGCCACCCTTTCGCCCCATCAAGAAAGAAGAATGGGCCTATAGCTCAACGGTTAGAGCAGCGGACTCATAATCCACTGATCGAGGCCAGATCGGCGAGGCAGAATTGAGCGGGGCGGCCACCCTTCCGCCCCATCAAAAAAGCAAAAAGGGCCTATAGCTCAACGGTTAGAGCAGGGGACTCATAATCCCTTGGTTCCAGGTTCGAATCCTGGTGGGGCGAGCCGGAGAGACGCGTGATGCCGTCGGGCATCACGCGCCGGCGAGCGACCCGCCACGGATGGCGGGGCCGGAGTGGACACCATGGAGGGTTGCTTGAGGAAGCGCGTATCGAATGGGCCTATAGCTCAACGGTTAGAGCAGGGGACTCATAATCCCTTGGTTCCAGGTTCGAATCCTGGTGGGCCCACCATCCATCACTTACAACCGGCTCTCATTGCGCGTTCCAGCGAAGTTTGGCCGCTGTGGCCAAACATCAATGAAATTCCAGCAAGATTGGCCGCTTGGGTGTGGCCGCAACAGTCGTTGATGCTCTGCACGCGAGCGAGTAGGCTAGTCGCAAGGCTGGAGAGACCAGCCTCAGCCACCGCCATGAGGGAGCCTCATGCGACTCGACTACCTTGTCCTAATCGGACAGTTCGCGCCGTTCCACAACGGCCACCTCGCTCTCGTTCGCCGCGCGCTCGATCGAGCACAGACTGTCATCGTGCTGATGGGCTCCGCGGGCCGGGCACGTAATAGCCGCCATCCCTGGACCGAGCATGAGCGCGACCGGATGTTGCGGAGCGCATTGCCCGAAGCCGGCAACCGCATCATCGTCCGCCCGCTCCGCGACCACCTGTACAACGAGAACGCTTGGATCAGCGCGGTGCAGACCGCGGTCCGCGAAGCTATCGGTGAGCCCTCAGACACCTCGACCCGGATCGGCCTGATGAGCGGACAGGCGCCGGCGAGCGTCGACACCGTCCGCGCCTTCCCCCAGTGG
>Ga0116142_10004287_pt1 | contig 13706 bp, 9 predicted proteins | sample AD_UKC033_MetaG_FD_89785 | JGI IMG/M metagenome (GOLD analysis project Ga0116142, IMG submission 89785) | Active sludge microbial communities of municipal wastewater-treating anaerobic digesters from USA - AD_UKC033_MetaG | ecosystem: Engineered > Bioreactor > Anaerobic > Digestate | place: USA... | reverse complement strand
GACTAAGAGGCTTAAATAATCAGTTTGTCGGGGCTGCCAGCTGTCTTTCGAGCTGGGCAATCAGGCGTTTTTTCTGTTCCTGTTTAAAGCGCATGTTTTCGAAGGCAAGCTGGCCACGTTCGCTGATTTGCCTGAAATACGGCACATCTTCGGCGTCGGTTTTCTTTTTCAACTCTGCCTGAACACGGGCATCGGCATGTCTGGTGGCGAGAACGCTGAGACTTCCGTCAGTTTCGGCAAGTTTTGGGGTTTCGGTGCGCAGCAGTGCGTGTTTGCCCGAAGGCAGGCGCACTTCGTAGAGATGAGGTCTAACTCTGGCTATTACAGATACTTAGAGGAGAACGACACCGGAAAGTTCCATCTGTTCAGACAGGGTTTTGAATTCGCGGCGGGCCTGGTCGAGCTGCAGCTGCACCTTTTCGCCACGTTCGAGTTCGGCGAGAGCACGGCGGACTTTTACAAACTCAGGGCTGGCAGCATTCGCCTTAACAAGAAGTTTTCTCGCGGTATCAACATGCCCGGTTTTTATATAAGCGTCAGAAAGGCCGATAATGGCATCTTCATGCGAATTGCGCTTCTGCAGAGCCATGCGGTAGCTTTTTATGGCATTTTTATAGTCTTTGCTGACCATGAAGGCATTGCCGAGTTTCACATAAGGTTCGGGGGGTTTTCAGGCTCACAATGAACGGCGCGGGTGTATTCGACCACCGCTTCCTGAACTTTGCCACCGGCAACCAGAGCTTCACCTTTTCCGAGCATTGCCCAGACCAGCACCGGCATGCGATCGATGAGCCGCTGATAAGTTTCGACAGCCAGTTCCCATTGCTTGAGCTGCAGATAGAGAACCCCGAGATGCCGATGGGCTTCAATATAAGCAGTATCTATGGCGCCTCTGTGTCTTGCAATCGCCTGCTCGAAGGTAACAAGTGCGTTATCAGGCTGTTTTACTTCGAGAAACGCCATGCCAAGCATAAACAGGTCGTTGAACTCGACAGCGTGATGATCTGACCATGGGTGAAGCAGTCTGATCACCTCTGACCAGTTTTTGCTGGAAAAAGCGACCACCGCTTCCTGACGGGCGGTAACGAGTGCGCCACGAAAGATCGCCTTCTGTGGCAGCGGGGTGCCGATCTGGTATTCAACCCGGGAATTGTGAATGTAGCCGGTTCGGCCATCGTGGCTGGCCCTGAACCAGGACCCGTTAACATCGGCCATCAGTTCAACTTCGGTGCCTCGCGGCAGAGTTTTGATCAGACGGCTTTTAATGTCTGGCGCCATACGAAAGTTGGCTCCACCAGACAGAACCACAGCCATACCAAGCGATGAGCTGGTTGCCCGCCCGGTATAGGCAACTGCCAGAAGCGACGCCAGGAGAACAGTTAACAGTGTTTTTCGTGTCATAGCAATTGTTTAGTCGGCAGATTGTTGAATCTTTTTTAAGTCTGCCGGAAATGAAAACAATTTTTTTAATAAAAGGTTAAAGAATTTTCTGGCCCTGTCGATATTGGTGATGGAAAAGATTTTAATCATTTTTTGTCGAAAGAAGGGCTGAATAAGAAAAAAGGCGCATTCAGGAGCACCATCGCCCTGCTTCTGAGCCTCAGAATGATTTCCGGGCCGGGAGCCAGCTTTGCTGCGCCAGCTAACTGCGGTCCAGAAAAAACTTCAACCGACAGCGAAGTCAGCTTTTCCGGTTACTACACGGTCAAAAAAGGCGATACCCTCGCCAGAATAGCCGCAAAATATCTTGGCTCTTCCGAGCGCTGGAAAGAAATCACCGACGCCAACCCAGGGATTAAACCAAGCCGTCTTGAAATCGGCAGCAGATTGAGAATGCCCGTCGATGCAAAACTCGACGATCTTGAAACACCCGGGCCGAAATCAGTATTTTCAACAGGTGGGATTTCGAAAAGCACAGTCTCTGACCCGGTTACGCAGCCGGTTGAAAAGGTCGACCTGTCGTTTCTCGATGCGGCCGGCAATAAAAGCGTTTTTGACAACATTCTGCCCGAAGACGATGAAAATCCGGTAAAAGAAATGGCGGTTACCGACCCTGAAACACCGGCAGACGAGATGCCGGCGCCCAGATTCGTCAATACGGACCTCAAACTGCCTGAAGACATCAAGACTGGAAAAGTCAGCCAGTATTTTGCCAATGCCAAAGGCTTTCATGGGCTTTTCAATACTGAAAGTGCCTGGTATCAGGAAGAACGGGCGCTGATAGTTGGTATTCAGCCCCGTTACGACAGTTACAGAAAATTCAATTTCAATGGTTTCGAAATGTCTGGCAGTCAGTGGGTAATGCCGATGAATGTTCTATTTCTACGGCACAAATTGATGGCCGGCCTGACCATACCGGTTCAGTCATGGGAAGTCAGCCGCACCGGGCTCGCAAATAATGTTTCATTCAACGGCATGCATGACCCGGCCCTGCGCGTCGGTTATCAGATATGGCGTGATTACGCCGGCTTTCAGGCTGTCAGCCTGCATTTTGAAGGGCGTTTTGCATCAGGCAATTACCATCAGCCGATGCTGAACATGACTGACAAAACCCGCGCCGGCGTACAGATCGGACCGGCTGAAGCGACCCGCGGCGCCTGGTTCCAGATCGGTGGCGCCTATTCACGGCAGCTTACCAGCCGCTGGAACAGCCATCTCAACCTTACCCTCGCCAATGACCCGCGCGACGGTATCTCAAAAATCAACCCGCGCGCCAGTCTTGAGTATCTGCTCGATCCGAACTGCGTCGCCCTGGCTGAAATCGATGCGCCATCATGGACAATGGAAAAGGGCCCCGATGGCAACAATGTCGACATGCTGCTCGGCCTCGCCTGGTTCAACGAAAACTGGCAGTTTTCGGTCGGCGTGCCGTTTGCCGTTCAGTCAGAATGGGGCTACAAACGCGATTACGGCCTGATGCTTGGTCTGAATTACCGCCAGGATTAAAAACAATAGATTAAACAAAACCGCCCGGTTAAAGAAGCCGGGCGGTTTTTTATTTGCCGGTAAAAATTAATAAAGGCCACAAAATCTGAAACTGCAAAAAAACTGCTCAGCCAATAAAAAGCTTAAAGCAGCATTTTGGGGTATAAATGACCTAAAAGAAACAACCCCCGTTTAACGGGGGGTTGTCTGTTGAACTTGCAGATTAGAATCGGTTTTCCTTCTTGAAGACTTATCGATGCATGGTTTATCAGTCACGTCACCGTTACTGATTCCCCCTTCGTGTCGTTACATATCCTTTAGAGTTTTAACGTGGCTGCACTATGACGCGCATTGGTTACGCCAAGCCTCAGGCGTTCATCGCCCTCGAGGCCTTCGATACAACCACCAGACCGGAAGTTAATCAAGTCTTTCTATTCTCTTTTGAACTTCTGCCGACTGCAAGGTACTACACACATCTTCATTGGCTGGATAAACGCCAACGCCTCCTGAGGTTTCTGCCCTCTTAGCGCCGTCACCGTCAGACGTGACAAACAGGATTCCGGCCCTGTCGCATTCCGCTCCCAGGTTTTCTCAACCTCTCAGCAGAACTTGCGTCTTAACAGCTTGCGGGTTTGTTCCACCCCGCTGGCACTCCCAGGGTATTGATCTTCAGAGCTTTACCTCGAACCGATCGACAACTGTTTTCAGCTGCCCTGCTTCTACGCTGTTACCGTCTCTACATGGTTTTCTTCCAGAAATTGCTGGCAGTTCCCACTGCCTGGCCGCCGGACTTACGTCCAACCCGACCCTGGCTTTCCCTGGCCCCGTACTGCAAGCAGCCGGTTTCCATCTTGAGATTCGGTCATACCTTGAAGCTTTGCTCCCGGTTTGAAGCGCCTCCTACGTCGTCAGATTTCACTCCTTCGTCGCGATGGCAACTCTCATGACCTTTTGTCCTTCGGGGTATCAGGCTTCACCGCCCTGGATGTTATCCTTCCTCTTTCAGGGTTTGAGGCCCTCGTAGAGTTTTTCTGCGGTTGAAGTTGGTTTCTCCGTCGATGCGGAGCCCTCCCCCCATGGAGTTTGTGCCTTATGACACCTGCTTCTTCTTCGGTTACGCGCAACCCGAGATTATTGATTCTCTTCAGGGTCGTTTTGCCTGTCACCAGACATCTGCACCCCTCTTTGGATTGCTGCCCGGAACCTGCCGGAGCTCAGAAGCAACTGCCTTGCGGCTACCGATTCTATTGTCAATGATCTGTTCGTTCAACTAGACCAATATATATTGTTTGTTTTTGTTTGTCAATACTTTTTTAAATTTATTTTTATCAGGCCTTGCAAGCCGACCAGCTGCTGGTTCTATTAAAAGTTAGAAAGTGATAACCATTTTGGCGTTGAAAACAGTAGCGTCGTAGCCCTGGCCAACCAGACTTTTTGATGAATGTACTCGCTTGAGTTCACCATCGATGATGGTATCAGTACCGATGAACTGGGAAAAATTAACACCGCCCTCGTAATGTTCACTGCTGATTCTGGCGCTGATATCCTTGTGGGTAGCAAAGAAGCGATAGCGCTGGCTGCGTGAAACCGGCGTCAGAACAACTGCGAGGCGTTTTTCCCATTCAAGGCTCGGCTCGGCAGCTTTAATATCGTTGTGCTGCAGACCAAGTTCAAGACTGGCCCAATGGCTGAACTGGCGCTGCAGACCCATAATTTTGCTTTTGGTGAAGGTATCGTTGGCATCGATGTAAACATCGTTTTCAAGCTTCTCTTCGTAGGTGGCGTCGAGAATGTAGCCGGCAGTGAATTCGTGGCGCAACTGCAGCGACTTGATGTTGTCGCGCAGCTCGCTCTGCGGCTCGTGATTGCGATTGAAGCCTTCTTCGTATTCGGTCGTCAGCAGCATCTTTTCGAAAGGCGTATAGCGCAGCTCGTAGGTGCGCCTGTCGTTACTGGCAACCTTGATATCGGTTTTCTGATCCTGCAGGTCGCGGCGGCGCCAGTCGAAATAGGCCTGCAGATAGTGATTGATGCGATAGTCGGTGATAAAGTTGGCGGTCGTTTTCTGAACCGGGTTCTCGAAACGGTTGAGAATCTCGGCCTCTTTCTGGGTCGTATTTGGCAGGCTGGGTGGCAAAATGTATTTTGCCGGGTCGAGGTCGGGGTCGCGAATAATTTTGGAAGTGTTTTCGATTTTGTATTTCAACTGAGTTCGCAGGTCACGCGTCGGCTCATAGCGCAGCTGCGAATCAGCAATTTCGGTATCGGCACGGGAATTGGCAAGGAAATCATCTTCACGTCGCCACTGGAAAAGCCCACGGGCATTGAAAACCCGGTTCGGTTCGTAGTTAAGATCAAGATTGTAGTTGCGTGTTTCTGATCTGAGGCCTGCCAGAACCAGTTCGTCTTCGACGGCGATACGCGAAGCGCCGGCGTTCCAGGACATGGTTTCGTCAGCCTTTGCGCCCATAGTAAAGTTCATCTCAAGAACTTCAGAGTCAGAGGCGATATTTACAGCGTCATCATAGCCGGTCTTGTTGACTTTGGCCTGAGTATTCAATTTGCCGATTTTGCGGTCATAGACAACGGCAGCCGTTGCGCGCGTCAAATCTGAACTTGTTGCCGGGCCGTTTTCGCGGTCAAATTGCCGGCCGCCACGCACTTCAAGGCGTGTATCCGGGTTGGCGGTCCAGATGAAACCGCTGTTATAGTTGCGATAATCGACGGCTGAGATAGTCTTGTCATGGTCAAGATTAGTCTCTGACTGTTCACCATCAGCAAAGGCACTGATCGCACCGGTGAATTTGTAGTTCAGGCGGGCGCGGCCGCTCATGATGTCGTTGACCAGACCGCGCTCACCAAGTTCAAGCACGCCACCCTCACGACCGACAACTTTGAAATCCTTGTCTATCCGGCGCCAGGCAATTTCGCCCTCGGCCCGCTCGCTTTTGCCGTTCAGACCAAATCGGGTTGCGTTACCAACAAAAGCCCGATCAGCCTTCGTCGATTCCGAATTGCGATTCGGGTCGACCCGTGAAACTGCGGTTTCTGCCTTGATCGACAGAGTTTCTGACACAGCCCAGTCAGCATCTGCTGATACCAGGTCATGCTGCATCGGCGTTACAGTAGAAGAAGCGGTAACGCCAGCCTTTGGCGCCGTACTGTCGATTTCGGTCAACCATGTCATTGCCAGACTGCGGCCTTCGCTGCGCGTGTAAATCTGGCGGGTGCCGAACAGATTGCGGCTGAATGCCATGTTTTCGTCGGCCACCTCGTATTCGACGACGATCCAGCGTGTAACTTCGATTGGCAGAATGTGTGGCAGAAATTTGATCAGACCATCTTCATAATCGACGAGGTAGTCGCTGCCACGCGTCAGCTGTTTGCCGTCGAGACTTACCTTTTCGGAATTCTGCACAATCGGGCTTGCCTGCATGCGGAATTCCTGCTGCTGACCGGCACCTCTGAACTGTTCACGGCGCGCCAGGCCTTTCGACTGGGAAAAAAGAAAGATAGATTTGAAACGTTCATGGAAAGAGCCCTGCGCCAGAATACCACGCACTTCCTTGCGGAAAAGCGAAAATTCAGTGCCTTCGAGGGCGAGCGGAAAGTCGCCCATGACGAATTTCCAGACCGGGCCATCGATATTCACCGTAAAACGCCGATCTTCGTCTTCCTTATCGTCGAGAACCGCATGCACTGTCGAATTTTCGGTAATATTGCCGTCAATTTCAAGGTGCAGGCTCTGGTCGAGCTTGAAACCAGGGTATGAATCGTAATTCTCGGTCGAAAAGTGACCGACATCGCCCGAAATTTCGGCCTGCTTCATTTCGAAAGTTTTGGTGCCTGAGATGTTGATATTGCGCTTTTCTATCTGATGATCGGCTTCATCCCAGAAGTTTTTCGCATATTGCAGAACCTGTGCCGGTGGCGTTTTTATGCGCTTTGGCGCACTGAAATTCAGGGGTTTCGGCGCCAACGGCCCCAAAGCAACACTGTCGGCAGAAATTTCCTGGTCTTCGAATTCGACTGCTTCAGAATCTTCGCAGAGAAAATCTTCCCATTCGTCTTCAGCTGATGTGTCGGCTGCGATTGCGGCGGATGCGGTGCTGGTCTGTAATGCAAGCTCGACATTGGCGATATTTTTTGCCGGCTTGCCTTTGGCTACACCATTTGTGGCGGAAGCGGAAGCTGAGGCTGCAGCTGCAGTTTTTGTTTGAGCCTGGACCAGTTTTGGCGTGACAACAGACCTGATCTTTTTCAGCAGAACCGGATCGAGGGTTGCTGGTTTTGTTCCCTGCAGAACCTCGAGGCCTGCTACCGGCTGGGGAAAAATAACATTAAAAACCAGGCAGAACAGCACCAGGCGCATCACTGCGATGCGCCAGCGGCCGGATTCTGCTGTAAACGGTTTCATTTGCCCCTTGGGTGCGCCTTTCGATGTATATTCTGCAGATCTTTGCTGGTTAAATGTGTGTAAATCTGGGTCGTTGAAACATCGACGTGGCCGAGCATCTCCTGAACCGCCATAATGCTGGCCCCGCCTTCGAGCATGTGAGTTGCGCACGAATGCCTGAAAACATGCGGTGATACGTCGCGGTTGATTCCGGCCTGCAGGGCATATTTTCTGATGATTTTCCACAGACCCATGCGCGACATGGCCTTGCCATAAGGATTAAGAAACAGGGTTCTTTCAGTGATATCCTTGCAAAGCTGTGGCCGCCCCTTGACAATGTATTCGTTAACGGCTTCTATGGCATAAAGGCCGACCGGCACAATGCGTTCGCGGCCACCTTTGCCGATAACCGTAAGAAATTCAGCGGCGGCGTTGAGATTGCCGAGTTTGAGGTCTATCAGTTCTGATTCGCGAATACCGGTGGCATAGAGGATTTCTAAAATAGCGCGGTCTCGCAGCCCGAAAGCAGTCGAAAGATCTGGCTGCTGGAGAATCTGTTCGATTTCCTGCTGGCTCATCACCTTTGGCAGAGGTCGACCAATCTTCGGTCGTTCCAGAAGTGCAGTCGGGTCACTTTCTATATGTCCTTCACGCTGCAGGAACTTGTAAAAGCCCTTCAGAGCTGAAGATTTTCGTGCCATAGAGCGCGGCGACAGACCCCGGTCGTGCATGTGCACAAGAAAGAGACTGAGCACGCTGTCAATTGAACCACTGGTTACCGCCCTCTCACGTTCGGCCGCAAAGTCAAGCCAGTCCTGAAGGTCGCGGCGGTATGCTTCCAGAGATTTGGGGCGCAGGCCCTTCTCAATGGCAAGATAGTTCAGAAACTGCTCGAGCAGATCTGTCGACATGTTCGCTCCTGTTTATCGGTAAATCTTATCTTCTCAACTTATCGGTATTCGGGGATATTTTATTGAGAAAATTCAATGACCTGCCGTTACCAAAAGCTTCAATATTTTAATTGAACTTGTTATCGCTCGGCTGCAGTTTCGGTAAAGGAAAACCCGCCCGGGGGATTGCCGGGCGGGCCTTTGGTTTAGCGGTTAACGGTGCGGGGTCAGTCGTTTTTGCGGCTGATTACGGTCGCGAGGCCTTCGGCGTGAATACCGGCTTCGAGTTTCTGAACCAGCGGGCAGGCGGCGTCGATGGCACCGTTTCTGACCGGCTGATACTCTTTGCCATCGACCTTAACGGTCAGCGTCAGCTTCGGGTCGCACGCTATCGGTTTAACACCGTCGAGATCGAGTCTGAAGGGTTCGATCAGCTCATTGCGGCGGGAAATCAGCTTTTCGATGGCGAGGCGCTGCACGAAGGTCGGCCAGCCGCTGTCGGCAAAGCATCTTTCGAGGTCAGCGCGGGTGATTTTCGCGATACGCAGGGCCATCCAGCGGGCGTCTGACCAGGTGCAGGCTTTCCAGGAAGCGGGCACATAAAGCGGCTTCATCGAAAAACCGATACTGTTGATCATGTTAACGACGAACGAACTTTCGAAAGAGTTGATTTCGCCAGAAGGACGCATGGCGCCGAGAGTGCAGCCCAGATCGCTCTGAAATTCAACCGGCCGGTCGAATTCGCCGGTCTTGAGGTTGTAAAGCAGAGCGGCGCGAGAGTTATCGTCTTTCATGTCTTTGTTCTTGATCCAGCAGTTGAAGACGAGCGAAGAACGTGCAACGCGATCCTCAACGGCACCGACGTTACTGAGAGCGATGCCACCGAAGCGCTTGACGGCCGGATTGAAGAATGACAACTGGCATTCTTTGAAAAGCACATAGGGTGCGCCGAGATATTTTTTGTCGATCGATTCGCGTTCGAGCATCGCTTCATCGACAATGCCATGGCCAAGAATCTGGCCGCCGGCGTCTTTAACCAGTTCACGACCAGGCAGCAGATAGCGCTCGGCATGGAACTGAAATTTGGAATTCAGCAGATTGGTGGCAAGCTGGGCAAAAGAGGTTACCGCGCCATCTTTGCTCTTTTTTGGCGAATCGAGCACGAGAATCGTTTCGCCCGGGCCGGAATAGAACTTCGGGTCGACGTAGGTGCCGCCAAGATCTATTGCCAGACGGGTCAGAGCAACGTCAGTATGGACTTCGTCGCCCCATTTGAGGCCCCAGTTGATGCCATAGCGGTCTTTAACGCGGATTTTCGGCGAGGTGGCATCTTCTTTGAGTTCGTCATAGAAAACGACGCGGCGGGCATAATCAAAATTGAAGCTCGAAAGCTTTTTCGGCTCGCAGGCTTTGATCAGGCTGGTAAGCTCAGCAAGAAAATCAGCGTAGTGATTACCTGGTTCTTTGCCGCTGAGAGCCGGGTGATCGGCGGCCGGCTGCAGGCGCGAAATTTCGAGAGCCGACATTCGGGCGAGTTCAGCTGCTTTTACCGGTGCTTTTTCGCCGGGCCGGAAAAGTCTTGCTGCTTCCAGTTCGGCAGCTCTTTCGCCGATCAGTGTTTCTGGGTTGCGCATTTTCGGAACATTGAGAACCATCGACTTGCCGACGATGTTTTTCAGCATCTTGAAGTTACGCTTCAGCTTTGGCTCGATCGAACCATTGCCGCGGTCGGCAAGAAGAGTGTAATGCAGGCGCTGCAACCTGACAAAGCTGTGTTCAAGGTTCTCAGAAGAGCCCTCTTTGCTGATGCGGCTCAACAGCTCATCGGTGCCGGAAATAATGCGGGCGTAACCGATAAACGCAGCGTTTTTCGTAACTTTTTCGGGCTTATCGGCGTATTTTTTATTCAGTTCAACGGTGACTTCATTCTGCTCAGCTGCGACCATGGCGCGGAAAGCTTTGACGTTCTCTTCTGAAAAACTCAGGGTCTGATAGTCATAAATGGCATCCTGGGCGGCCTGAACCGGCATCGAAAGATTAACCGGAGACAGCAGAGTGGCTGAAGCCAGCAGAGCTGCGAACGCGCTTCCCTTTAATACTGCTCTGGTAACGTGTTGAGTCATTTTTTTCCTCCGGGTATATAGTCTAATGTTTCGCCGTCTGAAAGAAACTGAATGTCGCCGAGCTCGTCGGTAAGAAGTACCCGGGCGCCATATTCTTTGAGAATACGTATTACAGAACCTTCGGGCGGGTCACCCGCCTTTTCGTCGCTGGTGATTATTGCAAATTCAGGCTTGACCGCAGTGAAAAAATCTCGCGGTGAAAAACCTTTGTAGCGGCCATGATGAGGCACTTTCAGCAGGTCGGCACGCAGGGATCTTTTATCTTTGAGCTTCAGCATATCTGCCATAGCCTCTTCGACCGCATCGGCAGCGAAGAGAACGGCAATGCGGCCAAATTCGAGTCTGGTTACCAGCGAAGCGTCATTTTCGTCTTCGTGATTTCGGGCCGGGCCGATTGCTTTGAGCGTCAGATTGCGGTCATGCAGCAGCACGGTGCCGGGCGCAACGAGATTTTTGTCTTTATGGCGCGGATCGTAGGCCTGAACGACCTTTGTGACCGGGAAAGCTTCGAGCAGGTATGGATAGCCGCCAACATGGTCTTTATCATGGTGAGTGATGACAAGAAGATCGATTTTGCTGACCCCGAGGCGTTTCAGTTTTTTGATCAGGCCGGGCGCTGTCTCGGCATAACCCGTATCGATCATGGCAAAGCGACCGTCTGGCAGGTGCAGCAGAATCGCGTCACCCTTGCCGACATTAAAAAAGCGGATTTCAAGTGTGCCTGGCTGCCAGGAATCGCTTACAGTTGCTTCCTGATCGGGATTTTTGATTTTGGCAGCAAAACTGTGAACCGGCAGCGACACGACTGCCAGACATATAAAAACACAGCATATAAGCCATAAAGAACGATATGCCGTTTTCATCAGATTCCACCTCACTTAAAGAGTAGATACTAATTATACCATGTACACAAAAACCCGCCAGACCATAATTGCCTTCACACCCCGTGGTTACAATTTTGGAGATGTGGTTTACACGACAATAATTCACAATTAAGCTGAGAGTATGAACATGGCGGTTGCAGAAAAACTGACGCAGATTCTCGACGGATCAAACGATTACCTGTCGTTTGAAACTGCGATATTTCTTCATGGGCTTGCCCCGGAGCCGCCACACATAATTAGAATCGTTACCAATAGCCGCCGCCGCGACAGAGATATCGAAAATCATCGTATCGAGTTTGTCTACCATAAATCAGACCGGCCGGCCAGAACTACCGCGCTTCAATATAACGGAATTTCACTGCGAACAGCGACTATTTGCCAGGCCCTTGTCGACGTTCTTGCCGACATGCACCTGCAACCATCAAGGCAGATAACTGCAACCTGGTTCTGGAGCCTTCCGTTTAACGCATCTGAACTTGTAAAACTGGCCGAAGAAACTTCTGTAGCTGCGCATAAGCGCGCACTGTTCTGGAGCCTGTGGTCAGGCAGAACTGGCGTTCAGCAGGTTGTGCCGTCTAAAATCAGCAGAACTCCGGTTTATATTTTCCCTGACGAAAAGACAGATCAGCTGTGGGAAGGACTGCTGCAGGTGTTTTACCCGGCCTGGCTGCATGATTTCGACCCCGGTGATTATGACAGCGTTTTTTTTCGAAGAAGTATCAGATCCCGATTGGCGGGAAATGAGAAAATACCGACCGTTTATCGATTTCATGAGGGCCGAAAAATTGCTGTTATTCAATGGTGACCAGAGAAAGCAGACAAAAGAAAAGCTGCAGCGGTTTCTGAACAATGAGCTCGAACGCCAGCTGAACTCTGATCCCGGTCCCTGTCTGAAAAGATTTTTCAATGTCAGCCAAAGCGATGCTGAAAAAGCAATTCCCGAATATTTTTTGCTCTGGTTACGTCAAAATGCAGATTTTCCGGCATCCGTGGCCGCAATTCTGAAAAACTGGTGTCTGCATGCTCTTGCAGGCGACAATGAGAAGAATCTGAATGCAGCCCTGCATCTTGCGCCTATGATCGGGCTTACCCGTGAAGCTACCGAAATTCTTGCCGTAATTACGCCAAAAGTATTTGCTCTTGGCTTCTCAAACTGCGTCATCGATCTCTGCTCCAAAGCTGAAAAAGAAAGCATACCGCTGCCATTTCAGGTCAGAATACTGCTGGCGCGCATTCACGCCCGCAACAGTTGTTTCGATGCCTCTGAAAAGGAATTGCAGGCAGCCCGGGAAATTCCGAATCTGAGCGAAAAAGAACAGCTCGATCTTGAATTCTCTTCTGGCGTTATTCTGAGGCAGGCAGGCAAAATTGACGAAGCCATAGGTCGTTTCAGACAGGCTCTCGATAAGGCGATGGCAACAGAACAGACCGCGCGGGTCGCCGCCATCGAAAGTGCAATCGGTAATGCCTATCTGGTGACCGGCAATCTTGAATCAGCAAGAATAGCTTATTTAAATGCCTTCAGACTGTGCAGAGGTTCTGCCGTAAGTCAGCAGACCGCCAATCTTCGCACCAATCTCGGACTTGTCGAATTTAAATCAGGCAATCTTGCCAAAGCTGACCGCTTTTTTCAGCAGGCTGCTGAAGATCAGCGAGCAATCGGCAATCTTCAGGGCCAGTGCGTTTCTCTGCTTACCCTTGCGAAAACAAGGCTCGCAACCGGAAAAATTTCTGCTGCGAGAAATCTTCTGACCAGGGTCGAAAAAATGTCACGCGACTTTCAGGCAGCCGATCTTGAATGCAGGGCCATAATGGCTCTCTGCAACGATCTTCTCGGGCGGCCGGAAAATTATAATCCGGGCCATGACAAAGATTTTTCGGAAACAGGCAATCTGAGCGCCGCTTCGGTTTATCTTATACGTTATTTCAATGCTATCAGACTTCTGTTCAGATGCAGATTTGTCGATGCAGCACAGGAACTCGAGCTTCTCGAAGAATTTGGCAGGCAGCACCAGATGCCGGCCGACGAAATCGCTTTTGTAATTTTTTATCGCGCCCTGGCGCTTTATATGCAGAATTCAAATGCTGCATGTCAGACTTTAAAAAAATCTCTGCAGGCGCTCGAGCAAAAACCGGAGCACCCGTTCAACCTTCTGTGCATGATCTTTGCGGCTGGCGCTTTTCCGGTGCAGTTCAGGGGCATCGATGTTGAGACGGGCTGTAGAAAAATTGTTCAGACCGGGTATTTCGAGCCATTATGGCCGCTCATGGCTTCTGCCATCAAAAATCTTCCGGGCCGACAGCCACAGCATCTGCTTGAAGAACTTTCAGCAAAGAGCCCGCCGGCGCTTCTGAAGAATTTTAAATCTCTGGTTCCGGCTTTCAGGAAGCTGTCGGGAAAACCGGCTGCAAAAACAGCAGAGCAAAGGTTTCTGCTGCTGTCAAATCTTGGTGAAGAGACAATTTCTTATGAAATGTATCAAAACTG
>Ga0116142_10004280_pt1 | contig 13720 bp, 11 predicted proteins | sample AD_UKC033_MetaG_FD_89785 | JGI IMG/M metagenome (GOLD analysis project Ga0116142, IMG submission 89785) | Active sludge microbial communities of municipal wastewater-treating anaerobic digesters from USA - AD_UKC033_MetaG | ecosystem: Engineered > Bioreactor > Anaerobic > Digestate | place: USA... | reverse complement strand
TTTCTTGTAAGTTGCTTCTAGCATCAGTTCCTTTTCTTCATAAATGGCCTGCAAATGCTGGCTGATATTCTGCTGAGTAGTTTGAAATAATTTGGCCATGTCTGCCTGGGTTAGCCAAACCGTGTCATTCTCAAGCTGAACGTCAATCTTGATTGCACCATCGGAAGCTGAGTAGATCAATATTTCGGAATTGCCGGTCATGGTTTGCTTTCCCTCAACTGGTCAAGATAATCGGCCCATGTCTGCATCATTTCCCGCCGCCGGTCCAGATGTTTCGTTCGATTATAGGCCATGCCGTTTGCATCTCTTACAGCATGCGCAAGCTGGTGCTCGATAATCTCAAAGGGGAAGCCAAGAACCTCATCAAGTATCGTTCTGGCCATAGCACTGAAGCCGTGACCGCTCATTTCTTCTTTGTCGAATCCCATGCGTCTGAGTGCCGCAAGAACCGCGTTATTACTCATCGGCCTGGCAGAAGAAAGACCAGGGAAAACATACCGACCGCTGCCAGTAAGGGGCTGAATATCTTTGAGAATCCTGACAGCCTGGCGACTCAGGGGCACAATATGCTGAGACACACCGCTTCTCTGGGTTTTAGTTACCAGGTATCGCCATTCGCCCTTATCAAGATCGACATCTTTCCACTCTGCCTGGCGCAGTTCACCAGGTCGAACAAAAACCAGCGGAGCCAATCTGAGAGCACAACTTACCACAAATGACCCCTCGTAACCGTGAATAGCTTTGAGAAGTCCGGCCACCTGATCAGGCTCGGTGATCGCCGCCCGGTGCTTTCGATCGAGCGGGCGCAAAGCCGCCCTTAATGCCGCAGCCGGGTCTTCTTTTGCCCGAGAGGTGGTAACTGCGTAGCAGAAAATTTCGCTGCAGCGTCCTCTGATTCTGTGGGCTGTTTCGATCGCGCCGCGTTCTTCAACTCTGCGAAGAACACTCAAGAGCATGGCCGAAGTAATCTCAGTGATTGGCTTAGCACCGATGAAAGGGAAGACGTCTTTTTCAAGTGACGCGAGAATCCTTCGACGATGAACCTCGATTCGGTCTGCCTTCTTGATCATGAACCACTCGCGGGCAATTACCTCAAAACTGCTGGCTGTCCTGGCAGAGTCGGATTCCTTTTCCGCCTTGCGCAACACGCTCGGGTCAAGACCTCGCTTGTGGGCCTCCCGGTGTTTCTCAGCAAGCTCTCTGGCTTCTTTCATGCTGACAACAGGCCACGCTCCCAGGGCAACAACTTTTTCTTTTCCCTGGTGTCGGTATCGAAAGCGCCACCACTTTTTACCATCTTCATATACCCAGAGGTACAATCCGTCGCCATCGTGGTATTTTGTGATCTTGCACCCCGGTTTTACCCTGAGATGCTTTATCTGAGTGGGGTTTATCATAACAAGGTGGTAACTCCGTTATAAGTTTGGGGCTTACCACCACAAGTTACCACCTATAAGGTGGTAAGTCTATAGTAAAACGAGTTAATCCGGCAAAGTCACCAGAAAGCAAAAACCCGCTTCATCAGCGGGCTTTTAAACTTTTTAGTCCTTACTGGACTCTACCTGAAATAGCAAGGGTCGCTATCTAACAAGCCAATGTTAATCACGCTTTTAGATGAACACTTGAAAAGCAAGTCTCTATTTTGTCTCCACGCCAACCGGTTTTGCAACAATCGCGGCCGCCACAACTCTTTATTGATCTATATTTTACCATATCAGACCATAACCGGCCAGCAAAAACAGCAAAACCAACACCACCTGGTCGCGGGTTAAATTCCGCCGAACGCTATTTAACCGGGTGATGACTATCATCGCCCCAGCCCCGATTCTTGTTCCAGATACCAGGCATCTCACCACCAGCGAAAACAGCTTCTGTCAAGGGCAAAAGGAATTCCTTCAGATCAGATATGATCACGGCAAAGGATAATGGCAGGTGTTCCTGTTGCAGCCTTTTGCGAAAGGCTGACCATTGCGACTGCTTCTGTTCTGCAAAGGCTGTGGCAAAAATATCGGGTTCTTCAGGGAACATGGTATTGCGACGCTCAAAAGTGAGTCTCACTGCTTCAGCCAACTGTTTGCCAATAAACTGGAATTGCTGCGACAAAAGCCAGATATCGTAAAAATCTTTCATGCGGCTGTTAAGAAAACCAAGTTTGATCATGGCCTCAAACTTTTCGGCAATTGCGCTTTCTCTGCTGTAGCAAAGAAGCATAGGCGGTTTATCGCCCAACACCGTTGGCAGACTCAGTTTTTCCGGTTCGGGATATAAGGCATCACCAAAGCCGACATCAATCTGGATATTTACTCTTGCTGAGCCCAGAAAGCCGCAGAATCTGATGCGCAATCCAGCATAATCAGAATCTTCAGTTATCGGCTCGGTCTTGATACTGTCCGGCTCAAAAGCGAGACCATCAGGGGCAACTTCGGTGCTCAGAATTTCCTGGATCTGTCTGATAATATTCTGCTCCGACCGGTCTGTTCGCCCCAGCATGTCTATATCCATTGTCGGGCGAATAACTGGAGACTGCCATGCTCGCAGCATCAGTGCACCCTTCAGAATAAATCTGTCAGAATGCCTGGAGATCGAAAGACGATAAAGAAAGCGTTCCATCGCATAATATTGCAGCAATTCACCGAAAGGACGATTTTCTTTCCTGGCAATATTGAGCAGGCGAGCTCGCACAGATGCACTGATGTTTTGTGCTGAACTCATATCATAGCCTCAAGGTAAGGCAGCATTATCTTTTCAACCCGGCATATTCTGGCAAACTTGATAAGCTCAGACGAGTTAAATCCTTTTCTTGCCTTATAAAGCTTCAGTGCTTCAAGGGCAATATCCATGCCGATCTTGTTACGAAACTTGAAACAGTCTGCTATTGTCTTTTCGGGGCAAAAAATTCTGACCGTGACACCATCTATTTCGTGCTTTTGAACTCCTGCGGTAAGAGCTTCTCCGGAAAAGCGATGAACCGATATTGGCGGAAAATCTATTCTGGGTGTTTCTGCGCCCTTGGCTATAGCAAACGAAACCTCATGCGGTATCTGGCTTGTCATTTCATGAAATGCCAGAGCTGAAACCAGACAGATCACAGCTTGAGGAATTCTCGTTGCAACGATTACCAGATCTGGCTGTGACACCTGTTCGGTATCAGCAAGTTTATAGACCCCACGCGACAGCCTTTCGATTATGCCGGAATGCAGGAGAGCATACAGGGTCTGTGGGTGAACGCCGGCCTTGATGGCTTCTGCAGTGCGAAAAGCGCCGTCAAGCTGGCGAATAAGCTCTATAGCCCTGTCACAAACACTGTATTTTTTGCCGAGCTCTTTTTTCACGATAGAATTACCTATGCTTACAAACTTCTATAGGTAATTCTATCAGGAAATAACAAAATCAACAAACGCAACTGTTCTGATCAAAATAAAAAGCCCTGGAGCTCGCCAACAGTCAGAATTATCGACTGCGGTTACTGCCCAGGGCCTAATCATCTACTAATAGATTAACCAACTACACAATGCTTGCCAACTCTCAATTTTTTTCATAAATTGCTCCGGTCACGGGGATGTAGTTTGCCGAAGTGTTAACTTCATTTTTTGCAAAGGCTCATAAAAGTGGACTCTGGGATCTCTGGCTCAAAAAATTGCAGATTAGACGGGATTGTGGTTTAATAACACTGGTTGCACAAACCGGAGTCTCAGCAAAATAGAACAGTGGGCAGAGAGCGGCGGAATGACTTTGAGCTGGAGCGTTTAACAGGCCTGTTGAAGATTTGAGATTTGTCGTTCTGTTAATGTATCTGTCGTTGTAACTGTTTATTCAAAGGAAATAACGATAGCCATGGCAAAGAGTAAAAAAGCGAACGACGACAAGAACGAACCACTCGAAAAGCAACTCTGGAAAGCTGCCGACAAGCTGCGCAAAAATATCGATGCGGCCGAATACAAGCATGTTGTGCTGGGGCTGATGTTCTTGAAATACATTTCTGACTCTTTTGAAGAAATGTTTGCCAGGCTGCAGGCCGGCGAAGGCAATTATGCCGGCGCCGACCCCGAAGATAAAGATGAATACAAGGCCGAAAATGTTTTTTTCGTGCCAACCGAAGCCCGCTGGTCTTTTCTGGTCAGCAAAGCAAAGCACCCTGACATCGGCACCTACATTGACGCCGCTATGGATGCAATCGAAAAAGAAAACCCTTCGCTCAAGGGCGTTCTGCCCAAAGTTTATTCGCGGCAGAACCTTGATCCGGTTAACCTTGGCGGCCTGATCGACCTGATCGGGAACATTGCTCTCGGTGATGCCAAAGCCCGCAGTGCCGACGTGCTGGGCCATGTGTTTGAATATTTTCTCGGCGAATTCGCCCTGGCAGAAGGTAAACAGGGCGGCCAGTTTTACACGCCACGCTCGATCGTTGAACTTCTGGTAGTCATGCTAGAACCCTATAAAGGTCGCGTATTAGATCCCTGCTGCGGTTCCGGTGGTATGTTCGTGCAGTCAGAAAAATTTGTTTCAGAGCATCAGGGCCGCATCAACGATATTTCGATCTATGGTCAGGAAAGCAACCAGACTACCTGGCGCCTGGCCAAAATGAATCTCGCCATTCGTGGCATCGATAGCTCGCAGGTTAAGTGGAACACGGAAGGTTCGTTTCTTAACGATGCACATAAAGACGTAAAGGCAGACTTTATCATAGCCAATCCGCCTTTTAACGATAGTGACTGGAGCGGCGAGCTGCTCAGCGGTGACGGCCGATGGAAATACGGCACACCACCGAATGGCAATGCCAACTATGCCTGGTTGCAACATTTCATTCATCATTTGTCACCGACTGGGAAAGCAGGCGTAGTCCTGGCCAAAGGTGCTTTAACCACTAAAACCAGTGGTGAAGGCGATATCAGACGAAAACTGATCGAAGAAGGCAATCTTATCGACTGTATCGTCAACCTGCCGGCAAAGCTATTTTTGAATACGCAGATTCCGGCGGCACTGTGGTTTATTAACCGTGCCAGAAACAATGGTCACCCACGAAAAAACGAAATTCTGTTCATTGATGCCCGCAATCTTGGTCATCTAATCAACCGCCGCACCCGTGAACTTTCAGTAGAAGATATACAGCAGATCGCCCGCACTTATCACGCCTGGCGCACCGGCGAAGGTCAATATGAAGACATTAAGGGTTTCTGTGCCTCAGCGCCGCTTTCGCGAGTCGCTGAACTCGACTTTGTTCTGACACCCGGACGCTATGTTGGTTTGCCTGAAGAAGAAGACGATTTCAATTTCGTAGAACGCTTCAACGCTCTCAAAGCCGAATTTGAAAAACAACTTCGGGAGGAACTAGCGTTAAATCAAGCCATAAAACAAAGTCTTGCGAGAATAGAAGAATGAAAAACTGGCAAGAAGTAGCTCTAGATCAGGTAGCAGTAATAAATCCAACTGAAACTTTGCCTAAAAATAGTTTAGCTAAAAAGGTTGCCATGGAAGATTTGCAGCCTTTCAAGAAACGCCCGACTTCTTTCAATGTTGAAAGATACAATGGAGGAATGAAATTTAAAAATGGAGACACGGTGATTGCGAGAATTACACCGTGTCTTGAAAACGGTAAGACTGCTTACATTGATTTCCTTGATAGCGATGAAATAGGCTTTGGATCAACAGAATATATTGTTCTTCGTCAGAAAGAGGGTTTGTCTGACAGTCAGTTTCTTTATTACTTCGCAATTTCTGATTACTTTCGAGAAGTAGCAATCCTATCTATGACCGGGAGCTCTGGCAGACAGAGAGTCCAAACCGATGTCGTTAGGCAGCATCGGTTCATGTTACCTCCTCTGCAGGAACAAAAAGCTATTGCATCTGTCCTCTCCTGCTTAGATGACAAAATCGACCTACTGCACCGCCAGAACAAAACCCTCGAAGCCATGGGTGAAACACTTTTCCGGCAATGGTTTGTTGAGGATGCCCAGGAAAACTGGATAGAGTGCTCAGTCTCAGACTTTGCTGATCATGCAAAAGAAAATGTAATACCTCAAAATCATGCAGATACCTTGTTCTCGCATTATAGTATTCCGTCTTTTGATAACGAAAGAAGGCCTACACTTGAACCAGGCAGAGAAATTTTAAGCAATAAATTCAAAGTATTGCCATATTCTATATTGGTTTCGAAATTGAATCCGCGCACTCCCCGTATATGGCCAATCTGTGAGCTTAGCAATGATAATTCAATTTGCTCAACCGAGTTTCAGGTGATTAAGCCTAAAAGTCAGGATCTTTTCGGTTTCATTTTATTTCTTCTACGCTCGAATGAGGCGACAGATGCTCTTATCATGGCTGCTTCCGGAACCAGTGGCAGTCATCAGCGGGTGAGACCGGAAGATATTCTGAATATTGGTATTAAGCTGCCCTCAGAGACCTTAGCCAAAAAGTTCTCTGATCTGGTTATGCCGAATATCACAAAAATGCAGGCGAATCTTTCACAGATTCAAACCCTCGAAAAGCTTCGCGACACGCTTTTACCAAAACTTTTAAGCGGTGAAGTAAGAGTTGAGATCTGATAATGGAAAGACTCCGTTCAACAATAGTTCAATACGGTCGCTGGTCTGAAATTGGCATTTATATTGACCGAATGGAGGCGCATTTTGAATCGGACTTCAGCATAGCCGTGGAGAATGCCAAAGCCTTGCTGGAAACCATTGGCAAAGAAATCTGCAAAGATAAGAAGGTTGAATTAAGCAACAACCCAACTGTTGGAACAGTTATAAAAAAAGCGTTTGTCGCCATTGGCTATAATAGCGAAGACCTCGTTAACAAGATTTCATCTGCGTTGTCTACGATCGGTCAAGAATTAGGAGCCCTGAGAAATCTTATCAGCCCTACTTCACACGGAAAATCTCTGGAAGAGCTTAAGGAACGTAATAACAAAGTTGATCTTCTTACCAGAGAATTTCTGATCGACAGCACGCTTTCAGTAGCCAGATTCATGATTAGAGCCTTTGAAGAAAGAAAATACAATGAATTGCGCGATAGCAGTCTTGAAATTGCCAGCAAAACATTGAGTTACACCGAAGAAGAAGATTTCAATGAATTTTGGGATCAGACCTATGGCGAGTTTGAAATGGGTGACTATTCATACACTGCCAGCGAAATATTATATGGCCTGGATTATGGAGCTTATGAGCTGGAGCATAAAAATTTCTCAGAACTTGAAGATGAAGTCGAAAGCGAGGTTATTTGAGTGAGCCGTTTAACAGAATCAGCGATAGAAGAATTTGCGATCAAGCTTTTTGAAAGGCTTGGCTACAGTTATATTCATGCTCCAGATATAGCACCGGACAGCGATAATCCTGAGAGAGCCGATTATTCTGAGGTATTGCTGATCGGCAGACTCGAACAGGCATTGAAACGAATCAACCCCGACTTGTCAGCAGCGGTTTTGCAGGCGGCGGTCAAAGAAATTCGCCGCATTCATTCGCCGGAGTTGCTTGCCAATAACGAAACTTTTCATCGTTATCTTACCGAAGGTATCAAGGTCAGCTACCAGCACGAAGGCAGCGAACGTGGCGCCCAGGTTTGGCTGATTGATTATGCAAAGCCTGAAAATAATGAATTTGTTGCAGCAAACCAGTTCACCGTCATCGAGAACCACCTGAATAAACGCCCTGATCTTGTTTTATTCGTCAACGGTATTCCGATGGTAGTCATCGAACTCAAAAACGCCACCGATGAGAATGCTACCATCAAGAGTGCATTTCAACAGCTTGAAACTTATAAACAGACGATTCCATCATTGTTCACATACAATGCCATACTGGTTGTTTCAGATGGTCTCGAAGCCAAAGCCGGTTCTATTTCTGCCGGTTTTTCGCGTTTCATGACCTGGAAAAGTGCTGATGGAAAAAGTGAAGCTTCTCATCTGGTCAGTCAGCTTGAAACTCTTATCAACGGGATGCTCAACAAGGCAACCCTGCTCGATCTGGTGCGCCATTTCATCGTCTTCGAAAAGGGCAAAAAAGAAGACCCGCAAAACGGCCAGATCATTATCAGCACTGTTAAAAAACTGGCTGCTTACCACCAGTATTATGCAGTTAATGCGGCGGTCGCCTCAACAATTCGAGCTGCCGATTTCAGCGAAAATTACAGTGCTAAAAATAGTCCATCTGCCTATGGCCTGCCGGATGTCGAATCGCAGCCAAAAGGCGACCGCAAGGCCGGCGTTGTCTGGCACACCCAGGGCTCCGGAAAGTCTCTTTCGATGGTGTTTTATACCGGCAAAATCGTTTTGCTGCTTGATAATCCGACAATTCTGGTTATAACCGACCGCAACGACCTAGATGACCAGCTTTTCGACACTTTTGCCGCTTCCCGGCAACTTCTGCGTCAGGAACCTGTGCAGGCCGAAAACCGCGAGCATCTCAAGGAACTTCTGAAAGTGGCTTCCGGCGGTGTTGTCTTTTCAACCATTCAGAAGTTTCAGCCGACCGAAGGCAATACTTATGAACGCTTGTCTGAGCGTCGCAACATCATTGTTGTCGCCGATGAAGCCCACCGCACTCAATACGGCTTTGCCGCCAAGACCATCGATGATAAAGACGATAATGGTCAGATAATCGGCAAGAAAGTCGTTTACGGTTTCGCCAAATACCTGCGTGACGCTTTGCCACATGCCACATATCTTGGTTTTACCGGCACACCTATTGAAAAGACCGACGTAAATACTCCGGCAGTTTTTGGTAACTATGTTGATGTTTACGACATCGCCCAGGCCGTAGAAGACGGTGCAACCGTCAGAATTTTTTACGAAAGCCGCCTTGCCAGGGTTACTTTGAGCGAAGAAGGCAAAAAGCTCATTGCCGAACTCGATGAAGAACTGGAGCAGGACGAATTAACCGAAACCCAGAAAGCCAAAGCCAAATGGACACGCATGGAAGCGTTGATTGGCAGCAAACAGAGAATCGCCAATATTGCCCGCGACATAGTTCAGCATTTTGAGGCGCGACAGGAAGTATTTGAAGGCAAGGCCATGGTTGTCTGCATGTCACGTCGTATTGCTGCCGAACTGTATAAAGAAATAACCGAACAGCGAAAGAGCTGGCACTCTGATGACCTGAGCAAAGGCGCTATAAAAGTAGTAATGACTGCAAGTTCAAGTGATGGGCCGCTGCTGGCGAAACATCACACAACAAAGGAACAACGCAAACTACTGGCTGAACGCATGAAAAATGATGACGATCCGCTGAAGCTGGTTATCGTTCGCGATATGTGGCTGACCGGCTTTGACGCGCCAGGTTTACACACTATTTACATCGACAAACCAATGCGCGGCCACAATCTTATGCAGGCAATTGCAAGAGTGAACCGGGTTCACAAAGATAAACCCGGTGGCCTGGTAGTAGATTATCTCGGTATCGCTTCAGATCTTAAAGAGGCATTGTCTTTTTATTCTGATGCCGGCGGTAAGGGTGATCCGACGCTGTTACAGGAACAGGCAGTCAGACTCATGCTTGAAAAAATCGAGATCATATCGGCCATGTTTCATGGCTTTGCCTACGAAGAGTTTTTTGCCGCCGACACGGCCCGCAAGCTTTCTCTGATTCTGGCTGCGGAAGAACACATTCTGAAGCTAGAAGACGGAAAGAAGCGTTATCTCAAAGAAGTTAACGATCTATCACAGGCATTCGCAATTGCTGTTCCCCATGAGCAGGCTCTTGATGCAAAAGACGAGGTTGGTTTTTTTCAGGCAGTAAAGGCCAGACTGGCAAAATTTGATGGCACGGGCGTTGGCGAGAATGGAAAACGCAACATTGAAACCACTATTCGCCAGGTAATCGATAAAGCTCTGGTTTCTGATCAGGTTGTCGATGTTTTCGACGCGGCTGGCATCAAGAAGCCTGACATTTCGATTCTATCTGATGAATTCTTGGCTGAACTGCGCAATTATGAGCATAAGAACCTTGCCCTGGAAGTTCTTAAGAAGCTTCTCAATGATGAGTTGAAGATTCGCGCCCGCAAGAATCTGGTGCAAAGCCAGTCGCTTATGGAAATGCTGGAAAACGCCATAAGAAAATACCAGAACAAGATTCTGACGGCAGTTGAAGTTATTGAAGAGCTGATAAAAATCAGCAAAGAAATTGTTTCATCTGATGACGAAGCAAAGAAACTCGGTCTGAGCGATTTTGAATACGCTTTTTATACCGCTGTATCAAACAACCAGAGCGCCAAAGAATTGATGCAACATGAAAAATTGCGCGAACTGGCTGTAGTATTGACACAGAGAGTGCGCGAAAATGCCAGTATAGACTGGACAATCAAAGAAAGTGTTCGTTCAAGGCTCAAGGTAATAGTAAAAAGAACTCTGCGCTTTTTTGGTTACCCGCCAGACATGCAGCTTCTGGCAACTGAAACGGTTTTGAAGCAAGCCGAAATGCTTGCCAACGAGCTGTCATCCTGATTTTTGATTATTTGGGGGAGAACAATTGAATGAAAGCTTCTTTAACCGTCTGGGGGATTCATGCAGGAAGGTTTGGCGATGCAGAATCGCTTTTCATTGAGAAAAAGTGTGTTGCTCTCGGCTGGCATGAAGTAGGTAGTCTGAAAAAGATTGGCAAGGCCAGAGATGACTTTAAAGAAGCTTTGATAAAAACATATCCTGCCATAAAAAAGGGCGCAATACCTAATAATGCTGGTCAGCTTTATCGCTTTGTTCATGAAATGAAGGTCGGCGATCTTATCGTTTACCCCAGAAAGAGCCACCGAACAGTTCAGATCGGTAAAATTACAGGCGAATATGAGTTTGTTAACGACGAAATCAGTCATTATCCAAACCGAAGGCGAGTTGAGTGGTTAAAAGAGTTGCCAAGAACCGCTTTTACGCAGGGCGCTCTCTACGAAATGGGCTCAGCAATGAGCTTCTTTCAGATAAAAAATTATTCTGAAGAGATTCAGAAAAAGCTTGATCTCAAGCCCGGAAAAGCAATAATTGAAGACCCTGAAGGCGATGAATCAATTGCTCTCGTCGCAGAGGAAATAGAAGAAACCACACGCGACTTCATTCTCAAGCAATTGTCTCAGGAGTTAAAAGGACACCCATTTACCGACTTCGTTGCCCACCTGCTGACCTTGATGGGCTACCATACCAGAGTTTCGCCTGAAGGGCCAGATGGCGGCATAGATATTATCGCTCATACTGATGAACTCGGCTTTGTGCCGCCAATTATAAAAGTGCAAGTGAAAAGCAGCGATGGCACGATTGGCGACCCGCCAGTATCGTCTCTTTATGGCAAGGTTGGCCAGAATGAGTTTGGTCTGTTCGTAACGATGAGCACTTTCAGTTCTCCTGCTAAATCCTTTGCCAGAAGCAAAAGCAACCTTCGCCTGATTGACGGCCAGGAGTTTGTAGACATCATACTGCGCTATTACGAACAGATGGATTCAAGATACAAGGGCATCATACCCCTTAAAAAGGTTTTTGTTCCTCAACCCATCGACGATAAAGAGGATTGAGGAACTCGTTTTAATCTTTAACTCTCGCTTACTTGCGGGTGGCCGGTCAGGTTGAGGATTATGCCGAGGCCGCCGGAATCCTGGTGTTCGATGGTGGTTCTTTCCATGCCGAGGAATTTGGCGAGGATTCTGAGGGCGCCGATGGCGCCGGCGGAGTCGAAACGGTATTCGCCGGTCGGGTTGCCTTCTTTGTCGTAAACGGGCTCTTCCTGCATGCAGCGAATGACTATTTTTTTTGCATTTGCAACTACCCAATCTGGCGTTACGTTGTTTTTTCTTGCGTATTCCTGCCGTTTCTCTTCGATGGCAGCTTTGACGGCAGGGTTTTTCATAAGAAATTCGGCCTGCGTTCTGGCGCTGCGCTCGCTGTAACCTGCTTTGGCAGCGGCCTGGGTCGCGTTCATCTCGCAGGCAAAGTAGTATTCGACAAAGTTACGCCGTTTCGGCGCGAGTTTCATAAATGCTGATTCGTCATTGTTGTTGTTGGTATTCATATTTTTATTTTATCAGTTTTTTGATAATTAGCAATCAGAGTTGTGGATAACTTTGATTTTGCAGTTGCATCAGTTTGTTTTCGTTTTCTATGGCCAGATTGCGCCAGAATTCCTTTTCGCGCTCAAGACTGGCAACGGTTTGCCTGAAGGTGTTGAGATCAACAAAGTTCTGGTTGGTGGCCATTGCCAGTATGTCTGCTGCTGATGGTCTGAATTCGCTGTTGCCGCTGATAATTTTCATGTCAGGCACCTGCCTTTGCGTAATAACGCTGATGGTCTGGCACAAAATAGCCCTTAGAAAAGTCCTGGCCAACATCTCTGCCTTTTGCCAGATAGAAAAGAACTTCCTGCTGGCCATTGGCCATTTCACCGACATTTTGAATAAACAGCACGGCATTAGCATCCTGCTCGATGGCACCAGATTCGCGCAGATCGGAAAGCCTGGGCAGGCGCTTCTCAGTCTCAACGCTTCTGTTCATCTGGGCGAGGCAGATAACCGGCACATTGAGTTCCTTTGACATGTTTTTGAGCCCTCTTGAAATCTGTGCCACTGCCCGCTCTCTGCTCTCGGCATTTTTGCAGTCAAGTAACTGCAGATAATCGATGATTACCATTGTGGCCCCCGCATCTACCTCTCTTCTGGCATACCGGCGAACTGTCTCTATGGTTTGATCTGGCTGATCAAGCACAATAATGCGTTCTGCCGCTTCCAGTAGAGATGGGGCCGCCTGCAGCAGGTTCTTTCTAACAGATTCAGACACCTGAGAAGGTTTTCTCGTGGCAATTTTGGTATTGGTAAGAGAGAGAGCGGCCAGAATTCGCGGAACAATCTGGGCTTTTGACATTTCGAGCGAAAACATAACGACCTTCTTCTGACAATCAACTGCCAGCTGTAGAGCAGCGGCGGTTTTGCCGACACCGGGCCGGGCAGCAATAATGATCAGCTCATTCGGCAGGAAACCACCTGCAAACATCTTATCAAGCATCGGCCAGCCGGTCGGCACAAGGTTTTCGTTGTCTATGCCCTGATCGATGCGGTTGATCAGCTCAAAGCTTGCCGCCGAAAGATCGGTTGCCGGGATTTTCTCAAGATAATGCTGGCTGAGACGAGCTTCTTCAGCTTCGATCCATTTTGATATCGTCAGCAGGTCTTCTTTCTGCTTCGCCCGCTCCATTGTAGCCTTGCGCAAAGCTTCGATATTCTGGCGGTAAATCTCTTCTTTGAGCTGAACAAGATAGTTCATGAAGTTTCTGGTTGTCGGCACTACGTTGAGCAATGCCGATAAATCGGAAGACTTGACCGCCAGTTCGTTTTCTTCAGCCCATTTGCGCACAAGCAAAATATCGATTGTCTGCAGCTGTCTGGCGGCACCAATTACGGCCCGCGCCGGGGCGAACAAAAAGTCTTCGAGAGCAAGGTCTACGTGTAATACATTCTGGCCTCCGGCCATGAGAACACATGCGGCCACACTGGCCTCAAGATCGATTCTGGTCTGCATTTTTACCTCCGTGTATCAGCAGCTTCTATTGAATTTGTTTAACAGCTCCTGGTCTATGTAATTGTCGTTGCCGGAAGCAACAGGTGTTGGACTACACCTGCTCAACCAGTTCAAAAAACGATTTTTAGTTGGATACTTGCATGCACCTCTGGCTGTCTTCAGCCAGGCGAGCATTTTGCCATGTTCTTTACGAACATCGATACCGGTAAAGGCCTGATTGTTGCACAAGCTCACAAGATA
>Ga0116142_10004272_pt1 | contig 13732 bp, 13 predicted proteins | sample AD_UKC033_MetaG_FD_89785 | JGI IMG/M metagenome (GOLD analysis project Ga0116142, IMG submission 89785) | Active sludge microbial communities of municipal wastewater-treating anaerobic digesters from USA - AD_UKC033_MetaG | ecosystem: Engineered > Bioreactor > Anaerobic > Digestate | place: USA... | reverse complement strand
TCGACGCTCAGCACGGAGCAGAGTGAGGTGCTTCATGCATTAGGAATCGAAAAACCAGCGGCGCCGGAGCAGCTGGCGCTGTTGTAGTGGCATTTTTGAAAGTGCGCTCTAGCAAAAACAAGCACTTGCGGGCGTAACTGTCGAACTCGGGAGACCTGATCGACGTAGATAAACCCAACGCCTTACAACAAGCGCACCTGGAGGCGAGCAGTCTCTTCGGAACAGTGCAATTTCGGAGATATGGGCGATCAGCTCTTCGTAGCTTAGAGTCTTGGATAGAATCGGATCGACGTAAGCTTTGCGACGCTCAAGGAGCTCGTCTTGAGTCCGTCGAGAACGAACGCCGATCCCTGTGATCCACCACAATCCAATCCTTGATCCTGATTTTCTCCGTCGCGCACTAAGAGGGGATGCCTTCTTCATCGCGGATCCCGTTCGTTTAAGATGACTCACGAGCTTTTCTTCCTAATCAGAGTAAGATTCGGACGAGCCGCTCAACCCTCGAACGAGCCCACGCAGTTGCTCAAGACTCATCTCCTCGATCTTTTTGGCGCTCGATGTTGCGACCAACGCGCAGCGCCCCTCTAGGAATTCCTCCAACAGCACCCATTGGGGAAGGCAGTGATACTGATCTGTCTTCAGCGAGCGCAGCCGCCAAGAGGACCTTATCCGACGGTCGACGACCCAGAGCCAACTCCTCCAGAAGAGAATGAAACCTACCCGAACGTAGAACACTCTCATAAGTCAGGTACTCATAAGGTTGATTCGGAAGCGAGATGCTTGTTTCGCGGGTTAATTCTTCGCGCCATGAGATGCAAAGCATGTGCTGTGCCACCATTGCCAAGACCTCTGCCCATCGGTTTTCGTCACCGACTTGCTCAAGGATCTTATTGATGGAAAGCGGACCGAAACGCAGCAATTCCTCAACGCGAGTGCGAATTTCGGTTGAAACTTGGTGCTTTATGAATCCACGCAAACGAATTGCAGCTGAAAGGCGCGGCTCAAGATGAATGGCGTCATCGGTAATGATGTCTAACGTCTGCCCCAAGGAGATGCATTGGGAAGCAACGCGGAATATCTTCTCGTGCTCTTTTCCTGACAGCGCGCGTCTCAGTGGCTTAACCTCGAGTCGCCGGAGATCATCATTTTTGAGCGTGATGCGTAAATCGAGGGTGTAACGGCGCTCTTCGCCTTCGTCGTCGAGATACTTGATCACTTCAGGCTGACTCTCGATCGCCTCTATATCTCCACACATTGCCAGGAGTTTGATGGCGTCGCGCTCAAGGAATGACTCATGCTCGGGGGCTTCAAGAAGCATCGAACCTATGTTGATAATGCCGGTGATTTTGTACGGGCATTGATCAACCAGGAATCGAACCCTGTCAGAGATTGATCTTCTCGACTTGGGTTTAGCTGGTTTTCTCCCCGCGCGAGGACTTTCTGATGACGTTTGATCGCCCATGGCTCCAGTTCTCCACGTAATAGCGGCGCATGCCTCACGCCGCTCAGATGGACAGACGTAGCAAGCCCTTGACGCCGCCGATCTATGTGGAGATACTGTGTTTTCCAGACAGTAGTATCCCTGCGTGAGCGGGGGAAGCCGGGCAAGCCTTCGGGTGTGTCCGGTTTTTTTACGTCATTTTTCCCTTCTCCTTATCTGTGATGTGGCAACGCTCGCCACCTGCGGAGTGGCCTTGGTGCGATGAGGGCAACGAGTGGACGATGAGTCGACACGCCCTTGGATGCCCCCTAGAACACACCGAACGGCGAGATACTGTTCAGGCTTGGCCCCTGACCTGGCTGGCTATCGGCCCTCTTCATGGAAAGTGCCTTGCGCACTGCCAAGTCTGTGGTTACACGTCGGCCCAGGCACCTCCTCGTCCTCGGGAGGCGGGGGTTTGAGGCCCAGAGCCACCGCCGCTTGGTGGGCCCTTCCATGCCGCCCACGAGTACGGCCCGCAAGCAGCGCGAAAACCACGGAGGGCTCGAATCCATGTGTTCGGGCCCATTCACTAACAGTGACCCCATGGCGCTCGAGCCACTGTCTTGCCTCGGCAGGTGTTCTAATGGGGATCATGGCAGACAATGTGACAACACCAGCAACATTTGTCAATTATGTTGACAAGTGAAGAGGCTTTGCAAATGCTTGGAAGAAGGTTGGCTGAGGAGCGTCGTCGGGTCGGCTGGAGTCAGAAGCAGCTAGCCGAACGTTTGGGGGTGGGCCGCTCTGCTGTGGCGATGATCGAGACTGAGCGAGCGCCCATCTACGCCGACCGGCTCGCTGATCTCGAGCGTGACGGCTTCGACACGGTCTATGTCTTGACCGGGCAACGCGGCCAGGTGCTTGCAAGCAGGCTTCTTAACTGGGAGCTCCTCAGTTCGCTCCTCGCTACAGTGCGCTCATGGACGCAGGATCGGCACATAGAGCTGCCGACCGAGAAAGAGATTCTGCTGGCGAAGATCCTTTACGATCACTTCGCAGAGAAGGGAGTCATCGATGAAGCGAGGGTAGAAGAGGCACTTCAACTTGTGGCTTGAGTGTTCACCACGATGACGGGAGGGTCCATGGACACTGAGGAGCAGGCGCGGCAACTTCTTACACGTGCTTTTCGTGAAGCCTTGCTGGCGCCCCCCGACAAAATGTCCCGTGCAAACGAGCAGCAACGAGCATTCCGGGTAGGGCTGTGCTTCGTCTGCGTAGCACCTTTCTGCACGATGATAGGGCTCGTTCCATGGCCGTTCGGCAACCTGCTCGGCCCGTACGTCTGGCTGGGTTTCTCGCTCGTCCTATTGCTGCTTGGTGGATGGAAGATCGATCAAGCATCGAGGAGCTCACGGCGGAAAGACCACCCCCCTCCGACGATGCCTGACGCCCAACCTGCCGCAACACCGCCCCTACAGAAGCCGTTGCATAGAATAAAGTGAAATGTCTGCAGGACCGCGCGCAGGATATCCGGCAAGATAGCCGAAGAGACTGATGACTCTCTATTTCGAACTAGCGTAGACGCTCGGGCTCGCGGCAAGAAGCTCGGCTAATGAACACACGACACTCAGGGGGACTGCCCAGCGTCAATTACCTTGGCCTGGGATTTCCTGCCGCCCGGAAGACTGACGGCTGAGGACCGGAACGCCCCTTAAATGATTTCCCTTTCCAGAGGGTGCGCCGTAAGACGTTCGCAGACTGACACCGGTCATTTAGGGGTTGCCCAACGCTAATCAGCACCCAGCCGATGCAGCTGATTCAGCTATCGGGGCGCCAGACGGTGGCCGACACGTGCGGTCCTAGGATCGCTTGTAGCCTTTTAGCAAGGACTCGTGAATGAATGTCAGGTTGCCCCTCGCCCGGGAACATGCAACGTACAGCTTATTGCGTGTCGCCGCGTTGATGTCCCAGAAGCTGCCACCATGCCAAGCTTTCACGCTGCCGGGGTTCAGGACCACGCATACATCCTGGTATCGGTCGATTCCCTTCGAAGCCCCCCAGTTCTGGGAAAAGCAGCCGTACTTGTGGTGCTCCTTGTAAAACAGCTTGACCGTACCCGAATCCTTGTAGATGGCTTCCACCGCCGCCGGGTCATCCTCGAAGCGAACTACGCTGGGCCGATCGTCGTACGCCTCAATTTCGATGCCGACCTTCTGCGTGATGAAGTCGCAGACGCTCTTGCTGCAGCGGCGGCTCTTCTTGAGGCTGTCGGTGTCGACCTTCAGTTTGGCCCGCTTGAACTTGTCCTTGTAGACGCTGTAGTCGTCATGAAGGCTGGCATTGACGTTGCCGTCACGGCTTGTGTCGAACGTGTGCTGGTAGAAGTCGCCGACGAAGGTCATGCTCACGCGGGCCGTGCTGATGGCCATCAGGAAGTTGAAGTCGTGCCCGGCGAAATCTTGGACCTCATCCACAAAGAAGACATCGAAGTACTTCTCCATCCGGGCCACCACCGCGCCAATCAGACCAGACTGCTCGATGAACTTGGCTAGGCGGTTGGCATAAAGCTGACGGCCGGCCGACATGTAGCGTCGGTCATCCGTCAGGCCATATCTCGGGAGTTCTGGCGGAAGGCGAAACGTCACGCCTCGCGTGTCCTTCCTCGATCGCAGGAACGGTCGGTAGCAGAAGCTGTGCAGGAACCTGAAGTAGGTGTAGATCGTGATGTTTGGCGGCACGTAGCCGAAGCGTTCGATGATTTTGGTACGCAGGTTGTCGTGATTGGCCTCGGTGTAAGTGACCAGCAGAAAGCGCCGCGTCTCATCCAGTGCGGCCACCAGTCGGGACGTCTTGCCCGACCCGGCGACGGCAAAGATCACGCTCTTATCCATGTGACCGCCTGCTGGATGTATTCCGGCGCGACCAGTTTGGCGCCCTCATGCTGCAGCAGCGCGAACGCGACGTCAGTCTTGTTCTTCAGCATGTAATCTTCGACGCTCAGGCTCTTGCGTCCTGCCGCAAAGAGCGTCTCGCAGGTGGCCTTGTTGTCCTGGTACATGCAGACCTCGAAGGTGTGCCGGGCGTTGTCGGAGTCTGCAAAAACCTGGATGGACGGCGACACATGATCTGCATAGTTCGCAACGCAATTGGTCGCATGGTCGCGATCGTTGTCGCGGATTGCCGCAACCTTGATACCCAGCAGCTTCGCGAGTTCGAAATATCGCTTGAAGCTCGTGCCATCGACGGAAATCACGTGGATGCCGTCCGCGTCGAGGCTGCTCCCAGGCGCGCCGAGCTTGTAGAGCGCTTCCATCAGGATGAACTCGGCGTCCCCTTCGACTAGGATGGCCTTCTTACAGAGGGCCAATTCTAGGACATTGTTGTCGGGCGCCTTCATGAAGAACTCGGCGGTACCCTGGCTGAGATCTTTCAGACGGGTCGATCGGGACGGGCTCTCCTCACTCAGGATGAGTACCTTCTTGAGATTCAGGCGCGTGGCGATGAAGCTGCTATGTGTAGCGACAAAAAGCTGCTTCTTTTCAGAGGCCCGGATGCGCTCGATCAGCTTGCGCATGTGGACATGGCTCAGGTGGTTTTCCGGTTCCTCCAGCAGCAGCACGTGGAGCGCATGCTCACGGTTACGCAGTGCGAATTCGGTCTTGATGAAGCACTGGCGGCCCTTGCCCTTGCTGTCGACCGGTATGTCGTCCTCTGTGATGATGATGTCGGTCTCTATGCTAGCCTTCGGGCTGGTACGGACATCGAACTTGTAGCCGTCCAGCGCGTCATTCATCGTCTTGAAGATGTCGTCCTTGAACTTCGCCTTGGCCTTACGGTACTCGAATGCGTGCAGATTGCGCTGCGCGACGCTCGCATGCGCCGCGTACATCGAACGCGTGTACTCGCGCGTGGCGTACTCGTTGTTGATGAGAGAGCTGTCGATCAGCAGGTGCCGCAGCGGCTTCTTGTAAGGAAAGACAGCCTCGTCCGCGAAGGTTAGGAAGTGCACGCCGTAGTACTCGAAGGGGAAGTTCTCATGCTTCTCGGCGAGGATGGCCTGGATCTCCTTCGTGTACTCGTCAACCGGCTTGCACACCATCTTGATGCCCAAGTGATCGATCCCCTTGCTGTTGTTGCGGCCGTCCAGCTCGTGATTGCCCGCTAAACCGTCGAAGTAGACCTCGACAAGCAGCTCGGGGAGGGCGGCAATCTTCCTGCTGCCACGCAAGAACTCCGTTATGCAGTCGGCGTTGAACAGGGCTTCAATCCCGATGGCCTCCACCTTACTCCGGCTGGCGCTCAGTACTATGTCCAGTGCCTGAAGCACTGAACTCTTGCCGGCTTCATTGCCGCCAACCAAAATGTTCAGTTCTGGATCGAAGTCCAGTTCCAGCGCCTTGAAGCGCTTGAAATTCCTGAGCACCAGTCGCCGTATCGTCCCCACGCGCTTCTTCTCCCATTCGAAATTGACTCTCTGATCTGCAATACCGCCTATGCCGCCACGACCGGCGCACGCTACCGGATTCACTCAGATCGGCACAACCCGAGCCGAGATGGTAGCCAAAACCTGACGCCAATTCGTTGCGTTAGTGGCGCTTCAGGAATAGAGGCGATCGCACAAATAGCGTGTGGCGTGGGAGGCAGATCAACGCTGCTTGCATAAATGTATGCCGTTCACGACGCCGCGCGCATCCTCATTGACTAGTCACGGGAGGCTAAGCAGGTTCACTTCGATGCGACCGACCATGAGGTGCAATATGGCTCAAACCCGCCAAGCTCCATGCCACCCGAAATGATCGACCGGCCAGGACGGCAGTCGCCATCCACCGTGCTCACAAAGCGTGTGACCAAGGCGATGCGGGTGATGGCGCTCCCTGATGTAACCTCGAGTAACCTCGACGCGGCAACAATCCGGGGAGCCTTGATGCGATGGGTCGAATCCAGTCAGTGACGGATGAGCAATTGAAAGACCTGACCTCACAGCTTGCATAAACGTTCGAGACCCCGGCTTCCGGGGTCTTGAAATCAGGCTCTAGCTGGTTCTGGCGGCGATCCTGACCTCGCTTCAGCCTCAAGCTCCTCATTCGACTTCTCATCAACCTTGAAGTCGACCAGGTGAGCGAACCACTCCTTATGCCGCGGAAGCTGGGTGAACTTGCCCCACTCCCCCTCTGCGATTGCGATGTCGTTCTGGCACAGGACAATCAACGCCCTCAGCGCTGGAGGCTCTCCTGATTCAATCTCGGCGATTCTCGACCGCCACGCATTGACCTGCTCTTCCGTGTAGTCGAAATCCCCAACCTTGAGAATCTCAGACTCGATGAGTTTGTAGCTGCTCGCGAAACCCGCGTGACGACGCGCCTTTTCCGAAAAGCCAAAGACAAGCGTTGTCGCGCCTGCCAGGGCAGCGAGCAACCCCGCCACTTTGACGAAGTCTGCGTTAGCCGCTGCCGCGAATGCTGCAGATCCCGCGATCAGGACTACAGCGTTCGTGATTCGATCGGCTAAATCGTAAAAGCGCTCACGCCTTCTGTGATACCGGGAGGACAAGCGGCAGCGATACAGCGTCCCTTCTCGGAGCGTCCAGAAGTATTCGCCCGACTGGGAGTCCTCTGCTACCGCTTGGGCCTTGGTGGCGTCGTCGTCGGTTTCTTGACTGGTTCCACGTTCCATTGCCGCTGCTCCCGAGATGAATCACGGTTGTCTTGCCGGCGTTGCCCACCGTCCGATGGCTGCGATGGCGTTCCGCCGCTCTTTTGCTCTTGGTCCTTACCTTTTGGCTGCGACATCCTAATTGCCCCCCTGTTCAGTCTTCCTGCTGGGTTCGTTCGGGACCGCCCTCTTCCGAGAAGGACGCGGGCGGGGCGACGTAATTGGTTTCACCGGCTCCACCATTACGACGTCGTGCTCGAACCGCACGCGATAGAGCTCGCTACCACGGCGCGCCATTGCTTCCGCATCGCCGACAGTAATCTTCAAAAAGCGTGCTTCGGAACCTTGCGACTGCACAAGGTATGCAGAGCCCTCAAGATCAGGCAACTCGCCGCCGGACTCGATCTCCTGCCTAAGGCGCTTTGCAAGCCAGAGCATCCGGCGATGCTTTGAAACCTGAAAGCGAGGCCGTCCGGCGGCCTTCGCCGGCAGACTGACCTTTGCCTTGACGATCAGCAGATCGCTCTTCCCGGCGATCTCTGTCCGCTGGACTCTGTATATTTTTTCCCGAGGCATTTTGCGGATCCCGAACGAGTGATGCCGACACCGGCACCAGCGGCACCGTGATGTAACTCAGCCCCAGGGCCGATAGCGAGCCGATTATCACCCGCCGGCAGGACCCTGTCATCGCTGTCGGAAGGCGGAGCCGCGGCCGGCGTGTCGGGCAGGATCATGAAGCTGGACAGCTGAAAGATTGCCATGTCTCTGAAATTACACATAACGATCCGAGTCCATTGTGCGTTGACTTGGGTGTAGCACCGGAGCACTGTCAGCCACTCGGCACCATACCCCGGCACATCTACAGCTCTGGTTTCATCGACCAAGCTGTCTGGCCATCGTGAAGCCATATGCCCAGCCCCTCAGGGAGGCTGGCCGTACCAACAATCGCGAAAATAAGGCCCGAGAAAGTACCCTTCGACGCCACCGCATGGTCGGCGGCCATACGTAGGTCCGTCCTTGAAAGGTGTGGCACACGCTCAGGGTGGGTGTGCCAAAAGCCTATGCAGTGAAAGCCATTGTTAAACATCGACCTCCTCTCGTCCATGGCACCTTTACGGTCGTAGGCGACACCGGCACGGGACGACCACTTGCTAGGAAGCTTCATGACGGCATCAACCGAGATCACCTCGGTTGTCAAGTCGCGCGAATACAGCTGACCAACGACCTCGCGCTTCCAAGAGCTGGTTTGTGCGTGCTTTGTAAGGAAAGCCATGCATTCGACCGGGAGAAGCAACCCCCAAGCGGCACCGGGGATGCGAAAGGTCATGCTTTGCTCATGCAGGACCATAGATCACCTGCCCGAAGTCGCGCGTCAGCATTGTCGAGTCGTGCCGACTACTTCCGAACGGAACAACTGAGCGCGGCGCAGCGACCACCGGTAGCGAATCGAAGTAAGCGGTCGTTCGAACCCACGACCATATCTGTGAGCCACCGACAATCCCATCAAGAACGGATAGCAGGCGCTCCACCGAGAACCCGGCCGCCTGCATGACATCGGCCGCACCGTAGGGATGAAACCCTGCGCCACAGGCAGGGAGGTCCACCCTTGTCGTGTTAGGCCACTCGGCAACGTTAACCTTCGAATCCGCGGGGTCATCGACGGGCCACACATCATCAGCCCCAACCAACACCATGTGCGCGGCAGCGCAGAACGGCTCCAACCAAGCGTGGACAATCGGAACACCGCAAAACGCCACATTTCGATACCGAGCCAGCATCGCCCTGACCGCACTCTCGCCCGTGCAATCCAAAACGAGGTCAAAGCGATCAAGATCAGCGGCCTTGCCAATCCAACCGCTCGCCGACTCAGCAACGCCCTCCACCTCCGCACCTGGAACCTCACGACGTAGGCGGTCAGCCAGCCTGGTGGCCTTGTACGCATGGGCGGCTGACAGCCCGAGAATGTGCCGAGCACAGTTCTCAGGCAAGAACACCTCAGGGTCGACGAGCACCAGTTGCCCTACACCTGACCGTACAAGCAACTCAGCAACGGGTGACCCAAGCGAGCCGCAGCCGAGCAGCAAGACTCGCTTGCGCTGACGTTCAGCGAATCTCTCAGCTTCGTAGCCGCGAGTGAGCGCCCAGGACGAATCGATGCGCGTGGCCTGGACGGGCGTGATAGTCACCGGCGTGAGGTGCGGAACGCGCGGCGGCAAGACCTGATAAGCGTAAGCAAACAACCCCCGGACAAGGACGACGTAGGACAGCATGCCGCGTCTGTCGGGAAGCGCTTCAACCCAAGCCTGCAGGGATACATCCTCCTCGGTTGCGACAGCCACGACGCGATCGAGCTCATTGAACGCCGTTGGCCAGGCACCAGGTCTCCAATCTTGTGTGATGGGCAACGATACGAACAGCGCCCGCCCGTGGACGAGCTGGCCGCCATCAAGACCATGTCGATGGGCTAGGCTATCTGCCTCGTCGGCCCCCTGGCAGGCAACCACAACTCGCACGCCCTTGGCGCTGCTCTTCTCGAGATAGCCGGCTACCTTACGTTCACAACAGCCCGTCTGCCCGTTTAGCGCCACTGCCATGCGACGAGTCGACTGCCGCCCGGACGACCTTCTTGCCGCGGCATCGCAGTACCGAACCCAGTAAGCCCAGCATTCGCGCTGGAGCTCCTCAGCTACCCACAGATCGTCGCGGCATCTCTCGAGGAATTCTCCAAAGGCACTCAACACCCGTCCAACCGCCACCGCGGGCTCATCGTAATCATGGGCCGCAGCATTAACGCCGAGGCACACTTTGCCCGTCTCTTCGACATGCGGCAGCACGAGGCATAAGGCAGAGTCCAAGTGAACTTCGGCCGGGCTTGCGGGGAAGTCCCGCGGAAGAACGATTCTTGCCCCGCCGCCAAGCAGCTTCGGATGGTTAACAGCCAGCGTCCATGAAGGAGCTATTGTCGCCGAACCGCCACCACTAACCCGCGTAACAAAGGCTGCCCCTTGGCCATCAAGCCAAGCTTCAACAGCTTCTTTCGCGAGTTCAAAAGGTGTAGTCATGCGGACGCAGGCTGCTCAAGCGAGTGTGTTCCGGGAGGCTTGAGGCCTGGGGGCAGAAGGGTTGGCTCGTGGTTGACCAGGAATGGTCGCCAGCAGTCCTTGCAATGCGTCAGGGCAGGACGCCTTCTTCCACGCGTCGACACCAAACTGCCCGAACACACTTCTGATGCGGGGCTCCGTGCGCTTGTCGTAGCTGTCGGAGAAAAGCAGCTCCAGGTCATCCTTCAGTTGCCGGTGCCAAATCGCGAACTCCTTAGCACGCACTCCATCATCCCGATTCCACCGGTCAGCGAAGTTCTCTGAAGGCAGCTTCGGGTTTAGAACCCGGTATTCTTGCCCATCATGGTGAATCCACATTGGCATACGGTCCACAAGTTCGAGAAGCGCCTCAATCGGGGTATCAAAGGAGGCCCGCTCCTTCGTGACGAGGTGGTCGTATGCATGCCCTGCCAGCGTCACCAAGATGACCGAAATCGGCATCGCTTCCTTCCGGTCAATCTTCTCCCAGTAATAGTTGTCACGGTGCAGCTTCATGAGCTGAACGCCACGCCTGAGTACGTCATGGATGCCGATGGGATCACTTGGTAGAGGAGCAATCTCGGTCTTCGCCTCCGCGAACCGGACATGGTCAGCGGCCTGAAATGCGAACCGCTTCGTGGCAATCCCGCAGAACCAGTCCGCGAACTCCTCCGGGTTCGACGGACTCCAGACCGTATCCGGGTCGCGTACTCGGAGGTCTGTTTCAACAATATTCAGACTGTCGGGCAGCGCCGGCGTGACGTCAAAGTAGAACGGCTCGTGGGGATACTGCAGGCGCCAACAACGTCGTTTAGCCTCCGGCTCGCCAGCGCCGTGAACTCCCTCCAGAGCCCTTCCGAACGTGTTGAAAAACGCGTCCGAGTCCCGCATGCTGGCCAGCCCGGGATTAGAAAGCTTAACGACGACATCCAAGTCGAACTTCTGCCTCCCTCGCGGAGACACAGTTGTCTGCGTCCGCATCGACCCCTGCACGAAAACCTGCGCATCGGTCTCTGCCACCCCCATCCTCCGGGCAATATGCTGACCGAGCAGTTCATAGCATTGGGTCGCCCGGGCCCGTTCCACTGACGACAGCTCAAGCTTCTCCAGCATTTCGACGATGAAGACTTCCCACTGCTGAATCTCACGCCTGCTGCGCAGCGCTTCAACAATGCGTTTCGAGAATTTCTGATTGCTGTTCATGTTGCGAGTCTCCAGATGGCTGAGCTCAGAAGGCGATCCACTGCCCCGACGGACCAATGACCTTGTCAGAAAGGATTTCGATTGTTTGCATGAAGGGGCTTCCACGGCCCGTGCCGGTTTCATGGCATACGAACGTGGCCTGATGCCTCGCTTGCATCTTCTGTCCGACCCTGAAGCAGGAAGACGCTGGAGCCCGACGAAGAGGTGGATGCGTCGGACCTTCCATTCGTCCTGAAGGAGGCGAAGAGCCTCATCAAGCTTCGCACCAAACAGTTCAAGGTCTTTGGGATGCTGAATGACATCCCCACCAAACCTATCGGCAGTCACCTTGATGGTAGGGAGCTTGAGCTGACCGTCGGCGAAACAAGCTTCCGTGAGCCTGTCAGGGGTGATGTCGTAGGTAAGCGAAACGAGAAGACATGCCTCATCCTCCCCGAACGAAGGCCGCAGCGTCAGGAAACCGTACTTGTTGGCATCCGGCTCCGGACCGCTAGCGGGCCAAGCCCACTGTCCGCCGGCATTGCGGGCGACCTGGTCACGATGAAACTGGAACACGTCGACTCCGCCGGTATCACCAATAAGCCGTCCGCCAAGAATCAGAATCGACGTACCGTGAAGCGGAAATACCGCCAGGCGTGGTCGAGGTTGATTGGTTCCCGTGCCTGTAAGAAGCCGTTGAAGACCAGGAATGTCGATCCGCAAACCACCGAACAAAGAATCCCAATAGCCCGCAGAGTGCGGGTCATGAAGGACGTCGCCGTTACGGCAAAAAAACTCAGGGCGACTCCTTGATTGCCGCAGACCAGCTTGTAGGAGCGCTTGTTCCGTGTCGCGAGATGAGAAGTGGTGCACCTGTCCGCTGATGTTGCCAACCAGCATGATGGGCTCCACCTCTGGGTACTCGAGCGAGTCAAGGAGCCGCCGAACTGTAGCAACGTTGCTCGCCTTCATCTCGCGCAGTGCCTGCGCTGAGTACTGCGCGGGCGCGACTCGGTCAATCAACCTGTGACACTCGTCGCAGAGCAACATCACGTTCTCCTCGGCGGATGCGAGGCGAACCGAATCGGCTGAGTCACCGCGAGGACCTTCGGGAGAAGACGCCACGATATGCGCGAGGTAACTGAAGTTGCCTTTCGTGCCCGTCGCGAAATGGGTGGAAAGGTCCTTGCCACACCCAGCAAACTGGCACCGCCAGGCGGCCTGCATCGCTACCCGGCGCCCGACATCGGGCGGAACTTCGCCCGCACGCCCTTTTGAAGATACGGTGACGGCCTCTACATCCTTCAACCACGCTTGAATCATGCGCTTCGTGGCGACAGCGATCTCGAGGCTTTCGACCAGAGCCTCGTCCGGCGCTTTGGCACCGGTCGTCGCCCACTTGAACCTTCCACGTCGAATGAGCGACGTCCCAGCATCCAGCGCCGAGCCCCCAAAGTCGCCCATGCCTCGCAAGCTCCAGGGAGCGGCAGCATCCGGACGCCCGAAGAGCGCAGCGGTGTAGCGATTCACAACGACAAGCACTTCCTCAGCGGAGGCGTCGCACTTCGCGAGCAAAGCTGCAAAGTCCTCGTCTCGGCACTCCAACAAGACGGCTGCCGGTTCCACCAGTTCTCCAGGGCGCTGGACGCTCATGGGTTACCCCTTCGGCGGATAGGGGTCGTTACCGTAGCTGTCACGTTCGCGGATTCTGCCGTCCCGTCCGTGGATGAGCACCTCAGTTCCCTGCTTGCGGGCAATCTCGCGCGCACGCTCAACCGCCTCACGCTGCGTATCGACCACCGCAGTCGCGCGATCTGCCCCTGCGCCCTGAACCGCCCATCGCTCATCACGGGGGACCACATGCTGGTTTCGCTTCGTCATAAATCCACTCCTTGGCGAGTCCTCGCCGTTCGTTCTCAAGCTACCGCATTCGTAAGATATAGCTTACTGCGCGGAAGTTCAACCCTTGCCGCACACTTTTGTTCGGGTGTATCTTACGAGCACGCTCGACGTTAGCGTGTTAGGTCGTGGGCGAAAAGTACAAAGGAGTATATTGTCATGTCCCTTGGAGCAAAGCTGAACGAGCTTCGCATGCGGAAGGGAGAGTCGCTGCAGCAGACAGCAGACGCAGTTGGTGTAACAAAAACGCATATCTGGGAGCTTGAAAAGGGTAAGAGCGCAAACCCGTCAGCCGAGCTGCTTCGGAAGCTGGCTGACCACTTCAAGGTCACAGTGGATTTCCTAATCGACCCAACCCGCGATGGGCTGAGCACAGAAGATGAGGCGATGGTCTTCTACCGTGACCTGAAATCCCTTGACGAGCGGGACCAGGAAACAGTCCGGAAAATGATGGACCTTCTGAAGGTGAAACGAGAGTGAGCAAGAACATTTCCCT
>Ga0116142_10004264_pt1 | contig 13746 bp, 8 predicted proteins | sample AD_UKC033_MetaG_FD_89785 | JGI IMG/M metagenome (GOLD analysis project Ga0116142, IMG submission 89785) | Active sludge microbial communities of municipal wastewater-treating anaerobic digesters from USA - AD_UKC033_MetaG | ecosystem: Engineered > Bioreactor > Anaerobic > Digestate | place: USA... | reverse complement strand
GATGGCCGACAACTGGGCCGATATCCGCTGGCTCAAGAAGCATTACCCGAAGCACGTGATGATCGTCAGTATCATGGGCTTCTCGCTCGAAGAATGGGTAGAACTGGCAAAGATGGGCGAAGATAACGGCGCCGACATGCTCGAACTGAATTTTTCGTGCCCGCACATGACAGTCGAAGGCTCTGGAATGAAGGTCGGTCAGGCCATGGAACTCATCGAAAAATTCACTTCAGCCGTGCGCAAAACCGTTAAAATACCGATTCTCGCAAAACTGACCTCGAATGTCACCGATATTACCGTGCCGGCTCTGTTCGCGCAGCGTGGCGGCGCTGACGGTATTACCGCGATCAACACCGTGCGCGCCCTCACCGAGGTCGGCCTCGACGACTTCGTGCCACGCCCGAACGTGCATGGCAAAGGCGCCATGAGCGGCATGTCAGGCCCGGCGATAAAACCGATCGGCCTCAAATGCGTCACCGAACTGGCGCAGTGTCGTGAACTCAAAATTCCCATCATTGGCTGCGGCGGCGCCGAAACCTGGGTCGATATCGCCGAATATTTGATGTGCGGCGCCTCAGCGGTGCAGGTGACGACCGGCATCATTCATTACGGCCAGCGTATCGTCGAAGACATGGCCGAGGGCCTCTCAGACTGGATGGACGACAAAAAGTTCAAGAATCTCGCGCAGGTAGTCGGAAAGTCTCTCAAACACACGGTTCCCACCGATGCCTTCGACCTCTCGCGCCAGGGGCGCGCTGATTTCGACCTCGACAAATGCATCGGCTGCGGGCAATGTTACATCGTCTGCCAGGATGCGGGCGGGCAGGGACTCGGCTGGGACAGCGAAAAGCGCCGGCCGGTTCCCGACAACGACCATTGCCTCAGCTGCATGATCTGCGGCATGGTCTGCCCGGTCGAAGGCCTGGTCACCTACCGCCACGTTCCCGGCAAAAAAGAAATCGTGCCCCCGGTCATGAAAGCCAGACCCCGCGCCTGACCGCATCGATAAGAGTTCTCCGGCCTCTTCTGAACCCCCGTTCAGAAGAGGCTGTTGCTCTAGCCCTCTGTCAAGCTTGAATATGGGCGTGACCTGTCATTGCGAGCGCAGCGAAGCAATCTCATGGTCAGAGAGATTGCTTCGTCGCTACGCTCCTCGCAATGACTGTTTTTAAGCACACCTTCAAATGTGACAGAGGACTAGAGACGCAGGCGGTAGAATTTGCATAAACTTTTTGGGGCTTCGGGCTGTATATTATAGCGATGTCATGTACCGCATGGAGTGAGATTATGACCAGAGTCAGGAATTACATTGCATTTTTGCTGCTTTTTATCTGGCTGGCAGCTGATTGTGCCTGTGCTGCCAACCCGTTTTCAGAACAGCGGCCTCTCGATCTGTCGAAAAGTGCCTCGACCGGCAGCGCCGGTCAGGCCCGTATCAAATCTGGCGATGCCGATGCCAGACCATGCAATCTTGCCGTGATGGCCGACCTGCACGCGAAGCCAGAGAGCCTGCCGATGCTGCAGAGAGCTCTCAAAAAGGTCAACGCGATTAAAGATGTCTATGGCCTGGCCATTGTCGGCGATCTCTGCAGCAAACTCGGAACCGCCGCCGAATACGATGTGCTAAGGCGCGGACTGCAGGCGGCTGAAGTGCCGGTTTTTGCCGTTCCCGGTAATCATGACATACTGTATCAGGATAACCTCGTCAACGGCGAAAAGAAGCGTGCAGCGCCGGCCGAAAAGAAACGCAAACAGGAAATGTTCAAAAAGACTCTCGGTCTGAAGTCGCTTTATTTTGCGAAAAAGGCCGGCGGGCACTTGCTTGTTTTTCTGCCGAATGACACGCTGGCCGGTATTCCATGCGTTCTGCCTTCTGACGATGCCTTTGCTTTTCTGCGCAAAACCCTGCGCGAAAACCGCGATATGCCGACGGCGATCTTCTGCCACGCGCCGCTGGCCGGCAGCTACGGTGATAAAAAGACGATGCCACCGCTGCAGGCTAACGCCCAGCCGGTAGCGAAGATTCGCAAAATCCTGCGCGAGAATCCGCAGGTCTATCTCTGGTTTGCCGGCCATCTGCACATAACGCCGGCCCAGAAATACTATAACTTCGCAGGCAACAAGGTCGGCGGTGTGAACGTCATTCATGTGCCGCCTTCGCAGATACACAATTCATGGGTGCAGGTCGTCAGACTCTCTGAAAAAGGCGCGACGATCAGAACTCTCGATGTGCGCACCGGTAAATATCTCAAGAAGCATACCCGCGTTTTCCGGCATGGAATCAAGGTAAAGTCCGGTCAGAGCAAAGACGCTGACAAAGATAAAGATAAAGATAAAAACGCAGACAAAGAGCTGAAAAAGGCGCGAATTGTCGTGGTCAACGCCCACGCCGGCGGCAATCGCAACCGCCCCGGCTTCGGAGACTGGCTGGCCAATCAGGAACCAGATATAGCTCTGGTCAGTGAATCGGTTAACATGCGTCCGCACATGCGTGATGCCGGCCGCGTATTCGATGCCGGTTCACAGACCCGGGGCCAGCAGGAAGTAACCGTCGTAGTTCGCGACGGGCTGGCAGTGCCGGCGCACGACAGCGGAAAAATCTCGCCCGACCTCGGCATCGGCATAGCGCACGACCGCTGGTGGAACAGAGTTCAAACACGTGTCGCCGGCGTCAGATCGCGCGTCTATTCGCTGCATCTCAACGCCGTTATCCAGCAGCCAACCGGCGAACCGCGTGACGTCGAGCGCTGGCATCTCACCCGCGATGGCCTCGAAAAGCTGGAAAAACAATGGAAACAGGATATCAAAGAAGGCTGGGCCGTCATCATCGGCGGCGACCTGAACTGGAACGATTCACGCGCCCGCGCCCGTCAGCATGAAATGTCGCCCGGCCGCATATTCAAGCGGCTTGGCCTGACCTGTGTCAACAAAGAGCTGATGTGGCTGGCCTGGACACCGCAAACGCACAAGTCGGTGAAACGCCAGTCGATCCCGCCGACAAGTATTCCCGGCCTGTTCGAAGGCGAACACCCGGCTCTGCGCATCGAACTTCAGGCGCGGCGGCAACCCGACGAGCCTGATGAAGACAAAGAAGAGAAAGACCACAAAGTCTCCGATGAAGAAGCCGAAGACGACGAATCAGACACCGGCACATCGTCTGACCCCGAAGATGACGAAGATCCCGAAGAAGCTGACGCAGCTGATGCCGCCAACGAGGCCGAAGATGCCGAAGAGACCGGTTCTGCCGACAATGATTCCGAAAATGAATCTGCCGGTGCCGAAGAAACTGCCGAAGAAGCAGAAGACATTGAAGAAGCCGGCGATGCATCAGGTGATAAAACTGCCGATTCTGACGAAACTGCCGACGATCCGACAAGAGATCCTGCGCAGCTGGCCGCAGTAATCGAACGCATGATCGAAGTTCTCAGCCAGATTCTGCAGGGCGTCTGGTCAGGCATCGTAAAAATCCTGCCAATCTGACGACTATTTTGCCAGCATATGATCACTGTCTGATTTATATGTGCGTATTAATCAGAAAGATCTGATTTTTTCTGACATATAATTACAGTTTCGATAGACACCACCTTCTATGTGGATGCCTGAAAATAAAAGCCCCCGGTCTCGTCGATCGGGGGCGCACAACACTTAGGCAGCTTAAAAACTGCTTCAGCTATTGATTCTCAGATTATTTTTTGACCATCAGAGATAGATAGCGCATGGTGCCATCTTTGCTGACTACGACAATAAGCTCCTTGTTTCCGGCAAGTTCGCCATAGGTGTTTGTATCGATGTTGAGCAGACCATTTGCGCCAAGAGCAACAGTTTGAGTCCTGTCAGCCGGAATTTCAGAACTGACGTCTGAAACACCACCGGTCCAGCTTGATGAACCATTATTGAAAGTAACCAGCTGCCCATCCGTAAATGAATAGGGAGTGCCGGGGCCGGCGCTAACGCAGGTGTAAAGCCAGTTGCCATTCATGTCGGCGGTTGTCAGGCTTGAATCCTGTTTGATGCCAACTGCGAATCCGCAGAAATCGTTTGCGTTATGCTGCACGAAAACAACTACGTTGCCATCGGCTGAAACCTGCATGAATTCATTTGAACCAGGTTGCTCGTCACCAATAATGACCTTTCCGTCAGCAGAAACACTGTAGTTTCCTGTCGCAGTTGGTTCCCAGTTGCCGTCGTCATAGACAACCTGGAAGTTGCTGAAAGTTCCGTTCCCATTGAAGGTGATCTGCGACACAGCCATGCGCGAAGTACCAGTGAGTCCATAACTGGAATTGACGCTGTCCTGCAACTCATAGAAACGATAGGTTCCGTTCAGAGTAGCAACACTGGCGCTGGTCGGTTTTTTGATAAACAGGCCGATATTCGGATCACTAGCCTGCCAGTCATGCCCAAGGCCGATATTGCCTGAAGGCGAAATGGCACCGCGAACGGTGGTTTCTCCCGAGAAAGTAATCGTCCCATTGCTCTCAGTGAAAGTTGCACTGTATGTTGTGTTGATTTCAGCAGGATCCGGGTCGAGCTTAACGATTGCTGAAAACTGGTTGCCGCTCACGGTCACTTCGCTCATGCCGACCCAGCGGTTCTGGGTGCTGGCATTGAGCTGGAAAAAGCGGTAGTTGCCAGAGAAACGGTTGGTGGTTGTGGTTGGAACCGGAGTTGCATCGGCAACTTTTTCGGCTTCTGTCGTAATGGCAGAATCGGTAAGGTCTTTGCTGCCGTCGATTGTCGAGCCCAGAGTGGTCTTGATCTGAGTTTCAAGGGTTGTGAGATCTGCTGATGCAGGAGCGAAGTCATCGATGGTTTTGGTTGATTTGCCATCCCAGGCTTCGTAGGCAACGGCTTTGGCAGTAGTAGTAGTATTAACTGCTGTGTTTTTCTTATCAACCGGGGTAGTGGCGCTGACGTCAGCAGTAACGATGGTTTTGAGAATTGGCTTTTCGTCAGTAACAGTGGCGACTTCGATGGTGACCTGCTGTTTTCCGGTGTTGGCGGTTACAGATGTTTCAGCCATGGTCAGCTTTTTGCCATCGTCAGAGAGGTCGAGTTCTTTATCGGCGACTTTGCTGCCGCCAATTCTGATAACGGCTTTGAATTTGCTTGATCTGGCGGCTCTCAGGTCGCCTGCATTCGCGCCGCGCAGGGCAGCCGCAAAAGTCGTGCCGGCCGGGGCATCTACATCAGCTGACAGCAGAATTTCGCCGGTAGAAACTACAGGATCATCGTCATCGTCGCCGCCGAGAATACAACCGGCGAAGGTCAGTGAAGCTATGAGGAGCAAAAGAACAGAAAAACGGACTAGAAATTTCACAGAATGCCTCCAAAAAGAATTTGATAGCGAATGCTAGCACAGGCTCCGGAAATTCTTTGTACGCACAATTACGTACGATTTTTTCGTAATTCAATTTTTATGAGGTGTAGCTTTTGGGGCCGGGATGGTGAATTCGACGCTAGCGGTGTTGCGCGAAGCTCGCTGCCATGTCGTGAGCCAGACGCCTCACTTCATGCATTGAAGTCAGTCCGAGATTGGCCTTTATGCGCGACAGATAGGTGTCTACCGTTCGCGGGCTGATCTGGAGGGTTGCGGCTATCTCGTTGCGTTTATAGCCGTCTCCGAGCAGCGTGAATATTTCCAGTTCGCGCACACCACCAAGCGCATAGAGGACGTTTTCTTTGTCTGTTCGTATGCCGGTTGGATTGCCCAGCAGTTTTTTTACAGTTACCAGGAGCTTTTCAGGCGATTCATTGCGGCTGATACATGATTTTACTCCGGCAAGCTTAAGCTTCTGGCGCTCTTTTTCATCAGAACATTCTGAATAACCTATTACTAACAGCCCTGGATATTTCTGCAACCACTTTTCGAGCCAGGGTAAAGCCGATCCGTCGTCGCCTTTGACGTCAGTAACCAGAAGATCAGCTCGCGAAGATTCGAGTAGATCGTTCAGCCCTTTACACGAACTCGAAGACCCGGTAACGGGTATTCCGGCAAGGTAAAACAGGCCTTCGAGTGCATTGAGCAATTGTTTATCACTGTTCAGAATAAGTATGCGGTGATTGCGGTATGGCATAAACCTCTCAAATAAACATCTTGTATTGAACGCAGTTTACTTTAGTGCGATGACATCAGTCAAGAGGAAGAGCGAAATGTTACTGCTCCGGTCCGGTTCTCTGAACCTGTTGCCGAGTTCCTGCTGGTAGAGGCGAAGGGCGTGGTCGGAAAAGCAGCAGAAAATGATTTCTTTGAGTGCCGGGTGCTGCCCGCGCGCGACGAATTGCCTGACTGTGGCAACTGCAATATTTGTCGCGGCTTCTTCGGGGTAGCCGTAAACGCCGGTGCTGATGCCGGGGAATGCAATCGACTCAAGACGGTTTTCTGCCGCCAGCTCTAGACTGCGCCGGTAGCATGCTGCCAGCAGTTCGGGCTCGCCACCTGTGCCGCCGTGCCAGACCGGGCCGACAGTATGAATTACGTGTTTAGCTGGCAGCCGGTAAGCCCTGGTGATTTTTGCATCGCCTGTGCGGCAGCCGTTCAGCTGGCGACATTCCTGCAGCAGTTCGGGTCCGGCTGCGCGGTGAATGGCGCCATCGACTCCGCCGCCGCCAAGCAGTGTTTCATTGGCGGCGTTAACTATTGCATCGACCGCCAGAGTCGTAATGTCTGCTCTGATTGCGCGTAGTGTCGTTGTCATCAGTGCTTGTCGTGCGTGCTCATCAGGTCGATCATGCCGGTGACACCCCAGCTTCTGAAACGCTCGACTTCTTTGGCGACGTCTTTTGGGTCGAAGGTATTGGTGCTGTTCCAGATCGAGACCTTGCCGTGCGGTTCGAGCTTTTTGACCAGCTCAGGCGTCACCCACTCGGCGCGCATCGCATACATGATCGGCTGCCCAGCCGCTTTGGCATACTCGATCAGACGGTCAGCGGCTTCCATGGTGTATTTGCCATCTTTACTGCTGCCGCCGCCTGGAGAAAGCTTGATGCGGCAGCCGGGAAAAGCCGAGCGAATCGCTTTGATGCGGGCATCGGCTTCTGCCTTCGGCCCGCTGCCAGGCTGAGTGACGTTGATGTTGAGAATTATGCGCCGTTCATCGACATTATATTTCTTGAGAATGGCCAGCACCCCTTCTAGCGCGGAATTGTCTTTGAGATCAACCTTGATGCCACGCTCAGACTTCGCTACGATGCGCACCCAGTCTTCGAACAGCATGCCGTTCGTCTGAAAAGAATCATGCGCAGTCACCGGCCGCGGTTCGCCCAATTCAATGAAAGGAATATGGTCGCGTAATGGGCCTTCGGGCCTGACGTCGCACTCCAGCCAGTTGCAGTCGCTTTCGAGCGCCTTTTTCAGCTCGCCGTAAGTGTTGGTGTAATGCGCGTTAACGACATCAGCTATGTCGCCGTCGAGCGGCCAGCCCTTAGCCTTGTTCTTTTCGGCGATGTCTTCGAGTTTTTTGCGGTCTTTGTCGCTCAGCGTCTTCTGTTTGAAAAACGCCCTGATGCGCGTAAGCTTTGGCACAATCTTGCACAGCTCGCTGAAGCCTCGCGAAACCTTTTCCTTTTTATCTTTAAAAAAGCCGACAACTGAACCTCCGAATGACTTGATGCCAGACCAGATGCCGCCTTTCTTCTCTTTGGCGGGTTCTGCCGCCTGGTTACTGTCTCTCTCAATTTTAAGCGGTTCCTGAGCGGCTGTTAGCGGGTTGGTGTCGGCGAACACTGGTGCGCAGAGGCACAGTATCATCAATATGCCGGGTATCAGATACTTCATAAATTCCTCCCGAAACATTTTCATTCATCACATATTACCACGCCCACACGCCAAAAGTTTTTCCCGCCGGACTCAGTCAGGGCAATTGCATTAAAATTTGGGCAACAAGCAACAAAGGGCGTAGGCGGGCATTCTTCGCCAAGGATGGCGATTATGACCGGCGCGACAGGATGTCAAGCGCCGGGCCTCATAAGCGCAAGCTTGTGAGCCGAGCACTTTTGACTCAAAGGCTCCAGCAATCGAGAAGCAGACGAGGCGAATCGCTGGAGCGTTGAGTCCCTTAAGGGATCCGCATCTCTAATGGCTGAAGCCATAAGAGCTGCCTAATCCCGCCGAGAGCCCGAATAATTATTTATATTCACGTGTCTCCCTTGTTTTTGCAGCTTTCCGAAAAATATCTGCGCAAATCGGCGGAGAGCTTTTTAAATGTCTTTGTCGCTGTTAAGTATTTTTTTGAGTTCGATGACCGGGTCGAGAACGACAACATCGTCAGTTGCGATGGCGTCAGCGAGTGCTTGTTGCATGACGGTGAGGCAGCCGGTAAGGGCCCTGAATCCGAGCTTTTTGCGGAAACTCTCGATCTGCTCGGGAATGACAAAACCGATCGAACTTTCGGTCTCGTTGATTTTCTGTTCGAGCAGTATCTCACGAACTTTTCGCCAGGTTTCAGTCGGTATGCGCTTTTCTTTAACAGCACAGAAGAATTGCTGCGAAACCTTTTTGGCACTCTGCCGGTCGAAGTCATCAGGTGCTTCGATTGCATCAGAAAGGTTGACAATGCTGGTGTGCATCAAAGCCAGCAGCAGCGGGCCATCGTAAAATGCCCGCAACACCTCAAATCCGTTCATGGCTGGCTGTGTGCCCGCCGCGACGCCTTGTGCATACACCTTTATCGATGCAACCATTTCATGGCCGGTTTCTTCGTCGAGAATGAAGCGCTCTGACAGGCTTTCGCCCTGCCAGGCCAGACAGTCGGCCATTCCCTGTCGCAGAGTCAGCACACCCCGCCATGCCACGAAGGCGATGGCGCCAAAGCAGCAGACAAGCAGCAGTGCAAGAATTTTAACCCATTTCATCAGGTTTCAGCTTCTAATGAGAATTTTTGTTCACACAAATTATATCATCAGGTCAGCCAGGGGTTGTATAATCATTTCGATACCGATACCGATACCGATACCGATACCGATACCGATACCGATACCGATTGAAGAAAAGAGAGAAGGTTATCCACAGATTACACCGATAACGCAGATTTTGTTTGAGTGTTAGTGCTCGCCTGCCCTGCGTAGCTTTAGCGAAGCAGGGTAATCGATCGATGCAATATTGCGAGCGGCTGGAGCGAGAATGAAAAGAAAGCTGTTTTTATATCTCACCACATTTTTATGCGGTGCTGCGATAATGGGTGTCGAAATTGCTTCGAGCCGATTTATGGCACCATATTTCGGCTCGTCGATGATCACCTGGACAGTCATTATCGGCGTGATTCTCGTTGCCATGAGCCTGGGCAACTTTATTGGCGGACGGCTCGCCGACCGCAGCGACCCGCAGCAGAGGCTTTATCAGCTGATTCTGTGGGCGGCAATCTGGGTCGCGCTGATTCCGGTCGTTGGCAAGTATCTGATTGCTGCCGTCGCAGCTGCTGCGATTTTCATGTTTCCGGCAAATCCAGTTCTGGCCGGAAGTCTGCTGGCGTGTGCCATTCTGTTTGCCGTGCCATGCCTTATTCTTGGCGCAACTTCGCCATGTATGATCAAGGCGGCTACTTCAAACCTGGACGACAACGGTCGCGTCGCCGGAGAAATCTATGGCCTGTCTACTTTGGGCAGCATCTGTGGCACATTTTTACCGACTTTCGTAACTGTGCCGCTTATGGGAACTGACCGGACATTTTACCTGTTTGCCGGCATGCTATGTGCTCTGGCAATTGTCAATGCGTTGCTGGAACGAAGCGGTATGAAAAAGACTGTTGTAACCATGCTGCTGATCGTTTCTGTCGCGTTGTCGCCTTTTTCAGTTTCTTTCGCTTTCTGGGAACAACCTCTGGTCGAGACTGAATCGGTATACAACTATCTGCTGGTCAAGGAAAATGAGGGCGCGCGCACTTTGTCGACTCATGTTGCTCTCGGCACTCAGTCAATGTATTCGTCAAAGCCCGGCTTGACCGGTTTGTATTACGACCTTGCGCTGCTTTCGTATTTTTTTATTCCTGCGAGCACAAATGATGAATCTTTGCCGGTGCTGGTTCTGGGGTTCGCAACCGGCACTTTTGCCAAGCTGTCACGTCAGTTTTTTCCGCAAGCCCGTATCGATGGTGTCGAAATCGACCCCGAAATTGTCAGGCTCGGCCGCGAATATTTCGATCTTACACCAGATGATGCGCAGGTTTATATCGAAGATGGCCGCATGTTCATACAACGCAGTGATAAAAAATACCGCGTGATATTTCTCGATGCTTTTCAGGATGTAACTTACCCTTTTCACATGGCTACACATGAATTCTTCGCGAAGCTTGCACAAATACTGGCTGACGATGGGGTTCTGGCGATCAATGTTAATATGCGTTCGCAGGTGCAACCCGATATCTGCACTTATCTGACCGGTACTCTCGCCGGCATTTTCCCTTCTGTCATGCTGTGTGAGCATCCAGATTATTACAACCGTATCATATTTGCGGCAAAGAACCCCGAAATGCAAAAGATTTTTAACGAACGCTGCGGCAGTCTGCCGGCCGACCACCCGTTGCATGAGCTTGTAGTGCAGGCTCAGTCAGGCCTTTCCCCGGCACAAAAGTCGCCGTATGTGCTGACCGACGATCTGGCGCCGGTAGAGTTGATTGGCTTCAAGACGCTCAATCAGCAGATTTCAGGCGCATTTCGTGAGATTCTCAAGCGTGTCATTTTTCGTCTCAAAGACAGCATAGACTGAAATTTATCGCTTTTGTTCGGCAGGTTTTATGTCTTCAAAAATCATAGCGATGTTGCGGCCGTTAATCTGAGCTTCGCCTCCAGCGATGCGAGCCTGAATTACCGGCGCTGAGATTACCATGTCATTAAAAACGAATGCGAGTTGCATTCCGATATTTTCTCCGGTTACTTCAGCCAGTTTTGCTGCGCCCGTTTCATCGAAGGAGAGATGTATGACATCAGAACCCATTTCATCTTTTGCAATATAGGCTCTTTTAACATTGGCACCTTTAAGGGCAGATTCCTTGTTGACTTTGAAATAGCTCGCTGAAGCTGATTTTGTTGCAGGCTGCATCAGTATAAGCTCTGTCTGAGGATCTGCCGGTTCGAGCTGAATAGCCGACATGGCCTGGTCTTTAACCAGGTGAAAGCTTAGTCCGCTCTGAATATTTTTGAGAAGTTCCGGGTCTTGTGTCGGCCCCAGTTTGTTGCGCAAAAAGAAAGAACCGGCTGCTGCCAGAATAATTGCACCTACGATCAAGACGATCAGCACCTGCGGCGGTGTGTGCAGATCGTTGTGCCGCCTGACCTGATAGCCTGATTCTTCAGCTGAACTGGCGTTGTTATTGTGCTCATCCTGACGGTAACCCTGCTGCCTGTCGGCCATGATTTTCTCCTGTAATGCATATTCTCGGGTTAATCATACAGCAAAACCGAAGAATGCTCTATCATATCCGTCATTGTTCTTAAATTTTCTGCGATGTATAATCTGGTTTAGAGATTCTGAAGGAGATCGAAAGATGAACGGCAAACCTGAGGGCAGCGATTCACTGAGCAGGGAAGAACTTTTTCGCATGTTTGCAGATGAAGCATGCCGCGATGGTGTGCTGGAAGAGTTTGAAAAGAAAATGCTTCTCAATGTCGCTCGTTTCCTGCGCATGGAAAATGATGAAGCCGGCAGGATTCTTCAGGAATCGCACGAGCGTTACGAGCAGGGGTTGCTTGGTGAAAGTCGGCGTTTTGAGCCACGTGCACTGTATTTGCGTGCATTGCAGGGAATATATGCCGATGGTCAGGTTGATTCAATCGAAGAGCAGATGCTGGCTGGTTTGCGTAAAATGTTTAACATTTCGCTCGAAGATCATGAGGCGATGCTCAAGACCTTTGTGATGCCGGCGACTACAGCAGAGACAGAGTCATCGTCTGAGATGCCAGCAGTGAAAGCACAAGAAGCAGTTTTGTCACAAAAACCTGCTTCGTCTCCTCCAGGAAGTATGACCGCACATCTGGCTGAACGTCTGGAATTTAACCGGCAACAGGCCTGGTTCAACGATCAATGTAACTGGTATCAGATACAGCGCCGCGTTTCTGAGCCAATGGCCCAGAACTGGAACCGCTTTTTGATCGGGCTGCAACAGGGCAGCGAGACGGAAGTGTATAACGCACTCGATGCGATTGACGACCTTCTCGGCCCGCTCAACGAGATTCTGCTTGCCGATGTTATGATGGCGCTGGGTGCTATTCGCTGGTCGAGGGTGCTGCTGAAAACCAGATTTGCAAACGATCGCAATGGGCCGGCGAGAATCTGGCCTCTTGAAAATGTCTATATGCGGCTCTCGATCAAAATGGGGCCGATTCTTATTTCGATCGATCACCTGCGCATTCGCGAGGGCATCGAAGAGGTGGCTTCTCTGGTTTTTGTTCACCTTCTTGAAGACCTCGCAATGCTAATAGAAAGCCGACATACAGACCCCATGCCGCATCTTGGTTCGCTTATGCGCATGGTGCTTCGGGTAGCACCAAAGGCAGGTGTTATGCATCGTGCCGCCGACCTGTTAAAGTTGCTGGCGGCTGATGCAAAACGACAGGGCGGTCTGCCTGCCTACCAGTTCGTTCAGGTCTGTCGCAGTCTCTGTGATGCTGAGCCGCGCAATCACCCGCTGATCGTTGAAGCCGACCAGGCCATTCTGGCCATCGAACCTGAAGAGAGATTTTTTCCGCAGGACTATCAGACGCCGATGTCGCGGCCTTCTGCAAACAAACCTTATGATCCGGCAATGCAGAGACTCGAACGGTTGATTGCCGAAGTTGCCAGAAAAAATGAAACAGAGCAGATGCTGACTGCCGCGCTGGCAAAAATAGATCTGTCCATACTCGATGATACAAGGAAAAATGCTGAGAAAAGCGCTGTAGAAAACGGTCTTGACCCTGCTGATTTTATCGAGCGTTACGTCATCGCCATGATACTGCCACAGCTCACGGATTATCCGCGGCCGGTAATGGCATTTTTCTCGCTTGGCTTTGCCGGCGGCCATCACGAAGAGATGAAGGGCGGCTGGTGCCATGTCTGGTTAAAAGAGAATGCTAAAAAGGGTCTCCAGATCTGGCCAGATTTTCCGGTGTTCCCGTCGACAGAGCTGCTGTCGCTGCCGTTGTCGGCCAGTGAGGCGCCTGTGTTAAAAGAAGCCTTGCACAGCTCGGGTGGAGCTTACGATGTCATACTGGTAGACCCCGATCGAAAGAGTGCACGTATCTGGCATCAGGTCGGAGATCTAGACCCTACCGGCAACCTGTATCTGGCCGAGCATGATCTGCTGCCGGCCGAAAACAACGCTGAGGCATTGCGTTGTCTCGATGCTGCTCTCTCTGGTCAGCCATGGCTCTCAGGCGCTTTAATTCAAAAAGGCCTTATCGCCAAGCGCTCAGACGACCGCGCAACTGCCCGCAAATACTTTGCCGAAGCGCTTTCAGTGCAACCGCACGACCCACACGCTCTTACCCGCATGGGAGTTCTCGAAAAGAACGAGAATCAGCTGGAAAAGTGCGATGAATACCTGATCAAATCACTTCACATTCTGCCGGTTCAGCCCTCGGCAATGGTCACTCTTGGCTCTGATATGTTGAGTCGACTGGCCAGCGACGACTCGTCGGCTTTGCCTTTATGGGATTATTACATTGCCGGCCTGCATGCTCACCGCGGTGATTCGCAGGATTTTCGCGAGATAGCTGGCGTCAGCGAAGGCCTCGACCCGAAACTGGCACGCAACGCAACTATAGTTCCCGTCG
>Ga0116142_10004256_pt1 | contig 13765 bp, 11 predicted proteins | sample AD_UKC033_MetaG_FD_89785 | JGI IMG/M metagenome (GOLD analysis project Ga0116142, IMG submission 89785) | Active sludge microbial communities of municipal wastewater-treating anaerobic digesters from USA - AD_UKC033_MetaG | ecosystem: Engineered > Bioreactor > Anaerobic > Digestate | place: USA... | reverse complement strand
TGCTGCTGGCGACACGACGACGTTCCTGGCCCTCGCTGGCGCTGCTACTGGCTCGCTGCCCGTCTTGACCGACCCGGAGCTCTCCTACGACGCCTCGACCGACACGCTCACTGTGGGGGCTATCTCTAGCGCTTCGGTTCCGCAGGCTCCCATCAGGACTATCCGCGTAGACGCCGAACTCACCGCGGTCGCTGGAAAGGTCTACAACACCGTCGCCGCCGCCCTCGCGTATGTGGCGACCCAGTCGCCCAGCGAGGCCGCGCCATGGATCGTCAACGTCTACGGCCAGTCCTTCACCGAAGAAGGTGCGATGACTCTGCCGATCGGCACTCACCTGAAGTGCCACAACGGCGGCGGAATCTACTTCGGTGGCAGCGCCACGACGATCCAAGCCACGATGACCAGCGGCACCTTTCTCACGGTCGAGGGCGGCTCGATCACCAACTGCTTCATCCAGCAAAACGGTACGCCGACCGGCGCGCGGACTGTCGTCTCGCTGGTCGCGCAAGCGACACTCGACCACGTCGGTGTGGTCGCGAACGGCGGCAACAACTCCCAGACGGTGATCGGCATCGACGCGACGCCGCCCTCTGGCTTCATCGTCTACACCCTCTACTACGTGAACGTCAGCTTTGCCGCCGACAATGCGAATGCGATCGGGATCAGGCTGGGCGTCGGCGGCTTTCTGGCCTTCGACAACGGAATCATTTCGGGCGGAGGCGGCGCTGGAAGCAATGGCAAGGCGCTCCAGGTGCTGACGAATTCCCCGGGCTACGCCCAGGTCAAGAACGTCAGCTTCGGTTCGACCTACGCGCAGGCGTCGGACTGGACGCTTGACATCAGCGAGGAGGGCACCGGATCCGTTTTCATCGGCCTGAGCCGCTACAACGCGACATCCGGGACGATCACCGATTGGTCACGCCCGTCGATTCCCTACCAAGCCGCCCCTCCGTTCACTTGCGATGCCGCCGCCGTCGCTGGCGGGTCGACTCGCCAGTACGTCGACTCGACAGGCCCAGACCTGTGCACCTGCCTGGGTGCTGGGGGCTGGGTAACCGCCGACGGCTCGGGGACCTGCGAGTAGGCCATGAGCGAGCCGATCGCCACGGTGCAGTTCGTCGAATCCGACGCCACCGTGGCGTTCGTCGAGCCCGACCCTCTCCTGCCAGACACCGACATGACCGAGCGCACGAGCCCGCTGATCACCCGCAAGCTGGGGTCCACCGACCCGGTCACGTTCGTGTGTCTCGACGGCGCGTCCAAGGTCGTCGACCTCACCGCGCGATAGTCACCGCCACGGCGCGGCTGCGGCCCGAGCCTGAACGTCACTCCATGCTAGCCCTTGCGAACTCGCCGAACCCGTCCTAGCCTTTTCGGGACGTGAGCGAGATCTACCAGACCGGATACAAGCCCGCCCCGATCAACACTGCCCTACTGGCGGCCGTTGACCGGGGCGCTGCTTCTTTGGGCACTCCAAGAGACGGCCAGACCGCTAGATTCTCGCGACGGCTCGAAAAGGAAGTGGTCCCGTGGTCGCAGCAGGACTTGGCGGCCGGTCGATTTGGAACCGTGCAGGCGATCACGAATCCTGACCCGGTCCTCGAACTGTGCGCCAAGTCGGACGAATCCGAATGGCGAAACATGGAGCGGGACCCGACCGTTCAGATGGCCAAGGCGAAGCGGCAGAACCGCTTGCTGTCGTTCGGCTCCGAGCTGTCTCGTCCCACCCGCGAGACGCCAGCGAACAAGATCATTCACGAAGCGCTGCTCGCGAACCTCAAGAGCATCACGAAGTTCGGAACCGTGCAACGGATGGTCCTGAATGCTCCGCTGTGGGGCTGGTGTCCGTTCGAGGCCGTCTACGAGTCGATCGGATTCAAGGGCCGTCGTATCTGGGTTCAGCGCCACATCTACGAGCACATGCCGGAGGACTTCGCGTTCACCATCGACCGCGAATTGCTTTGGCATGGCGGCACGTTCATGGCATCGGGCGAGACTGTCTTCAACAAAAAGGCCGACCGCTTCAAGTGGTTCACGGCTTCGAGCGGCTCAACGTCGAACCCGTACGGAGTAGGCGTCTACCGCTCGACGTGGCTCCCGGCGTACCTGCTCGCGAACTTCTCCGAGCTGATGGCTACTGGTGTTCGTCGCTCGATCGGCATCATCGAGGTCACGAACAACGGTCTGTCAGCGAGCTCTGCGGATTTCCAGAAAGGAGTCAGCGCGCCGGCCGCTGCGCAGACCGCCGCGGAGATGGTCGCCGAGCTGAAAGAAACGATCCGCATTCTCGATGCGACCGGCATCCTGGGCACCACGGGCGGTCGAATGGTGAAGCTGTTCACCGACATCAAGGCCGTCGATGCGTGGATGCTGCCGATTGACGCCTGTAAGCAGGAGATCGAGCTGTCGATCACCGGGCAAACACTGACGTCAAAGATCGACGGCAACGGGTCCAGGGCCGCCGCAGAGACCCACCTAACAATTCTCGACTCTCACTGCAAGGCCGACGCGAACGAAGTACTCCAGCCGTTCGTCGAGAGCCTGAACGCGGCGTTCCTTGAGTTGAACTTCGGCGAGGTTGACCCGTCCGATATCTCCAAGTGGCGCTCGAAGATCGGTTCGCAGGTCAGCCTCGACGCCGCAGAGAAGCTGTGGAACATGGGCGCTGCGCTCGACGGAAACCGCGTGGCGCAGGATGCAGGCGTTCCGCTGGCCGAAGGTGCCGAGGGCGAAAAGGTCGTGCTCAAGAAGGCCGAGCCTCAAGCGATGGCCGGCGAGCAGGGCCGTCTACCGTTCGGCAATTCTCAGGAGCCAACCAAGGACAAGCCGCCAGCGAAGAAAGAGGCTCGACGTGCGTAGATCGAAGATTCTCCGAGCGCTCCAGTCGCCGGTATGGGCGATCACCGACGAAGCCCGCGAAGAGTTGCGGGCGATGGTTGACGACGACGAAGAAATGCCGATGAAGCCCGAGGAGGACGACAAGCCTGATTCCGTTGCCTTGATCCGCCTTCACGGTCCGATGGTGGCGCGCGGGAACTGGATCACTCGGGCTTTCGGACTGCGGTCCTACGACGACCTGGCGGCGTGCGTGCGTGCGGCCACCGAGGACGCGAGCATCAAGGCAATCGTAATGGACTTCGACACGGGCGGCGGTTCGTGCGCTGGCCTGTCGGAGGTTGGCGAGGCTGTGGCGAAGGCCGCTTCTGTCAAGCCCACGGTGGCCGTCGTGTCGCATGCGGCTTGCTCGGCCGGATACTGGCTCGCCTCGCAATGCTCCAAGATCGTTGCCTCGGATGCCTCGCTGGTGGGATCGATCGGAACCGTGATCCTGCATGCCGACCTGTCGAAGGCACTGAGCCGCGAGGGAGTGAATCTCACCTTCGTCACGGCTGGTAAGAACAAGACGGAAGGTAGCCCGTACAAGCCGCTCACCCCAGAGGGGAAGGCTCACCTACAGGGCATGGTCGATTCGGCCTACGCGCAGTTTGTCTCGGCCGTTGCGCGCGGGCGTGGCGTTCCAGAGGAGACGGTTCGGTCCGCCGAATGGGGAGAGGGCCGCGTCTTGATGGCCGAGAACGCTCTCGCCGTTGGCATGATCGACGAAATCGGCAATCTGTCGAGCGTTGTCGATGGCCTGCTTTCTGGGTCGATGAAGGTCCCACTGAAGTCACTTTCGACGCACGCAGAAGCACCGATCCTGCCGGTTTCTTCGTCGGCCCAGCTTGACGAACTGGTGCAGGTTCAGTCCGTGGTTTCGATCTCCGAAGCCGTTGAAGCCCTTGCGAACTCCGAAAACCCGTTGGACAATCCCGACACGCGGCGCGCTGCCGCAGAGGAGAACACGATGAACGAAGAGATCAAGGCAGCGATCGAGGGGATGAAGGCTAGCCTCTCGGCCGTCGTCGACCCGCTCACCGCGAAGATCGGTGCCCTCGAAACCAAGCTTGGCGAGGTTCAGGCCAGCGCCGACGCTGCGACCGCTTCCGCCGAGGCAGCCACCAAGGCCCTCGCGGATGCGACCGCACAGGCTCAGGCCGAATCGCTCGACGTGCAACTGAACGCGCTCCAGGAGGCCGGCATCCTCACCCCGGCTGATGTGGATTCCGAGCGCGAACTGCTGGCCGATGCGAAGCCCGAGAAGGTCAAGGCCCGGATCGACTACCTCTCGAAGAAGACTCCGGACTTCAAGGCGCTCTCGACTCCGTTCGTCGTTGGCAAGGTCGGCGACCGCGAGGCGACGATCAACGCCGCGGACTTCACCATCCACGGCGCTGCGCCCGATAACGAAGGCCTCGACCTCGTGGCGCGAGCCACGGCCATGGCCGGCGGCAACTCCGGCGAGCACTACCCGGCCTATCGCAAGGCCCTCGACCAACTGACCGGCGGCGCGCTGGGGGAAAACTGACATGGCAAGCACCGAACGACTGGGAGAGAAGCACCTCTCCGACGAACACATCGTCCTTGCGGCCGACCAGGGCACGGGCGGCTATCATGGCGTCGCGGTCACGATCGGGTCGGCTGGGTTGCCCGAGGTTGACATTCTTGTTTCAGACACCGGCTTTCTCTACGGCGTCCTGAACCAGAACACGGATGCCGGGGACAGCGGTAGCGCTTGCAGCCTTGGCAACTGTCTCGTTCGTTCGGGCGCCACATACTCGCTCGGCGTCGAACTGACGATCAACGGCGCGGGCGAGTTCATCGCCGCGACTTCCGGTGACCGCGTGTTCGCCCTGGCCCTCGAAGCGGCTACCGCAGCCGACACCCTCTACCTCGCGCGACTCGTTCCGTTCGGCCCGATCAAGGCCTAACGGGCACCGGACAAGGGAGAAACCATGAAGCACAGCATGATTCGCCTCGCATCCGGTGTGAATGCCTCGGAATCGCTGCCCGTTGGGTGGCAACTCGGGCAAGACGCCGTCATGTCTTCGCTGATCCTGGGCAAGCCTCAGTATCAGGTCTACCCGGGCAGTCTGATCCTCCCGGATCGTCCGATTCGTGCCGGCCTCACCGCCAAGTGGCCGGTGTTCGGCACAGAGCATCTGAAGAAGTTCAAGACCGAGCGTGCCGCTGGAGCCGACATCAACACTCGGCGCTTCGCCATCGACTACGACCGTGCCGAACTCCTTCGCTACACGTTCGGTACTCGGTTCGATGAGATCGAGATCCAGAACGCGCTTGAAACCGGCTTGACTCCGATGGGTCTGCGGGAAGCCGGCTACGAGCTGTCGCGCCGGGCCGTCGAAGACAACCTGGAGCGAATCCGTCACGGTCTGTTGACCACAGCGGCCAACTACGCAACCGCGAACAAGGTCAATGCGGCGTCGGCGCCGTGGGCGACGACCGGCAACAGCTACAACGACGTTCGCACGGTCGTCGAAGGCATCTCGGCGGCTACCGGCGTCGGTGGCCGGTCACTCCGTGGAGTCATCGCGACGGATGCCCTGAACGCGGTCTATCGGGACGCGAACTTCCAGGCGGCGCGCGTCGGCGCTGGTGGCGGTCAAGGTCTCCGCATCCCGACCAATCAGGAGATTGCCGACTACTGGGGTATCGGCGGCCTGGATGAGGCGGACATGCGCGTAGTGGATGACGACGGGACCACGATCACCACGCTCTACTCCGGGACCCTCATCATCTACCGTCCCACCTCGACTCCTGGGATGAACACTACGTTCGGTGACGTGGTTCCTGGCGTCACGTTCACCAAGGGTCGCGGCGGTGCCCGCCCGGTCATCAACATGGCCGATTCCACGCTCAACACGGATCGTGTCTTCCCGTGGGAGCGAATCGCTCTGCCCAAGGTGTTCAGCTACGACGCCATGGGCTTGATCTACGGCATCCTCGGGTAAGGCGGGAAGGGACTAGACGCCGTGGCGACTGTTCGGTATGCCTCCTTCGCGGAGCTACAGACTCGCCTCGGCGTCGAATACCTGAGAGAGAAGACGCCTCGGCCCGAATCGTTCAACCCAGCGTCACCGACTTGGACTCACGTCGAGACCTATTGGGGAACGGTGCTTGACGAGGCGAGCCTAGAGATCGACCTATCGCTTCGTCGTGCCGGCTACCCTGCGCCTTGCGTGTCTTCTGGAACTACCATCGTCTCGACGGCTGTGGACCAGTTGCGTGCCTGGTGCTTGGCGATTGCTCTCGAAAACGGTCAAGTCTCCAACGTCGGCGAAGGTGATCCGATCGCCGCTGCTTCCGAACGCGCCCGCGCTTCGCTGCGAGACCTCGTGCGCGGAGCCATTCGACTCGATGCCCCCCTGGCCGCTGCAACGGCTGGGGTCTCGTTCCGGACGACGACGGATCGCTTTGCGGAGTTGGGCCGCGCCGTCTACACGCATCGGAACGCGCCGGAGTCCAGCTGATGGCCCGCGGTCAAGTTTCTGCTCGACTCACAACGACGTACCGGGCTGGCGGGGTTGACGCTGGTCTGCGTCGAGTGACGGACTTCCTCGGACGACCGTTCCAGACTGCGACCGGAAAGGAAGCGATCGCCGCCGCTCGCAGCGTGATCCGAACCGAGTTTCAGCGCGGCGGGTACTACAACTCGGGCGGGTCGTTCGTCGGATGGAAGCCTGGCCACGACTTCGGCGACAAGAGGGCTAAGAACCCTGTCCTGGGCGGTCCTGGCGGCACCTTGGGACGCGCGTGGCTTGGTGGCCCTGGTGGGTACTCCAAGACGGATGCAGGCGGTCAGAGCGTCACCATCGGCGTCACGTTGCCATGGGCAGGAGTCCACCGCGGCGGGAATCCGGTTCGAGTGAATCGAATCACCGTGGTACGGCCGAAGCGTGCGGCAAGTGGTGGCAGCGGAACGAAGATGCACTACCACCTCGGGCTCCGGCTACTGGCGTGGATCTCGGAGGAGCGATTGAAGGCTGGGCTTCGCATCCCGGCTCGTCCTCACGCCTTGAACAACCCGAAGACGGCGAAGGCTGTCGGTGACGTGCTGCGTCGCGAGATTCGGAAGGCACTGCGATGATCCCGGCGACCGTGTTCGACCTCTCGACGGCCGACAAAGGGTGCATCGCGGTTCAGGACATCCTTCTGGCCGACGACACGTTGAGGGACTGGCACAAGCTTCGGGTCTACCGTGTTGACTTCCTGTCGGATGAAGTCATGCGGAAGTTTCCGCCACCGGCAATCTTCGTCAACCTCCAGGCCGAGCAGCACGTACCGAAGCCGGGGAAGTGTGTGACCTTGCAGTACACCGTCGCCGTGACGCTGGTCCGCATGGCCGCCGAGATAAAGCTCGATCCGAAGGATCCGGCGCTGTCGTCCGTAGTCACGGCGGCGAAGGTTGCGCTCTGGACGAATCCGAACCTACAAGTGGCGAGGTTCTCGAATGAGAGCCTTGCTGAAACGGCAACGTTCCAGGCGCTCGACTACCAAGGCGCGGACGAGATCGACAAAACGCTGATGCTGTCCCATTCGTTCCTGATCGACTATTCACTTTCCGGGCTGCCGGTGGAGACGTTGGCGCCTGCATGAAGATTCATCGTCGAGCGGACTGCAACCATTGCGGGCCGCCGAAAAAGGAGACGCTGGCCATGGATTCCAAGCCGTACCGAGTACGACTCAAGAAGTCGGACCTTCAGGGGCCGCGTCGTCGCGTCTCGCGATTCCAGTCCGGTCCGGCGACTTTCTTCGCCGATCAGATCGAGCCCTCGGCCTACGACTACCCGGATAAGCCGGCGCTGATGCTGACCGAGGACGAGGCTAAGGCGCTTCGCGGCAATTCGGACTTCGAGATCTCGCCGTCGAGCGCTTCTGACATCGACGTCCAGATGGGCGGTCGAAAGCGTATGTCGAAGCCTCGATTCAAGTCCGACGAAGCGGCGGCTCCGGCTCCGCCTTCCGAGTAACCACTGAGACGATAGGAGCCGACCCATGGCCGGACAGTACAACCCAGCAAACTCTCAGGCCCGCATGAGCCTGGAGACCATCGCCTCGATCCCGCTGATTCAGGGCGCGACGTGGCACGACCATCAGTTCGAGAGTTTCACTCCGTCGAACGAGGCGGAGACTCGTGACGATCCGTCGATTTACTCCAGCGGCCAAGCCCCTCCGCGCGAGCCCGGGAAGATCAACTCGGACGCCGAGCTGGTCTGCCGCGTTCGCCCAGAGATGTTCACGCGGTTCTTCTCGTCGGCTCAGGGCAAGGTCACTACGTCCACCCCGGGCGGCGCGACGAACTCTCGCCTACACAAGATGAGTCCGACGCGCTCGACGTCCGTCCTGCCGACGTTCTCTCATCTCTTCTGGCAGGACGACGACCAGGCGAGCCGGTGGGTCGGAGGGCAGCTCAACTCGCTCCAGTTCTCGGTGTCTCGTGAGGGTGACGCAGGCCTGTTGCAGGCCACAATGGGGATCACCTACGCGCGCGGCGACTACTGGACGGATGGAACCGTCACCACGGACGCTGGCACTGCGGCGACGATTCCGACCCTGTTCGGCATTCCGCCGCTGACTCAGCTGAACGAGGCGACGGCTACCGCTTCGCGGGTCCACCTCAAGATCAGTGACATCACGGACATTGCCGATGGAATCGTGCTGGCGCTGGTCAAGGTCGGTGCCGGTGCGTACGGCGCGATCGAATCGACGATCAACGTTGGAGTGAACTCGGTCACCGGGTTGCCGTACATCAACAACCTACTGGACTCGACCAGCGGTGAGATCATCGGCACGCTGCGGATGCCGGTTGCCGTCCACTTCCCTTCCACCACTGGACTCGCGGTCGATGACGCTTGGTACTGGGACACGCGGCGCGCTGTGTGGTCTCCGACCTACGCGACGGCGAAGGTGTTTAACGAGCTTTACGCCGAGATACTGATCGACGATGAGCCCTACTGTATCGACGACTTCACGCTCACTCTGACCCGCCCGGTGTTGCAGCGATTCTGCATCGGCGGTGCGTTCGCGAAGGAGATCCGCAACCGCGGCCGTCGCGCGGTCGAGCTGGAGCTGAATCGCGAGTACCTCGACAAGTCGCTGCGCAACCGACTGGAGACGGCGACATCCCTGATGTTCCGGGCCAACTTCCAGAACTCGGAGGCCATCGAGTCCGGGTTCCCTTACTACCTGAGCCTGATCTGCCCGTACATGGTCCTCGGTGGCCGTACGCCGGGCGTCGAGTCGCAGGAATCGATGACCGAGAACATCACCGCGACGGGCCACCCGGATTCGACCAACGTCGATTACCCGGACGACCTGACGATCGAGGAACAGAACTCCTTGACCAGCGTCGCCACCTGATCCAACCGAAGGGCCGCAGCCTCCCTCCCCAGCCGATCGGGACCCCTCCCCGGTCGGCTCTTTTTCGGTTTTTGGTGATTCCAGCAACTAGGCGGAGAATCCAGCCGTGACCGAAAAAGTCGAACTAGAGATCCTTGCCCAAGCCAAGCAGGCCCGATCTGAGATTGCCGGGCTTCGCTCGGAACTCGACACGCTCAAGGCGACCGTCGAGCGGCTGTCGGGGAAAAAGGTCGATGCTGACTTCACCTCGTTCTTCACGGCGGCCGACAAGGCGAACAAGCTCCTCGACCAGTTCGAGGCGAAGCTCAAGAAAAAGACGCTGCTGGAGATCAAGGCCGACGAGGAAGGCCTACGCAGGTCCCTCGCAGTGGTGGACAAGGAAGTCCAGAAGACGGAGAGGCTGGCCGTCTCGGCTTTCAAGCGGCTCAAGGATGAGGCGTCGAAGAACATCTTCGGCGGACTCGATGAGAGCGCAAAGCGTGCCGGTCGTGCGCTGACTTCCGAGTTCAACTCGATTCAGAGGGCATTCGACAACGCGGTCAACCGACTGAATCAGGCCAGTCGTCGCGCTGGGTTCGATCCTCTGTCGGAGGGAGCCCGCAAGCTGCGCGAGAACGTACGCCTGGCGGCCGAGGATCTTGTCGCATTCGGGCAGAAGGTTCCGAAGGCGATCGGCGCCGCGGGGCCTCCGCTCGACGCATTCAACGCCAAGATCAAGCAGGCCCAGACCGCGCTCAAGCAGTTTGGCTCCGAGCAGCCGATCAAGCCCTCGTTCTTCTCGAACATCAACGCGGCGCGGGCCGCTGTCACGACATTCCTTGCATCGCTCGCGGTTCGTCCGCTGATCGACTTCGGGAAGGCTGCGTTCGATGCGGCTGCAAACTTCGAGGCTCTGGAAGGTCGGTTCAAGGGCCTACTCGGGGCAGAGCGTGGAGCCAAGGAACTGGATCACCTTCGCGAGGTTGCTGATCGTCTCGGAATCTCGTTCCTTGGCTTGTCGGACCAGTTCGCTAGCTTCGCTCTCGCCGCCGAGCAGCAGGGGTTTGCGGCACAAGAGACGGCGGACGTCTACGAGGCCATCGCTACGACGGTTCGAGGCGCTGGTCTCAACACGCAGCAGGCGAGTCTGGTTCTTTCGGCCTTCACGCAGATCATGCAGAAGGGCAAGATTCAGGCCGAGGAATTGGTCAAGCAGTTGGGTCAGTTCTTGCCAGCGACGGCCCTCTTGCAGAAGTCTCTCGGGCTGACCGGAGAGGAGTTCATCAAGCTCCAGAAGGAAGGGGCGATCACCAGCAAGGAACTCCTCGGGTTTGCTGGTGTACTGGTAGAGACATTCGGACCGGCCGCAACCGAGAACATCGATAGTTCCGTCGCGGCGATGGCCCGATTCGAGAATGCCGTTCTCGACGCCAAGCTGCAAGTCGGGAACCAGTTGCTTCCTGCCGTCAATGACCTGTTGACCGTCCTCATCAAGACAGGAAAGGACGGATCGAGCGCGCTCAAGGATCTTGGCGAAGTGTTCGCCACCATCGTTCGTGGTGCGGCACTCGTCACCGAGTCCTTCACCGACTTCGACACCAGTCGGATTACCGCTGCGATCAAGATCTTTGGCGCCGATGCGACGGACGTTTTCCGGCAACTCACAGCCAACGTCCGCGAAGCGCTGCGCTCGGTCGCCGCGTTCAGCCCAGCCCTGGTGGCGACACTTGCGGCCACAGAGGGAGCATTCAGGCGATCGCAGGCGAGCCTCGAAGACTTCGCTGCTACGCAGAGACGGCTAGCGCGCGAAATTCTCGACGGCCACGACCAGCAGCGCAAGGCTGCCGAGGATGCGGCCAAAGCGCAGGAGGATTTGCAGGCTCGGCTCGTCAAGGCGAGTCGTGACGCCAAGGACAAGCAGATCCAAGACGCCAAGGCTCTCACTAAGGCGCAGAAGGAAGAGTTCGCGCAGGTCAAAAAGGCCTATGAGGACCTTCTCTCCGAACTGTCCAAGCTCAATCGCGGTCTCACGGACGCAGAGAAGACCGAGCTAGCCAAGCGCGCGAAGGCCTATGAGGACCTGAAGAAGATCCTCATCGACAAGGAAGAAGAACTAACCGAGAAGACCCGGAAGGAGCTGGACAAGCGACGAGGACTGACCGAGAACTATTTCAACGACCTCGTTGAACTGGCGAACTCGGCTCAGGAGTCGATGGCCACTGTCACGCCGAATGCGCCGCAAGGCGTGCCGACCGGGACTCCTGGTTCTGTGGTTCAGTCTGACGACCTGCAAAAGGTCAATGCGCTGACTGAAGCGCTCAAGGCCCTCAAGGCGGAGAAGGAAGCGCTCGAAGCTGATCCTACGCTCGACATCGATCAGTCCAATAGGCTCGGAGAGATTGGCGGAGAGATCGCTCGGCTAGAGCAGCAGCTAGCGAATGCTCCGCAGGCATTCCAGCCGTTGACGCAGGCCTTCACGAACCTAGACACTCTGGTCACGGCGGAGTCGGCTGCTTTTTCTCAGAAGTTCGCAGCGGCAATCGATTCGCTCGTCACGAAGAATCAGGAATTCAGGGACGACTTCAAGCTGCTGCCTTCTGCGGCTCAGGCGGCGATAGAAGCTGTAATTAATGACTACAAGAGACTATCTGACGCGGGTCTGGCAACCGCAAGCGATGTCGTAGGCCTAGCTGGTCGAATCCAGATCGCTCTTGCCTCTACTGGCGCTTCATCGTCTTCGATGGCAGCGACATTCGCGGCGGCATTCGGAACGGCCTCGGGTGCCGTTGATTCTACCGCCGCAGCCCTGAGCCGACTAAAGACTCCAGTAGACGGCGCGGACGGATCCATCAAGACTCTTGCTGGCACCATCACGAGGGACCTGAGCGGTTCCGTCGTAGCGTTCGGAGCGGCTGCAACTACGGCCGGCGGAACCATCACGACCCTTGACGGCAAGGTCAAGACGATCGGAGACACCGCCGCAACCGCTGGCGGAAAGATCGTTGATGCAAGCGGCAAGGTCATCGAAATCGGCGCCAGTGCCCCGCCAGAAACGGCCGAGAAAGGCATCGAGGCGATCGGTACGGCAGCAAAGGACACCGAGAAGAAGGTCGGTGAAGCCTCGAAGCCCGTAGCCGACTTCGGGAACGTCATCGGCACCGCCTCGACCAAGGTAGACGAAGCAGGAACCGCAGCCGACAAGCTGAACACGGCCCTATCCGCTCTCCCCGGCTACCTGCAAGCGATCGTAGACATCGCCCCGGCTCTCGCGCCAGCGATGCAAACGCTTGCCACTGCCTTCGCTACGAACGAGGGTCCGGTCGGGAACGTCGTCTCTCTCTTCCTGGAGCTGGATTCGCACCTTCTGGCCATTGCCGAGAACGCGCCCAAGGTGGTGACGGCAGTCAACGGGATCGCCGAAGCTGGGAAGGCCGAGGGTACGGACGGCGGAATATCCAAGCTTGCGACGGCCTTCGCCGAGCTTCTGAAGTCCGTTGGTCCGGTTGCAACGGATCTTGACCGGGCAAAGACGGCGCTCGACGCAATCATCGCCGTAGCGAAGGAGTCGCCCAAGGCGATTGACGAGCTGAACAAGGCCTTCGAGTCGTTCGATTCGTCATCGTTCGTGACCGATGCCGAGAAGGCTACCAAGGCGATCAGCGGGGCGAACACCGAACTAGGCAAGGCGAAGACGGCCACCGAAGGATGGGCCACGGCGCTTGGGCAGGTCAAAACAGGCCTAGACGGTTCGCTCTCTGCATTGAAGGACATCAAGACGGCGGCGGCCGAGTTCGCGAAGGTGGCGACCGAGGACTTGGTTCCATCGCTGCGTGACATGGCCGTCGAGTTCACCACGATCGGCGCCGAGTCTCCGAAGCTCGGGAAGGTTCTAGAATTCATCGTCAAGGAAGGCGTCCAGGGCGTGAAGGATTTGACGATTGCGGTTCGAGAACTGGCGATTGAGATCCGAGAGAATGCGGTGCCTGCGGCGAACGAACTGGCCGCAGCCTTGGCGAACGCGAAGCTGCCGTAGGGGGACGAATGGGCAAGACTCTCAGTGACGTACAGAAACTCGGCGACAGGATGCACCGCGCCGCCGTCGAGGCAACCAAGACGGCTCAGGCGCTTGCGTCGATCGGCAAGATTCCAGACGCGCGGCCCGGCTTCAACGCCGAAGCTCCGTCGGGTCGGATTTCTCGTGAGCAGCAGTTCTCCATCGACGCGCGGAGACTCGGACTGTGAGCGGCCCTTCAGAGTGGGTCCATCCGATCGGGCCAGACATCCCTGTCTACTTCGCCGGTCTGCCGAACGAGTGCTTCCAAGGAATCACTCGGACCAAGCGCGAGGGGAAGACTCCGCTTCAAGGCCTCTTGTACGGTGGCGTGATCTACCAGACGACTCCCAAGCTGGTCGAGGCGCCGATCGACCTGTTGCCGGATCGCTTTGAACTGACGCTCACGTCGGCCGGCGCGGAGGAGGCTTGGTCGCGGATCGAAGGCGCGGTTGCTCTGTCGGGTATTGAGCCGCT
>Ga0116142_10004251_pt1 | contig 13771 bp, 9 predicted proteins | sample AD_UKC033_MetaG_FD_89785 | JGI IMG/M metagenome (GOLD analysis project Ga0116142, IMG submission 89785) | Active sludge microbial communities of municipal wastewater-treating anaerobic digesters from USA - AD_UKC033_MetaG | ecosystem: Engineered > Bioreactor > Anaerobic > Digestate | place: USA... | reverse complement strand
TGGAACCGACGGCTTCAGTCGTCGGACTACCAATTAAAAGCGAATATTTGTACTTTTGAGACGGTCCCTTTTACTTCTTTAAAACCACCCGAATCGTCGTGCCCTTATCCACCACCGACGACTTCACGAAGATCTTTCCTTTATGATAATCGGAAATGATCCTTTTGGAAAGGGAAAGCCCGAGGCCCCAGCCCCTTTTTTTGCTGGTAAAACCGGGTTTGAAAATAGCCTTGAACTGCGACTTGTTCATCCCTTTGCCGGTATCTTCAAAATCGATATTGACATGGCGGTTAACCTCCTCGATGTAAATATTGATGTTGCCGGCGTTGTTCATCGCGTCCACCGCGTTTTTGCAGATATTTTCTACGACCCATTCGAAAAGCTGCCGGTTGAGCGGGACAATGACTTGCCGGTCGGGTTCCATGCTGATATGGAACCGTACCCTGTTCGAGATTCGGGGCTCCAGGTAAGCCACCGATTCGTACAGGACATCCACCAGGTTCTGTTCTTCCAGCCTGGCCGGCGAACCGATCTTGGAGAAACGGTCGGTGATATCTTCGAGCCGTTTGACATCTTTCTCGATCTCCGACAGCTCCTCCGATTTTTCCCCCTTCATCTTCAACAACTCCAGCCACGCCATGATCGATGATAACGGCGTACCGAGCTGGTGTGCCGTCTCTTTCGACATCCCGATCCATACCAGGTTCTGTTCCGACTTCCGGGCCGTACTGAACAGCAGGTAGGAGATGAACAGGAAAACACTGATAATCGCCAGCATGATGTAGGGATAATACATGATCTGCTCCATCAGTGTGGAGTTCATGTAGTAGATATAACTCTTTCCGTGACCGGGAAGATCGATCTCTATCGGGTCGTTTTCCGATGACATGCTTCTTATCAGGCCGGCAATGTCTTCCGGTTCTTTGATCTTCTCTTTGTCGATATTTCCCGACTCAATTACCCGGGTACCCGTACTGTCGGTGATCATGACCGGAACCGAAGCAGAGCTTCCCACCACTTCCGAGAAGAACGATTGCACCAGGTCGTCGAGCACCACCCGCAACTCAGTAAATATCGTCGATTCCCTGAAATACAAAAGATCATAATCTTCGCCGAACAAGACTACTTTTATCGGCTCAAAGGAGGAAAACTCCTTTTTCAGGCTGTCGGTCATTACGGTAATGCCGGCCAGTTCTTTTTCGCTGACGTTTTTATATATCTTGATGTTATCTTTTGAATCAGTAAGTATGATGGGGATCGTCGTGTTGAGTTCCATCATCTGCCGGTAGAACTCCAGTGTCCGCGACGACTCTTCGAATCGGAAATTACGGTAGGCTTCAGCCAGGATCAAAGCCCGCTTGTATTCCTCTTCCTTGATCTGGTCGAAGAACCGTTTGGTATAATTGACCAGGTCGGCTTTACGCTGAATTGCGTTAGCCCAGATGCCGATGCTCATCCGCTCATCAACCGCGATCTGCCGCACCAGCACGTTGGTGTACCAGAGCGATGCCGTGATAATGATAACAGCCGCACCGAACAATAACCACTTCCATCTTTTTTTCTTGTAGTAAATTTGCACCGGGTAAACTCTTTTCTGCCTAACGTATTTTTTCGGATTTTATTGAAAACCTTATGAAAACCAGATTATTTCAACAAATTTATAAAAAGATTAAAGATAATACCCGGAAGAGGTTGCTCCAAATGACATTGAAAACCTCTGGTATAATTGTGGTTGTCTCAAAAGACTGATATTATACAATAATGGCCTGACATTAGTTCGTGCTCCAACAACTAAAGACGTTGGTTCCTATGGTTTTACGAAAGAGGGAACCGACGGCTTCAGTCGTCGGACTACAAACAAAATAAAGGAAGTGCTTATCTTATGAAACAGATTCAAGAAAATATAACCTTCATATTATTATGGAAACAATATTTCTGACCGATTCACCGCTATTCACCTGGGTTATCCTCCCCTTGCTGATCTTTCTGGCCCGCATCCTGGATGTGAGCATCGGTACGCTCCGCCTGATATTTGTCTCTAAAGGATTCAAGTTCTATGCCCCGATCCTGGGATTTTTCGAAGTGATCATCTGGTTGCTGGCCATCGGGCAGATCATGCAGCACCTGGATAATATTTTGTGCTATATCGCCTACGGGCTCGGTTTTGCTACCGGCAATTACATCGGTATATATCTGGATGAAAAACTTTCGCTGGGGACCGTCCTTATCCGCATCGTCTCCAAATCCGAAATCACCGGCCTGGTCGATCACCTGCGAAAAGAGGAATTCGGCGCTTCACTCGTCGATATTGAAGGGATGACCGGTAAACAAAAAATGATATTTACGATCGTAAAGCGAATTGACCTGAAAGAGGTGATGAAGATCATCCAGGAACACAATCCACACTCATTTGTGACGATCGAGGATGTAAAAACCGCCAGGGAAGGGTATTTCCGGTATTCCCGGCGGAGAAGCCTCGTCCCCGTCGTTGGCTTATTCCAGGATTTCCGTAAAGGGAAATAATTCCTTAATTTCGTGGCTGAAACATATAATTCAGACACGATGAAAAACCAGACCGGAATCCTCTTATTTATTATCCTTCTGCTGGCGGGATGCACCACGCCAACAACACAACCCGCTAACGAAAGCACCGAAATGAAACTGAGTATTGTCGATGAAGCGTCCCGGAGCGATGTCGTCCGCGCATTAAAAGAAAAATATGGCCAAAACCAGGCTTTACGCATCGAAACCGGTGTGAAACAGGCGGCCGACTTCTGGAATGGCACCGACGGCACAACCGATGAGTTTAAAGCGTTCTGCATGGAGAAATTTATCGGTAATGAAGCGGAACTCGACCTTGTTTTTAACCGTTTGTCGGCTGCACTGGAATCCCTCGGCGGTTGTTACAACAAGATCAGCGTCGACCTGAAGCTCCCGCTGCACCTGCCACTCGGCGATATCCACGCGGTGGATGAAATCCTGGGAGGTTACAATCCGGGAGCCCATTTTACCGACGATATGTTCGAGAACAAACTGGCCTTTATCGTCCTGCTCAATTTTCCGTTCCATAACCTGGAAGAAAAGACCGATAAAGGGGAGGGCTGGACGCGGAAAGAATGGGCCTATGCTAGGATGGGTGAACTGTTCACCTCCCGGGTGCCGGCTTCTTTGAACCAGAATATCAGCAAAACCCTGACCGACGCCGATAATTACATCTCCGGGTACAACATCTGTATGGACAAGCTCAGGGATAATGAAGGGCGGCAGCTTTTCCCCGATAATCTCCGGCTGATCTCCCACTGGGGCATCCGCGACGAACTGAAATCACACTTTGGAGAGGAAGGTGGACTGGAAAAGCAAAAGTTGATCTACCAGGTTATGCTTCGCATCATCAACCAGGAGATCCCGGCAGTTGTCATCAACAACAACGAAGTGACCTGGAATCCGATCTCCAATGAGGTCTTTCAGGGAGATGCCGCTGCTGACAACACAGCCGAGCCGGGAACGCGCTACGAAGTGTTGCTGAAAAACTTCAAAGCCTTATCGGCCACCGATGCCTACCAGCCTTTTTATCCCAACCAGATCAGCCGCGCCTTCGACGAAGGGATGGAGATCACACAGGAAGAGGTCGAAAAACTTTTCGTCGAACTGGTCTCCTCTCCGGAAGTTAAAAAGGCCGGAGAGCTTATCAGCAAGAGGCTCGGGCGGCCACTGGAACCGTTCGATATCTGGTACAACGGTTTCAAAGCAGGCACCTCTCTCAACGAAGCGGAGCTGAATAAGATCACCCGCGCTAAGTATCCGGATAATAAGGCCTTTGAGAAAGATCTGCCGAATATCCTGGTAAAACTGGGATTTGACAAAGATTCGGCCGCGATCATCGCTTCGCGGATAACGGTGGATCCGGCACGTGGCTCCGGCCATGCCTGGGGCGCCGAAATGCGGACCGACCGCGCCCGGCTCCGTACCCGGATCGGGGAGCAGGGAATGGACTACAAAGGCTACAATATCGCCATGCACGAGTTCGGGCATAATGTCGAGCAAACCCTTTCGCTCTACAATATCGATCATTACATTCTTCACGGCGTGCCCAACACGGCTTTTACCGAGGCACTGGCTTTCCTGTTCCAGCGGCGCGACCTGGCCGTGCTGGGGATTGCCCGGGAAGATCCGATGGAGAACCACCTGATGGCACTCGACAACCTGTGGGCCAATTATGAGATCATGGGCGTATCCCTGGTCGATATGCGCGTCTGGAAATGGTTGTACGAACACCCGGATGCGACCGTCCCGCAACTGAAAGATGCCGTTATCTCCATTGCAAAGGATGTCTGGAATAGCTATTATGCACCGGTTTTCGGGGTTAAGGACACACCCATCCTGGCTATTTATTCGCATATGATCGATAACCCCCTCTACCTGTCGGCTTATCCCGTGGGCCACCTGATCCAGTTCCAGGTGGAACAGTACATGGAAGGCAAAAAACTGCCCGATGAAGTCTACCGGATGTACACACTGGGCTTACTGGCGCCGCAGGTGTGGATGCAACAGGCGGTCGGACAGCCTGTTTCGATCCGGCCGGTCCTGACGGCCGCCGGTGACGCCATCAAAGCACTCTCGAACCGGTAAAAGACACTGAATTCCCAATTGCTGCCATTCGTAAAGTCTTCCCGCCCTGTTGCAAATCAGGCGCGAATTCTTTTGATTTCTCCTGCCATATTTGCAAATTAATTGTTCGTTATCGAACAAGTGTTGTTAGCTGGCGAACACGACTTTTTTAACGATATCATCATACAACATTTTATAATATTAAATATCAATAAATTATGATACTGGCATATTTTTCGCTGCAAAGTCGCGTTACTTAAAAAAATAATCTAACTCAGATTAACTATGTACACCAAAAGCATTAACCAAAAAAGCGTTCTTAAAAACATTGTGAAAAAATTGACCGCCGCATTCCTGATTCTTTTTTCCCTGGCCGCATCCTCCCAGGTGAAAGAGTTTACACTGGAAGATTGCATCAATTTCGCCCTCGACAGCAACATCAACATTAAAAAGCAGGTGTTGATGGTCGAAAGCCAGAAGGCCCAACTGCTCCAGGACTACCTGGTCATGCTTCCCAACCTCAATGCCGGCGCCACCCACGGTTACAACTGGGGAAAGACGATTGACAGGTACACCAACGAATTCGCCACAAAACGCGTTCAGTCGAATAATTTTTACCTGGGAACCCAACTGAACCTTTTCCAGGGATTGCGCCAGATCAACACCGTGAACCAGGCCAAACTCGATTATGCCGCAATTCAGTATGATCTTGACCTGATGATGGACGATATCTCAGTGGCTGTAGCCGGATACTATCTTGACATTCTCTACAGCCAGGAACTGCTGGCCGTTTCGCAGGAACAAACCGGGATCACCCGGCAGCAGGTCGGCCGGATGCAGAAAATGGTCGAAGCGGGGACGATAGCCCGGGGTGATCTGCTCAACCTGGAAGCCCAGCTGGCTACCGAAGAACTCCAGGTGGTCGAGGCCGAAAACAGGCTGACCATCGCCTACCTGAGCCTGCAGCAGCTTATCGATCATCCGTATTCACCCGATTTCCGAATCGAAACCCCGAAGCTGAAACCGATCCAGGCGCCTCAAATTGTGCTGACACCGCAAAACGTTTACGATGTAGCCCTCTCCCAGCGCCCCGAGATAAAAAGCGCCGAACTGCGCGTCAGGAGTGCTGAAAAAGGAATCTCCATTGCCCGCGGATACCTCAGTCCCACGATCTCTTTCTCCGGAACCCTGGCTACCGGTTATTCCGGCCTGGAGGTGCCTACCGATGAGACCATTAATATAACCGGCGTTCCGATCGGTTACCTGCAAAGCAATCCAACAGAAATTGTGGTTTCCGACTACACTACATCCGCAGGCAATTTCTATATTCCCTCTTTCAGAGACCAGTTTGAAGATAACCAGAATACCAGCCTACAATTCTCATTGCAGATACCCATTTTCAACGGCTGGCAGGTGCGCAATGCTATCAGCCAGGCAAAGATCCAGAAAGAACAGGCCGATCTCAACCTGGCCCAGGCTAAACTCGATCTCGACAAGAAGATTCAACAGGCCTATGCCGATGCCGTTGCCGCTTTGAAAAATTTCAATGCTTCAGAGAAAAAAGTCAATGCACAGAAAGAGGCATTCAAATATGCCGAACAGAAACTGGCTGTCGGGCTTGTAACAGCCGTCGATTATAATGAAACAAAGAAGAACCTGGCGGCTTCCGAGTCCGAACTCCTGCAGGCAAAATACCGCTTCATCTATACGACTACTATTTTGGATTTCTATATGGGAAAACCCATTTCCCTTGTAAATTAACCATGATGGAAGATACAATCATCAGCTTGCGCAACATCAACAAATCATACGGGCTGGGCAAAACCTCCCTGCACGTGCTGAAAGGAATTGACCTTGACATTAAAAAGGGAGAGCTGGTTTCGATCATGGGATCGTCAGGCTCCGGAAAATCTACCCTTTTAAATGTTATCGGCATCCTCGACAACCACGATCAGGGGGAATATATCCTGGATGGCCTTGCGATCCGGGACCTGACGGAGAAAAAAGCAGCCCAGTTACGCAACCAGATGATCGGTTTCGTTTTCCAGTCGTTTAACCTGATCTCTTTCAAAAACGCCATGGAAAACGTGGCATTACCTCTTTACTATAAGGGGATCAGCCGGAAAAAGAGGAACAAAACCGCCATGGAAATGCTGGAAAAGATGGGACTGGAAGAATGGTGGCACCATCTGCCGAATGAACTGTCGGGCGGTCAGAAACAGCGCATTGCCATAGCCAGGGCGCTGGTTTCAAACCCCCGGATCATCCTCGCCGATGAGCCTACGGGGGCGCTCGACTCCAAAACATCCATGGAGATGATGGATCTGCTCAAGGAGATCAACCAGAGCGGCATCACGATCCTGATTGTGACGCACGAATACGATATCGCCCATTCGACCGACCGGATCATCCACCTGAAGGATGGCCTGATCGAGCGAACAGAAGTCAATGGAAAAAATAAAAATCAGTATCTTGATAGAGTCAACTAATATTAAGTAAAGACGTTGCTTGCAACGTCTAGGTTGCATGCAACGTCTCTCAACGTCTAAACATAACCGGCAACAATGGGAATCTTTGACTGGGATAAATGGCAGGAGATCTTCGAGACCATGAAGAAAAACAGGTTGCGCACCTTCCTGACGGGATTCAGCGTGGCCTGGGGCATCTTTATGCTCATCATCCTGCTGGGCTCAGGCAATGGACTCGAAAATGGCGTCAAAAAAGCGTTTGAAGGCGATGCGACCAATACCCTCTGGATCAACCCCGGGCAGACCAGCACGGCTTACAAAGGACTGAAAGCCGGGAGAGTCATTCAGTTCACCAATGAGGATTATGACCTGATCAGCCGCGAAATCCCCAATATTTACAAGATTTCAGGCCGGGTGAATGTTTGGCAGAACAACACCATTTCTTACAATAAAGAATACGGGAATTTCGATATCATTGCCTGCCATCCCGATTATGGTTATTATGAAACCATTGATATTACCGGTGGAAGATTTATTAATGAAGAAGATATCAGGGATTTCCGCAAGTCGGTGGTTATCGGGAAACCTGTAAAGGAAGCTCTTTTTAAGGATGAGGATCCAATCGGTAAATACATCCAGGTCAGCGGTGTCCCCTTCAAGGTTGCGGGTGTATTCAGCGATGTCGGCGGCGACCGCGATATGCAGCGTGTCTATATCCCCTTGTCCACAGCGCAGCGCGTTTTTAACCTGGGGAACAGGATTTTCAACGTAAGCGTGGTGACGAAGGATGTCACGGTTGAAGAGAGCCGTGAAATGGCAGAAGATGTCAGGCAAACCCTCGCGCAAAAACACAAGTTCGATCCGGAGGATCAACGGGCGGTGTTTGTATGGAATAACCTGGAAGAATACAAAAAATTGATGACCCTGTTTGCCTCCATCCGGATGTTTATCTGGATCATCGGCATCGGGACGATCATTGCAGGCGTGGTGGGTGTCAGCAATATCATGATGATCGTTGTGAAGGAACGGACGCAGGAGATAGGCATCCGGAAAGCAATGGGGGCAACGCCATGGTCCATCGTCAGCCTGGTTTTGATGGAATCGATACTGATTACCGCCTTTGCCGGCTATGTCGGTCTGGTCATGGGAGTGGGATTGCTTGAGCTGATTTCACCCGCATTTAATAATTCCGATACGTTCTTTAAGAATCCGGAAGTGGATATTTTTATCGCCTTGGGAGCGACGATCGTAATGGTGGTATCGGGCATGCTCGCCGGTTTTGTTCCGGCCCGTAAAGCCGCGGCCATCCAGCCGATCGAAGCGCTCAGGTATGAATAACAGTGGAGCCGTTGCATGCAACGGCTACGGGTAAAGATAATGCAGCAATTGGTTAATGCTTGCATAGGCAGGGGGTCTCTGAGGGATGCTATTTTATCCCCCTGCCTTATTTTGAAAATTATGAACATCAATATATGAGTATCGTCGATTACGACAAATGGCAGGAAATCGTGATTGTTCTGAAAAAGAACAAACTGAGGACCTTTTTTACCGCCTTTGGGGTTTTCTGGGGGATTTTTCTCCTTGTCGTGATGATGGGTTCGGGAAACGGACTGAAGAATTCGGCCCTGGAAGGCTTCGGCAATATGGCGACGAACAGCTTTTTCATGTGGACCCAGCGTACCACAATGCCCTATAAAGGATTCCAGCGGGGCCGGTGGTATAATTTCAAGAATGCCGACGCCGAGGCTGTAAGGCTGAATATCCCGGAAGTCGATAAAGTGGCGCCACGATTGCAGGGAGGCGGTTTCAGGGGAGCGGGAAGCACGGTTGTGCGCGGAGAAAGGACCGGCGCATTCTCCACTTTCGGCGATACACCCGAATTCTTCGAGATCATGCCGATGAACGTGACCATGGGCCGGGTGATCAACCAGAATGACCTGGAGGAACAACGCAAGGTGATCGTGATTGGCGACAGGGTTTACCAGGAGATGTTTAAAAAGGATGAAAACCCGATCGGGGAATACCTGCAGATTTCGGGAGTCTATTTCAAGGTGATCGGCGTGGTAAAATCCAAACAGAGAGGCCCGCAAGCCGAGCAGGACGAAAAGGCGATCCATATGCCGCTGAATACCCTGCAGCAGACCTACAACTACGGCGATATTATCGGCTGGTTCTCCATTACGGCGAAAAAAGGGGTTCCGGCTTCCGTGGCTGAACAGAAGACAAAGGATTATCTTAAAACAAGGCACCATATCCATCCCGACGACAACCGCGCCATCGGTTCCTGGAATATGGAAAATGAATTCAATAAATTCAGTAACCTCTTTGCCGGGATCACCATCCTGGTGTGGATTGTGGGATCGGGAACCTTGTTTGCGGGGGTTGTCGGCGTCAGCAATATCATGCTCATCGTCGTTAAAGAACGAACCAAGGAAATCGGGATACAACGGGCAATCGGCGCACCGCCGTCAGCGATAATGAGCCAGATCGTCATCGAATCGGTCTTTTTAACCACTCTGGCAGGCTATATCGGCCTGGTTGTGGGCGTCGGGCTGATCGAACTGGTCGACTTCATGATCACCAAAAGCGGTGCAGAATCGGAGATGTTCCGGAACCCCGAGATCAACTTTAATATGGCGATGCTCTCGCTCGGAATCCTGGTCATCTCAGGGATACTGGCAGGCCTGATACCTGCCCGCCGCGCCATCAGCATCAAACCCATCGACGCCCTCAGAGATGAGTAAAGACGCAACATGTTGCGTCTCAACAGATGGCAGCAACAGAGTAAAGACGCAATATGTTGCGTCTCATCAACAGATAGCAACAACAGTAAAGACGCAACATGTTGCGTCTCATCAACAGATAGCAACAACAGAGTAAAGACGCAACACGTTGCGTCTCATCAAAACAACCAACTATGAAAAAAGCGCTGAAAATACTGGCAGGAGTGATCGTCCTATCCATCTTTGTCTACACGATCTACTTCCTTTACCAGAAATCGCAGGCCAAGCCGGTGGTGTTTGAAACTGCCCGGGCCTTCAAAACGGAAATCATAAAAAGTACCGTGGCTACCGGATCGGTGGTGCCCAGGAAAGAGATCATGATCAAACCGCAGGTCTCCGGAATTGTGGAAGAAGTCTATGTCGAAGCCGGCGATATGATCCGGAAAGGAGACCTGATCGCCAGGATCAAGATCATTCCCGATATGGTTACGCTGAATAATGCGCAATCGCGCGTCAACAGGGCAAAGATCGGGCTGGAAGATGCAAAAAGGCAGTTTGAGCGGCAGGGCGATTTGTTGAAACAGGGCGTCATCGCGAAAGCGGAATACGAACCCTATGAAATTGCCTATAAAAATGCCCTGGAGGAGGTCGAGGCGGCAGAGAACAACCTGGAGCTGATCAAAGAAGGCCAGACCAAGAAAGGCGGCCAGGCCACCAATACCATCGTCCGCTCCACAGCCGAGGGAATGGTCCTCGATGTACCAGTGGAAGTGGGTTTTTCGGTGATCGAGAGCAATACGTTCAACGACGGTACCACCATCGCTTCGGTTGCCGATATGGGCGATATGATCTTCGAAGGTAAGATCGATGAAACCGAAGTGGGCAAGATCAGGGAAGGAATGCCGCTGATACTGACCATCGGCGCTATCGACGATGCCAGCTTCGATGCGGTGCTGGAACACATTTCACCGAAAGGCATTGAAGAAAACGGGGCCATCCAGTTCGAGATCAAAGCCAATGTTTCGCTGAAACAGGACCAGTTCATCAGGGCAGGCTACAGCGCCAATGCAAAAGTGGTGCTCGACCGGACCGACAGCGTGCTGGCCATCCCTGAAAGCCTGCTTCTCTTTGAAGGAGACTCGGCTTACGTAGAAGTGGAAACGGCTCCCCAAATGTTCGAGAAGAGATATATCAAAACGGGATTATCCGACGGGATCAATATTGAAATTAAATCGGGTCTGACTCCGGAGGATAAAATCAAAAAACCCGGAACATCCCTTAAATAATCATCGTTTGGAGTCGATTTTCATCACGGAAAGGGCTGTGAAAGCAGATTTTAAGTACCTTCGCCGTTCAAATTTCCTAAAAAACCAATATCATGCTTAATAACGTATTTTCAAAAATCCTGCTGGTTGTTACGGTTATAATTGCCGTCTCCTGCCAGCAGCCGCAGAAAACCGAATTCCAGATGGAACAACAGTATCCCGGGACCGTTACCGGGCAGCAACCGCTTGCTCCGGCCTCTCCTGAGCATGTTGCAAACCGGCTCGCTACATTTGCGCCGTTTACCCTTACCACCGACATCAGCCATCTCACGGCTAACGAAAAGCAGATCGTGGCTATCTTTTTCGATGTGGCGGACATCATGGACGAGCTGTTCTGGCTTCAGGCCATGGGCCCGAAAGAGCCTTTCCTGGCACGTATCCAGGACGAAACCACAAAGCAGTTTGCCCGTATCAATTACGGCCCCTGGGACCGGCTCGACGGGAATAATTCCTTCATCGACGGAATCGGCGAAAAACCTGCCGGCGCTAATTTTTACCCGGCCGATATGACAAAGGAAGAATTTGAAGCCTTCAGCGATCCCAATAAGAAAAGCCTCTACACCCTGATCCGCCGCAATGCCGACGGCTCACTCCGCAGCGTGTGGTACCACCAGGCTTATGAAACCCAGCTCAAAAAAGCCGCAGAACTCATTAAACAAGCGGCCGCACTGGCCGAAGATGCCGGATTGAAAAAATACCTGGAACTGCGTGCCGATGCCCTTCTGACCAGCGATTACCAGCCCAGCGACTTTGCCTGGATGGAGATGCGTAACTCGGCACTCGACTTCGTCGTCGGACCAATCGAAAATTACGAAGACGGATTGTATGGCTACAAAGCGGCCTTCGAATCCTTTATCCTGGTTAAAGACCCGGTCTGGAGCGCCAGGCTCGTCAAATATGCCGCCATGCTACCCGACCTGCAGCGTGGTCTCCCGGTAAGAGAGGAGTACAAAACCGAAATCCCCGGTGCCGACGCCGACCTGAATGCATATGACGTTGTTTACTATGCCGGCGATTGCAACGCCGGAAGCAAAACCATCGCCATCAACCTGCCCAACGACGAAGAGGTCCAGCTTCAGAAAGGTTCCCGGAAATTGCAACTGAAAAATGCGATGCAAGCCAAATTCGATAAGATCATGGTGCCGATAGCCGAACTCCTGATCGATCCGGCCCAGCGTAAGCACGTGACATTCAACGCCTTTTTCGAGAACACCATGTTCCACGAAGTGGCCCACGCCATTGGGGTTAAAAATACCATCAACGGCAAAGGACCGGCCCGTACCGCTCTGAAAGAGACCTATTCATCCATCGAGGAAGGCAAAGCCGATATCATGGGCCTCTACCTCGTTACCAAACTCTATGAAATGGGTGAACTGACCGAAGGCGAAGTGATGGACAATTATGTGACTTTCTTTGCCGGTATCTTCCGCTCCTCCAGGTTTGGAGCGGCAAGCGCACACGGTAAGGCCAATATGATGCGCTTTAACTTCTTCCGGTCGGAAGGCGCTTTTACCAGAAGCGAAGAGGGCATTTATACGGTCGATTTCGACAAAACAAAAGCGGCCATGGAAAAACTGGTGCAGAAAATTATCTACATCCAGGGTGATGGCGATTATGAAGCCGCGAAAAACTGGGTGGCCACCGAAGGGATCGTTACCCCGGCGCTGCAAACAGACCTCGACCGGATCAATGCCTCCGGAATCCCCGTGGATGTAGTGTTTGAAAAAGGAAAACAAATGCTGGGGCTTTAGTCATTCGGTCTATTTATTTCAATCGTTAATGACTCCGAGTCCCTCTGTGTAACTCCGTGTACTACGTGGTAAAATATTATTAAAAATAACTTAATAAAATGATAATGAAACGCTTTACTATCTTTTTTTCGCTTTTTATCCTTCTGTCTTCCCCTTCACTCCGGGCGGATGAAGGGATGTGGCTCCCCATTTTTGTGGAGAGACTGAACTATGTCGATATGCAGAAAATGGGACTCCATCTCACTGCAGAAGAGATTTACAGTATCAATAACTCCAGCCTGAAAGACGCCATCGTCGGGCTTGGAAACGGCAGCCAGCCCGGCGGATTCTTCTGCACAGCGGAAGTGGTGTCAAGCCAGGGCCTCTTATTTACCAACCATCACTGCGGGTACGATATCATCCAGAAACACAGCTCTATCGAACACGATTATCTCAACGACGGTTTCTGGGCTATGAGCAAGGAAGAAGAACTCCCGAACGAAGACCTGAGCGCTACTTTCTTTGTCAGGATGGAAGATGTGACCGATTCAATCGTTCCGTTCCTCAGCGATACCATGTCGGCCTCAAAACGTTCTGAAAAAGTGCGCGAGATAACCGCCAGGTTGAAAAAAGCCGCTAATCCCGATAAAAAATACTTTGTCAATGTCACCAGTTTTTTCAACGGGAATGAGTACTACCTGTTTGTTTATGAGGTTTATACCGATGTCAGGCTCGTCGGGGCTCCCCCTTCGGCCATTGGCAAATTCGGCGGAGATACCGATAACTGGATGTGGCCCCGCCATACCGGCGATTTCAGCATTTTCCGGGTTTACACTGCTCCCGATGGCAGTCCGGCCGAATATTCCAAAGAAAATGTACCCATGGTACCGAAGCACCATCTGCCGGTTACCCTCAAT
>Ga0116142_10004248_pt1 | contig 13782 bp, 5 predicted proteins | sample AD_UKC033_MetaG_FD_89785 | JGI IMG/M metagenome (GOLD analysis project Ga0116142, IMG submission 89785) | Active sludge microbial communities of municipal wastewater-treating anaerobic digesters from USA - AD_UKC033_MetaG | ecosystem: Engineered > Bioreactor > Anaerobic > Digestate | place: USA... | reverse complement strand
CGGGCCACCGCCAAGGCCGCGCTCGCGACGCTGCTCGGCGGTTCGACGCTATGCCTCGGGATTGGGCTCATGGACTTCATGAATCTCCCCGGCGAAGGCTTCTGGCCTCACTTCCTTCTGACGTCCTTCCTGCTCTTTGCATGGCTTTGCCTGGTGATGATCGGCGTGTCGCTGCTTACCCAAAACGCTCCGGAGGAGGAGACGTTGCCGTCGTTCCGCGAAACCTACGCGCGACAAGGCAGATCCCCCGCGCAAGTTTGGATCGGTTGGGCGATCCTCGCGGCGATTATGGCCGCAATCTACCTTGTGTTCAACTGATCGGAGATCAGCACACGACTTCCCCCTTCAAGACCGTGGCCAAAGCTGTCTGTTTGCGGATATCCGGGGTCGCCGGGCGACCTTCCCCAATTCCTTTGCCCCACAGGCTCCCTGCGTGGTAGCCTCACATGGAAGGGGGACGGGCGCCGGCGGCGGATTCTCCCCTCTCGGGGCAACGTTATCGCTGAACCGCGAATGCCGGAGAGAGAGCGCCTTGACAATGACTCGGTCCGACAATGCCTGCATGGCGGGCCCGGGGCGCCGGGTGCGCGCGTCGATGCCTGAGTTCTTCTTCATGGATTGGACGTTACGCCGGCAAGATCCCGGGCGCATGGTATTTCGGCCCAGTCTCGTAACGCTCGCACGGCGCTTGGTCCTCACCATTTTGGCGGGGGTCGTCGTAGTAATCCTGATATGGGGGAATACAGGGTGGAATCCCCGGACCAAGCGGGACCCCCATACCTCGGAAGACTTGGAGCGCATTCGGCGGGAGACGCTGGCGCTGGCGGACCAGGCGGGCTTGGACAAGGCGGAACTGGAACGGCTTCAGCGGGTTCAGGAAGCCCGGCACGCGGAAGGGCAGGCACGCCTGGCCCGGCAGCGGGACTTGTATTCCCAGGTCACCTATGGATTGGCGGGAATGCTGGCTTTGGTGGGGATCCTGGCGCCACTGAGCACGATTTGGAGCCGAGTGGTCATTAACCATGACCTGAGAGGCAACTTGTCCGTATTCGTGTGGCATATTCTTCCACGCACCTACACCTATGATCTGCGAGACTTCGGCGGCATCCAGTACGGAGCCGAGGAAATCGTTCACCGCGGGAAATACCAGATGGTGACGGATCGGTATTGGCGCTGGTATGTGCGGTTGATGCCCGCTGCGCCACCGGGATCAGGGCCCGGCCACCCCCTCGACCTGACATCGATTTCCCTCAGTTTCCATCCCTTTCGGCAAAAGGATCGGCCCAGTGCAACGGGACGTCCCCCACAGCCCGTTACGGCGTTGATCGCGTGGCTTCGGCAACAGGGCAATTTCCCGGCGACGGGGCCGTTGTTCTTCGAGGAATCCCAGGAGCGACGAGGATTCTTGAGGGGCAGGCGGAAGCAGTTAGCGGGATACCAACCCGAGGTATGTGTGACAACACAACGGGGAACAGAGGACTTGACGCCGGAGGAACGAACGGAAGCGCTACGTCATGCGAGGAAAGCCGTTCGGCCCGGCGATCCGTGGCGGCGCCACACGACGGACATTTCCTATCAGGATAGTTCCGGACAGATGCACCGCGCGCGGACCTTGGAAGAACTGCCGGAGGAGATTCAGGCCAGAATACGAGAAGCCAAGGCGCAGGCGGGGAATGCTCCGCGGACGTTCACCTTCAAGGACGCGAGCGGGGTGGAGCACACCTACCATTCGCTAGAGGAGATGCCGCCGGAGTTGCGTGAAGTATTCCTGCGACAGATGGAGCAGTTTCGCGGCAAGAGGCCGTGATCCCGCGCTCGGTCGGTGCGGATTCGAATCGCACACTCGGGGCGCTTCAGAAGACGCAGCCCTGTTCTGTAAGTTGTATCTACTGGCTACGCATCGCTTGACGGACGCGGAGATTCCCCGAATTCCGTGTTAACCGTTCAGTTCGTTACCGTCTTAACCTCAGGACATGTCCCAATGACAGACCGAATCATACACCGGTTGACGGCGGTGGCCGGCTCAGCCGCCGCGGTGATCGCATTGCTCTCTTGTGCCATCCCGTCTTACGCAAGCGTAGACGGCGCAATGCGACAGCGAGACCAATGGGCCGAGACGCATCTGCTGAACTCCAATCCGCAACTGCCCTTCTCGTTCGTCTGTGACGATAACCCCTCATACGCCTTCCTCGCCGCCTGCCCCAACGAATTCGACACGGTAATGCTTGACAAAAACCGAACCCGGCATACGCGCGTTTGGGTCGACGGGAAGACCGGCTTGGAGGTGCGTTGCCTGGCAGTAGTGTATAACGACTACCCGGCGATCGAATGGACCGTATACTTTAAGAATACACGTGCGACAAATACGCCCATTCTGCGGGACATCCAAGGGCTCGATGCACGTTTCGAACGCGCCGACGGCGGCGAGTTCGAACTCCATGGAATCAAAGGCGATTCCTGTTCGGCGGACAGCTACCAACCCTATCGATATCTACTCGATGCCGACGCCGCAAGACGCTTCGCCCCCGCGTCATCGGGCAAATCCTGCGACGGCCCGGACGGCTGGCCATACTACAATCTCCAAATGCCCGGCGGCGGCGTCATGCTCGCCGTGGGCTGGCCGGGGCAATGGGCTGCTTCCTTCACGCGCGACAAGAAGAATGGATTGCGCATCACAGCCGGACAAGAGTTGACACGTATGTATCTGAAACCCGGCGAGGAAATCCGGACTCCCTTGATTGCCCTGTTGTTCTGGAAGGGCACCGATCCGGGCCAATCCCAGAACCTCTGGCGACGCTGGTACATCCAGCATAACATGCCGCGCGTCGCCGGCAGGCCCCAGCCGCCTGTCGCCCAAATACAAGTCAGCGGATCCGATCAGGATATCGAGTACGTCAACCGGTTTCTGCTGGCGGGCATCAAGCCCGATATCTGCTGGCGGGACGCGGGCGCCGGCGCAGTCACCTGGTATCCAAGCGACATAGGTCCCTACAAAGGCAAGGACGCCTGGTTGAACACTGGCACATGGGAAATCGATCCGACGAAGTACCCGCGAGGATTCAGGCCTTTCAGTGACTGGGTACATCAACACGGCATGAAATTCCTCCTGTGGTTCGAACCGGAACGCGTGGGCAGTCCGGAGTCGTGGTTGGGCACGAACCATCCCGAGTGGCTCTTGCCGGGCACGTCCCATGGGGCACTCCTGAACGAGGGCAATCCGGCGGCGTGGGAATGGCTGGTCGAGCATATCGACGGCATGATCAAGTCCCAAGGGATAGACTGGTATCGCGAAGACATGAACGGTGCAGGCCCGCTCCCGGCGTGGCGCGGGAATGACGCCGTTGATCGCCAAGGGATTACGGAGAACCTCTATGTGCAGGGCCACCTGGCCTTCTGGGACGAACTGAAACGCCGCAATCCCGACCTGTGTATCGATTCGTGCGCCTCCGGCGGGCGGCGCAACGATCTGGAAACCATGCGGCGGGCCGTGCCGTTATTACGCAGCGATTTCCAGTTTCCCGATATGCCGGGCGTTGTCGAAGGGAATCAGGGCCACACCTATGGATTGTCATTCTGGCTACCCTTTCAGGGATCCGGCGTCTATTCCTATGATTCCTATTCTTACCGCAGTTTCTACATGGCTTCCTTTGGCATGGCGCTTCTCACTGCCGACAACATAACCGCCCAGCAAAAAGCTTACGCCGAGTGCCGGAGAATTGCGCCGTTGATGCTTGGCGACTACCACCCGCTCACACCGTACAGCCTGGCGCACGACGCGTGGATCGCCTGGCAGTTCAACCGCCCCGAAACGGGGGACGGCGTGATTCAGGCATTCAGGAGGGCCGAATGCCGCGAAGACGAAATGATCTTCCGTCTCAAAGGCCTCGACCCTGACGCGTCGTACGAAGTCACCGACTTTGACGGGCCGGGCGCGCGACGAATCGTCGGGAGTGAACTGTTGGAGAAGGGCCTGACGGTGAAAGTCGACGACAAACCCCGCGCGGTGGTGCTTGTTTATGAGAGGGCGGACCACTGATCAGGAGGCCGGTGGCGCGCGTCGTGCATCATCCCGGCGGCGACGCTTACCGGACACGAACCAGGGCGTGCCGAATGGCGCCGAGTTTCCATTCGCGATAGTCCACGGAAAACGGGATTACGTGCAGGCCGGGCGCCGCGCCCGGCGGCACGCGGACGGTAACCGACAACACCGCATCGGGCCGTGATGCGCCGGGGCCTACCCAGCCATCGGTCCGGCTGGGCGATTCAACGCGCGTAGTACTCACAGCCGGCTCCAGACTCCATGCCATCGGCAATGCCGGCCTGACAGAGATCGCCGCCGAGACGCGGCTATGGTTGGTCACGTGGATTTGTATCGTAACCCGATCTCCCGGGGCGGCTTCCTGCTCGTAGGGGTACGAACGAATCCAATGCTCGTCGATTGCGAAATCCGCCTCGTCCCAAGGAATCATCGTCTTGACCAGAGCCTCCCGCTCGATCAATATCCGCTCCATGTAATCCAGTTGCGTTTCCGTAAAGCGGAAAGCCTTGTCCTGATGCTGGTTGAAGATGTAGTCCGGCCGCGTTGCGCGCCAGATGGCCAGGCAGCGCCGCGAACCACGCCCTTCCCCCAGGAATGTTCGGTTACCCGCGCAGTAGTCGTCCAGCCCGGTGGGCGCGCCCGAGTCGCCCGCGAAGAACACCTTCGCCCCGTGGCCCTCGACCAGAAGCCCGCCGTGGTAGAGCGTCTGCCCCGGAAAATGGAAGGCGGTCAGCGTAAACTCCCGCCATGTCCACGATTCGCCGTCCGACGTCTTGCGCGCAACCTGCACGGGCGTCGGCGCAATGCACGGCAGCCAATAGCGCTGCGGATACTCCAGGATTTCCGCCACGCGCGCGTCCGTCATGATCGGACACGACCACGACGCCAACCGGTCCAGCGCGTCCACGTGATCGTCATGGTAGTGCGTGACCCAGCACGCCTCGACCGATTTCAACGTTCCGTTGTTCCGCCACTCCTCCAGTTTCGCGATCACGCTTTCATCCCCGCAATCAACCAGCAACGCGTCTCCGGAATCAGCCATGACCGCAAAGCTGGTGGCCGCCACCCGCCGCACCCACTCCGGCGGAGACCGTCGCTCCGCCGGAGACATTCGAGCCGCGTCGTCCTTGAGTTCCTCAAACTGGGCTGGAAAGTAGAAATTCAACGCCGATATGGACACGTAGTTCCGGAAAAGGCGGTTCAGCCGGTCTTCCATCAAGGCAGCGGCATCCGCAACGTTATCGAAGGGGGCGCCGTGCGATGGGACGGCCGGCGTCGCCCCCGTCGCCTTGAGTCTGTGAAGACTCTCGATCAATGGTTCGCGCATACCAAGAAAGCCGTGGTAGTCGCCAACCACCCGGAACCCCTTCTGCAACGAATAGAGGTCCCAGACCTGCCCCGGACCGTACAACAGGTCGCCAATAAAGGCTATGTGCTTTCCGTCCGTCTCCACACAGTATGAAATGGCGCCTTCCGTGGCCCCAGGCGTCTCCAGCACGCGTAACGTAAAGCCGCGCCATTCGATAGTATCCCCATCCTTCACGGTGCGGGCCACAGGCAACGGACGATCAAGCACCTGCGGTCCGGGCTGCATATGATAGAGATGCCAGCGGTTACGCCCGTCTCCCCAGTAGGCGTCCACGTCCTCGAACAATGGCCGGTCCTTTTCGGAAACAAGGAGTCGCGCCCCTTGCTCCTCCACAAACCGGTATGCGCCCATGGCATTGGGCCGTCGGTGCTGGGTCATGCAGATCATCTCGACCTGCTCCACCCCGATCGCCCGCAGCCGCTCCCGGGTCACCGTCTCACAGCAGTCGATCAACAGCGCTTTCCCGTCGGACACAAGAACGCCCGTGTTCACCGCGCCGCCCAGCACGTATAGGCCCGGCCCAAGCATCACGGCGTCCGGCACGGCCGGACGCTCGTTCACCGCGGGCAATGCCGCATAGATGACCGCCGCGCAAACCACGGATGACATCGGGAAACCCCTCCTCTCATCGATCCTTCCAGCACTACCCAAACGCCGCAAACCCGCATCGCCATGTCCCTCACTCCCAAACGGAGACGGCGGGTAATACCGCATTCCGCGTCACCTCGGCGCTCATCGTTCGTATCCGCGCCGCATGAATCCATCCTACAATACCTGCAACCCTGGAGCGTAGCCGTCCGCAAGACCGCTTCGAATCGGCAACTCATAATACTTCCAAACAGGTGATTCACATCGGCAGCGCGCCGCCCGCGGGCCAAACCCCGCCGGTCCGATCGTCGACATCAACGGGTGCGAGAAGTCCCCGTTCCGCTATAATGCGCCTCTTAAACGGGATGGAAGGGAGGGTTCATTATGAAGAACGTACCACGTGAGAGAAGCAGGGGATCAGGCGCCGACGCCCGTGCGGACGCCGCGGGAATCAGTCGGCGCGTGTTCCTGGGGAGCGTCGGCGCAGGAACGGGCGCGGTCGCTCTTGCGGCCCACGCCGCAACACAGGCTGCGGCGGATCGCGTCAGAACGCTTCTGCCGTTTGGCAAGCCCCTTCGCGTCCTTCCCGTATTGGTCTATGCGGTGGCGCAGCCGCAGGATCGCAGCAGTTGGCGCGCCTACGGCGCCATCCACACGAAAACCGACGCCGAAGACGAGGCGCGCCGAATCGAAACGGAACTCAAGGACCTCGCGGCCAACGCCGAATTCCCAATCGACTTTCAACCCCTCGCCTTGGTCTCCGACGACGCCCAAGTCCGCGAGGCCGCCGCAACCGACGCCGATGCGATCCTCGTGTACGCCTCCGGCGGACCGCCCAACTGGTACGCCGCGCTCGCCGCCGCCCAGACCCCCAATATCATGTTCATCCGCCACAAGTCTGGCGCATACTACCTCTATCACGAAATCGTCCACTGGCGCTTCCTCCGCCAAAGCGACGACGCAATGGTCGAACCCCACATGGGCCTCGACGACATCGTCGTCGACGACTACGGCAACGTCCTATGGCGACTGCGCGCCTTGTACGGTCTCAAGAACGCCTTCGGCACGAGGATGTTGGCGATTGGCAGCCTCGCCGCCTACAGCGCGCCCGGACAGGAGCTGGGCCCCGGGCACGCCCGAGACGTGTGGGGCTACCAGATCGAAATCGTGCCCTACGACGACTTCAAAAAACGTTTGGCCGGCATCCGATCCGACCCTTCCCGCATGACCGCGGTCCGGCGCGAGGTGGACGCATTGTTGGACCGCCGCGACGTTACCCTCAAGACCGACAAACGCTTCGTCGAGAATTCTTTCGTCGCGCTGCACGCCTGTCGCGACCTCTTGCGGGAAAAGGACGCCTTCAACATTGCCTTTGACCACTGCATGGGCCGCGACATCATCGAAATGCTTGATACGCCCCCGTGTCTCCTCGAAGCGCTCATCAACGACGAAGGCTATACGTCCTATTGCCACACCGACCTTACCCACACCGTCCCCGGCGTGTTGCTCCGATGGATCGCCGGAAGGCCCACCTTCGTCTGCAACACCCATCTCCCGCACGACGGCGTGTTTACCGTCGCGCACTGTGCCGCACCTATGGCAATGGACGGGACGACCCCCGATCCGACGACTATCATGACCCACTACGAATCGGATTACGGCGCCGCCACCAAGGTCGAATACCGAAAGGGCCAGCAGGTGACCGTCATCATTCCCAATCTGCACTGCACCCGCTGGCAAGGCTTCAAAGGCGCCGTTATCGCCGCGCCGTCGCTCCCCGCGTGCCGTTCGCAAATGGATATTCGCGTCGAGGGCGACGTGGACACCCTCGCCCGCGAAATGGAAGGCTTCCATGCACAGGTCGTATATGGCGACTACCTTCGCGAAGTCGGCTACGCACTGCGCGGAATAAAGGCGCTCGAATGGAAAAACTACAGCGAGAACGCCTGAGAAGTGGAGCAGGCGCGGATATCCTGTGTCGCTAAAGACCGTTACGTGCCGCGTCGAGTCCAAGACGACGATCGGGCTCAGCGGCAAGCCACAATTGCAGCAGATGCATTTGGGAAAGACTTTCGAATGGCGCGTCTTAGAATAGTTGCGGTGATCTTGCCCGTGTTGTTATCTCCTGCCGCGTGCGGGGAACACGCCGCGCCGGAATGGCGCGAAAACCCGCTCGTAACCGGCCGGCCCATCCTCTACGTGATGCGCAAACAGTACAAGCCCGACCACCACAACACCGAGACCATGTTCCAGACGAATGAGATCAATACCGCGAGTTTCGAGGGCGGTCATGCGCTGAAAACGGTCAACCTCAAGACCGGCGAAGTAAGAACCCTTGTCGATGCGCCGGAAGGCGGCATCCGCGACCCGGAAGTGCATTTCAGCGGCGAGAAGATTGTCTTTTCCATGCGCAGGAACCGCGACGACGACTACCACATCTACGAGGTAAACGCCGACGGCACGAACCTGCGTCAACTGACCTCCGCGCCCGGCGTCTTCGATATCGATCCCATCTATCTGCCCGACGACACCATTGTGTTCTCGTCGTCGCGCGAGCCCAAGTATTGCATGTGCAACCGGCATATTATGGGCAACTTGTTCCGAATGGACGCCGACGGCGCGAACATCATCCAGATCGGCAAGAGCACGCTGTTCGAGGGTCATCCCGCTCTCATGCCCGATGGCCGCGTGATCTACTCGCGCTGGGAATACGTTGACCGCAATTTCGGCGACGCGCACGGGCTGTGGACCGTTTACCCCGACGGGACGGCCCACGCCGTGTATTGGGGAAATAATACGGCCTCGCCCGGCGCCGTGCTGAACGCCCGCCCCATACCCGGAACCGAGCAGGTGGTCTGCGTGTTCGGGTCCTGCCACGACCGCCCTTGGGGCGCAATCGCCGTCATCGACCGGCGACTGGGCCTCGATCTGCGCCCGCCGGTCGTGCGCACGTGGCCCACGGATGCCGTGAATCTCGTGAAGGACGGTTGGGAGAAGTTCGACGAGTATGCGCACCTGCGCATCAAGTACGAAGACCCGTTTCCGCTGAGCGACTCGCTCTTTCTTTGCTCGCGTATGACGGGCGACGGCGAACAAACGGGCATCTACCTGCTCGACATGGCCGGCAACGAGGTCTTGCTCCACACGGACGGCCCGGGTTGTTTCGACCCGATGCCGCTCGCGCCGTCGCCGCGCCCGCCAGCCCTGCCGCTCCGTCGCGATTACGATAATGCCCCAGGATATTTCTACGTGGCCGACGTCTACCGGGGAACCCACATGCGGGGCGTTGCCCGCGGCGCCGTCAAGTCGCTGCGCGTGGTCGAGTCCCCCGAGAAAAGGTACTGGACCGACCTGCCGTGGGGCGGCCAGGGCATAGCCGCGCCCGCCATGCACTGGCACGAATTCAACAACAAGCGCATCCTCGGCGTCGTGCCCGTCGAAGAAGACGGATCCGCCTATTTCGCCGTGCCCGCGGACACGTTCGTGTATTTCCAGTTGCTCGACAAGGACGGCATGATGATTCAGTCGATGCGCAGCGGGACCCTCATCCAGTCGGGCGAAACACAAGGTTGCGTCGGCTGCCACGAAGATCGGCGGGAAGCGCCCGCAGCCGCGCGCAGCGTCCCGCTCGCAATGCGGCGACCGCCCAGCGTGTTGAACGACTGGTACGGCCCGCCGCGACTCTTCAGTTACCTCGCCGAGGTCCAACCCGTCTTCGACAGGCACTGCGTCCGCTGTCATGACTACGGCAAGGAAGCGGGAGAAACGCTGAACCTTTCCGGTGACCGGACGACGGTGTTCAACACGTCCTATGACGAATTGTGGCGCAAGAAATACTTAGCCGCAATCGGGGCCGGCCCCGCCGCGATACAACCCGCGCTGTCGTGGGGCGCGCGGAAGAGCCGCCTGATCACGAAAATCTGCGAACACGCGGAAATCGATCCCGAAGGCTGGGACCGCCTGATTACCTGGATTGATATCAACGCGCCGTACTACCCGAGTTACGCCTCGGCCTATCCCGAGGGTCTCGCCGGGCGCTGCCCGCTGACCGCTGAGGAAGTGGAGACATTGCACCGATTGACCGGTATCCCCTTTGCCGACCAACTGGCGTGGAACACGTATCCGGGCCCGCGGATCAACTTCGACCGACCCGCGTTGAGCACTTGCCTGCGGGAGATTCGCGACGATGACCAACGCCGGCAAGCGCAGGACATCATCGAAAGGGGCAAGGCGCGACTGGACGCGCGTCCCCGGGGCGATCTCCCCGAGTTCTTGTTCTGTGAGAGGGACCAGGCGCGCGAGGCCAAGTACCAGACGCGCCGCGCCATCGAGCTGAGAAACCGCCAAGCCCTGCGCGACGGCATCAAGAACTACGATTGACCGCGCGACGCTTGCAATGATTGAAATCCCCCGGGGACTGCCACAAGCGACCCCGCGCCACAATGCGGACTGGCACAAGCGAGTCTTCGAGACGTGCCTGTCCCCGATCCCCCGGGGGGGAGACGTGCCCGTCCCCGACCCTCACGGGACTGCGACAACGACATCCAGTTCCGCAAGCGACGCCCAGGGGTGATCCGGATGAATCGGGCTGATCGCCGCAAGCTTTAGATAGCGCCCCTTGCGGGTCTGCGCGAAACGTACCGTTTCCGGTTTTCCCGCTCGCCCAAACCGCCCTGCGGCGCACGGCGGCCCCCACTCCCCCGGCGAGTCGCTGACATACACTTCGTAGCGGCCAATATGGCCGTTGTTCATGTCCGGCCGCGGGGTTACACGGATCCCGGCCAACTCGACGCAGGTCTGCATATCGACGATCAACCAATGAGGATACGGCGCCGGCTGCGGCTCCCACGCGCTGTGCCACATCGTATTCGGGTTGTCGTCCAATACGTTTGCCGCCCCGAATCCCGGCTGCTCGCTGTCCGCCGTCGCCCGCGCGCGTAAGCGCCGCAGCACCGGCGGATCGCGGAACAACGCCTGCACCGCGGCCCCGTCGCCCCCGACACACGGTGCGAATTCGTCGGACGCCATGTAGTCGAGGATGCTGCGCCGCATCTGGCGCGCCACCGGACGATGCGCAAGATCGGTTTCGAGATCGCACCCGCAGATCAGCAGCGAACCGCCGTTCACGCGTAGTTCAAGAATCAACCCGAGGCGCCGGTTCGTCACCCAGTCGTCAATCACGCGCACGACGGGCTCCAGCTCTTTCGGAAGCGCGTTCAATATAAGAATCTGGCTGTTGTGCACGAGGTCCCACCACTGCCAGTTACTGTGAAATTCCGTCGGAAACGCCCTCAAGGCGGGATGCCCCGGATCGCAGAGCAGCCCGAGCGTGTGCGGCGCCTGAAATCCGGTCCACAACGTGTTCCAGAAGATGGGCGACCACCCGGCCGGAACCGTTCCCGCCGCGTCGCCCCGCACGGACCCCGGCTCAGGCAACAGCAACACCCTTCCGCCCGACGCCAGCGTCTTCAGCGCGTCCTCGTCCAGGCACCGCGCCACGTGAACTCCATCCGGCGTTTCCGTCGAAACGTCGCGAGGATACACCCATATATCCCAGGCATTGGCGGCCTCGGCTTCGGGAAGCGAAATCTCAATCACGTAATTCCCGGGCGCGGGCAAGTCCCCAAGCGCAATCTCAATTCGGCCAAGCGGGACCGCCGTGCCCCGCTGGATGGTGCGTGCCGGCCACTCGCCTTGATCCATGATATTGCCATCAACCCCGGCGAGCGTCCAGCGTGCCGCGGTATTCTCCAAGGGGGCCGGGCCGTAGTGGGTCACTTCGGCGTCTCCGACGAAGGTCTCGCTCGCGACCCATACACATTTGTCCATGCGCAACAGCGGCGCCGTCGGCCCGGCGAAGCGCCGGTATTCCGCATACGTGATGTAACCCTTCTCGTCCCAAAATGGATCCAGCACGCCCACCAGGGCCGTGCCTTGCCCGGGGAAGTCGTGCAGGTCAAGCAATTGAAAACCGCCGAAGCCCCGCGTGCGCAGCGCCGCCTCGATTTCCTCCTTATAGCAGATCGCCTGAAGCTTGCCCGACGCCATCAGAAATGCTTGCGCCAGTTCTCCCATCCCGTTCTTTTCCAGGGTATCTCGGAAGATTTCAAAATTGCGCGGCTTGAGCGGACCCGTGTATTTCCGCATCTCATCGAAATTCGGATACACGCACCATTGACCGATCTCGTGGCTCACCACCGGCACACTCTGTTCAGCAACAAAATCCCCGTAGTCGACACGCGAATTGAAGGGTTCCGCGTTATAGCGGCACTTGAGCCCCCCGCCCCAGGAATGCACGCGCGGCGCCGGCGTCACGTGATACTGGTTCTCGGGGATCTCCGGCCATCCGGACGCGGCGGTATACAACCGGCGCGGGTCGGACGTCTTCCAGCGTTCCACGAGTTCCCCGAGAAACGCTTTCTGATTCCGTCCGGCCGGTTCGTTCCCGTAAGCTAACAGGCAGAATGAGGGATGGTTGCCGTAAGCGCGAAGTATGCGGTCGATCTCGTCACGGATATACTCGTCGATCGCCCCGCCGTCGCCTACCTTCGTCCAGAAGGGTCCTTCCACCTGGAACATGAACCCCAACTGGTCCGCCGCATCGAACGCCGCTTCCGGCGGACACCACGAGTGAAACCGCAAGTGGTTCAACCCGCAAGCCCGCGCCTTGAGCATCAGGGTTTTCCAGGAATGTGCGTCCGTCGGCGGATAACCGGTCTTCGGGAAAATGCAGCACTCAAGCGTGCCGCGAAGGAATAGCTTCTCGCCGTTCATAGCGAACTGCGTCCCCTCGACCCTGATTTCGCGCATCCCAAAATTCGCGGTGCGCGTGTCGCGATACGCAGCGCCGCCGCCCGTTCCGGAGAGCGTAGCAGTCATTTCGTAAAGCGCGGGATGGAACTCACTCCAGGTCTCGAAACGCCCGCCAAAGGGATACTCGATCTCAAGAAGCGCCAGCCCTTTTTCGGAGACTTCGACCGCCACGGTGTATGGCGCGTGATGCGACGGGACAGTCCGCTCCGCCGGAACGTTCCAGAGGCGCGCCGCCAACGCGATCGTGCCGGTCACTTCCCGCTCTGTTTCGTTCGCCAATTCCAGACGAACACGGGCGCATTTCCGTTCAAGGTCGGGATATACCTGCATGTCCCGGATATGGACCGGATCAACCGCCCGCAGTTCCATCCGGCCCACAATCCCGTTCCAGTTCGATTGCGTGTTATCCGACACGCTGTGCGCGTCTCGTCCGACGTCGATCTTGACCGTATTGTCCATCCGAATCGTGATCGTGTGCCTGCCCGGTAAGAGCGTATCGCTCAGATCATATTCATGCGGCACAGACAAACTGTTCCGCATGCCGCGGAATTGGCCGTCCACCCACACCTGTGTCTCCCAATGACACCGTTCGAGAAAGAGCATCACCCGCTTGCCGCGATAGCTTTCGGGAACCTCGATGTCGCGCTGATACCACGCCGGCCCGACGTAGTACTTGTCCGGCTGCAGCCAGAACGGCGCCTTCACGTTGCCCGGTTCGCGATACGGCGCAAAGGCGTCCTTCGCATGCCCCAAGTCGCGCACGGTGCCCGTCCACGGCGTATCCACCGTCACCTCCTCCCCGTAACCGCCCTCGTTCATCGATCCGGGCAGACGGATTGCCTGCGCCAGCGGCCGCTGAAACCACCCTTCCCGCACGCCTGCGTCCCCCGGGCCCATTTGAAACCCCCACGTCCCCGCCAGGGAAACAATAGGCGGCGTCTCCTGCCCAATCGCCGCTTGTCGCGCAAAAACT
>Ga0116142_10004242_pt1 | contig 13798 bp, 13 predicted proteins | sample AD_UKC033_MetaG_FD_89785 | JGI IMG/M metagenome (GOLD analysis project Ga0116142, IMG submission 89785) | Active sludge microbial communities of municipal wastewater-treating anaerobic digesters from USA - AD_UKC033_MetaG | ecosystem: Engineered > Bioreactor > Anaerobic > Digestate | place: USA... | reverse complement strand
TATGTGTGGCAAACATACTCGCCGTAAGCAAGCTTGCGTTAAAATCATAACCCAACAAGTAATGGCAAACGGGAAAACCGATTGCCAAGGGTAAAATAAACGTAAAAAAACCAAACAATAGGCTTTTGTTGCGGTTGGACTTGAATTCGTTCATGTCAAGTTCAAGACCCGCAATGAACATGATGTATAGCAACCCAATGGTTGAAAACAACTCGATAGCAGAATTTTTTTCGAGGATATTAAACCCGTGCGGACCGATGACAACACCTGCAACAATTAATCCGATAATCCCCGGAATGTTCAACTTTCTCAACAGAATGGGAGATAATAGAATTATGAACAGGATCAATGAGAATACTAGGACAGGATTTTGTAGAGGTAATTCAAATTCGTGCAATAGGTGGTTAAAAAAGTCGGTCATTTTCTATTGTTTTATGGCCTTTTACTTGTGATAAACGGAGTAAATGTGCTGTCGGCAAATGTTGTATCTTGAACAATCAAAAGTCGTTTAGCCTACACAAATCATTGCGTTTTTATGGCGCTATTCTGTTTTGAAATATAGTCGCTTTTTTTTAAAATTATCTTTTTTTTCCTTTTTTTTAACATCTGTTAAGATTCATTTTTTTGATTTGCGCTCTGAAACATAATATAGCCGTTTTAAGCTTCTCTTTAGCAGGGCGAACCTAAAAATGCCTATCGCCATGAACACAACACTAAAAACGAGTGACAAAAAAGCCAGGAACTTGAAGTTTGGGAAAGCTTCCAACTGAAAAAAGGCAATTCCCGCCAACAATAAGTACAATGACGAACGTATGTACGAAAGCAACGTGCGCTCGTTGGCCAGTCGGGTACGCTCAATGGCAAGGTAATCTCTTAAAATAATTTCCTCATCGGGTTTAAAATCTCGCCCAAACCTCAATAGCTCCATTTTTTTGAGGTGCAAAGGCATTTCTATAACACGTTTGATTCCCATGATTGCATAATTTCACATAAAAATAGTTCATTTACGAAAGCTTTCAAAAAGTATCCGTACAGAGATAAGCCAATAAATGTTAATAAATTCTAAGATGAACACATTTTAAAGAAGCGATTTAGTATTTTGCGCATTATTTATCATACCCATAAACATCAATGCAACTATACCCAATAGAGGCCGGAAATTTTAAGCTCGATGGGGGAGCTATGTTTGGCGTTGTTCCAAAAACGCTTTGGTCAAGAACCAATCCTGCTGATGCCAATAATATGATAGATATTGCGGCAAGATGTTTGCTTATTGAGGACGGCAATCGGTTGATCCTGATTGATACGGGTATGGGCGATAAACAAAGCGAAAAGTTTTTTGGGTATTACCATCTTTGGGGCGACCACTCCATGGATCGCTCTCTAAAAAACTATGGGTTCTGCCGTGACGACATTACCGACGTTTTTATGACCCATCTGCACTTTGACCATTGCGGAGGAAGCATCCGATGGAACAAAGACAGAAGCGGTTACGAACCCGCATTCAAAAATGCGTCATTCTGGAGCAACCAAGATCACTGGGAATGGGCCACAAAACCCAACAACAGGGAAAAGGCATCGTTCCTGAAAGAAAACATTATCCCTATGCAAGAAAGTGGGCAATTGCGATTTACGGAACTCCCAAATGATGGAAAAACCATTAAAAGCACCGAACTCGGTTTTGATGTCTTTTTTGCCGACGGACATACCGACAAACAAATGATTCCCTTAATCAGTTATAAAGACAAAACCATCGCATTTATGGCAGATCTGTTGCCAACAGCAGGCCATTTGCCATTGCCCTATGTAATGGGCTACGACACCCGGCCATTGATCACACTCGAAGAAAAACAACAATTTCTCGATATGGCGGCAGATGGCAATTTTTTCCTTTTTTTGGAACACGATGCACACAACCAAATCATAACAGTGAAACATACCGATAGAGGCGTGGCACTGAACGAAATTTACACAACCAACGAAATATTCACTAAATAACAATTAAAACAACATGAAATTACATTTAAGATCATTTCTGCTTACCTATGTATTGGCAGCCACTTTATTTGGTTGCGGAGGAACATCCGGAGTCATTTCCACTCCTGTAGAAAACATTGATACAATGCCGCTCAAGGCATCGGAGCTCACGGAAAATGAGAAAAAATCCTGGGGCCTTTTGGATCTTGCCAAAGATACGATCCCGGGCATGAGCGTTGAACGTGCCTATGAAAACATCATCAAAAACAAAAAAGGCCAAACCGTCATCGTAGCGGTTATTGACTCCGGTATCGATATAGACCATGAAGACCTGAACGGTGTTATTTGGAAAAACACAAAAGAAATACCCAACAACGGCAAGGACGATGACAATAACGGTTATGTAGACGACATCCACGGATGGAACTTCTTGGGAGATGCCTACGACGAACAATTGGAATACGTGCGGTTGCTCGCAAGTGGAAACACCAGCGACCCGAGATACGCTGAAGCTCAAAAAATTTACGATGAAGAAGTGCAGAAATACACCAACTACAAGATACGCTACGAGCAAATGTTGCAACAGATAACAGCTGCAGATGATGCCATTGCAAAACACCTTGGTAAAACCAATTACACCAAAGAAGAAGTAAACGCGATAAAAACAACAGACGAAAGCTTGGAACAATCCGTAGCAATCATGAAGTATGTGTATAGCCTCGATATGGGTTCTGCAGCAGATTTTAAAAATGAACTCCAAGAAGGTCTTGTGAGCATTCATGAACGATTGAACTTCAACCTCAACAAAGATTTCAAAGGGCGCACAACAGGCGATAACCCCGACGATCTCGATGACAAACCCGGATATGGCAACGGAAATGTAAAACACGTGAAAAAAAGCGAAAGCCACGGAACACACGTAGCAGCCATCATTGCTGCAAAACGAGACAATGGTTTGGGCATGAATGGTGTGGCCAATAACGTAAAAATCATGCCAATCAGGGCGGTGCCTAACGGCGATGAATATGACAAAGATGTAGCTCTCGCCATTAGGTATGCCGTTGACAATGGCGCCAAGGTTATCAACGCCAGTTTTGGGAAGTCGTTTTCACCACACAGCAATTGGGTGTACGATGCTTTAAAATATGCATCAGACAATGATGTTGTTTTTGTTCATGCAGCAGGTAATGACAGCAAAAACCTTGATGTTGAGTTTAATTTTCCGAACGATCAGGTAAACAACGGCCCTGAAGTTTCTTCAAGTTTTATCTCCGTAGGAGCCTTGGATCCCGTTTATGGCACCAAAATGGTGTCTGGATTTTCCAATTATGGAAAGATCAATGTGGATATCTTCGCTCCTGGAGGAAAAATTTACTCGGCAACACCCGAAAATGAGTACGATACCAAAGGTGGCACATCCATGGCTGCACCTGGAGTTGCTGGTATTGCGGCACTGATACGCTCGCATTACCCGAGCCTTACGGCTGCACAGGTCAAGGATATCATCATCAACTCTGGCACACCATTGACAACCAAGGTAATTGTTGGTGGAGACAGTAATAACGTTCAATCGTTTAGCAATCTGTCAAAATCAGGTAAAATAGCCAATGCTTACAATGCCCTGATCATGGCCGAAACAATCGCAAAAAAACAATAGTTTTCAAACCCTAAAGGCTTGCAGAATGTGATTTCTGCAAGCCTTTTTTAATTTCATATACCATGCCTTCATCTAATTTTTGCTTAAAAGTAGTTTTGTGTTTTGCCTTTTTGGGAGCAATTCCTATTCAAGCTCAAAAAAAACCCGAACAAAAGTCAGCATATTGGCAACAACATGTAGATTACACCATGGACATTCAGATGGATGTCAAAACGTATCAATATACCGGAACACAGCAATTGGTCTATACCAATAATTCGCCTGACGTTCTAAACCGCGTGTTCTATCATCTGTACTTCAATGCCTTCCAGCCCGGCAGCGAAATGGATGCCAGGCTCAAATCCATTACCGACCCCGATGGCAGGATGGTAAACAATATCGGAACAAAAGAAAACCCGATTTTTGAAAGTCGTATCAGCAAACTAAAGCCCGACGAAATCGGTTATATAAAAGTAAATTCACTGAAACAAGACCGAAACCCGGTACAATATGAAACCATAGGTACCATTTTGGTTGTTACGCTTAACGAACCCATCCAGCCGGGTGGCACAACGACTTTCGATATGGCGTTTGAAGCACAAGTTCCCGTACAGATCAGACGGTCGGGGCGCAACAACAAAGAAGGAGTGGCACTATCCATGGCACAATGGTATCCCAAATTGGCAGAATATGACGATGAGGGTTGGCATGCAGACCCCTACATCGCAAGGGAATTTCATGGTGTTTGGGGCAATTTTGACGTGAAAATCACTATTGATAAAAGTTATACAGTTGCCGGAACGGGCTATTTGCAAAACCCCAATGAAATCGGTCATGGCTATGAAACGCAAACTTTAAAAAATAAGAAAAGTAAAGAAAAAACACTGACCTGGCATTTTATAGCTCCCAACGTTCATGATTTTACCTGGGCCGCAGATCCACAATACATTCACGACAAACTGCAGGTCGAAGACGGGCCAATGTTGCATTTTTTTTATAAGAATACCTTGCCAGAGGACAAAAAACAGAACTGGAAGAAACTCCAGCCCATTGCTTCAGAACTGATGCGCTATTATAGTGATGCCGTTGGTAAATATCCTTATGAGCAATATTCCATAATCCAAGCAGGCGATGGCGGGATGGAATATGGTATGTGCACCCTGATCGTGGGCGAAGGAAATCTTGACGGCCTCATTGGTGTGACGGCACACGAAATGGCCCATAGTTGGTTCCAGTTCTTACTGGCAACCAATGAATCCAAGCACGAATGGATGGACGAAGGCTTTACAAGCTATCTTGAAGACCGGGCGCTGAACGACATAAAAAACACCAAAAAGGCCAACCCATATTCAGACGCTTATCGGGCTTATACATATTTGGCAAATTCTGGAAAAGAGCAACCGCAAACCACCCATGCTGACCGATATGCCTACAATCAGGTTTATTCTATTTCTGCTTACGCCAAAGGCGAAGTGTTTTTGGCGCAATTAGGCTATATCATCGGTGAAGATCATCTCGATGTGACCCTCAAGCGCTATTTTGACGAATGGGCCTTCAAACATCCGAAACCCATGGATTTTATCCGTGTTGCCGAAAAAGTATCGGGCCTTGAGCTGGATTGGTACCTAACAGACTGGACCCAAACCACCAATACCATTGATTATGGCATAAAAAGCATCGATGCATCGGGAAATGTCACTAATATTACATTGGAACGCATTGGCCTGATGCCCATGCCGCTCGATATTGCGATTGAGTACACAGACGGCACAAAACAGGACTATCACGTCCCGCTACGAATGATGTACGGCACCAAAAACACTTCGGCAACCATCTTGAGCGATTGGGCTTGGGCATACCCAACTTACAAGTTCACCATCGATAAACCCCGTGACGAAATCAAATCAGTAACCATCGACCCAAAAGGTTTAATGGCCGATATCAATAGGGTAAATAACACATTGTAACCACATCCCGTGCGCCCGCTTAAAAAAACCGCTTTTGGAAGCGGTTTTTTATTTGAAATTGATCTGTATCTTTACCGATGATGAAGTACACATTTGGCAAAAGCGAAAAGCTCAAAAACGAAAAAACTATCGCACTTCTTTTTGAAAAGGGCAAATCTGTCTCGGCCTATCCGTTGCGCATGGTCTATCTAAAGGTCGAAAGTAGCGATGGGGCAAAGATCAAGGCCGGCGTTTCTGTGAGCAAGCGTCATTTTAAAAAGGCTGTTGACCGCAACCGCATCAAGCGCTTGATGCGAGAAGCTTATCGACTTCAAAAACAAGCGTTTTTCAGCAATTTTTCTGCTTCATATACGTTGATGTTTTTGTATATTAGCAAAGACGGAACAGATTTTGAGACCATGTGCTCAAAGATGTCCGTTTTATTGGAAAAATTTACAAAGGAAATTTCTAAAAGCAACCCCTAACGCTATGAAAACCATTCCAGCTTTTTTAATATTGCATGGGTTTGCCCAATAAAGTAGGCACAGCGCAGGATTGCGGTTTAAACGACGTTGCCTCGTGTGATACAATGGCAACGGCTAAAAAAGAATTGAAGAATGAAACATATCCCCAAAAAACGGCTTTTGTCCATTGTAGCGGCCCTGATGCTGTTCGTTTCCGGAACGGCATTTTATAAGGGCGATTTTTTTGAAATTGCAAAGCAGATAGAAATCTTTACAACGCTCTACAAGGAACTCAACATGAACTATGTCGATGATACCAACCCCGGTGAGCTGATGGACACTGCCATAAAAAGCATGCTCCAAGACTTGGATCCTTACACCAATTTTTATAACGAACAAGATGTTGAAGATGCCCGAATCAACAATACCGGCGACTACACCGGCATTGGCGCAAGCGTGTTGACGTTAAAGGACAAATTGGTCATCGTTGAGCCCTATAAAAACTATGCTGCCGACAAAGCGGGCTTAAAAGCTGGCGATGAAATCATCAAGGTTGACAACGTTACGGTTTCCGATTTTAAGGATGATGCCGCCAACCTCCTTCAGGGTGCTTCAGGTACCACGGTAACACTAACCTACATGCGACAAGGAAAAACAGAAATCGCAACTATCAAGCGCGAATCGGTAGAAATACACGATGTACCGCATTTCTCGATCATTGATGGAGATGTTGGCTATATCGTCTTAAGGAAATTTGGAGAAAAAGCCTCAAAAGAAACCACTTCTGCAGTAAAATCGCTTAAAAACCAAGGCGCCAAGAAACTTGTTCTGGATTTGAGGGGAAATCCGGGCGGACTGTTGAACGAGGCCGTGAACATTGTCAACATTTTTGTGCCACAAAACCAACTTGTGGTAACCACAAAATCCAAAGTGGAAAAATATAACAAAACATATTTAACACAAAAAGAACCAGTTGATACGGAAATCCCATTAATCGTTTTGATAGATGGCAAGAGCGCCTCGGCAAGTGAGATTGTTGCCGGAGCTCTTCAAGACCTCGACAGAGCGGTCATCATTGGTACCCGAAGCTTTGGGAAAGGTCTAGTGCAGCGTCCCAAACCTTTGGCCTACGGCACACAGATGAAAATCACCATTTCTCGCTACTACACACCCTCCGGAAGGTGCATCCAAGCGCTCGACTACAGAAACAGGGACGAAAAAGGCAATGCCGTGAGGGTTACCCAGGATCATTACAACGCTTTCAAGACCCGAAGGGGCAGGACGGTCTATGACGGTGGTGGCATACAGCCCGATATAGAACTTGATGATTCAAAAATAAGTCCGCTAACGAAGGCCATTCTCGGGGAAAACCTAATCTTTGACTTTGCCACCGACTATTATTACAGCCACAAGGTTGAAGATCCGGCAATTTTTAAATTTAAAGATGCCGATTTCGAATCTTTCAAAAAGTTCATAAAAAACAGCCGTTTCAATTTTGAAACCGGCACCGAAAAATCTTTTGAAAAAGCCATGGCCGTAGCAAAGGAAGAAAATCTGGACAAGACCATCGCTCCCGCTTATGCCGCTTTAACCGAAGCATTGAAAAACCACAAAAACAAAGCTTTAGACGAAAATAAAGCGCAATTGATGTCCTTGCTTTCCAGCGAAATCGTGAAGCGTTACTTTTATAGTGAAGGGCTTTACCAGTATTATATTTCAAACAATCCTGAAATACAAAAAAGCACTTCACTGTTCAAAGACCCAGTTAAATTTTCGAGTTACTTAAACTTATGATTTATCACAATCCCAATCGATGAATAATGAAAATCTTAACCGCCATATTGTTTATACTGCCACAATTTATTGTGGCACAACAGGTATTGACGCATGAGGTCTATTTTGAAACCGATAAATCTGAAATGACCAATGCCGAACATGAACGTTTGCTCCAGTTTTTGACAAAAATAGAATCGTTGGACATTGATAATATTTCCATTTATGGATTTTGTGACGATCGGGGAAGCAAAGACTATAACCTGAAACTTTCACAAGATCGCGCCAATGCGATCAAAACCATTTTCTCCAACAATGAATTTGATGAATCCGTCATGACCAATGTTGATGGCAAAGGCGAAATCCTTTTAAAAACCGTAGAAGAGCACAATGTCGATAAAATAAGGAGCCTTAACAGAAAAGTGCAAATCATTGCGACCACGGTTTTTCCACCAAAGCCTGAAGTGAAAAAAACAACAAAAAACACGGCCGAAATTTTGAGGGGAGAAATCAAAGCGGGCGACAATATTGTTTTAGAAAACCTGCTTTTCCAAACAAGTTACAGTTATTTACTCCCCGAATCGGTAAAAGTCCTTGAAGAAATTACCAAGGTAATGTTAGAGCGCACCGATATATACTTTACCATAAAAGGCCACGTGTGCTGCACTCAAAATGGACGTGATGCGATAGACAGAAAAACCAAGCAGCGCAACCTGTCACAGGCAAGGGCAAAATACATTTACGACTATATGGCAAAAAGAGGCGTTGACAAAAAAAGAATGAAATATGTGGGCATGCGCCGAAAATTCCCGCTCGGTGGCGAACCAAAATACGACCGGAGGGTCGAAATCCTGATCACGCACGCGGGTTCCGGCAACTAAATCTTAACCATTGCAACGTGTGGGATACCGTCTTCAAGATAGTCGTCGCCAACCGGTTTAAAGCCCAGATTTCCATAAAATTTTTCAAGGTATTTCTGTGCTGATATTTTAATGCCACAGGTGCCATAGTGCTCAAAAATGGCCTTTATGGAAGCTTCCATGATCCGGTAGCCGTATCCGTGCTGTCTTTCGCTCCTTTTGACCAAAACCCTGCCAATGCTCGCTTCGTTATAATAAACGCCAGGAGGAAAAATTCGGGTATAGGCGACTAAACCACTTTTGTCTTGACCCAAAAGGTGCATTGCTTCTTTATCCTTACCATCGATTTCTTGGTACACGCAGTTTTGCTCTACAACAAAAACCTCACTTCGCAATTGCAGCAGCTCATGAAGCTCATTGAGAGTCAGATCGTCAAATGATTTGATTTGTAACTGTAACATCTTGAAAAGATTTGAAAGACAAGCAATGGAATGGCTGTTGGCCTTCATTACGGTTGCTTCACCGGTATTTTTTTTATCCGTTCTACATGTCGCCCGCCGTCAAATGCCGTTTCCAGAAAAACATCTACCATCGCTACTGCCTGCTGTTCGGACGTGAACCGCGCCGGAATGCTCAAGATGTTGGCATTGTTGTGCTGTCGGGCGAGCATGGCAATTTCCTTTGTCCAGCATAGCGCAGCGCGTATGCCTTGGTGCTTGTTGGCGGTCATATTGGCCCCGTTTCCACTTCCACAGATAATGATGCCAAAATCTGCCTTATGTTCTTCGACGTCGTTGGCTACCGGATGTACAAAATCGGGAAAATCGACACTATCAAGGGTGTCGGTTCCATAGTTTTTTACCTTATGACCTTGTGCTTCAAGGTGTTTTACGATAGCTTTTTTGTAATCGGTACCCGCGTGGTCGTTGCCTATTGCTATGTTCATGCCGTTGAATTTAGAATGGGTTTATAAAACTATTAATTGACGAAAAAATATTGTCCAAAAAAAGGCGGTTACAAAAACTACTTTTGCTCAAGCTGAACCATATCGTCTAAAACTTGTTACAGAAAAATTTCGTTTTATGATAAAACATTGATTTATAATGTTATATCGTTCTACAACAATCCCAACGACTATCAGATCTTAATGGCAACTTTTGATCGTTTTGACACGGTCACGATTTTCAGTCATCAGAAGAGCTTGCCTTGGCTATTTGCCTTACTTTTTGTTCCAATTCATCCATCAGTTCCGGATTGTCCTTTATGAGGATTTTTACGGCATCTCGGCCTTGTCCGAGCTTGGTATCTTCATAGCTAAACCACGACCCGCTTTTTTTGATGATTTCGTTTTCAACGGCTATGTCCAGGATTTCTCCAACTTTTGAGATGCCTTCGCCGTACATGATGTCAAATTCGGCAGTCTTAAATGGTGGCGCGACCTTGTTTTTCACGACTTTCACACGGGTTTTGTTGCCCGAAACACTGCCGTCAGCTTCTTTTATCTGCGTTGATCTTCGGATGTCAAGACGTACCGATGCATAAAACTTCAGTGCGTTACCTCCCGTGGTGGTTTCGGGATTGCCAAACATAACGCCAATTTTTTCACGCAATTGGTTAATGAATATCACTGTGCAATTGGTCTTGCTGATAGATGCCGTGAGCTTTCTTAGGGCTTGCGACATGAGCCGCGCGTGAAGTCCCATTTTGGAATCGCCCATTTCGCCTTCAATCTCGCTTTTAGGGGTCAATGCCGCCACGGAGTCGATGACCACAATATCGATAGCGCCAGAACGAATCAGGTTGTCGGCAATCTCAAGGGCTTGCTCGCCGTTATCGGGCTGTGAAATGATAAGATTGCCTATATCAACCCCGAGTTTTTCTGCATAATTCCTATCGAATGCATGTTCGGCGTCGATAAATGCGGCTATGCCTCCGGTTTTTTGGGCTTCAGCGATAGCGTGCAGTGTCAACGTTGTTTTTCCGGAAGATTCCGGTCCATAAATCTCGATGATCCTGCCGCGGGGATATCCACCCACTCCAAGGGCGATATCCAGTCCCAACGAACCCGACGATATGGCATCTACATCCACTACCGATTGGTCGCTCATTTTCATTACCGTTCCCTTGCCATAAGCTTTATCGAGTTTGTCCAACGTGAGTTGGAGCGCTTTTAGCTTTGCTTCTTTTTCGCTGCTCATTCCTTACTTTTTTGTCGTTTATTTTGTGCTAAAATACGACTTATTTCAACTTTTTCAACGTAGCAACGCAACCTTTTTGAACTTTTTGCATCTACATAAAAAGATTGGGAAATCTTGCTATGAAATCTATCGTTTTTACTATTAAAACGAGACTTTTTCATCTGAATCATTAACTTAAAAATTTTTGACGGATGAAATACTTTAAGAAAATTGTTTTTAACAATGCATCGGGTGTTTCGGTTGCCATTACGATAAATGGCAGCTGCAAAGCCGATGGGGGTTAGTTCGTTATGGTTTTTTTGATATTTGAAAAAAAAATTAATAACGAATTAGTCTGCAAAAAGGCAACTTGTGAAGAACGGGTTGCCTTTTTTGGTGGCGGAAGGCAAAAACGATAGGGCAAAAAATCCATTTTTTTGGCAATAGAAATGTGGTATCAAAACACGGCAAGCTGCGTTTCTTTGTGACATGCTTTGCCGTTCCGTTATTTCATGGTTTCATTATTTCATAGTTTGTGTATCTTTGTCGCACTTTAACCCTTAAAATTCGTATAGCATGCAACTGTACAATACCTTAAGCGCTAAAGAAAGAGCAGAGCTTATAGAAAAGGCGGGGAAAGACCGCTTGACCATCTCTTTCTATGCGTATGCCAAAATTGGCAATCCACAACTTTTTAGAAACCACCTTTTTGTTGTCTGGAACGAGCTTGACGTTTTGGGTCGGATTTACGTGGCCCACGAAGGCATCAACGCGCAGTTATCAGTGCCTGCCGATAATTTTGATGCGTTCAAGGCGCATCTGGACAGTATCAGCTTTCTGGAAGATGTTCGACTGAACATCGCCGTAGAGCATGATAATTTTGCTTTTTTGAAATTGAAAGTCAAAGTCCGTGATAAAATCGTGTCGGATGGTCTCAACGACGATACCTTTGACGTTACCAACAAAGGCATTCATGTGGATGCCAAAACATTCAACCAGCTTATTGAAGACGAAAACACCATCTTGGTTGATATGCGCAACCATTATGAAAGTGAAATAGGCCACTTTAAAAACGCCATATTGCCAGATGTGGATACCTTCCGCGAATCGCTTCCGATCATCGAAGAAGACCTGAAAGCGCACAAAGAAGACAAAAACCTTGTGATGTACTGCACCGGGGGTATCCGATGTGAAAAAGCAAGTGCTTATTACAAGCACAAAGGGTTTAAAAACGTATATCAGCTTGAGGGCGGCATCATCAATTATGTGCGGCAAGTGAACGCGCAAGGACTTGAAAACAAGTTTATCGGAAAGAATTTCGTTTTTGACGAGCGCCGTTCCGAGCGCATCTCCGATGATGTGATTGCCCATTGCCACCAGTGTGGTGCTCCGGCAGATCTGCATACCAATTGTGCCAATGAAGCCTGCCACTTGCTGTTTATCCAATGTGACGATTGCAAGGAGAAAATGGAAAACTGTTGTTCTACCACTTGTATGGAAATCCACAGATTGCCCTATGAAGAGCAAAAGGCCTTGCGCAAGGGTCAGGGCAACAGCAACGACATCTTCAAAAAGGGCCGAGCGGACCATTTGCCCTACAAAAAAGATTTACGAAATATCTTTGAGGTTTTTCGGGATTAAAAAGGTTATCCCAAAACCCTGCGTTTTTGCCAAACTGAACCTCGCCATCCCGAAGCAAAATCAGGATGGCGAGGTTTATATTCATTTATATATTGATAATCCGTGCGTTGCGTTTATAAACGGGTTCAGAATGAACAATCCTTGAGGTTCCGGGACGGACTTTTTTATATTTTATTCCTTGATAAGCCTAATGGTTTTTCTGTGGCCCAAATCGCTTTCAAGGATTAGGAAATAGACTCCATTTGACAGTTTTTCAAGATTGATTTCTCTTATGCCTTCCGGAGTGTTGGCGATGGTTTTTACCTGCTTGCCCAACATATCTACAACTGTTGCCTTTTGAACGGTTTGGTTTGAAGAAATGGTGATAAAATCCTTAAACGGATTGGGATATACTGCTGTTGCGTTGAAATTTTCATCTCCCACGCCCAAAGATCCTATATTAAAAGGATGTGTTACTGTCTGTCCTAAATATGTGACCTGCCATTTCCATTCGCCTTCTATCGTTAGGTTATTAAAATTCCAATACCACCAAGAAGAGGAATAGTGATCAGTAAGGTCATAATTCCAATTATACATAAATGTACCGTCTGGTTTAATGAGTTTTAGGTTTAAGCTGGTGCCTGCTTCTTGATCTCTCAAAAAAACAGACAGATAAAGCATTTGCCCGGGGTCAAACTGGTTGCTTGCGTTGGTTGTTTCCTGGTTTGGGCAAGCCGGGAACACGGGTGGGGCATTATGTGAAAGTGCAGCGTTGATGTTGGGGTTTCTATACGGTTTTTGGTTTTGCCACCAGGTATCATCGTTCAGGCTATTGCACGGGCCGGAATAGGGATCCAAAAGGACATCTTGTCCTTCACCGTTCCATTCTATCTCGGTATAAGCTTCAAAGTGCAAGTGAGGTCCGGTGGAGTTTCCGGAACTGCCCACAATACCCAAATACTCACCTTCTTCAACCATTTCGCCGATGCTTTTTGTTGTTACAGAGCCATTTTTCATGTGGCCATAAGCAACAACACTGCCATCGGCATGCTGTATATAGACTGTGTTCCAAAAATTGTTGTTAAAACTGCAGCTTCTGTCAAAGAGACCATCGTACTTATACAGTATTTGCCCTGGAGCGGCAGCGATAATCTCTACCTCGTTATTGTCCATCATCAGCCAGGGGAACGGCCAAGTATAGATATCTACACCCATGTGGTTGTACCCACTTTCTGTGTCATAGGTGGTTGTGCCGCAATTATAGTCGGTAAGCTGGTTAGGGTAGTTTGGGTTGTGGTCCAAATATCCGGAAATGGCCCAAACATCATTGTACTCAACACCATCG
>Ga0116142_10004234_pt1 | contig 13814 bp, 15 predicted proteins | sample AD_UKC033_MetaG_FD_89785 | JGI IMG/M metagenome (GOLD analysis project Ga0116142, IMG submission 89785) | Active sludge microbial communities of municipal wastewater-treating anaerobic digesters from USA - AD_UKC033_MetaG | ecosystem: Engineered > Bioreactor > Anaerobic > Digestate | place: USA... | reverse complement strand
CAGTCGATAAAAGCTTCTTCAGGCACAGGCAGAGGCGAAAGATCGTCGTCGTGTCGGTGATCAATAAAACCAGTGAGCCGGTCGCCGCGCAGAATTCTCAAGACAGCCGACTTGCCGGTACCATTAACGGCAAAATCTGCCCAGTCAGGCACTTCGGCCTTTTCGACATTGACGCCGACAGAGGTCTTTGGCAGGAACTCTCGAACGCGCTGCGAAAAGACTCTGGCCTTTTCCGGATCGGTTTTGTCTGACCGCTGCAGAAAAACTGCTCTGATAGCTTCTGAGGAATATGATGCGAGACAGTCGATCAGGCTCTGACTGGTGGGCGCGTCGAGAGTCGCGATTCTCTGAGGTTCGACCGCGGCGAGACAAAGAAGCCCCAGGGGAGCGTTCCGCCCGGGGAATCGGTTATAGCAGGGCCAGACGACATCACAGTCGGCCGGCAGCTTCATCAGAAGTATTTCCGGTCCTGTAGTTTGCATGATCGATACGGTGTGACAATGATAACGAATTTTAACACAAACCAGCCTGCAGTCACCTAAAATCTCGAACAAATAGCAGGGCAAACGGGAACTTTTTTCTTTCCAACAGCGTATTACGGCATGCCAGTCGTTGCAACGCTCTGCGATCTTCGCCCCCTCATAGTTCCATCTGCTCACTCTGCTCGCACAACCGGAACACGGGCTCTAAGCCGCATCCTGCGGCAATCGCCCGCGTTTTGCCCTCCAGGCAAAACGTCCGGTCTTAGCGGCATCTTTCGCAGGGAACTATGGGGTGCTCGACAAGCTCGCTTATGCAATCGCCTGACCTGCCGAAACTAGCATCTAGAAATAATTAAGTAAGCGTTTACCCTGGAACAAATAGACAAAGTCAGAGGATGGAAATCTTTACAGAATTGAGTTCAGCTGCTAAAATCTGCCACATATACCAAAATTCAGTCAGGAAAACCTATGATAGCACCTGTGTTTACCAGCCTTCGCCCAAAACAATGGACCAAGAACCTGATTCTGTTCGCGGCCCTGCTGTTTTCGGAGAAAGGTCTGCTTTTCTCAGGGCAGGCCTGGCTGTTCACCATTGCCGGTTTTTTTACGTTCTGTGGTCTTTCGGGCAGTGTTTATCTGCTCAACGATCTTGCCGACCTTGAAAAAGACCGGTTGCACCCGATAAAATGCCAGCGGCCGATTCCCTCGGGTGAGCTTTCGGTAGGTGAAGCCAAGGGAGCTCTGATAATCATTCTTATCATCAGCCTGCTGGCAGCCTGGAATCTTTCGCCGCTGTTTTTTTCACTGTCGCTGGCGTATTTCATGCTGAATCTCGCATACAGTTTCAAGCTGAAAAATCTGGTGATACTCGACGTAATGTGCATTGCCATTGGCTTTGTGCTGCGTGCAACCGCCGGGGTTGGAGCCTTGAAAAGTCTTGAACCGGGAATCTATATTTCGCACTGGCTGTTGCTTTCAACACTGATGCTGGCGATGTTTCTCGGCCTGGCCAAACGCCGCCAGGAAATTGCCAATTACCACGATGATGCGGTCAAACATCGCAAAATTCTGGCGCAGTATTCATTGAGCTATATCGATCAGATGACGTCAATTTTAGCCGCGACAGCGATTGTCACCTACACGTTCTATACGGTCAGCCCCGAAACGATTGCGAAGTTTGGCAGCGACAAAATGATCTATACAGTGCCGATGGTGATTTACGGCATATTGCGCTATCTGTATCTGATTCACATTCAGGAACTGGGAGAAAACCCCTCTGAAGTGGTGTTGAGCGACCGCCCGCTGCAGTTGTGCGTGGTCATATGGGCCGCAGTCGGCGTTTTGGTCATTCATTCCGCACGATTTTTATAACCGGGGTATAACCTGGGGTCGGACCAGCAGAAAAGCCCATAAAAAGGGCAAAAACATCTAAAAAGCAGTCATTTTTTACCCTTAAAACAGTATTTTGAGGCCGAAAAATACGACTCTAAGGCGGAATTCGCAAAAACCGCATCAAAGGCGGCTTCTGATGGCATTGGCGCTGATCTGATTGCGCAGATTGGCAGGCTCGGTTATTGGCCTGAACTTGCGCGAAAAAAAGTCGTCGGAGCTGGTTCCCTGGACCTTAAGAGCGGCCCACTGAATTTCGCGGTTGCCGGTTTCGATTTCGTCTACCATTACAGCAACTTTGTAGCTCTGCCCGGAATTGAGCTTTTTCGAAAGAGGCACTCTGAAAGTTATGCCGCCAACCGGAATCTGCAGCAGTTCAACTTTTCTGAAGCCCTCGGCGGCAGTTTTTGCACTTTCGTGAACGGAAACCCTGAGGCTGACTGAATTTTGACGATAACGGGTACCAGGCAGAATTTTCAGGTTAGCTTCGCTGGTGGTCAACTGGCAGTCGAGAATTTCGACCGAGCGGGTCGTGACGGTTTTGAAACCACTGAAAGCCATAACGAGAAGCACAGCCAGCAGAATCGCCCGGGTTATCTTTTTCATACACTGCCCCCTTTATCGTCCCTGTACTATATATCGGCACAAATGCCCAAAAAGTTTAGGGTGACAGGTAAGAAATCAGTGTCTTGTCAAAGCTGAATCTGTAGTTTTGCCGCCATTTCAGCGAAAGCGGGAATCTTGCGTGTGTTGGCTTAGATCCCCGCTTTCCCCCTTCGGGGACAAGCGCGGGGATGACGAAATGAGCGTCGTTTCTTAAACTCAAATGTGATAGAGGATTAGGCTGCGGCGGCGTTGATGAAGGCAGAAAAAAGATTGCGGCTGTATTCGTCGCCGTCGAAAGTTTCTTCGGGATGCCACTGAACCCCGACAAAGAATCTGGATTCGCGGCTTTCAATGGCTTCTATGATTCCGTCGCCGGTATGGCCTGAGGCGATAAAACCGGCCGGCACTTCTTTAACCGCCTGATGATGAAACGAGTTGGTAAAAACTTTGCCCGACGGCGATTTTATTGCCCGGGCGAGCTGAGAACCTTCGGCAACTGCTACCTGATGTGAAGTTGACCAGCGTGGAGCCTTCTGTGAATGCTGCACGCCGGCAACACCGGCGAGATCCTGATGCACTTTGCCGCCGAGAGCGACAGCTATCACCTGACAGCCTCTGCAGATGCCAAGAACCGGCAGTGAAAATTCACGACTGGCCTTTTCGACAAGCAGCAGCTCATATTCATCGCGGAAAGGATTTACAAGATCGAGAGTTGGCAGCGGGTCTTCGCCCTGAAAGCGTGGGTGCACGTCTTCGCCGCCAGGCATCAGCAGGCCATCGATCAGACCGAGATAGCGCATGACGAAGCGTTCGAAAAACTCACGGGAATTTTGCCCGGGCAACAGCAGCGGTGCTGGCAGCAAAATCGGGTCACCACCGGCTTTCTGCACGGCATGATAATATTTGCGCGAGACATAGGTGCGGATGCGCATTTCCTGGTCGCGCACCGAAGAATCTGCATAGGCAATACCGATCAGAGGGCGTTTAGAATGGCTCATTTCACCAGTGTCCTTTGCGTGACGGGTCAAGAATATCGCGAAGCTCGTCGCCAAAAACGTTAAAAACGATTACCAGAAAAGCGATGCAGGCTCCGGGGTAAACTACCAGTTCTGGCCGGCGCAGCATGTAATCTTTGCCGGCAGCCACCATACCGCCCCAGGTGGGCAATGATGGGTCAACGCCGAGGCCGAGAAAGCTGAGACTGGCCTCAGACAGCACTGCAGTCGCCATGCCCATGGTAAAAATCACGGTAATCAATGGCAGACAATTTGGCAGAATGTGCGTCAGAATTATACGCAGGTGGCTGGCGCCAAGGGTTCTCGCCGCGACAACGTATTCGGCCGACCGCAGTTCGAGAGCCGCCGAGCGTATGATGCGTGCCATTTCAGCCCAGCCAACTATTGCCAGCGCAAAAACAACTGTTCCGATGCCGCTGCCAAGAACCATAGAAACGGCGATTGCCAGCAAAAGGCTCGGGAAAGCGAGAAACATATCTACAACTCTCATCAGCAGCCAGTCAAGCCAACCACCGAAATAACCGGCGGCAAGTCCGACGGCGAGACCGATAAGAAGAGCAGTAAGCCGTGATGAAAACCCGATTATCAGCGAAAGCCTTGCGCCATAGATCAGTCGCGAGTAGACACACTGGCCAAGCTGGTCGCAACCGAGCGGGAAACCCTCTGCCTTTGAAAGACGGCGAAGCGGGTCGGTTTCCATCGGGTCATTGGTAACCAGCAGTGGCGCAAACAGCGCAACGACGAGAACGACAAAAATTCCGGTCACACTGAGCCACCCGGCTACGGTCATGCGTCTGGCTATCTGTTTCATCCGGCTGATTTTCCCATCATTTCATCGCGAATTTTCGGGTTGATCCAGGCGTAGAACAGATCGATGCACAGGTTCACCATGATAAAAACAAACGCTCCGAGAAGCACGACACCCTGAATGATCGGGTAGTCGCGCTGCAGAATTGCATCCATAGCGAAACGGCCGATTCCGGGCAGGTCAAAAATCGTTTCAACGATAACCGAGCCGTTCAGGTAGCTCGACAGGTCAAGCCCGATGACGGTAACCACCGGAACCAGAGCGTTAACCAGCCCGTGCCGGAAAAGAATTCGGGTTCGACTCAGTCCCTTGGCCCTGGCAGTTCTGATGAAGTCCTGATTGAGAACTTCGATCATGCTGCTTCTGACGATTCGGGCGAGAAAAGCCGCGGATCTTATTCCGAGAGTGAAGGCCGGCAGAACGAAAACCAGCAGACTGTCGCCGGCTCTAAAGCCAGAAGTCGGGAACCAGCGCAGTTTGACCGCGAACACATAGAGAAATACCAGGCCTGAAAGAAAAACAGGAATACTGATACCGGCAACCGAAAACACGGTGCAGAGGCGATCGAGCCAGCGCCCCTGAGTGATAGCACTGGCAATACCCATGATGACACCTGCAAAAATCGACACCAGCATTGCCAGAAAAGCCAGTTTGAGCGTATAGGGCAGCTTTTCGGTCAGCGATTCGAGAACCGGCTTGCCGGTAACTACTGAATCTCCGAGATCGCCGCCCGCAACCTTGCTGAGATAGGACCAGAAACGGGTGAACAATGGCTGATCGAGGCCCATCTCGGTTCTGATGCGCGCGATGGTTTCGGCATCGGCGCGGGGGCCGGCTACTGTCTGCGCCGGATCACCCGGAATCAGGTAAAGAACGGTAAACGCGACAATAAGAATGCCCAGAAGAACGGGTATGGTGGCGACAATTCTTCTGAGCGTGAATTCGAGCATTGTTGAACCTTCGGGTTATGAATTTTACTGCAACAACTTACAACATGCCGGGCGTTTCATCAATCCCTGACGCTTAAAGTCAGACCTTTGTCACAGAAAAACATTGGTGAGAAATCGATATGGTTGACCTTGGCGCCGGTGAGATAGCTTTCACTGCAATGCCAGAGATAGATCCAGGGGGCCTGTTCGGCGACTCTGCGATTGATACGGTCATAAGCTTCGGCGCGGCGCTGGGCATCCTGAATTTTGACAGATTCATCGAGCATCAGATCGACTTCGACATTTTTGAAGCGGGCGCGGTTGCCGCCTGAACCCCAGTTTTTCGAATGAAACAGCGGGTAAAGAAAGTTTTCGCCATCGGGATAATCGCCAAACCAGCTCATGTAAAAAGCCGGGGCTTCGCCTTTGGCAACGGCGTCCTTGAGAGCGCTCCATTCCATGGGTTTGAGGTTAACGACGACACCGTGTTTTTTCAGTTCGCCCTGCAGCAAGCGGGTGATTTCGAATGCAGACTGCGATGAGCGCTGGTAGAGATCGAAAGTCAGGGGGCGGGCTCTGGTGTAGCCGGCTTCTTTAAGCAGTCTTTTCGCTTCTTCGGGGTTGTATGAGAGGCCGGTCGGAGTGGTTGAATAACCTGAGATTCCGGGGGGAATACTGCCGTTGGCAGGCACAGCGCGGCCCTGATAAACGGCGTTGATGATTTTGTCGCGATCAACCAGCATATTCAGAGCTTTGCGCACTCTTACATCTGTAAATGGCTCGGTCTGATTGTTGAAACCAACGTAAAAAACGTTAAGGGCGGGCACATCATGAATTCTGGTGGCAAATTCGGGGTCGGCCTTGAACCTTTCGTAGTTGGCCGGATAAAGCTGCAGCAGATCGAGGTTGCCGCTTTCGAATTCCATTTCGGCTTTCATGTTCTCTGGGATAATGCGCATGTCGATTCTGGCGAGACTCGGCTTAACATCATGATAAGACTCGTTGGCAACCAGCTTGAGATAGCTGTCACGCACGCGTTCGGTGATTTTGAACGGGCCGGTGCCGGCGGGTTTTTCGAAAAAGCTGTGATCATGAATGGCAGTTCTGCTCTCTGAGGGCAGAATATAGCAGGCCGGCATGGTAAGCAGGCTTAAAAATGGCGCAAACGGAGCAACGAGCTTAACCGAAACCGTCTGATCATCGAGAGCAGTGATACCGGCAACGACTTTGCTGACGCTTTTCATGCGGTCAGCAGCGCCTTCGACCTTTTCGAGAACCCAGGTGCGCGGCGAGCCGACTTCGGGGTCGAGAAGGCGGTCAAGAGAAAAAACCACATCGGCGGCAGTGAATTTCTGGCCGTTGTGGAAAGCAACATTCTGTTTCAGCTTGAAAATGAATTCTTTGCCGTCGGCAGCAACACTCCAGGATTCAGCAAGGTTGCCAACCAGGCGCATTTTTTCGTCATAGCGGACCAGGCCGTCAAAAACCTTTGCCTGAACGGTGGCTTCATTGACGTCGACACCACGGGCCGGGTCAAGATTTGCCGGTTCACTTGATAGATAGCTGGAAAAAGTACCTCTGAAACTGACCGGGTTGGTTTCGGCGGGAGCACTCTGCAGCAGACTGGCTACCAGAGCCATTATACAGATAAATACCGTCGAAAAGAGAATACGTTTCATGTTGCCACCTGATAAATAGATTTTTTTCTCTTTTCAGTTAATCGGCAGGTCAGGGCTTTTGCTTTAATTCTGCATGAATTTCTTCGCCGTCGATGGTCAGAACTGCCACCGATGCCGGCAAACCGCCCCGTGGCAGGGTCGGGCTACCGGGGTTGATTACGAGAAGATCTTCTTCCTGGCTGATCAGGGCGATGTGCGTATGGCCATAGACCATCACCCTGGTCTGTGGCTCAACGGCGCGGCGCGCGGTTGTGGCGTTATGGGCAACGGTCAGCAACCCGCAACCGATATTTATTGAGCGGTGTGCCGGGGTATCAAAGGCTCCGCTGTCGCAGTTTCCCCGCACGGCATAGACCGGAGCGATCTGCGAGAGCTTGCCGAGAAGTGCCGGCACGCCGACATCGCCGGCATGAATAATCATCTGGGCATCAGCGAAGGCTTCTTTGATCCAGTCAGGGGTATCAAGATTTTCGTGGTCATGCACATGCGTATCAGAAAGTATGCCGATCTTCATTTTCATTTTTATGGCTCCGCGCGCTGCAGAATGTTCGTTGACTAACTTTGAGGATGGTCTATTTTTTAGAACCTGGAATTAATATTTACGCATAATCAAAGGATTTAACAAGATGCCAGAAGTAAAAAAACCGGCGGTTAAACCAGAAATCAAGATGCCCTCGCCCGAAGAGGTCAAAAAGAAACTCGCAGAAGTCGATTCGTTTCTGCAGAAACTGATTTTCAAGCGTTTCATCGGCACTTTTATCGACATGGTCATGATCACGGTTCCGGCGATCATCATCACTCTGCCCGCCTTCTTTCTGCTACCGCAGAAACCGGTCAATCTGGCTGCTCTATTCAATTTTCTCGTTTTTCTTGCGGCCGGCATTGTCATGCTGATCAAAGATATGCCGTTCCAGTTTGGCCCGCTCGAAGGGCAGACTCCGGGCAAAAAGGCGATGAACATCAGAGTCACCGATCTGGCCGGTCGGCCGATCACAATGATGATGTCGATAAGGCGCAACATCATACCAGCACTGCCATTGCTGGTCTCAGCTATTTCAGCAGCAATCTACATCATACCGATACCGGTGCTCTCTGAACTGGCGAGCCTTTTTATCGTCATGCCGCTGTTTCTGGTTTCGATGATTGCCAACCTTTTTGAGATCTACAAAATTCATACCGGCGAGCAAAACCGCCGCTGGGGCGACACCTTTGCCGGAACCATGGTAAAACATGACTGATTAATGAATCGCAATCATGCCATACTTCTTATCCTGGCGATTCTCAGCTTTCTGCTGATCAACCTCTTCATTCCTGATTCGCAACCCGGCAGTATTTCTTCTCTCGAAGGGGTGACGCTGGCCAACATCAACGGGCAGCAGTTCAGGCTGGCCGGTCAGTTTACCGAAAAGCCGATGCTGCTGGTGTTCTGGTCGGTGACCTGCGGCACCTGCATCGAAGAAATACCGTTCGTCATACGCCTGCACGAGAAACTGCAAAGCCGCATGACGATAATTGGAGTGCATCCGCCGGGCTTTCCGCTGAAGAAAATTCAGCGCTTCATCAAAAAGTTTCCTCAGCAGATCCCCTATCTCGTCGCCATCGACGAGCAGAGCACCCTTATCCGCAGCTACAATGTCAGTGTTCTGCCACGCACTCTGCTTATCGACCGTCAGGGCAAGGTTCTCTACGACCACCTCGGCTACGACCCCGCCAAAGAAAAGGAAATCGAAGATGCCATCAGTAAACTTCTGTAAAACTCTGCTCGGCGTTATGCTGGCCTGCCTGCTTTCTGTCTCACTGCAGGCCTCGATGCCAGTGATAAGCGCAGGAAACGGCGAGCCATCGCGCCTGCTTCAGCCCGGTACGGTTGCGCCAACCTGTCGCCTGACCGACACGGGCGGCAGCGAGCAGACTTTTCCCGCATCTGGCAGCTGGAACATCATCTTCTACTGGTCGCTGTTCTGCCATTCATGCCTCGAAGAAATTCCTGAGGCGCAGAACCGCATCATGGCTCTCAGCCGCCCCGATCTCAAAGCCTGGTTCGTTTCGCTCGACACCGAAAAAATGCAAAAAGCACTGCAAAATTTTTGCCAGAAGCGTGATCTGAAGCTGCCGGTGCTTATGGAGAGAGTCGCCTCCGATACCTGGGTGACTGCTGATCAGTGGGGTGTCGTGTCGACCCCGGCGGTTTTTGTAGTTGCACCCGACGGCAAAGTCGCGTATTCTCATCAGGGGCCCAGCGATTTAGACGAATTCTTTGCGGGCCTTGCCGCGATGACCGCCTCGGGTTCAATCGGGCTCGCCGGCGAGAGGTAAGATGTTCGAAAAAATTACAGTTATCGACAACCATGAAATGCTGCTCGTGTCACAACGGGCGGTTTTTATGTTTATCGGTTTTCTGCTGCTGATGACTTTTGCGCTGATGAGCTTTTTTCTCTGGGCCGATTTTGACTCTATTCTCGGGCGAAAACACCTGGCAATGAAAGTTGGCCAGACCAGCATCAGTCTTGAAGAACTCAAAAAAATTCAGAACATATCCGGAATCAGGGCAAAACAGCTTTCTGAAGCCGCCTTTGCCACAGATTTCTTCGAAACCCTGCTGCTGGCCGAAGGGGCGCGCAAAAACGGTCTCGACCGCAAGCCTGAATTTCAGCAGAAAATCACTGATTTTGCCGCCGCCGGCAGAAATGACACCGACGATGACGCGGTCGCCCGGGCCGCCTTTCTCATCGAAGAGCTTGCCGAAGCCGAACGCCAGCATCTTTTCAGTCAACCGGCTGCTACTGCAAACGAAACTGAAAAATCCGGGCAGGCCGGCACCGCAACGCCAAGGGTGCGCCTGCATTTAAAAACAATTTTGCTCGCTGACGCTGCTTCGGCCAGCGAAATTCTCGCGCAACATGCCAGTGGCACCAGCTTTGAAGAACTCAATGCCAGTCACAGCATTGCTCTTTATAAAGGCGTTGGCGGCGATATCGGCTGGAAATCAGAAAGCGACCTGCCCGAAGGCGTTTTTGCAAAACTTCTTGGTCTCGCGCCTGGAGTTCTGGTCGAAGGGTTCTCTGATCAGGCCGGCACTCATCTTTACCTGGTCAGCGCCCGCCCCGAAGAAGACCCGGCGGTTGCCACCCGCTCACTGCGTGAGCAGAAACTGCGTGAAAATCGCAAATCAAGACTCATGCGTCATATGATCGAACTGAGAAACAACATCGACTACTGGATAAACCCGATTCTCCAGATTAAATGCCAGGTAACACCCGGGCAAAAAACCGCTGATTCTGGCGAAAACCGTTAAGGAGCCCTTTTCTATGGACAAGAAATCGCGCAAACATTATTTGATATTACCATCCTATCAGATCAGACTGGTGGCCTTCATGTCACTGGTATTGTTTTTCGGCTCGATTCTGCACGGCTTCTTTCTCTACCGGATCACCAGCAAAAACATCCAGGAAGGCTTTCTGTCGGCCCACAATCGCCTGCGCTCGACCTGGGAAATATTGAAACCGGCCATTATCGTCACCAATGGGCTCAGCTTTCTGCTGATGTCGGTAATGCTGCTGATTCTGACGATTTTCATCTCGCATCGCCTGATCGGGCCGATGTTCAAAGTCGCCGGTCAGCTGAAGAAAATTTCGGCCGGAAATCTGCAGCATGCATCTCTGCGCCTGCGCGAAGGCGACGAGGGGCAGGTTCTATGCGAAGCGGTCAACGAACTGCAGGATAAATACCGCCAGCGTTTCATCAAACTGCGCAAACTGCGCGCCAGCCTTGATGAAGGCAAACCAGACCCCGCACTGCTGAAAACCCAGATCGACGATATTCTCGGCGAAATCGAGCTCGACGAAAACAGCCAGGCATGAAACCGACCTCTGCAAAACTTAAATTTCCGGTCATTCTCGGCCTTGGCATGCTGTTGTCAACAGTTACAGTCACCGGCAGCCTTTTTGCGGCAGACCATCAGAAAATGGCCGAAGAGGCCGGCTGTTTTACCTGCCACTACATGCCGCCCGAAACCGGACAAAAGCCTACAACTGCCGAAACCAGAGTCGACCCGCGTCTGAAAAAAGGTGCCGGACAATGGTGCGTCAGCTGCCACGCCATGGAATCGATGACCCTGCACCCGACCGGCATCAAAGTGGCAGCCGGCAGCGGCCTGCCGCTTGAAGACGGTGAATTCATGAGCTGCCTGACCTGTCATTCACCACATGCTGCACCAGTGGCTTCGCAGCCGTGGGCCCCCCTTGCGATCAGCCCGAGCAGCAACGACAATTTCAGCACCTATTTGTTGAATCACCCGAACAACGAAGGGCAGCTCTGTGCAAAATGCCACCCGGCAGGCACCGACGTTTTTCAGGGCAGTATGCACAGCCCAAAAGCATTCGACAATCGCAATTATGCCGGTTCTGAGTCATGCAAAGAATGTCATCTTGACATCTACGACCAGTGGAAGATCAGCCCGCACGCCCGCATGACACGACGTTTCAGAAACCTCGACAACCAGAAGGAAATTCCGATCGAAGATCTCGGGGTACCGCGCGAAAAAATCGCCTGGGTGCTTGGCTCGCATTATGTTCACCGCTTCGTCGCCGAAGCCAGCGGCACGCTGGTTGTGCTGCCCAAAATCTGGGATCTCAACAAAAAAGAATGGCTGCCGGTCAACGATTACGGCTGGCGCTCACGCTACTGGCTCAAACAGTGTGCTGGCTGCCACACAACCGGGTTCTCGGCCGAAAACGACAGCTTTGCCGAAGCCGGAGTTGGCTGTGAGGCTTGTCACGGCCCGGGTTTGAATCACATCAGAACCAGATCACCCGAATATATAACTTCATTAAAAAGCATGACACCCGAACGCCAGGAAATGATCTGCACTTCATGTCATACCTCTGGCATCGACAACAGCGGGCAATACAATTTTCCGGTTGGTTACAGGCCCGGTGACAATCTGATGGACTTTTTCTCCGGTTTAACGCCCAAGCCTGGTCAGTCACCCGAAAATTTTCATGGCGACGAGACCTACGAAGACCGCAAGCGCCAGTGGGAATTTCTCAAATCACGCTTTTTTCTGGCAACCGGTCTCACCTGCGATTACTGCCAGAATTTCCGGGATATAAAAACCGAAAACAACTCGCAGTATCTGACGCAGGATCAATACTGCCTCACCTGCCACGCCGACCAGAAAGACCACCCGCCAGAATCACCAGGTACCAACTGTATCGTCTGCCACCAGCCTACCCGGCATCTGAACGGCCACCTCTCGGTTCACGACCACCGCTTCAAATTCGAGTAACCACCAGCGAACTTTTACTTTTTGTGGCGTTGTACTTTGGTGGGTGATGTGCTAGTATCGTTGGCAAGATGCAGGTTCTTTTGCTCGCAACACTGGCCGGATACGCACTGGCGACCTTCTTTCGCGTCAGAGAAAAGGTTGCCGGACAGTCATTTCGGCATCATTCGACTTTCTCGCTGGCACTGGGCTTGACGTGCAATGCGATTCTCGCCTTTCACAACTATACCAGCAGTGAGCTGCATCTGCATTACGAGACCCTTTTCATTGCCGGGGCATTGAGCCTGGGCATAACGACCGCAATTACCGAACACGGGCTGAAAGAGACCTTTTTCAGCATCTTCAGCCTGCCCGGAAGCATCGTATTGTTGTTCTGTTCGACCTTTGCCGACGGAACCCTTGCCGGTGGCCATTTTGCCCAGCGCTGGTTCGCGGTGCATCTTCTGCTGTCGATTCTTGGCGAATGTTTCTTTCTTATCGCCGCCATTTCATCAGTTACCTATTTTTACGTGGTGAGAAGGCTGAAAAAAAAGAACCGGCTGCGCGCGGTCTTCTTTTTTCCACCGCTCAGCCGGCTCGACGATCTGACCTGCAAACTGATCGGCGCCGGGGTCACCTTCTTCACCGCCGGTCTGGCAGCAGGTTTCTACGGTAATTATTCGTATTTCGTCAGTTTCAACCCCAGTTTTAAACATATGTTTGCAATTGTGGTCCTGGCTTTTTACACTTTTATCATTATTGCGCGCAAACCGCTTAAAATCACCGGCACGCGTCTGGCTACGATGGCGGTTATCGGCTTTTTTCTTTCGCTTGGCCTGATCACACTGCCCGATAATCAGGAGCACTGGCAGCCGATGTTGCAGCAGACTCAGGAGGCAGTAAAATGAAGTATATGCCCCTGTTTTTCGATGTGACAGGCCGTGAAGTTCTTATTATCGGCGGTGGAAAAGTGGCACTGCGCCGGGCCAGGCAGTTTTCAGAAGCCGGCGCCAGACTGACGGTGGTTGCACCTGACATTCTTACCGAATTCAAAGAGCTGCCAGAAGCGACTTTAACCTGCCGGGGCGCAACAATCGACGACCTGCAGCCGCAATTTATTTTTACAATCATCGCCAGCAGCAATACGACAGTCAATGACGCCCTTGCCGCAGCCTGCCGCGAAAAGCGAATGCTGTTCAGCCGCTGCGACAGCTTCAATGATGGTGACTTTATTGGTGGCAGCATTATTGCAAAAGGCGACATCATCTGTTCAACAGTCTCTGGCGGGGTACCTGCGGTTTCAAAATATCTGCAGAATAGAATCGACCGCCTGATTCGACCCGAACTGCTTGAACTGACCGCAGTTCTCGCAGAAATCAGACCGCGGGTAAAAACTTCGGGGCTGTCTGAGGTCGAAAAAGCCGACTTTATGGCCAGATGGGTCTGCGACGCCGTTCTTGACCGCATTGCCCGCGAAGGCATCGAAAAAATACGCGAGGAGATAACCGCATGTCTCTGATCGTATTTGGTCTTAACCACAAGTCAGCGCCGGTTTCTATCCGCGAAAAGCTCGCTCGCATCTGCGAGGTCAGAATTCCAGATGTTGATGCCTGTAACCTTGAAGCGGTGCCGGTTTATACCT
>Ga0116142_10004230_pt1 | contig 13820 bp, 16 predicted proteins | sample AD_UKC033_MetaG_FD_89785 | JGI IMG/M metagenome (GOLD analysis project Ga0116142, IMG submission 89785) | Active sludge microbial communities of municipal wastewater-treating anaerobic digesters from USA - AD_UKC033_MetaG | ecosystem: Engineered > Bioreactor > Anaerobic > Digestate | place: USA... | reverse complement strand
GGCCGAGGCTGAGGCAAACTACTACCGGCGACTCGCAGAAGCCAAGGTCGCTGAAACCGTGTGACTTAAACCAAACAGCCTCCACGAAAGCCGGGGCGGTTCACATTAGCCATGTTACTAACCAGCACCACCGCGTTTGCTGGCGAGCACTCCGAGCGCCTATCAAAGTGCTTCATGGCGTCAACCACTGAAGAGGACAAGACCGCTCTCGTGCGTTGGATCTTTGGCGCCATATCCCGCTACCCTGAAGTCTCTGACATCGCCAATCTGTCACCTCAGACCTGGGATGAAATAACAAAAAGCAGCGCGCATGTACTCCAAAAGCTTATTGCGGACAAATGTGCAAGCGAGTCCCGAGACGCAATCCTCAACGAGGGCATGTCGGGCTACAAGAGCGCGTTCGAGACACTTGGCTCAACCGCTGTCGGCGGACTCATGTCTGATCCGGCCGTTGTGAAGGCATTCGCTGATCTTGAAACTCATATGAGCGAAGAAAAAATCATGAAAGCGCTCATGACCGGAACATCTCAAGGCGAGTGATTGGTCTAACAATTCGTTCAAGCCGAAACTGCTTCGCTCCGGCATCGGCGTGGCAGGTTAAGCTTGCCACACCGCTACCTGCGCTACGCAGTTCGGCTTAACTCAGGTGTTAGCCGCTATGCAGACGTACCCGCTCCATGACGCCGAGAATCGACTCTTCGCCTTCGAAGTGTCGAATCTCACGCTTGGACGGCGTGGGTTGTGCCGAATCGTCGAGACCATTCCGGGCGCCTCTCTTGTGCGGCGCCCGAAGGCGTTCTCGTGGCTGCGGGAAGACTCGTTCTGCGAGTGTCTGGTCGATGGGGAGCTATTCGAGGCCGAGGAGCCTTTCGGAGACAACAGCCGTTACTGGGTGGGGCCGCATCCGCCGCGGTGGATTGCGCAAACGGAGAGGGTGCATGACGCATTTCAGCGCTGGTAGTGCGGCTAACTATGCACTCCACCGGTCCTATTCCGCGCCGTGGCGCGCGCGTCCGTCGCACTCAAAAGCTTGCGCCTGCCGCGCGCGGCGAGCTCTGCCTGCGGCCGGTGAGCTCAATCGTTAGCTCAGCAAGGAGATCCACATGGGGTTGTTTGACATCTTTCGTAAGAAGCCAAAGAGCGTACTAGACGCGCTCAATGAGAACCCTCTGTTCAAGCAGCAGAAAGAACTCTATGAAGCCATGAGCCTCATGTGCCAGGACGGCGTTGATGCTGATGAAATGCCAAATGGGTACGGCGAATTTGGTATGACGCCATCCAACCCGATTCCTTGCAAGACTGTATTCGGCAGCACGTCATATCTCGCACGACTGCGCGCCCCTGACGGTGCAAAGGTTGTTTATGACCGTATTGGCTCGTTCGGTTCAGATGTAACCCCGCACCCCGTTGATGGATACGAAATTTCGCATCCCGATGGGCAAAAACTTGCGACCATTTACATATCACCTTATCAGCAACGTATTTCTCGTCGTGCCCCAAAAGGGTTCAACCTTGTTGATACGCCGCTGAGCTAACAATTCATTCAAGCCGACCGGCAACCCGCTGCGCGGGCTGCCAGCGGCTTAATTCAAGCGTTAGGCCACACACCATGCCATGTCGTACATCAACCATCTAATCAAGGGCGTCCCATACAGCCGCAACAAGAGTCGCGGCAATCTTGGCGCTGCGGATCAATGGTCGGAGCAGGTAAAGCTCCAGACCACGCACCTTCCGCGCGTAAAAGAGGCATGTGCGCTTAAAGTCACATTCCTACTCCCGCCCGACAAGTTCCCGGCGGACTTTCCACATGGCCCGGACCTGGATAACTTGCTCAAGCGGTTCATGGACGCCCTAAATGGCACAATCTTCGCTGACACACCCGGCGGAGATTCCTGTGTGGTCATGCTCACGGTCATGAAAACCAAGGTTTCTTCGCCTGCTGAGGCCGGTGCTCACCTTGAGGTTCTCCCCGTCAGTGTGGCCTAACAATTCGTTCAAGCCGAAACTGCTTCGCTCCGGCAACGGCGTGGCAGGTTAAGCTTGCCACGCCGTTACCTGCGCTACGCAGTTCGGCTTAAATCAGGTGTTAGGCGGCACAGGGAAGATTCTATGAAGTTTGAGTATCTGTTCTGGGTGTTCTTCGTAGGCGTTATCGCTCACTTGGCGTGGCGTTACTTCCGCAGTGGTCGCAGCCTTACCGGCGCCATGCTCGGTGGTCGTATCAGTAGAGAGATTGGCGAGATCTCATTGTCTCAAGGGTCATTCACTTCTCAGGTGCTGCGTGTCTTAGACATGGAGTCGCCTGAAGGTGAGCGCTTTATTGGACTCTCTGTAGTTTCAAAAGCCCCATTGGCTGCAAGCATGGTGTCATACCGTTTGAGTCGTGCCCAAGCTCAACAGCTCGTCTCGTTGCTACAGCGTGCAACAGGGTCGCAAGGTGCCGCCTAACAATTCGTTCAAGCCGAACCCGTGATCCTTTGTCGGCTTTGCCGCTGCTACCGTCTTTGCGTTAGCTGCCACAGGACAACTTGCGTTAGGGAGCAAGGCATTGTTGGCATGGCTACTCGGCGCGTTACTTGCCTCCATGGCGGCACGTCGGCTGAGGCCTAACAATTCGTTCAAGCCGAACCCGCTTCGCTCCGGCAACGGCGTGGCAGGTTAAGCTTGCCACGCAGTTGCCTGCGCTACGCAGTTCGGCTTAACTCAAGCGCTGGGCGCCCTTCCGCCCTGCAGTCAATATTCGAGGTAGGCTGTTTTTGGGGACGGTATGAACCCGCTACCACGCGATTACTCCGTTCTCTCCGTCGGCGCGATCGTGTTCGTGTCACTCATGGCGCCGATTGCGGCGTGTGCAGCGGAGCAGGCCTTCCCCGATGCCATCGAGAGCGACCCGGCAAGGCTTGGTTGGATGGTCGGCGCGCCGCCGCCGCCCGATCGGGTAGTGCGTTTCGACGATGGCAGCTATTTCCGCTTCCCGGCGATGCGCTGGAGCGTTTCCAACTTCCGTCAGCTGATGCCGACCGTCAACGTGTCCCGTGGCATCGGGCCGCCGAAAGCGCTGCCGAGGGCGATGCGCGACGACATTGACGGCGTGACGTTCACCCCACTCGGCGCCGATCGTCAGATGACCTGGGATGAATCCCTGCTGGCGAACTACACGGACGGTATTGTCATCCTGCACAAGGGCCGAGTTGTGCACGAGCGCTACTTCGGTGTCCTCCGCCCCGACGGGCAGCACGGCGCCATGTCCGTCACGAAGACCTTTGTTGGCACGTTGGCCGCGATGATGGTTGCCGAGGGAAAGCTGGATCCGGCGCGAAATGTCGCCGACTACGTTCCGGAGCTTGGAAGCTCTGCATTCGGTGACGCCACTGTACGTCAGGTCATGGACATGACGACCGGCATACGTTTCAGCGAAGACTACTCGGACCCGACCGCGGAAGTATGGGCGCACGCCGCAGCCGGCAACCCGCTTCCGAAGCCGCAGGACTACGCTGGCCCGCGGTCGTACTACGACTTTCTAAAGACCGTCGGGCCGGAAGGCAAGCACGGCCAAGCGTTCCACTACCGAACCGCCAACACCGATGCGCTCGGCTGGATCCTGGCGCGGGTAAGCGGGCGCTCGGTCGCGCAGCTTCTGTCCGAACGGATCTGGAGCAAGCTGGGCGCGGAGCAGGACGCCTACATGTCTGTCGATTCGACCGGGACGCCCTTTGCTGGCGGCGGCCTGAACATGGGGCTGCGCGACTTGGCGCGTTTTGGCGAGATGATCCGCAACGATGGTCGATACAACGGGCAGCAGATCGTCCCGAAGTCGGCAATCGACGACATTCGGCGTGGTGGCCACCGGGAGGCGTTCGCGAAGGCCGGCTATGATCTCCTCACTGGCTGGAGCTACCGCGCCATGTGGTGGGTCACTCACGACGAGGATGGCTCGATCATGGCCCGCGGGGTTCACGGCCAGGCGCTTTACATCAATCCAACAGCGCAGGTCGTCATCGCGCGCTTCGCCAGCCATCCAGTGGCGGGCAATGCCGCGAATGACCCGACCTCGCTGCCCGCATTTCGTGCCATGGCTCGGCACCTTATGCGGGCAAGCAGGTGAGGCGTTTGCAAGCAGCGCGCCCACCGGTAGTTGCAGCGGACCGCCTCCGGCGGCGGCTGCTGAACTCCGACGTTAGGCGCCGCACGCACATCGATTGGCTTTTCGATTCACGCGAAGGAGGACTGGGTAATGACTGATACATGGCTCACCACACTCATCACCGACACGCCTCAAGCTGGCTTCGAGCTGGCCATCACCCTGAGCAGACGCGGCGTCAAGTACACACAGCCCGACGTAGCCGTGCTCAAGAAGCTCCGTCCAGAGTATGCGGAGAGTGCTGAGGCTCTTACGGCCGCATCTCAGGTCGTTGCCACCAACTTTCAGACTATCGCCGCAGCAAACAACTACTGGCGCAGCTGATGTCAGTACCTCTCGCAACCTAGCCGGGTTGGCTGTCAGTCTCCCGCGTCAGCCGGAATCCTCTGCTACGGAGGGCGCTACGGGAAGTAACCGCGGCGGCGTCGAACAATTATTTGTTCAAGCCTAACCCGCTTCGCCTCAGCAACGGCGTGGCAGGTAAAGCTTGCCATGCTGCGTGTGCTGCGCAAGTCGGCATGACCCAGTGTTAGACATGGGGGGATATATTCGGTGCGTCTTGAAGGAAAAATAGCTCTTGTCACGGGCGCTGCGCGTGGAATTGGTGAAGCTATCGCAAGGGCCTTCGTTGCCGAGGGCGCGTTTGTCTACGTTACGGACATTGACCAGGATAACGGGAAGGCTGTTGTCCAATCCCTCAGTCATTCAGCCTCATTCGTGCTTCTCGACGTCCGCAGTGAGGAAATGTGGCGCGAAACCATTGAACTCATCATCCAGAAGCATGGCAGGCTTGATATCCTGGTCAACAATGCTGGCATCACAGGATTTGAGGAAACAGATGCACTTCATGATCCAGAAAATGCCTCCCTTGACGCTTGGCGCTCGGTACACCAGACAAATCTAGACGGCGTATTTCTTGGCTGCAAATATGCTATTCGCGCAATGCGCAGTACCGGCACAGGCTCCATTATTAATATATCCTCTCGTTCTGGACTCGTCGGCATACCTACCGCTGCAGCCTATGCGTCAAGCAAAGCTGCGGTTCGCAATCACACCAAGAGCGTTGCGCTGTATTGCGCCCAGCAAGGGATGAAAGTGCGTTGCAACTCAATCCACCCTGCGGCAATAATGACCCCCATGTGGGAGCCGATGCTGGGCAGCGGCCCGGATCGAGAGTCGAATATTGCTATGCTGGTTCAGGATACGCCACTGAGACGCTTTGGAATGCCCGAGGAAGTGGCTGCCGTGGCGGTCATGCTCGCCGCCGATGAATCCAGCTACATTACCGGTGCGGAAATCAATATTGACGGTGGCATTCTTGCCGGTTCTGCTGGCACACCTTCAAAGTAGGTTAGCCTTGTGTCTAACAGTTCATCCAAGCCGAGGCCGCTTCGCGACGCAACTTAACTCATGCATTAGTCACCATGGATACAGTTCGCCATGCCTCCATTCTTTGAACAGTTGAGCTTCATTAGCGCAATCCTGGCCGGGTTCGCCTTCACTGTCGTGGTTGGCTTGCTGCCGTTGCGCTCGACATCGCGTGTATTTCCTTTGGTATTTGCAGCCGCTCTTGCGGCGGCGCTCTCACTGATGATTGCGTCCGTTGCCGCAGTCCTTACCGGCCTGGGCGTCGCGGAGAAATTCATCGATAGCCAAAAGTCTCATGAAATGCTGGAAATTGTCTCTGAGGCGTTCTTGCTTGGCATTATCTCTCTGGTGGTCACCTTTGGCTGCTGTGGCTGGTTGCACAGCAAACGCGTTGGGATTATCGCAACTACGCTGGCATCACTCGCAGCCTGCGTTTTAGCCATCGTCATTATCCCGTTCCTGAGGTCATCGTGAAGTGGCCCAACAGTTCATTCCATGGGCTGATCGAAATTCGTGGCACTTCGATCGAGCACGACGAATGCGGAGCCCTTGTTCATGGGCTTGAATTTGGCAGGCTGCATTGACAGTGGATGTTCTGATCAATCCCACAACGGCGTCACCGTCCTGTGCGGGATTGATCAGGGCATCCCGAGCGGCAGAGGTTTGGCGCGGCAAGCGACGCTGATGTACGGCAACGTGTCCGGTGCGCATGTACGGATTGACACAATGCAGGTCCGGTCCACCCGCTCCACTGATCGGACTGTGTCTGGCCGGGCAGGGATGCATCACAATATGCGCGCCCGCACGTCGAGAGCGTCGCTGACCGCATGAGAGCGGAGTCGTATTTCATCCTGTACGTCGCTGATCAACAGCGGAGCACGGCGTTCTACACATCCGTTCTCGCGCGTGCGCCGCGCTTGTTCGTTCCCGGGATGAGCGAGTTTGATCTTCCTGGCGGCGGGGTCCTTGGGCTGATGCCCGAACATGGCATTCGCAAGCTGCTTGGTGCTGGCTTGCCTGACCCGGCGGCTGCGAACGGGGTTCCGCGTTGCGAGCTGTACGTTCTGGTCGCCGAACCGGATCGCTGGCATGGGCGGGCACTGCTGGCCGGCGCGCGCGAACTCAGTCCGCTTGCGCCACGCTCCTGGGGGCACGATGCCGCCTACTCGCTGGATCCGGATGGCCACGTACTCGCGTTTGCCGCGGATTCGGACGACACGCGCGCAGCGCTCTGACTATTTCGACCGGGGCGTTCCGTGGGCGCACCACGCCCGGTGCGGTTGCCGTCGCCGGCGGGACAGGTTCACCGACGCGCCGGTCGAGGCTGCGGCACAGGAGGGAACTCTGCACGGATCGACCAATCCAGCGAGCCGGTCGGGCTGCTCTGGATCATGCGGGTTCCGGTTGCGGCGCAGGCTCGGTCTGATTGGGAATGGCCAGTTCCACGCGTACACGGTTCTCGCCGCGGGCGTGCCGCCACGCGAAGTGCTGCGTCAGGGCGCGCACCATGGCGATGCCAACTCCGCCGATGGCGGCATCGGCGAGCGTGGCTGGCTGGTCGGGACAGGCGTGCGTGGTCGGGTCGAATGCGTCGGCTCGGTAGCGCAGCAGCGCCGCGACCATGCCGCCACGACGGCGCACGATGACGTGCACGCAGCCGCGCGCGCGAACGGCATGCATGATGACGTTGGCGAGCAGCTCGTCGAGTACGGTTGCCAGGCCGTGCCGCGCTTCGGCGGCGATGCCAGCGGCGGCGAGATCGTTGTCGAGCCGATCGGCGAAGCGGCCGACCGCACTGCGCGCGCGCGCGACTCGATAGCGCCAGCGTCGCGTCGGCCCTGCCCCTGCCATCTGCTGCTGCATGCCCCGACCCTCCCACCTGCATCGTGGAACAGGTGCGGCGGCGAGGCAACGTGTGTGCTCGTGAAGGCAGTCAAGGGCGGTTGATGCCGGCGACTGGACGGCCGAGCCGGGCGACGGGGGAGCGAGTTCGGAGGGGGAAGCGGCGCCATGGCGCCTGCGGACCCGCGCCCCTTCACGGTTTGCGTGGTGGTGCTGCTACCGCTGGCTTGGGTGGCACACTCGGGCGCGGCGGCTTCAGCAGGGGGTGCGATTCGGCCCACGGACGGGTCGGCATCTGCTTGGCCTGGAAACGCTGGAACAGCTCGCGGTACTGCGCGGTCGCGACCTTGGCGCCGAGCGTCGCCGCTTCATAGATCGCGCTGCCTTGGGTTTCCGCGGCTTCGTCCCAGCGGCCATTCGCGGCCAAGGCGAGAGCATACGTCTCGGCGACCTGCGCGAGGTTCTTTTCCGGCGCCTGCCGATAGAGGGCTTCGGCTTGGCCAAGTACGGCCTTCTTCTGCTCGGGAGTGGCTGCCGGGCAGGTGCTGACCGCGCGGATGTGCAGGTCGGCGAACAGGGGATCGCGTGCGTGTTTCCTGGCGTTGTCGGCAGCCTCGCGCAGGCCGGTCGAACACTGTCCGGCGATGAACTCGGCGGCGAGCAGGTGAGCCCAGTTCTCGGCATCGTCGGGTTGGATCGTCGTGGCCGCGCGGTAGGCGGCAATGGCATCGGCGGCGCGGCCGCTGCGCAGGGCGAGGTTGCCGAGCGCGACTTGCGGACGCGGCGCTTTTGGATCGGCCACGGTCGCGCGCTCGTAGGCGTTGCGCGCACCGGCGTCGTCACCGGCGACCTCGGCGATGAAGCCTTGCGTCAACCAGGCCAGTACGGACTTGGGGGCGGCCCGCGTCGCGGCGGTCGCGCGTGCCTTTGCAGCTTCGACGCGGCCATCGGCTGCCTCGATACGCGCATAGGTCGACAGCAGGGCGACATCGTTGGCCTGCTTGGTCAGCGCCTTGTCGAGCACGCCACGCGCTTCGGCGTACTTGCCGTTCGCGGCAAGAAAATGCGCCTCGCCGATGGCTGCTTCTCGCGGATCGGACGTCGACTGCTCGGCCGGCACTCGTGCCGGACTTGCGGCGGTGGCGGCGAGGTTGCTGATGACCGGTGCCGGCAGCAGGCGCGCGAGCAACGGATCGCGCAGGAACGGCGGAACGTCGCCGATCTTGCCTTGGGCTTCGCGTGCCGCCTTGGTGTCGCCAGCGGCTTCGTGCGCGCGCGCGAGCGCGCCGTACAGTGCGGTTGCGCGCGGATCCAGGCGCAACGCCTCCTCAAGATAGGCGACCGCTTCCTTGTAGTGCTGTTTGCGATAGGCGACATCCGCGAGCATCGCGCGCAATGCGGGTTCGCGCTCATGGTCGGCGAGTGCCGCGGCAAGCAGCTTGCCGGCGCCGTCGACGTCATCGATGCGCAGCAGTTCCCCGGCCAGGGCGATGCGCGTGGGCAGGTACATGCCATTCAGCTTGAGCGATTTCTCGAACGCCGCGCGCGCCACCTCGTGCTTGCCCTGCATGCGTGCCAGTGCGCCCTGCAGGTAGGGCCAACGATCGTCGAGCGGGGCGGCGATGGCGGCGTTGTCGATCGCCACTCGGGTGGCATCGATCAGGCGCGCGCGCGCGTAGGCTGCACCAATGTCGCCATAGAGCTCCGCCAGGGCGACTCCGGACTTGCCGACGATGGCCTTGTCGAAATTGGCGCGCGCTTCGCGCAGTTGTGCAATCTCGGCCGCGTCGAGCTTCGAGAGATCGGGTTGCGGCAACGGCGTGTAGGTCTGCGCGAACGCGATTCCACCCGACAGCGCGAGGACGACCAGGGCGGAGAGCAGTCTGTGCTTCATGCGGAACACCGTGCGGCGAATTCGTTCGGGGCGCGCAGTGTAGCGGTTGCAGACCAGAGCCGGGTCGCGACCGCGTTTCCGCGGCGAAGTTCGGTCGTTGATCCGCGGGCCGCCGCCGCATCATGGCCTGGCCCTTGTGCCGCCGCTCCGACTGTCCCTACATTGACCCGCCGTGCCGGTTGCCGGCCCAGGAGTTGCGATGAACCCGGTGGTGCGCAGTTTTCACCACGCCGAGAGTGGCAGCTGGACGCACGTCATGGTCGATCCGGCGACCCGCCGCGCCGCGGTGGTCGATCCGGTGCTCGACTTTGATGCGGCCAGCGGTCGCGTGCACCCAGCCAGTGCGCGGCGCGTTCTCGAATACGTGGGCACGGCTGGACTCGTGGTCGACTGGATCCTCGAGACGCATGCGCATGCCGACCACCTGACCGCCGCGGCGTGGATGCAGCAGGCGATCGTGCCGCGGCCGCGCCTCGGCATTGGAGCCGGCATCGCCCGCGTGCAGGCGCACTTCTCGCGCGTATTCGATGTCGAGTTCGACGATGCGTCCTTCGATGCGCGTTTCGCCGACGGCGAGCGCTTCCAGATTGGCGACCTCGTCGCGCATGCATTGGCCACGCCGGGACATACCCCGGATGGGGTGAGCTATCTGGTCGGCGATGCCGTGTTCGTCGGCGACACGTTGTTCGCACCGCGCGCAGGCAGTGCGCGCTGCGATTTCCCGGGCGGCGATGCAGCATGTTTGCATGCCTCTATCCAGCGCCTGTATGCGCTGGCGCCGACGACGCGCGTGTTCCTCGCCCACGACTATCCGGCGGCGGGCGAAGCGCCGCTCGCCGAGACCACGATCGGCGCACAGATGGCCACCAACATCCATGTGCGCGCCGACACCAGCGAAGCGGAGTTCGTCAAACTGCGCACGACGCGTGATGCGGGCCTGGCGGTGCCGAAGCTGCTGTGGCCGGCCTTGCAGGTCAACCTGCGCGGCGGTCGCCTGCCGCCGGCCGCGGCGAACGGCACACGATATCTGAGGATTCCCCTGCGTGATGACTGCTGAAACCATGGCCTGCCTGCTGGGCCTTGCACGTGCCGCCCTTGTCGTGTTCGCCGTGCAGGCGGGCACTGCCATGGCCTGGTCGGAAGCCGGACATCGCATCGTCGCGGCAATGGCCGAGGCGCGTCTGTCGCCGGGTGTCGATGCGCAGGTGCGCGCATTGCTCGCCGTCAGTGGTGCACAGTCGATGGCCGACGTGGCCGGCTGGGCCGACGATGTGCGCAAGGATCCGCAGCAGCGCGAACTGGCGCGGGCGACCACGAAGCTCCACTTCATCAATTTCGCCGATGCGCGCTGTCGCTACGATGCGGCACGTGACTGCCCAGGTGGCCAATGCATCGTCGCCGGCATCGACCACTACACGGCGGTACTCGCCGACCGCAAACGACCGGATGCCGAGCGTGCCGAAGCACTGCGTTTCCTCGTCCATTTCGTCGGCGACGTGCACCAGCCGCTGCATGCCGGCTACCGCAGTGATCGTGGCGGCAACGACCACCAACTGCAATTCGACGGCAAGGGCACCAACCTGCATGCGATCTGGGACACCCAGGTTTTGCGCAGTCGCCGGCTCGGCTGGCGTGCCTATGCCGATGCGATCCAGCCACGCCCCGACCTGCGCGCCGCTGGAACGCCGCGCGACTGGGCCGAGGAATCCTGTCGCATCAGTCGCGACGACGGCCTCTATCCACGTTCGCGCAAGCTCCGCGAGGCCTATCTGGCGCGGATGCGTCCGCTCGCCGAGCGCCGCCTGCGCCTGGCGGCGGTGCGCCTGGCGGACCGGCTGGAGGCTGCGTTGGGGCGGGATTGAGGAGCGCTTCGTGGGAGCCCGTTTGCGGGCGATGCTTCCTGTGGGTGATCGTGTGGAAAAACATCGCCCGTGAACGGGCTCCTGCCGAAGCGAAGGCAAGGCCACAAAAAAACCCGCCGGGCATTGCTGCCACGGCGGGTTCTCCCTCCCCACGAGTCGATTCGCTCGACGGCGCGATATTAATGATTCGTTACGGAATGCCACGCCGCGGCGCAGCATGTGGCGGATTCAGCGGGCGGGGATCAATGCGGGGCGGTCGGCGAACCACTCGCGTGCGCGGCGCAGGTGGAACTCGCGGCGTTTGCCGTCGAGTTCGAGGCCGAGGGCGAGCTTGCGCCAGCCGAGCAGCAGGTCGCCGCGCGGGTTCGCACGGTCGACGTGCAGGCGTGCCTTCACGTCGAAGCGATTGTTGTTGGCCGCTACGCGGTCGAGCAGCAGGCGCCGGCCGTCGATGCGCACCGCGCCCCTGGCGTCGACGCGACCGGCATCGAGCAGGCCGAGCACCCAGGCCGGGTAGTCGCGGTGGCGGGTGTACAGGGCAAGCAGCAGGCCGATGTCCTGCAGGCCGATGCGCGCTTCCGCGTCGAGCCTGAACGGCCGGGACGCCTCGATGCGCGCACGCTCGGCAACGATCTCGGCCCACCAGGTCCGCCCGGCGGCGCGCTCGTCGTCGGGCAGGCTGAGGTTGCGCAGCGTGAGCTTGCTGCCGTCGAGGTCGAAATGGCGACTCTTGAGATCGCTGCCGCCGATGCGGGCGTCGAGGTCGAAGTCGCCGCCGAGCGTGGCCGCGCCGAACCGTGCGCGCATTTTTCGCGCGGCGAGGGTGATGCGGCCGCGCGTGATGCGGCCTTCGGAGTCGAGTTCGAGATCGCTGCCGACCTGCGCATTGCCGGAGGCGATGTCGAGCGCATCGCCAGGCAGCCAGGCATTGAGCGGACGCAGGTCGGGCACGTGGGCGTCGGCGAAGCGAAGGCGGGTCTTCGCCGACTCGCGGAAGTCGCGCAGGTCGCCGCCGGCATCGAGGTCGATGCGCAGGCCCTTGCCGTGCACGAGTCTCACGCTGGGCTGGTCGGCATCGGCGATATCGTAACGGTCGAGTTCGAGGGTGACGCTGGCACGCTGGTCATCCGTGCCCTTCGTCAAGGTGCCATTGGCGTGCGCGCGACCACCGAAGCGGTAGCCGCCGACCACCGCGACGAGCTCGACCTCGGGCACGCGTGCGTGCGAGCCCGGTTCGAGCCGGCCGTTGGCGATCTTCAGCGCCGCGTCGACGCGGCCGGCGCCTTCGAGTTGCAGCCATGGGGCCTTGACCAGCAAGGGCGTGAGCCACTCGAGCGAGGCGAAGTGCCAGTCGATGTCGAGCGTGCCGGAGGTCTTCGCCAGCAGGTTCGCGGGGGCGACGAGTTCACGCAGGTCGCGTTCGGTGACGCGCATCTGCCCGCGCACCTCACCGCTGTCGCCGGGTGGCGGCGGCAGGCGCAGGTTCACGTCGAGCCCTTCCTCGACCACGCCGAGGTGCAGCACGGCTTCGTCGTCGAGCTGCGCAGCGCCGCGGGTTGCGTGCAGTGGCAGGCGCAGGTCGATGGCGCCTTGCGGGGCGAGCGCGCCGCGCGCGAACGCGAGGTTCGCGTCGAGCCGGCCGCCGGCACCGTCATCGACGATCACACCATGCCACTGCCCGCCGGCGCCGAGATCGGCGGACAGGCTCGGCGTGCGTCCGCCGAGGCGAAGTTCGCCATCGGCCAGGCCTAGCCGGGCGAGGCCGGGTGCTTCCTCGCGGCGATGGCGCGCGATCGCGAAGCGCGCATCGAGCGTGCCCTCGCGCAGCAGCACGTGTTTTCCGGCGGCGACGCGCAGGTCGGTGAGTGCCGCGGTCGAGGGCAGCACTTCGAGTGGTCCGCCGCGCAGCTGCTTGGTGAAGGCAAAGCTCGCCTGGCCGCGCAGGTCGATGTCAAAGGCGCCGGCGCGCAGGTGGCGCGGCGACGTGGTGAAGATGCGCTCGAAGCGCATCAGCCAGCCGCCTTCGCGTGCCGGCGGTGGCGTCATTTCCTCGTCAACGCGATCGATCGTTGCGCTGACCTCGTCCGCCTCCACCCAGGGCAGGCGCAACTCGCGCGAGAACAGCGGCAGGATCGTGATGCGGCCTTTTGCGCGCTTCGCCTGAGCCGACCATTGCACATGGCGCACATGGCCTTTCAGCTCGACGTTCCACAACACGACATGGCCGGGCCAGGCGGTGAAGCCGCGCGACCACTCGAGCTGAAACCGCTCCGGCTTGCGGTTGATCGCCCACGATCCGAGCGGCGTGTTGAGGAACAGGTTGCCGGCGACCAGGTAGAGCACGGCGAGCGCAAGCAGGACGCCGGCGAGGCGACGGAACAGGCGCGGCATGGAAATCCCCCGTGGAAGGCCGATGGCCCGCACGATCGGCGATCCGGCGCGGCCGCGCAAGCCGCGGGGGTATCGCGGCTTGCGGTGGGTGAACCGTAGGAAACGCCTTCAGGCGTGATACTCGTTCTACGGGAGGTTGTACAGACAGGGCATCACGGCCGAAGCCGTTTCCCACGGTTCTTGTGCGTAGGTGATGCGTGGTGTTTCCTCAATGCACGTGCATGGTCCCCGACTTCGGGCAATGGCAGGGTGCGGTCGGACCGTATTCGAGGCCATAGGTGCGGCCGTCGCGGTGGCGCTGCCAATAGAACTCGGGGGCCTT
>Ga0116142_10004226_pt1 | contig 13824 bp, 16 predicted proteins | sample AD_UKC033_MetaG_FD_89785 | JGI IMG/M metagenome (GOLD analysis project Ga0116142, IMG submission 89785) | Active sludge microbial communities of municipal wastewater-treating anaerobic digesters from USA - AD_UKC033_MetaG | ecosystem: Engineered > Bioreactor > Anaerobic > Digestate | place: USA... | reverse complement strand
TGAGGTTAATTTGCCCTCCGAGACGCTTCTGGAAGCCCGAGAATACCTTCTTTGGGTTAAAGGACAAAATACGTATCGGGGAGCCGCCTGGAATTGCAACACCATTCCTTCAAGCTCCGGCCTTTTTCAGCTTTATCTTTATCGCTGCCAATAAAAGCACTTTTCAGGAAGTAAATTATTTTAAATTAAGCAAATAGAGATTGGTGGCCGAACTTTCCTGTTCAGGATTAAAAAGAAGAAAGATTTTATTGGCCGCGGGAGCCGAAAAAACCCCATTGGGATTAATCTTTCCTTGGAAAATTGTGGTTTTATTGGTGCCGTCATATTCAATCAGGTTGACTTCTTTTTCCTCCCGCCAAAGCAGATGTCTGGAGGTGGGGAACCAGGAAAGGGTTGGGGAAAAAGGAAAGATGGAAAGGGGAGAAAGAGATACTTCGGCAATGAAGAAATTTTTATCTTCTTTAAGGTCATAAACATAAACCGATCCGCTTTTAATTTTTCTGGTTTCTTTTTGGGTGGAAGAAGCAGGCAGCGGCAAAGATAATTTTTCCGGAATTATAGCAGAAGCGGTGGCTTGATAAAGCAATTTTTCTCCGTCCGGGCTGAATTGCAAGTTGGCGGCGGCCGTGGCTGTAATTTTCCGGAAAGGTATAGGCAGTCTTTTGAGCCTGGCGTCGTTAATTCTTGTTTCTTCCTCTTTCCAGCTTTGTTTTAAGGCCTTTACCTTAGAGGTAACGTCAATCAGATTTTCTTCCAAAATCAATTGGCTTGGATCAAGAAGAAAATTTTGTGTTCCCGAATTGACCAAAATCTGGCGCGCGTCCGGTGACCAGGTAATTTCCGACCAGGCAAAATTCCGGCCCTTGATTTTGCTTTGAAGAATTTGCTTAGGACTACGGCTGATTCCGAAAGGGAATTCGTTTAAATCCATAAGCCAAAGTCCGGCCTTGCCGGATTCGGTGGCATTGCTGGCATAAACAATTTTATCGCTGTCCGGGGAAAGAATCGGGTTTTCGGCGCCGAAAAAAGTAATCGGTCGCAGGTCTTCTTCTGGACTGACGATTTTAAAAAGAAAAGCGTCGGTTTTGGTCACCAGCTCTTTTTCGATCAGAAGCTCTTTTTGCCAAGAAGAAAAGCCTTCTTTTTTAATTTCAACCCAGTAATGGCCTGGTTTTAAGGAAATAGTTGTATCGGTAGCGCTTTTCAATTCCCCGTCAACAAAGACCTGGCCGCCGTCGGGGATGGAAGTGGCCACGAGAATTCCCCGGGGCTCAAACTGTTTTTGGCTGAAATTAAAAGAATAACCCGAAGCCAGTTTGATGGTCAGGTAGGTTAAAGTTGGAATTAAGACCAGGATAAAGAAAAAGAAAGGCACGCGGATTTTACGCATGAGTGGATTATACCACGAAAGAGCATTAGGCAGGAGAGTCAGAGAGTAAAAAAGCAGGATTTTTTACTCTTTTACTCTTTTCCTTTTTCACTCTATAATGGTTTTATGTTGGGTAAAAGATTAGGCATTGACTTGGGGACGACCAATTCTCTTGTTTGGTTGGCCGGAAAAGGGATTGTTTTAAACGAGCCGACCGTGGTGGCGATTTCCCCTGACGACGGCCGTTTAATAGCTGTTGGGAATGAAGCCAAATTAATGCTGGGAAAAACACCGGGCAATATTGAAGCAGTCCGGCCTTTACGCGACGGTGTGATTGCCGATTACGCGGTGACGGAAGCGCTTTTGCGTTATTTTATTCAAACTGCTTGCGGTCGCGCTTGGTTTTTTAAGCCGGAAGTGATGATTTGCATTCCCGGCGGGGTAACCCAGGTTGAGAAAAGGGCGGTTTTGGATGCGACCTTATCCGCCGGCGCCAGAGTTGCTTATTTGATTGATGAAGCTTTGGCGGCCGCCATCGGTGCCAAAATTCCGATTGCCTCCGCCTCGGGGAACATGATCGTTGATATGGGCGGGGGAGCTTGCGAAGCGGCGGTGATTTCTCTCGGCGGGGTGGTGGTTCACAAGAGCGTCCGCATGGCGGGCAATAAAATTGACGAAGCGATTGCCGGTCATTTGCGGAAAAAATACAATATCATCATCGGCGAGCAGACGGCCGAGGAGATTAAGATTAAAATCGGTTCTGCCCTGGCTTTAAATAAAGAAGAAACTCATGAAGTTAAAGGCCGGGATTCGGTTTTGGGCTTACCCAAACTGGTGACGGTCAGTTCAACCGAAGTAACGACGGCGATTAAGCCGATTTTAGCCCAAATTATCGGCACGATTAAATCGGTTTTGGAAGAGACGCCGCCGGAATTGGCTTCGGATATTGTTGATAAAGGCATTGTTCTTTCCGGCGGGACCAGCCAATTGCGCAATCTGGACAAACTGATGACCCAAGAGCTGGGCGTTCCCTGCCATGTGGTTGAAGATCCGCTTTTATCTGTGGTTAAAGGAACGGGTATTGCTTTGGAAAACATTGATTTATACCGCCGGTCGATTACTTCCCGCTGACAAATATCTTCTTAGTCCTATATTAAAAGCAAATGACTCTCTCGGAAATTTTGATAATTTCATCATTTTGTAAATTATTTTGCTATTTTTGCCAAATTTAGCTATCTTATATTACCAAAAATTGATTTAGCCTTATTATAAAATTCCCTGAACCAAATTAGCTTCAAAAAAAAGTTGTTCAAAAAAGTCATAAATTATTGATATGGAAATTATAAATTAAAACTTATAGTAAAAATATCGCTAAATTATTTAAAATATAATAATTAAGAATTATAAATTAAATTTTTAGACCTAATTAAGTCCTGGAGAATAATAATAAAAGATATAATATTAGCCGATAATTAATTATAATTAAGGCTAAAATGTCTTTTTTTGCTTAAAAATATTTTTATATTGTTTTTTTATCCTTAAAAAATGCCCTTAATAGGGTAAATATTGAGAATCGGCTATTTTTTGGCACTCAAAAGGAGGGAGTGATAACCAAGCGTGATTAGGGGTTGGAGTTGGTTATTAGCTGTTAGCGGTTGGGGGCCAATTCCCTTATTTCGTTGTTTCTACTCTTTGCCAAAGACTTCTTTTGCCGAAAAGCCTGAGAAAGAAGATTTCCAGCCACAATATTAATCTGGCCCCGAAAAGTAAAATGAGCCAAAGAAATTCCCGGATATTTTGGGGACAGGTTAAGCCTAATTTAAGACCGTCAATAACTTCTTCAAGAGGGGAACGGCCGGATTGGAGATCCGTTTTCCAATAGTCATAAGCGGAACGCCTTTTTTGTTTAAACCAGTCAGTCAGGGTTGTCGGGTAATTGACAAAAACTTCGGCCTTGGGTTGATAAGCGGTTTTTTCTCCTGCTTTCGCGACCAGTTGGGATAAATACAAATCGTCGGCCAGAGTTGAAGCTGGGATTTCTTGCACCAGTTTTTTCTTAATCGCCAAAAGATAGCCAGAAAGTTCCAGGAACTGGCCTTTGTTAAACCGGGAAAGCCGGGTTTGGTGAGCCGCTTCGGTTAGAAAATGAGACCAGAAACCAAGCAGGGTATTGCGGCTGTTGGCGGAAATCGGCCGGCCGCTGATTCCGCCAACACTGGGGTCTTCAAATAGGCTAAGAAGGTCGGTTAAAGAGTTTTTGCCAAGATAGACATCACCGTCGGTTAAAACCAGGATTTCCGCGCTTGCTTTTTGAAAGGCCAGATTAAGCGCGGCGGGCTTTCCTTTTCCTTGGTCCTTAATTAATTTAACTTTCGGATTGGTAGTAACTTTTTTTGCGGCCGCAAGAGTCTCTTTGTCCGGCGCAACAACCATAATTTCCTTAATTCGGGAAGAATCTTGTTTGAGAATAGTTTTGAGCGCCAAACCTATTGTCCGGGGTTCGTGGGAAGAAGTAATGACAACGGAGACATTCATTAAGAATTATTTTAATGCCAAATTTATTTAATGTCTATCTAAAATTTCTAGTTTTTATAGCGTTAGATAGCTTCTTTCGGTTGTATTCCCAAGAGCCACAAAACCGCTTCCTTCCGATATCTTCTGTCGCCGCGGGAATTGATTCTGATCGCCGGAAGTTTGCCTCTTTTTCCCCATCTTTTGATGGTCAAAGGAGAGACTCTTAAAACTTCGGCCACTTCACGAACGGTGAGGAGGTCGGGAAGAGCTTCCAGGTTGAGTTTTTTATCGGGCATATTTTGCTCCTGTCAGCTAATAATAAATAGAGTAAGAGAATCATTTTTCTTTAACTCCTTCACTCTATAATCAACAATATCAGAGTAATTTAAATGTTGTCAATAGGGTATTAAATGAATGCACTACTAGTTTATAGTTAAGTAGTATTATTGCTTTTTTAATTTTTGGATATTAAAATCATTTTTTATGATAGAAAGAAAAGGGAATTTTGCTGCCGATCTTCATGGTCATTCTTTTTTGAGCGGGGAGCTAATGAGTTGGTATAGTGTTGATTCGGCTTTAGAACAGGCTTCCCGTATTGGTTTGAATATTATCGCTTTTACCGAGCACAGCAGTCCCTTGAGCCAATTGGGATTGAAATTTAATATTGTCGGCCGGACGCTTAAGGCTCGCCGGGATCGGGGCTTATCTTCGCCCTTGGTTATTCTGGGCCAGGAAGTTTCCTGCCGGGAAGGCAATACCTTTCCTCATGTTCTTGTTTTTGGTCATGATTTAAGTTCGTCAAGGATTAAACCGATTCCCGCTCTTAAAAGCGTAGAAGAGACGATCAGGATAGCTCATCAAGCCGGTCTTTTGGTGGTCGCGGCTCATCCTACGCCGGAACCGACTTTTGCCTCTCTTTCCTATCGGAAAGTAAGGGAAGTGGCGGAAAAGATGCCCGATGCCTGGGACGGAGTGGAAACCACCAGCTTGAGAAGGGGAAAAGACGAAGAAGCAATCAAAATTGCCCGGGAATTGGGAATAACCGGTTATGCCGGCTCCGATTATCATCGGCTGGCGGAAATCGGCATGGCCGGTGCCTATTTTTCTCCGGAAGTGCCATTCTCCGATTCGGAAGCGGTTCTGGATTATTTAAGAACCAAACCCAACTTGGAAACTTTTGTTGATCTGACCAAGTTGCCGAAAACCAGAAATTTAATGCTTTGGCTCCGCAACCGGGTTAACCGGAAAAACGGCCGCTAAAACAAAAACCCCGCCTTAAGCGGGGTATTTGTTTCAATCAAAGATTGCCAGTGCTTATTTCAATTCTACAGTTGCACCAGCAGCTTCTAATTTCTTTTTCGCTTCCTCGGCGGTGGATTTATTGACACCGTTAAGAAGTTCTTTCGGGGCCGCTTCAACTAAATCTTTGGCTTCTTTAAGACCCAGGGTCTGGTTGATCTCCCGAACAACCTTAATGACGCTGATCTTATTGGCTCCGGCAGAGGTAATTACCACATTGAAAGTGGTTTGATCACCGGCGCCGGCATCAGCGGCTTGACCTGCGGCAGGAGCAGAACCGGCAACCGGAGCTGCCATTGCCATCGGAGTGGCGCTAACGCCAAATTTTTCTTCCAAAGCCTTAACTAAATCCGCCAATTCCAAGACCGAAAGCTTTTCAATCTCAGCAATCAGTTCTTCAACTTTCTTGCTGGTATTAGCGGCTTTCTTTTCTTCTTTGGCTTCTTCAGTTTTATTTATATCATCGGACATTTATGATTCACCTCCTGTGCCCCTACCTAACCCGGCAAAACCGGAGAAGGGGGCTTTTAATTAATTTTTTGGCTATTAACGTGGCTTAAAACCAAAACTAATTTTTGTAAATTAAAATTTAAAGCGTAAACCAATCTTTGCGGTTGTTGGGCCAAGATTCCGACCAATTTGGTTCTGAGTTCGTCCTTGCCGGGTAGGGAAGCGAAATGCTTAACTTCCTCGGCCGAAAGAGTTTTTTCGCCGAAAAAACCCAATTTAAAAGGCAGAAGGTTCAAGGGTTTGGCAAAATTGGCAATCGCTTTAATCGGGCCGATTTCGTCATCGTTGGCAAAAAGCGCCATTGTTTGGTCGGATAAAGCCAGATCGTCGGTTTTTTCCAGCAATTTGGCATTAACCAAAGCGCGGGTGAACAAGGTATTTTTAACAACCTGAAGCTCACCGCCGGCTTTTTTGATCAACTTTCTTAATTCGTTGACTTGGTTGGCGGAAATCCCGCGATAGTCAATCAAGGCAACACTTTTGGCGCCTTTAATTTTTTGGGTCAGATTATCAACTTCAAAAATTTTTTCCTGTTTTTTCATACTTCGACTCCCTTCAGTCGCTCTGTGTAAATAAAAAAATCCTCGTTTCCGAGGACTATCTTTCTAGATGCTAATAACTAGATACTAGAAGCTGTTTTTCCTCGGTAAGATTTTTAACCCTTTGACCTAACTCAGGGCCTTACTGTCTTTAGATAGGGTTATTTTAAAGGAAAGGTATTTTTCTGTCAAGCAGCTTTTGATAAAGAAGCGGTTTGGGAAGTACGAAAATTAGTTATTGCTTTGTTAACGGTAGTTACTAAATTACCGGCGTTGACGCCGAATTTTTCCAGTAATTGTCTGGCGGCCGGAACAGCTTGAGGTTCTTCGGCACAGGCTAAAATAAGTTTACCTAAACCGAAAGTATCACTGTATTTCGGATTTTCGTTGGCGATTTGAAGAAGGGGTTCAATTATAAAATCAGTTATCCTTTGTCTTTTTTCCTTGGTTGACATTCTTTCAAAGTCGGCATAACCCAAGCCTTCGAAACTACTTTTTCTTACCCGTTCATACTGGGCGGAAGCCGCCAGAATTTTCGGTTTAACTTGTTGATTAAGCTGATCTTTAACTCTTTCCTTATGTTCTTTAAGTTTAAGTTCTTCTGGGGCTTGCGACTCGATTGCCTCGATCGCGGCATTCATAAGTTGCGGAATTGCTAGGTGGCCGAGAAGAATATTACTGGCCTGTTCAACCGTTAATGTTTTTATTTCTGTAACTGCTTCTGCCATTTATTTTGAATAAGTTGCTTTTTGACTGATTAATTAAAGTTAATCTTAATCCTCGGACCAACTCTTCGGCATACTCAGGGTAAATTCTTGGTGGACTCAGGACAAGTTGTCTCAGAAATAATTAATTTATTTTAATCTTGATTCCGGGTCCCATTGTTGATTTAATGACAGCTTTTTGGATATTGGTTGGACTGACTGCTTTAACCAAAGCGGCAAAGTTGGCGACCAATTCCTCGTCTTTTTGATCAAATTTGCCGATTATTGTATGAATTAAAGGAAAATCAGGCTCGGTTTTAAAAGTAAATTTCGGCTGGGAAAATTTTTCTTTGGCTTTTTCCGGGTCGGGGACGATCGTGCCGTTTTTTGGATTGGGCATCAGCCCTTTTGGTCCGAGAATTTTGGCAAAAGGAACAAGCTTGCCCATATCCGCCGGAGTTGCCAGTAAAAGATCAAAATTTAACTTTCCGGCTTTAATTTCTTCCAAAATCTCCGGATTGAAAACGACGACTTTTTTCTCTTTGCCTTTTAAATAGGGGAGTTGGGCTTCGCCGTTTAGACCTTTTTTGTTGACGTTAAAGTGGACTTCAATTGAACCGCCGAACTTGGAGGCGGAAGTTTTTTTGGCCAATTTAACCGCTTCTTCAATTGGATATAATTTTGTTTGATCAATCATTTTTTTCGCCTCCAGATATTTTTTACCTCTTACCTTCTTTATCTTTGGCGCCTTTGCAACTTTTGATACGGTTTCTTCCGTAAATACTTCTGCCAAAACTGGCTCTTCAATGATCGTTGCCGTTGCCGACATGTCCTTCAGTCTTTGGCCACCGCCCAGACCCGGCGCTTTGGCCGATTTTTTAGTCTTTTCCTTGGGTTGTTTTTTTGTTTCTTTGCCGGTTACGGCAATTTTCTTTTTTCCCATGAGCGCTCCTTTTAGTTGCTTAATCTTAAAACGTAAATGTTAAATGTTAAATCCTGATCTGGAATCTTTAAAGTTTTTAGTTTTGGTTTTAAGTTTTAAAATTTAACTTTTAAGATTTATTCAGTTTTGACTCCCATGCTTCTGGCGGTTCCGGCCACGATTCTTTTGGCCATTTCCAAATCTTCGGTATTTAAATCCTTCATTTTTTCTTTGGCAATTTGTTCAATCAGGTCTTTGGTCAAAATACCGACTTGTTCGGTGCCTGTTTTTTGGCTGCCTCTTTCCAGACGCAGGGTTTTTTTGATCATGGCCGAGACCGGCGGCAGTTTGGTGATAAAAGAAAAGGTTCTGTCTTCATAAACTGTGATCACGGCCGGAATAATATTACCTTTTAAGGCCGCCGTTTTTTCGTTGTAGCTTTTGACAAAATCCATAATCGGCAAGCCGTGTTGACCCAAAGCCGGCCCAACCGGAGGCGCCGGCGTTGCTTCGCCGGCCGGTAAATTTAATTTTAAAATTGTTTTAACTTTTTTGGCCATGTTCTTAGAGTAAAAGAGTAAAAGAGAACAGAGTAAAAGTCAGATTTTTTCTTGCTCTAACCTCTGTCCTCTCTCGCTCCATGTTTATATTTTTTTAACTTGTAAAAAGTCTAATTCAACTGGTGTTTCTCTTCCAAATATGGAAACAAGGACTTTGACCTTGCCTCTTTCTTCATCAATTGATTCAATTGAGCCCAAAAACTCGGCGAAAGGACCATCAACGATTTTAACCGCTTCGCCAACCGTAAATTTCGCTTTGAATTTCGGCGCTTCCATCGCCATGAATTTTTCGATAACCTCGACCTCGTTGTCGGCGATTGGGGTCGGTTTGTTACCGACGCCGATAAAGCCGGTGACGCCTTCCGTGGTTCTGACGGCCAACCAGGATTCGTCGTCCAAAATCATTCTGACCAACAAATAACCGGGGAACATTTTTTCCGTAATTTGGTGTTTCCGGCCGGCTCTGATTTGAATTCTTTCCTGGGTTGGGATAAGAGCCTCCAGAATTTTTTGCTCCAGTTTCATCGCCGCCACCCTTTGCCTTAAAGAGGAAAGAACTTTGACCTCATGACCGGAATAGGTATGAACAACATACCATTTTGCCCGGGAATCTTCGGACTTGGTGATGACGATATGGTTTTCAAAAGGTTTATTCCCGGGAGGAGTAATTACCTCTTCGGCTTTCTTTTCTGGTTCTTTACCGGCTTGAAGCTCCTTCTTTTTATTTTTCTTGCTCATTTTTATTTTTTAACAATTAACTCTATCAGTTTGGTAAACCCAAAATCAAGCAGACCGAGATAAATGCCGGCAACCAGGGAAATGGCGATTACCGCCGTGGTCATCCGGATAACTTCCTGCTTGGTTGGCCAGGTTACCTGTTTTAATTCGGTTTTTACTTCTTTGATAAACTTACCCGCCGAAACTGCCATAAAAGAAATTTTATCACAAGCTTAGTTTTGAGGCAAGGGGGTAGGCGATAGGGCAATAATCTTTTATTCTTTATCCAAATTTACTACCAGGGTAAACTCTCCTTTGATTTTTTCTTTTTTTAAACGGTTAAGCAGGTCGGAGATTTTTCCCCTTAAACTTTCTTCAAAAACTTTTGTCAGTTCGCGAAAAAGAACGGCGTTTGCTTCCGGTGCGATTTGATTTAAGTCGTCTAGCTCTTGAAGCAACCGATAGGGAGAAAGATAAATAACGGTGGTCAAATTGGGTTTGAGATTTTCCGAAAGATATTTTTGGCGATGGCCGGATTTTTTGGGCAAAAAACCCAGAAAAAGGAACCTGTCAGTCGGCAAGCCGGCAGCGGTTACGGCAGCCAAAACCGCTGAAGGACCGGGGACAGGAATAACTTTAATTCCGGCGCCAAGAGCCGCCCTTACCAATTTAAAACCCGGGTCGGAAACGCTGGGAGTGCCGGCATTGGTGACCAGAGCGACATCCGAGCCTTCGCTCAGTTTGGCCAAAATTAAGGGGATTCTGGCTATTTCGTTGCCTTCAAAGTAGGAAATCAGTTCCTGTTTTCTTTTTAATTGGTGGTGATTTAACAATTGGCCGGTTTTTCGGGTATCTTCGCAAGCAATGACAGGAACATCAGCCAATATTTTCAAAGCCCTTAAGGTAATGTCATCCAAATTGCCGATCGGAGTAGAAACAAGGTATAAAGTTGCCATTTATTAATTTTACTCCTCTTTTTCAAACTTTTTGCTTAAGTTTTTCCTGGGCTTGGTATAAAAGAGGCAAAAGTTTTTCCCGCCAGTCTTCGTCCGGGTCAACCTCGCGGGTAACGATTTCGGTTGTTTGGCCGGTAAAAGTTCTGAAGAAAACCCGCGGCGGCCGGTTTTCTTCGGGAAAACAATTTTTCCTTTCGTTATTAACGGCCAGAGAGAAATCGTTATCGTCAAGATAAATGATTGGGCTTTCGGCGCTGGGCCAATCGGAACGGTTCATTCTTTCCGCGGCCAAACGATAAAGAAAAACGGCCAAAGAAGGTCTTTTGATCGGGTGGCTTTGATAATCTAAAGGCAAACGGGTTTTCAGATCATAAACAACCGGTTCAAAAGCGTTATTTTGGGGTTGATAATAAAGCTGGTCAAGTCTGACGGGAACAATCAATTTAATTGGCGGGTCAATAGTTTTAATCATCAAGATTGCGCTTAGTTCAAAATAATTGGCCCTCAGGTTCCAGGGAGAAAATTCAGATCCGGCGGTTTCTCTCTCCAACTTTAAACAGGCGGTGGCAAATCTGCTTCCGTATTCTGAAAGTCCTTGTTTTTGCCATTCTTCACCGATTTCCTGGGGTGATGGAAGTCTGTCGCCGGAAGAAGGATAAGTCCAACTAAGAGGCATATTGGCGGAAAAGGGCGGTTGTGCAAACATCCGTTGTTCCAAAATCCGCCAAAGGTTTTGGTAATCATATTGGTTGACGAAACGGCCCTGCTCTTGCAAAATTTGGGTTGCCTTGCTTACTTCTGCCGGTTTCCAGGTTTGTAAAAGACGGGTTAAACAACTTTCTTTCCATCGGGGATTCGGGTTGTGGCCGGCAACGAGGGTCGCGGCGGCCGAAAGGGTATAAAAGGCATGGCTCGTTATGCCAAAATGAATTCTGACTGCCTTTTCCAGCAGGGCGGTTTTGTCTAAACATTCTTCCGGTTCTTCATTTCCCAAACTGGCTTCAATTTTAGAAGCGGAAGCAATCAAATAACCCTTGGAGGGAGCTTTAAGTAAAACTTCTTGAGGTGAGAAAAAAACCTTACCGTCAGTATCAAAATCAAAAACGGTCTGGCGGAAAGGCGAGTTTGATTCTCCGTTCCGATAAGGCCCTCTTTCGCAACTCCCCATAAAGTTTTCTTACTTTATTGTTGTTAGTTAGAAGTTCAGGGTTCAAAGCGCCCCGCGCAAAGTTAAAAATTTAAAGTTTAAAGTTAAAAGTGCAAAAAGCTTTTCTGCTTGAATTGATAAGTTAAAATATATACAGAAAAGACTTATTAATAATCAAGGTATGTTACCCGAAAGGAAAAGTCAATCCTTAATGTCTCAAGCAGAAGGAAGCCGTTTGAAGATGGTGGAAATTATCCGTCAAGGAGAGACCGGCAGTTTGGTAACGATGGACCTTAATCGGGCCGCGATTGTTTTAAGAGTCGATAAGGATTCTTTTTTGCGAATGGGAAGTCGAGGTCAGGAGTTGGGCATTTCGGTCAAGGGAGAAAAGGTTACGGTCAGAGTTTCCGGCGGAACAAGGACCGAAAGAATGGTTTACCGCCAGTTTTACGGTCTCTTACAGGCGGTTAGCCGGGGAACCGGTCAACAATTCCTGGAAGAAATTGATGGCCACGATATTTTAAAATCGGTTCACAATTTAAGAAGTACCCTGGAGGTTATTGAAAAAGGAAACGATTTACCGGAATGTGAGATGGTCCAATTGCAGACAATTTTATTGGCCAGTTGGGAAAGTTTGCGTGACAGGAGCGATTTGCCCTCACCAGAGCAGGTTTTTAACTCTCTTCCTTAAAATTAAGCCTTTCTTTTCTTCCTTTTTAAAATTAAAAAAATAAAGCTGGAGTTTTTTTTCTCAGGCTAAATTTTTTAAAAAAATAAAGCTAAAAGAGCTTATTGACAAGATTGTCTCCTCCTTTATCATTTTGATAGAACCATGTTAGCCTGTAAAATTTCTAGCCATTTGGAAAAACTGTCGCAAAAATCGCCGGAGATCAAACGCCAGTTTTCTTTCCTGCCTTGCCCGATTATTTCTTCTCCGGATCAAGAAAACCGGCCCCAAGCTTTTATAGATCCTTTGATTGAGGAAGAATTTATGCCGGTTAAGGGCCTGGTTCATAAATACGGCAATCGGGCTTTGGTTTTATTGACGATGGCTTGCGCCGCTTATTGCCGTTTTTGCACCCGGCAGAGAAGTGTTTCGGAAATTGAAAAAGGAAAAATCGGAGAAGGGGACTTAACCCGGATAGTTGACTATTTGAAAAAGCATCGGGAAATCAAAGAAGTGATTTTAAGCGGTGGCGATCCTTTGGTGGCGCCTTCGGTTTTAAAGAAAGCTTTAGCAAAATTTTCCGAATTGCCCCAAATTAAAATTATCCGCGTCGGGACAAGGGTGCCGGTTTCCGATCCGTCCTTGGTTAAGGAGGATTTGCTAAACGCTTTCCAAAAAGTTAAACAGCCGCTTTATTTGATGATCCATTTTGAGCACCCGGACGAAATTTCTCCGGAAACTGTTAGTGTTATACAAAAATTAAGAAAAACCGGGGCGATTTTATTTTCCCAAAGCGTCTTTTTAAAAGGGGTAAACGATAAAGTAGAGGTTTTGGAGGAATTATTCGGTCGGTTGGTGGAAATCGGCGTCAAACCTTATTATATTTTTCGTTGCGATCCGGTAGCGGGCAGCGAGGATTTTTGGGTTGAACCGGAAAAAGAAGTCGCCATAATGACCGAATTGAGAAAAAAACTTTCCGGTTTGGCTTATCCTCTATATGTTATTGACGCGCCTAACGGCTCCGGCAAGATTCCTGTTCCGCTTAATTTTTGGCAGTTTGACCTATCTTCCTATAAAGACTTTAAAGGCAAAGAACACCAGATAATTAAGTAAGGGAGTAACTACTTTTCTAAAACTTTCGTTTCCACTAAAATCTTCCGGGAAAAAAGACCAAAGAAAAGGCCGGCCAGAGAAAGGGTAAGCAAAATCGGGAAAAAGCCGATTTTATCGGCGATAAAGCCGGAGGAAAGAATTAAAAAAGCACTGGCGATTTGAGTCAACATTGTCGCGGTGCTTAAAACACGGCCTCTTAATTGGTCGGGAATATTTTCCTGAAGGGAAGTATAAGCGGGAACAAAGACCAAAGCGCCGCCGAAGCCCAAAAAAAGGATAACTGAAGCTAAAGGTAGCGAAGTATGTAAAAGCGATTCAAAATGATAAGTTTTTTTGGCAAAATCGGCAACCCGGCTGGATTTGGGAATTAGAGCCAGGAACAAAAGTCCCAAACCGACCAAAACCATTCCTTTGCGGATTAATTCAATTTTGCGGAAGCGTTTGCCGAAACGGCCCAGAAAATAGCCGGCGGAAAGCAAACCGATTCCCAAAGGCAGAACAAAAACAAAACTGGCATCGCTGGCTTCAATACCAAGGACATTTTCCACATACCCCGGCGAGATTGCCATTACCAGGCCTTGGAGGGCCGTTAAAGAAGCAACGAAAGTCACCAACAGGGAAATCATTTTGCTTTCTCTGATAAATTGCCATCCTTGTTTGATTTGTTCTTTGATATGGGCAATTACTTCCTTGTTTTTCGGCATCATCACGATTTTTTGCTGAAAGCTGAGGCGGGAAACAATAAAGGCGGCTAGATAGACAAGCAAAGAGGCGGTTAAAAAGGGGGCGGCCGGAGAAAAAAAGCGG
>Ga0116142_10004225_pt1 | contig 13824 bp, 24 predicted proteins | sample AD_UKC033_MetaG_FD_89785 | JGI IMG/M metagenome (GOLD analysis project Ga0116142, IMG submission 89785) | Active sludge microbial communities of municipal wastewater-treating anaerobic digesters from USA - AD_UKC033_MetaG | ecosystem: Engineered > Bioreactor > Anaerobic > Digestate | place: USA... | reverse complement strand
GTGGTCCCTTCATCGGTGCTGGACCCAGGTAATCAGCGTGGTCCCTTCATCGGTGCTGGACCCAGGTAATCAGCGTGGTTCCAGTGGAAACACCCCTATTGCGTATGGAGACATATAGATATATTTTGATACATTTGATATCGCATGAATACAAATAGATACATATATATACTTATAAAATAAATATAGTATGGAGGAACTACAATGAAAGCCTCAACACCAGAAAACCAGACAGCCGTAGGCTATCAAAACCGCGATCCGATCTGCCCCTTTTCCGGGATCGCAATGGTAACCGATGGAACCGCAATCCATGTAACCGCACAGGTAGCACGAGCAGAGAGACGATACATCATCCCGGCTCATGCGTTCAACCGGTTTGTATTCGGTCAGGCAGGCAGAGGAGTTAACCGGGACCTGCTCAACCAGGGATACTCAGAAGAGGCATTCTCGGTACAACTTGCATGGCAGGACGGGATCCCATACCTGCAGGACTGTTATCATGATCCAATGGGAAAAGACAGGGTACTGTTCAGCCCTGAAACTCTCGGGGATCTGTTCACGCTTGCCCGCCACTATGTTTTCCTTGATGGATCCCAGCCTATCCGCCTGAGCTGGCGACTCGGGCATGAGATCAAGTGCATGATGAGAAAAGAAATTCAGTACGGAACAGAAGCCCCTGCTCGCATGCCCGTCCGATACTTTAAAAAAGAGGTGTCAGCATGAAGGAATTCCAAACATCAACCCGTTTTAAAATCAAAGATGAACAGGCGTTTAACAGTCGTGTGAAAGAACTGATCAACGACTGGAACGAATACCGGGAGCGGATCGGCCGGGATGATATAAATCCGGTAGAAATGGCAATGGGTGAAGCTCTGAGGGATCCAGAGCTGGCAGAGGTTGTTTTTGTATGTAAACCTAAGCGGTTTGATCTCACCCGATGTCTGGCCGGATGGAGATCAGAACAGATCTCCCCTGAGATGTTCCGGGCAATGTTTGAGGAGGGCGCAACATGTTAAGCGCAATGCCTGATTGTATGGCTATAGCAAAGGAGGATTTTTAAAATGTCCTCCTTTTGTGATCAGGTTGCTCGTGCTCATGCTCAGTGGCTGCAGCCACTTGATGATCTTTTCACCCGCGAAGATATAGATGACAAGTGCGGACAGATCAACGATATCATAGAGCGATGGTCAACCGATAACCTTTATGATATAGAATCTTCGGATGATGTTCAGGCATTGATCACCGCACTATCTGATCTCATGGATGAACTGGAACGTGAGCGGGATGAGCTGCAGGAGATAGAGGAATATCAGGACCCGCGGCAGGAGGGATATATATGATCCTTCTCCGCCTGTCAACTGAAATAAACGGTGTAATGGTAGAGGTAGAGGGGGAGGCTAACGATCTGGACCAGATTTATGAATCATGGAAGAGTTTCGTACTTGCAACCTACCAGGTAGAAAACGGACACAAACCGGGACGGATGAAAGATCTGGTCATCCATGAAATGAATTTAACTAATCCGCCTAAGTGCTGTGATGAGATTGTGGAGGTGTTATAATGAAAGAACCCTCCCTTCCCCGTTACACCTGCAGGTGTGGATCTGAGGTCAAGGTCACGATCATCAGAACATGGATCTATTGCACCTGCACCAATCAGAAGTGTAAAGAATTTGGAAAACAACAGCTTCCGACATGGGGGATCCATAAGGCGATCCTTCCTGAGGTGACAGCATGACCAGCTCAGAAACCTCATCCATATTTGGAGAGATGATTTATTCCTATACCCGGGAACAGGCAATTAATGACGGGGTACTGATACCGGTACCAGAATCACTATGCAGGGAAGCCGGGATCCGCCTGCCGGTCTGCGTAACTGATAATCTTTGGTCCCTCATCGAACCGGAGAATCTTAACAAAATGCCTACTCAGTCAGTAGAGGGAAGATTGTGGGATCTGTTATGGCTGTTTACCATCTCCGCAAAACAGAACAGAGGGGGATCCCGGTTAACCTATCCCTGCCGGTTCATGATTAAGCGGAACGGGTGCCCGGAACGAATAGAAGAGCATACCATAGTGGCGGTGTGTGGTCCGGGTGACTCAGGGGAACCGGTCTTAACGCTCATGCTACCGGAGGATGAATGATCCCCTCCTCTTTCATCTGTCCACACACCCGGCAGAGATGTTTACCTCAGTTTATCCTGATATCCTGCAGGGATTGTGAATACTACAAAATTGCGCAGAGGTTAAAAAATGATGTACGATATTAAAAAAACCGCTGAGATGCTGTCGTTATCTCCCCGTACTATCCGGAGCATGATCGACCGGGGAGAGATACCGGCCTACAAGTTCGGGAAGGAGTACCGGATCCACGAAGATGACTTGGCCGGGTTTATGGCTAAGTGTGCGGTATAATCCCCCCCCCACACACCTATCCCTTTCTCCCTACTTTTCCCACTGGTAGGACCGGGATAAAATTCTCCAGTGGAAATAAGGCCATTTCGAGTCCAAAAAAATTTTCCGTACTCCCGATGCCGACTATCTCAACCCTCCTCTTTTGCGCGTTCCGGCTGCCGTACCTGGTGGCCGTTTCATCGTGTGAATGCATCGGCTGCAGCTCATGACAGGTTCATCGTTTTTGTGTGCCTGGCAGGAGCAAAAACAAAAATTTTCCCGTTCCCGGCTCGTCCAGGACCTGACCAGGGGGATCCATTTCCCGGCTCGTCCAGGACCTGACCGCTCGGACCATTACCGACCGGGGCAGGTGTGGCGGGTGGGATCCGTTCGGTTTGATCTGATTCCAGCAGTCGGGCATAGGTTGACTCTCCCGTCCGGCAGGAGGGAGCCGTCCGGCAGGTCAACCGATGCCCTTTACAAGTGCGGTTCGTACCGCTGCGTTTCGCTGATTCGGTGTTCATGTGCGCGAGTTTTCGCACGCGAAGGCTGAAACGGGGAACCTCGCCGTTCCCCGTGAGGGCCTATCATTTTTCTCCTCGTAGAACGCCTGGTCTGTATACGGGCGTGCGGAACTTCGTAGTTTCACCGGCTGGTTGTGCGGATGGGGAATTTATCGTTTCATCCGGCTGGTGTGGGTGGCTGGAATTCGGTGAGCGGCCCGGATTAGTCGCGGGCTGGAATTGATGTGATCGTTCTCTCAAAAATGTTATTCTTGTTTCCCGGAATTGAGATATTCCAGATAAGCACTCTCGGGTATGCGGAACTCTGACCCGATTTTCAAACATCTGATCGTACCGTCATTACAGAACTGGCGTACACGCCTGGGGTCTACCTGTAATAACTCAGCGATCTCTTTCGCTTTGTAGGCTCGCTCAGTCATACTCATAGGTACATCCCAAGACCTAATAATACAACATGCGCTCATACGCATCACACTGTGATTTTTCGAAACATATGTGCGGCACCTCGAAAATTGATCGCTCGGGAGTGTCTTCTTGAAACTACCAAGCAGACCAGGCCTAAACGGCTGATCGCGACTATCACTCTCCTACTATTTAATAAATTGCGTTTTCATTGCCGAAACACATATAAAACCTCGAGAAGATTTAGTTGTGCCTGAATAGGTATCATTCAGGTTGGTGATAGTATGACACCAATGCACGTACCAAAGGACATCATGGATGCATACGAGTCGCAAAGCGGTTTTAGTGGGCTCGGGCAATTTATAGAACAGTTTGTCGGGTATTACACGGGGCGATATCGTGACCTCCTTCAGTAGAGGCCCGTCAGCCCGCGTTGCCATATGTGAAGCACAGCGGCTCTTAATCGAAAAGGGTTTTAATGCTGATCGAATTTCATCCAGCAACCGGCTATACGATATTGTCGCATGGCAAAATGGACACGTTCTTTTAGTTAGCGTTCAAGCTTCCCGGCAAGTTGCCCGCTCGGACTATCGGGACCATATAGTAGCGCTTTCTGGGATGCTTCGAGACAACCCGGATCCATACCGAACGGCAGAGATGTGGATCTATAACAGGTCCCATTGGTTACAGTGGGAGATCACGCCTGGCGGAGCAATCAAAAAGCGGGAGGTATCTGCATGATGATCCCATCGCCCGACATACAAGATGAGGTCTGGCAAGTTGTTTCCTGGCTTCGGAGGGATGGGACTACAATAGTATCCCGGCAGAGGATCGAGGATCTTGTTCTTGAGTTTCCGTTCTGGTGCCCGAATCTTGCGACAATGAGGGATCGACAGCGAAACGAGACGATCACCTATTGTTTGAACAAATGGTTCCCGCTCCTGAACCGGACCGGGAAGAAACCTCGTGCTCATAACTGGGTCCTATCATCAACCGGGGGGATCGAATGCCCCGCGTAAGCGATGCGTCAATGAAACGGCGCATATGCCCGATTATCTCATCCGGCCAATACCTGCAGTATTGTAAGGGGGTGGGGTGTAACGCCGCAAAGCCTGACCTCGTTGACGGTGAGAGTGTCTGGTATTGTTCCTTGATTGAACCGGACCGGGAGGAGTGCGATGACTGAAACTTTTCCGCAATATCGCGAGTCGCCCCTTCGGTTGCCTGAGTATTTTTTCCTCGATATGTATTGCAAGCATTTTCGGATCCGGGTTCCGTGGATTGCGATACAAGCAGTCGTCGAGATCATCGAATCCCCCCAGGGAAAACGGGAGCACGCTATCTCGTGGAACTATATCCCAGGACCGATGATCACACGGGAGATATCCACCGGAGCAGCGGAGTATATCTTATCTCTGGCTCGTGAGGAGGGGTGGATCGAATGAGCGGCATTTCTGCGGAACAGGAGATGGCCGTTCTTGATGCAGTCCGAGCAGTTTACAAAAGAAAGGGAACCTGTGAAGCGGTGATCAGCCGGACTGATGTTATCACCGAGATTCTCGAGCACCCCAAAAATTACGGAATCCGGGTTTTCAATATAAGCGAACTCCGGAAGATGGTAACGTCTGTATGTTGTGAGCATTTCGACGAAATATCGTCCAACTGGCGGAATGGTGTATGGATTGTAAGGGGGGTTGTAGAATGTCCGACATAAGCGGTGGGATCCAGGTGTATCACCCTCGCAATCGGGACCGGGTAAAGCGGCCCTTCAGAGGGACCGGGGTGATCACCGAGGAACAGGTGATGGCTCCGCTACGTGAATGGTTCATGGAAAAACCGAGGGATGGCCGGATAATTACCAGAGGTAGTATTGAAGGGCTGATGGGGATATCGTCAAAAAGTGAAAACCTGCTCAAAATTCGAAAGGGAATTACCACAATCTGCAACAGACATTTCCCACTCTATTCCCCGAACACAAAAACAAAATCTTGGATCATCAGCCGGGAGGCGTTCGAATGACTCCAGATCGGATAAGCGGCTTTTACGTGTGTTTGGATTGTGCCGGGCACTCTGGCCCATGTGTCACTTTTGCTAAGGATAGGGATATTCCAAAATATTGCCCATATGCCAAATCTCACGAATGTAACTGGCAGCGATGTCCTCCCGGAGGTATTTGAATGGCTCAGGATGTTTGGTGCGATCCGTGTCCGAAATGTGGAGCGGATGAAGGGCAGTCGTTCCACACGGAAGACCTCCCGGGTGGAGCACTCCGGACCTATTGTAAGTGTGGAAAATGCGGACTGCGATCAGCCGGGGCAATCCTGACAGCCGGGGCGATAGCACGAAGCCCAGACGATGAAGTGATTGAGAATACAGCTGCAGAGAACTGGAATATGATGGTTGCCCGCCTTCGTGAGAGGGGAGAAATATGAGTAAAGAGACCATCCGAGGGGTCTGCGATGTATTGTTTTATTCCGGCCAGGTTACAGAAATCCGGGCACTCGGGGATAATGGAACCCATATCGGATACTATTCCAATTGGGACCGACTCGCCCAGGATATTGATGTCCTTGATGGGTCGGCGGGGTTCAAGGGGATATATTGTGTATTGAACCCGGTGAATCCGGCACTTCTCGCACGAAAAGCCAACCGGATATCACGGCAGGGAAAAAATGATGCAGCTACCCAGGACACTGACGTTATCCGGAGACGGTGGCTCCCGATTGATATTGATCCCAAGAGACCATCAGGGATCTCATCATCGGATGCGGAGCATGAGCACGCCCACGATAAGGCAAAAAAGATCCGGGCATTTCTTACTGAGATGGGATGGCCTGAACCGGTCTATGCTGACTCGGGGAACGGGGCCCACCTCATCTACCGGATAGATACACCGAATGATCCGGAGAGCACCGAGCTCGTTGTCAAATGTCTCAAGACTCTTGACCGGATGTTTTCCGATAAGGACAGCGATGTTGATACATCAGTCACGAACCCCTCCCGGCTCTGGAAGTTATATGGGACCGTCTCGCGGAAGGGAGATAACACAGAGGATCGACCTCACCGGGAATCAAAAATTCTCGAACTCCCTGATGACCTGGCTATTGTTCCAGTCCATGAACTCATGCACCTGGGATCCATTCTCGGACCGGATGAGGATGATACCAGTAAGACCAGTAGGAGTATTCCTACCAGTGCTACCAGTGCTACTGACCTGGGCGACTGGTTGTTGGCGCATGGAATAGGGTTCACAGAGAAGCCATACTCAGGCGGCCGGCTCTTTGTCCTGGACGAATGCCCGTTCTCATCAGCTCATAAGGATGGGGCGTACTGTATTCAGTTTGCCAGTGGGGCGATATTCGCGGGATGCCATCACAACTCATGTGGAGGCGGGGAGCAGCGATGGTCAGAACTTCGTGAACGGTATGACGGCCCCAGACCGAAGCGGGATTATGACAAATGGCGTAAGGATCAGATCCGGAAACAGGCAGAGGCAAAAGCGGAGTATTACGGGAACGTATCGGAAAACGCGATAAGTTCAGATCAATTTGTTGACGTCAACAAAATGGTTGACCATGCCAAGGAAGCTTTCCGGGTTCTGAAGGAGGGGGATCCGGTGGAATACATCCTCAATTCATTCAAGGTGGATCACGAAGGGGACGAGACGGTTGCGAAGTGTCTTATCATGTCGTTTGCATCCCGGTCTGTCATCAACTCGAACGGGCTTCATGTCCTCGTGACCGGGGAGTCTGGTAAGGGGAAGTCCCACGCCTTTGACACGATGCTTAACCATATCCCTCCCGAGTTCCGGTTAGGTGGCCGGTTGTCTGATAAGGCTCTGTTTTATGCAGAGGATATGAAAGCGGGATCTGCCATCTGTCTCGATGATGTCGGGCTCTCGGATCAGATGCAAGAGACCTTGAAGGGAGTCACGACCTCTTTTAAGAAACCGTTCATATACCGAACCGTGAACAAGGACCGGAAAGGGCAGACCTGTATCATCCCTGAGCGGTGTGTCTGGTGGGTTGCCAAGGTGGAAGGATCCGGTGATGACCAGGTATGGAATAGGATGCTTACCTGCTGGATCGATGACAGCCAGGAACAGGATGAATTGGTCCTTGCCCGTGAACTCGCGGCAGCGGCATCACTCCCGGCTGATGAGGATGACATGAGACCCGAAACTCTGGTATGTCATCACATCTGGAACCAGCTTATTCCGGTGCATGTCGTGATCCCATTCGCGAAACGGATTCGGTTCTCATCATCAGCCAACCGACGAAATCCCGGGATGCTCCTCGACCTCATCAAGTCGGTTGCAACCCTTCACCAGCATCAGCGAGAGCGAACCCGGATCCGTGGAAGAGATGTCATCTACGCGACAACCGATGACTTTCGGAAGGCATGCCGGATATACCAGGCATTGAATGGCGAATGTGGGAGTCAGGCATCGAAACTCACCCGGAAGGAAGCCGACCTTGCTATTAAGATGCAGGCATCCGGCCGTAATGAGTTCACCATGCAGGAGCTTATCGAGATTGCAGGGCCAGGATCATCATACGGCGCAATCTGGAAACGGATACATGGAGGGGCAAGCCATCAGACTCACTATGATGGTCTCCTCGAAAAGTGCCCGGCTCTTACCTTCTTGGACCGGACTGATGTTGCTGAAACAAACTCGAAGCGTCAACGGGTATACATCTGGGACCGGGATCAGTACGAGATGTGGATCTCAGGGGGAGGGTGCTGGTTAGACTCCTCCTCCTCCTCCTCCTCTCATGATGGTGGCCCAGGTGCCGATGGTCATAGCGGAAATGTCGGAACGATTCGGAACGATTCGGAAACACTTCCGACAATAAACGGCGGACGGGATGAAGAGAAAAAAGAGAATAATAAAAAAATTGATAATAATAATAAGCATTATCGGAAAGATGAGGAAGTACAGAGCATACACGAACCTGTTGTCTCCTATAACTCTGCACCTGAAAACTTCCGAATTTCCGACAACACCTCTGAAGTGATCCCATCTGAGCAGGCACCTCCCGCCGTTGTTGAAACGGAGGATGATTTAGATCGTCGGAACATTTCGCAGCCTTCCGCCATCACTCCGAAACTACCGCTATCAGACATTGACCCTGATGACTTCGGCCCTATCAATGGGGTCTGGGGTGGTCCTTGTGCGGTATGTGGTGGAAAGTGGGTGCAATATACTGAGAAGTTTTCCCAGAAACAGAAGGATGAGGGTCGGTTCTCTCGCAAGATATGTGCCAAGTGCTACAGTAAGGCGATAGCAGCCAAGAGCAAGACCTTCTCCACTCTTCCGGGGATGTTGAACACGGCCAATATGAGACAGACTAATGTTGATGTTGGTCGGTGTGATGTCTGCAAGACCGGAGCAGCTACATGGATCGACCAGGACACGAAACAGAAAATCTGTCAGGTATGCTACTCCCGTGAACAGAGCAGACCGGATGTGTCGGCATGAAACAGACAAAACCAACCGGTCGGATGTGTATTCAGCGGGTGGCAGTCGGAGAGCGGGAATGCTCCAACCCTCGATACTGCTGGATCAGGTGTTCCCACCTTCAATACACGCCGAACGTTTACACATGCCGGATATCGAGAGCGTTTAAGACTTTTAGGGAATTGGCTGATGGTCAGTTGATCGCGTCATCCTGTCCGATGAATGAAGGAGGGTGCTGATAATTATGATAATGAAAGAAGATTTTTGTTTGAAACGGACCCCCGGAGCAGCCGGGCTTATTGATTCGTTTGATGGTAAAGCGGTTGAGGAAGTCTGTTCCGGATGGTTTGACGGGGTGACTTTACTCAAATTTTTCAAGGAGATAGGAAAGCGACATGATGGGATCAAAGGAAAGTCAGAGGTCGATGTGAAGATGAGCTTCTGGAAGATGACCGACAAGAACCCGAACCGGTCCGATAAGATCGGATCTCTGGTCTGTGTCCAGGTCGATGACATGACGTATGCAATCTGCCCGATCAGGAAGGTGGAGTAATGGCAACGTGGTTAACTCAAAACGTAGAATTCGCTGATATAGGGGGATGGGCGACATATGGTCGTGTACAATGGAGAACCCCGACAAATGGATATGCACGACTTTACGCGGGTGCGGAAATTAAACAGCTGGTGCAAATTAGAAGCGATGCCCAAACGCAATATATTACTCTATTGCCATACGTGGCTCAATGCCCGGCAACCATTGAGGTTTCTATCAATGGGGTGGTTGTTATCCCCAGTACGAGATCTAATACACAAATCCCTGTGGCCGAATATATAGGGCAGACCATATTGCTTTCAATAAAAGCCAATTCGGATGGTGATTACGCGACATTAACGGGGATTGAATATAGCACGTTGACAAATCTTGTAAAAATGACGATGATCCCCGGATCCACCCCGTTCATTTTTTCATTTGTTGATACTTCGAACTCCGCTCTGAAGGGAACTACATATTTATGGGATTTCGGTGATGGTCAGACATCAACAGAAAGCGGCCCTTCACACGAGTATGCTTCTCCCGGTGAATATGTAGTGACAATGACAACCGACAAAGGGAGCACATCATTGCTGGTTCACGTAGACCCACTCCCCCCATATCCGGGATTCACCCAAAACAAATCAGTTGCATTGGTTAACGAGGCCATTTCATTTACAAATTCATCATGGAACGCCACATCCTATTCATGGGACTTTGGAGACGGGCAGACATCAACTGTAGCGGCACCTTCTCACTCATATGCCTCGAAAGGAACGTATACAGTCACATTAACCGCGACAAATGCATATGGGCAGACATCTAAAACAACCCAAATAAGCATCGCCGCGAAACCTATCACAAACTTTTCCGCATCTCCGGTCAACGGGCTGACCGTCCAGTTTTCTGATCTCTCCCTCGAAGATCCTACCTCATGGTCCTGGGACTTCGGGGAGAATGAACACACATTACAGAACCCGGTGCATTCGTACCAGCAACCGGGAACCTACAATGTCACCCTGACCGCGACAAATGCGATGGGATCAACTCCGGTTACTAAGAGCATCCCGGTCACAGTATCAGAACCGGTCAGGCCGGAAGCCAACTTCTCTTATCAACCGACCGAGAGCAATAAGACACAGATTGAATTCACAGACACTTCCAGCAATGCCCCGTCCTCATGGCTCTGGTCCTTCGGAGACGGAACCACTTCAACCGAACAGAACCCGGTTCACCAGTATTCAACCGGTGGGGTCTATTCTGTCCGGCTGACGGTAACAAATGCAAATGGGGATGCGACTGTCTCGAAAACCATCAGTGTCATAACACCCGGCACAACTCCGCCGACCAGCGGAACGGTCACGCCTTCAGCCGCCCAGGTAGGGAAGATGGTAGAGTTCACAGTAACCGGAACCGGGTTCAAACCGAACGTTCGTATCCGGATTGTTCACAATAGTTTACGGGGAGTAGTTAGCAAGTTCAAATCGTTCTCATCAAGCCGGATTGTGTTCTCCTATGCGTTCGATCCGTGGTTCGTCGGAGTGAACAGCATAACGATATCAAACCCGGACGGGTCATCAGTAGTCATTCCGGATTGCATCACCGTCACGGAGTAAACAAATATGATACCAATTATTTTTACCCTCGAATACTGCCCGAACTGTGAGAAGTTGAAATCATCTCTTCGGGCTGCAGGGGTGGAGTTTGAGGAACGAGACATGGAAGCCAAGATGAGTCTGGTAGACCTTCGGTGTCGTCAGTGTTTCGCCCGTGAAGCTCCCGTTCTGATGACCGAGGACCGGGTATATGAGTCAAAAGATCTCTTCGATGATGACGGAAGGTTGAACCCTCATGTGCTCGCTCTCCTCCTGGCATGAGTCATTATCTCAAGGTCGGTCGGCTCTTACCGGGAGACGACGATGAGATCCTGATCATCAAGGATGGTGTAGGGGAGATCGGAACGGTTACAAAAGCAGACGCGATCCTGACATGCGGAGGGCTCGAACCGTTCCCGATTCTCCCTAATGGTGAAATGGATCTATCGATTCCCGGGAAAGCAGTAAAGTTCATGATTGGCGGTGTGTTGTTCCTGGCTATCCGGCGGCAGGTTGTTGGGATGATAAACGAATGGCCGAACCTGAAAGCAGCTCTCTTTTCTCCGGTCGAATGAGCGGGCTTGTATCAGTCAGTGGTCAGGTTGTGCTGGTCCTGCTGGATCACCAACCTCACTATACAGACCGGTATGGTCTGGAAGGGGTGATCCTGGGATATGGCATGTACAACCTCTTCGATGAGTTCAGGCATGTGACCGGGAACATCTATCCTGGCCATGAGCGGATCACTCTCTGCTTTTTTGTTCGTGGAAAAATATACCAGGCGTCAACCGATGAGGTCCGGTCTGTGCTCCTGGGAGATCAATCAACTGCAGTTGTCACGGGGTGAAGTGTCGGGTCCGCCCATCTCTGGGCGGAGGGTGGCGGGGGTAGTGGCTCTACAGGGCATCGGTTGACCTACCGGGCGAGATGACGACCGAAGGGAGGCACCGACCGGGAGAGTCAACCTATGCCCGTTATCCCATGCCGAAAGAGCGAGGAGAAATATGACGACGAAATGAGGACCGCACGACGATGAGCACCGCAGGAACGAGGAGCGGAAGAGGAGGAGGACCGGAGTTGAGGAAGTCTTTTTTCTCCCGCGAAAAACCGAATCGAAGACCGTAGTACAGGAGGACGAATGCAAGGAAGGCGGGAGGGCAGTCCGGAACGGTCTGACCGACCCCCGACTGGAATGTTCACAACCGAAAGCGGTGTCCGAGCGAAGCGAGACACGGCTTTCGGATCTCTATGAAGGAAGTACAGGTGAGGATCAGCCGACAAGCCAGGGCATCGGTTGACCTACCGGGCGAGATGACGACCGAAGGGAGGCACCGACCGGGAGAGTCAACCTATGCCCGTTATCCCATGCCGAATGAAAACCGGAATGATCGCCCGGTCCAATGATCAACCGCATGTATCAGAGCGGCCCGGTCCCTCTGTTCGACGGAAGGAGGGTTCAACCGACCGCAGGGGGACGCTTGCGGAGGAGCGAAGCGACGGGGTGCGAGCGACGACGACCGAAGGGAGGAGGGTCCCCCGAGGCATCCCCCGATGGGTTTGGCAGAGGGGGACAGGACCCAAAAAAAGGATTTTTTTTGGGTCCGAGGAGGAGGAGCGAAGCGACGACGGAGGGGGGTGACGGTCGCAGGGGCGAAAATGGATGACCTCCAAGCGTACCCAAGATGTCCGGCTAACCGATTAATTCATGCGATGAAAAAAATCTCATCCGACTATTCTTAACATCCGATTCACAAACCACCTTCTCATTTTTCTTCGATTTCAAATCTTTTAAACCGTTTATATATAGACACCCTTCTTTCCTTTGTCACCGAGTCAGGTGACAGGGGATTTTAGAAAATGGCAGATTTTGTCTCAAAGTCAACCGTCAAGAGTGCCGAGCGGAAGCTTGCCACTCCATTTGCAACCAAGGCAGCTCTGAACACCATCATAGGGAACATCCTTGCAGATAACCCATGGGGCTGTACTCCGTATACCTCTGCTGGAGAGACTCTTCCGGCGGTATCAAAGAGCACGGAATACTATTCCGGAAAGGTGGTCTACGAGATCAACGGTGGTAAGGCTGTGGGGGCCGTCACTATCAAGGCTCCAAGTTCTACCGGGTTTGACACCTGTATCAGCAACATTCTCGCTGATACAGGTCTCGAAACTGCGATGGGCGGAGTTGCATCTCATGACAATTCAGAGGATAACTTCTCAGTGACCCTCAAGTGCCATGCCTCAAACGGTGAGCTGTATAACGTCCGATTTAGCCGCGACGCTGTAACCGTCACCAGCTATGAGGCTGACAGCATTCTCACAACCATTGAGACCTGGGCTGACACTGTTCCGGAACTGGCATAAGCCTATCATACCATTTTTCCGAGGTGATGGTATGAACCGGTCGCGTGCCCTATTGGGATGTGCTCTGCTTCTCGTTGCCGGGTTCGTCGGTGCTGATTCGGTGTCATCTACCATTGTATGTGATGGAGCTACCTGGGTATCCTCTTCGGTCTTAGGCCAGGGGCAGACGTATGCGGCTACGCTCTTCACTACTAATCTTGCAACTCTCATGAGAGACCTGCAGGTGAAGGATGGTAATGTTAAGACCGGGACCGTAGTTGAGTCATCTGGTCCTATGGGGATCGATGAATACTCAGGCCAGGTCACGAATCAGACTGATCGATCAGCCGGATGTGTTTTTGAACTTCCTGTAAACCGGACGAATAGCCGAGACGAAATAATGTACACTGGACTGATGGGATCCGGTGTGTATGCATCAGGCAGGACCCTACGATCAGATGTGACCTCATCCACTACAATGATCAACGGGTCAGGTCTCGTGCTCGCTCGTGCATCGTCAAAGGACAATGCAGGGAACGAAACTACTCACACCAGCGATGTAGCAGGGAATTTGAAT
>Ga0116142_10004222_pt1 | contig 13831 bp, 9 predicted proteins | sample AD_UKC033_MetaG_FD_89785 | JGI IMG/M metagenome (GOLD analysis project Ga0116142, IMG submission 89785) | Active sludge microbial communities of municipal wastewater-treating anaerobic digesters from USA - AD_UKC033_MetaG | ecosystem: Engineered > Bioreactor > Anaerobic > Digestate | place: USA... | reverse complement strand
GGCGTCGAGCGCGTCGAGGGTCGGGGGCGTGTCCGACGGGGCGTCGGGTTCGAGGAGCACGCCCCACGTCTCCGTGGTCGCGGCGGGGATGAGCGCCTCGAATCCGACCATGCGCGTGTTCGGGTTCTTGCTGTCGAATTCGCGCGGCGGGTTCTCGATGTCCCGCACCGTGAGCCGCGCGTTCGCGGGCGCGAGCACCCGGAGCGAGACGGTTTGTCCGTCCTGGCGCAAGACAGCACCGCCGTCTTCCGCGATCGTCACCTCGGCCCGGGTCGCCATGGCCCAGCGAATCGAGACCGCGCGGTTCGGCGCAGCCACCTCATCCTGTATCAGCACCGCATCGCCCATGAGCCGCACGCCGCGCCGCGCGCGGTCCACCTGCCCTTCGTATGCGGAGGTCATATCCACGACCGCGAACGGGCGGCCCGGATCGTCCGAGAACCGCGTGATCCGGGCGTTGCCCTCGACGCGCTGCAACTGGCCATCGATCACGAGCGTGTTATGACTGTGGTTATTCAAGCGGAACACGGTCCAGCGCTCGCTCTCCTGACGCCTGTTCCAAAGGTCGAGTCCCCGCGCTTCGAGCGCGTGGTAGGCTTCCATCCCCAGATCGACGGCCCACCGCACGCCTTTCATGTCCAGCACGAAGGACCCGATGTCCATGTGGCCGTGGTTGGCGCTCGGCGAACCGCCCTTGACGCCCATATACGTCGCGTCGTCCTGCCACGCGCTGCGCAGCATCGCCACCGGCACGGGGCCGTCGCCTTTCCAATGCAGGGTACGCGGCGCGGTTGCCTCGCGGACGGGCTGCCCCCACGCCAGGAGCAAGGGGAGCATGCGGTCGCCGCCGTCGGTCGCGCTCGGCGTTTCCACCGCGAGTTGTTCCAGTGTGGCTTTTTCCCGCCAGAGCAGCGTCGGGTCGTTGCGGCGTTGCGCGAACCAGTGCATGGCCGGCGCGGGGCCACTCCGAAAGCCGCAATCGGCGAAGTTAAAGAAGAGGCCCGTGGGTCCGGTGGCGTGGAGGTAGAACTCGGGCGTCTTCAGAAAGCCCTCGGCGGACGCCAGGCCGAAGTCGCTGCCCAACACTGACTCAAGCGCGGCGATCATGAGCACGTTATACGTTGTTCCGTACAGCCAATAACTCGGCCCCTCGGGGTACACACCGTCCGGCTCGTACTCGTCCATGGCGCGCGGTACATACTTGATGGCCCGCGCGATCACGCGCTTCGACAATTCCGGCTCGTCCTCGAACAGCGCCAGCGCACCTAGCGTCAGCCCGCCGTGGCATACCTGGTTCCAGTTGTTGGTGGTCATGACCCATCCGCCGCCTTTCATCGAGGTTTCGAGCCCTTTATCGACGATGGCGTCCCGGATTGTGTTCCGGGCGTCCGCGGCGAGACTGTTGAAGAGCCAGTCGTAGCCGATGGCCAACGCGGCGGTCATCTCCGCCACGTCCAGGAAATGGCTCGGGTTCCAATCGTCGAACGCCGCGGCGGCAAGCATCTCCCGCTCGGCGCGCCGCAGGTATTCCTCGTTCTCTGTTATGCGGTACGCAAACGCCAGATACGACACCCGCCGCAGGCAGGTGCGCGATACCGCCAGGAGCCGCTTGCCCTCTTTCTCGCGCTTCACGGGTTCGGTCGCGAACACCGCGTCCGCACCGGCCAGCAGATGGCCATACGCCGCCGACAACAGGATGTCGCCGTCAATCTTGGCCTTCAACGCCGCGGTTTTCGCGTCCGTGAAGAAGAGCCGCGGATGGGAGGAGGAGACCCGCGCGAGTCGCGCCTCCAGTTCTTCCGTGACCTCCGCCGGAGCAGGCCACGCCGACGATAGCCCGCCTACCGCAATCGTGAGGCAACAGACGATAACAACGTGGTTCATAATCGGTTTTCCTTATCGAGCCACAGCGCGATGCTACTTGCGCAGGACGAATTCGCCAATAACGCCGTAGTGGTCCGCGAGGTCGATGGTTCGGCCCTCATATTCGCGCGTCGGGCGCTGGATGGCGATGCGCGAGAAAGCCGTTGCCGTGCCGCGCGGATCGAGCAGGACGTGGTCGATCAGGCTCAACTTGCGCGGCTTGTCCGTCTTCCAACTGTTTCGACTGTCCGAACTGTATGGCCGCGGATCATCGACCGGGAAATCGGTCGTTTCCGTAATGCGCAGCAGTTCCCCATACTCCTGCGAGCCCTTCGCTGTATTGAAATCACCCGCGAGAATCACCGGCACGCCCTCGCGCCGGTGCGGCCCGAGAAGCCGCTCCGCAATGGCCGTGACCGCTTTGTCCTTAATCGCTTGTTTGCCGGTCGGGAAATGGGTTCCCGCGAGCAGGAACGGGATGCCGTCCTTCTCGCCCTCGACGAGGCAGCAGCCCTTGGACGTGAACATTTCGATGCGCGAAAGGTCCTCGAAGACCACGTGCGCCACGTACCGGATGGGCACGCGGCTCATAAAGAGAACGCCGTTGCTGAAGGCGCGTCCGTCGGCGGCGTATTGCGGCGGCACGACGTGGGGAAAGACCGTTTTCAGTCCCGCTTCGAGTTGATCGAGGATGGCGGTGTCCAGGACCTCCTGGAGACAGAGCACATCGTAGTCGGATTGGTTCAGGTACTCGATGATCCACGGGGCGCGTATGGCCTGCATCTTGTCGAGGCGCGGGTCGATGGCCCCAAACGTGGCGGGCAACATCTGGATGTTCCATGTAAGGACCTTCAGAACCGTTTCCGGCGGCGGCGCGGTTTCCGCTTTCGCGGGAAGTGGATCGACCGCGGCGGCGTTCGTCATCGCATGAGCCGTCAGGAAACGCACGAGGTCGCGCTTGAAGCGGGGGAAGAACGGCAGGGTGAAGTGGTTCGCGCCGGGCACCTCGACGAATTCGAGGCCGTCCATGTGCAGGCGCAGGTCCTCCGCAAGAAACCGGAAGCCGTCCCGGTCGCCAATGATGCAGAGCGTGGGCGTGCGGATGGCTTCGAGGTCCGCTTCGTAGACGGCCAACTCGGGATAGGTCGCCTTCAGCGCCTTTTTCACGGGCCGGCTCATGAACTGGTCGCCAATCCAGCTTCGCGCACGGTGAAAGAGCGATTTCGAGTCGGCCAGAGGCAAGATAGCCGCGTGAAGCGCGCGCGGTTGGGCCCAAGTCGCTACCGTTGTGGCCGGTCTCCTGACCGCGCCACTGGCCCAACCGAAGGTCTCCAAGTCCCCGCTTCCACCCCACCGCTCTCCCACGCGGAGAGGGGAAACGAGGGAGCGCGGTTTGGGCTGGTCTTCGGGCGACTTGTACGGGCTGGGAATGGGCGTTGGATCTTCCGGGTCCTTCCAGCCGGCGGCGCAGATGGCCGCGCTCCGCACGCGGTCCGGGTGCAGGACCAGCAGGCGCTGGAGCAGGAATCCGCCGAGGGAATAGCCCGCGACATGCGCTTGGTCGATACCCAGGTGGTCCATGAGCCGGGGCACATCCTCGACCATCTGTACGCCGTACTGCTCGGGCTCGGCAGGCTTGTCGCTGAGGCCGTGGCCGCGCAGGTCGAAGGCGATGACGCGAAAATGCTTTGCCAGCGCGCGGGTGACGCCGGGCCGCCGCCAGTTCAGGTCCGCGTTGGCGCCGATGCCGTGAATCAGGATGACCGGCTCGCCCGCGCCCTCGTCGGTGTAATAGATGCGCGCGCCGTTCGAGTTGAAATAGTGACCGCCCGCCCGGTCAACAAGGAGAAAAACGAATATCGCGACGGACAAAGCCAGCACTGCCGTCAGCCCCCCGCAGCCGATGAGCAGTCTTTTTTTCACGACCTTTGGGTCCTTGTCCCTTCGCGTACCCATGTACTGCCCGGTGGTCGCGCCCCACGGGCTTACCCGCATAAGACCATGGAACGTTCCCCTTGGTTTAGGCGTGTGTCGGACCGCGTCCGCACGGCTCCCGCTACAGGCGCACCAGCGCGCGCAATCCCTCGATTTCGCGCTCGCTCAGGTATCGCCATTCGCCAGGGCGCAGCCCCTTGTCCTGAATGTTCCCGAAAGCGACGCGGTGCAGCGTCTTGACAGGGTATCCGACGGCGGCGCACATGCGCTTGACCTCGCGTTTGCGGCCTTCGTGCAGATGGAGGCGCAGCAGCGTGGTCTCCTGACCGGCACTGAGGATGACCGCGCGGGCGGGCGCGGACAGGCCGTCGTCGAGCCGCACGCCCTTCTCAAGCAGCAGCGCCGTCTCCGGTTTCATGCACCCGTGAACCCACGCCAAGTACACTTTTTCGACCTCGAAACGGGGATGGGTCAGCCGGTAGGCGAGTTCGCCGTCATTGGTGAGGAGGAGCACGCCCTCGACGTCCATGTCGAGCCGGCCCACAGGAAAGACGCGCGCCCGCACGCCCTTGAGGCAATCGAGCACGGTGGGGCGGCCGTGCGTGTCCTTCGCGGTCGTCACCGTGCCCTCGGGCTTATTCAAGACCACGTAGACCTTGTCATTCGGTCGCACGAGCCGGCCGTCGACGCACACGGTGTCCGTGCCGGGCGTCACGTCCTGCGCGATCACGGCGGCGCCGCCGTTGACCGTGACGCGACCGGCCGCGATGAGTCGTTCGGCGGCGCGACGCGAGGCGATGCCGCACTCGGCAAGGTATTTCTGCAGACGCGGCATGAGATCACGCCATTTCCTGCAAGTCTTCGAGGGAGGGCAGTTCCTTGAGGTTCTTGAGTCCGAAATGGACGAGGAATTCGTCCGTGGTCCGGAAGAGCTTCGGTCGTCCGGGAAGTTCGGCGACGCCCGAGACCTTGATCAGGCGGCGTTCGAGCAGTTGGTCGAACGCGTGGGCGACGCTGACGCCGCGGATCGCCTCGACCTCGGCGCGGGTCACGGGCTGCTTATATACGATGACGGCGAGGGTTTCGAGGAGGGGGCGGGACAAGCGCTTGCTCTTGCGAATCTGGAACAGACGGCGAATGTACGGGCCGAAAGGCGGCTTGGTCAGCAATTGGTAGCCGCCCGCGATTTCGCCGAGCGTGTAGGGCAGGTCGTCGCGGCCGTTGATTTCCTCGCGCAGTTCCTCGACGAGGTTGGCCACGATGTCCGGGTCGGTATCCCCGAGCGCCTCGGCGAGCCGGCCCACGCTCAGCGGACGATCACTCGAGAAGAGCATCGCGTAGATGGTCTGACGCGATTCTTCGCGGCCGAGCGACTCGACCGGTTCGAGCGCTTCCTGTGTTTCCTGAATGTCTTCGGGCATGGTGTTCAGGTCGTCTTCCCGACGAGCTTAATAAGCGCCTCGAGTTCCCGCATCAATTCCGCAAACCGCTCCAACCGCAGCGACTGTTCGCCGTCCGACACGGCGTCCTCCGGATGCGGATGCACCTCGATCATGAGGCCGTCCGCGCCCGCGGCCACCGCCGCCTTCGCCATCGGCGGCACCAGGTCCCAGTGGCCGCTTGCGTGGCTCGGGTCGATGACCACCGGCAGGTGCGTGTACCGTTTCAAGACCGGAACGGCCTGTATATCGAGCGTGTTCCGCGTCTCGGTCTCGAAGGTGCGGATGCCCCGTTCGCACAAGATGACGTTCGGGTTGCCCTCGGATACGATGTACTCCGCCGACATGAGGAGTTCGTTGATCGTGGCCGCGATACCGCGCTTGAGAAATACCGGCTTCCTCGACTTGCCCACCGCCTTCAGCAGCCCGTAGTTCTGCATGTTGCGCGCGCCGATCTGGAGCGCGTCCGCGTATCTCTCGACCAAAGGCAGTTGCTCGATCGTCATGATTTCCGTCACTACCGGCAAGCCGAAGGTCTTTCCCGCCTCTTCGAGCAGTACCAGGCCCTTCTCTTCGAGCCCCTGGAAACTGTACGGCGACGTGCGCGGCTTGAAGGCCCCGCCGCGGAGCACGTGCGCGCCCGCTTCCTTGACCGCCTTGGCCGTATCGAAGAGCTGTTCGCGCGATTCGACAGCGCATGGCCCGGCGAAGACGCAGAAGTGGCCCCCGCCTATTTTGACCGGCCCGATCTCGATAACCGAGTCCTCGTGGCGCACCTCACGGCCGGCCAGCTTGAACGGCTTGAGAATCGGCACGACCCGCTCGACGTGCGGCATCGCTTCGAGGGTTTGCAGTCGGTGCTTGCCTCGCTCATCGCCCACCGCGGCAATGACCGTGCGCTCGACGCCCACGATGACATGGGCCTTGTAGCCGAGTTCCTCGACCTTGCTGACGACGTGGTCGACGTCCTCTTTGTTGCGGGACGCCATCACGATAATCATGAAGTGGTTTTCCTTTATAGCATGCGCAAGACAACCGGAAAGAAGGGTGATCATAATGTCTGGAGACGGGGGAAAGCAAGATGACGACGGGCGGGAGAATAGCCTTGGATGCGGCGGAGTTTTCGCATCTGGGCGGGGCACGTGGTCGTCTGTAAGCGGCAAAAAGTGTACGCAGCGCGGCCTTTGGCGCGAGTAAGGCCCGACTTGCATCGTCGAGTGCAGCGAGTGTTACGAGCGGGCCAGAATGTACTAACGGGATCCATGCCACCAACGGGACCGGAGGGATAGAGCGCGGCATTTGGTGGCGAGCGAGAGCCAACAAGACGTTGGCGGCCGGATGCGCAGATTCCCCAACAGCAACGCCCGCATAACCGCTTACCGCACAAAGGTTTGCATAGGCAGCTGCATGAAGAGGTTAGGGATTTTCCGCACTTTCGTCCGAAGCCACGCAGGGAGCACCCCGTTTGGTGTAGAATGAGGGCCGCCGACTCCGAAAGGCACAACACGGAAGGGTACGATCATGAAGTGCATGGCGCGAATACTGACCTTGTGTGTGTTTGGACTGTTCGTTGCCGCTGTCGTGGCGGCGGAGGACTACACCGTCTTCGAGAGCAAGAAGTACGGTTACTCGCTCAAGATTCCGAAGGAATTCAGGCTGGACGGTCAAGAGGACAAGACGACGACGTGGATCTATCAACCTGGCGCCGCGCCCGCCACCGAGAGCGCGGAACCGGCGAAGAAAGAAGAGAAGAAACCGAAGAAGGGCTTGGGCGGAATAGCAAGAGGCGCGGCCGGTAGCCTTGTGGGCGGCGCTCAAGCTGAGGAAGCGGCGGGCGCCCCCGCGGAGGCCGGAGGCGGTCAAGCACTTGAATCCGCGTTGACCATCTATGTCAATTGGGTCTGGATGCCCGATGTCGCCACGAGCACCTTGTTTGAGGCCAACAAGAAATCCGACCTCCAGGACATTAACTCGCCGGATCCCACGTACAAGGACCTGGTGGTGATGGACAAGAAGAACGGCTATGCGATCGAGGGCGGCTCCGCATACCGCTACAAAGAGAGGGACAAGTCCGACCCTGACGAGATTCACCGCTGGCACATCAAGGCGTTCGGCAACAAGAGTTCCTACACCATCGGGCTGTGCGGCACCTACAAGCAGTTCGAGAAGTGGGGGCCCGTCTACGAAGAGGTTATCAAGAGTTTCAAGCTCATTCCGCTTGAAGGGAACAGATAGCCGCGCCTTGCTTCTTGGCCGTTGGAAAGACTGATCGGGCCGTATCTATGGCGCGTTTATTCCGCTGAGCCCATTCAGGTAGACTAGCGCGTATTGAAAGGTGAGTACGGGGTTTCCCGCCAAGGCTGAGCGTCCAGACGCGAGCACGATGGCGCCACATGACACCCCGAGAGGACTCTATGCCCCGGCGCGTGAAGAAAACCGCGCCGCAGCGCGTCTTGAATGCATCGGCGGAACAACTACCGGCAAGAATGAAGAGGGTATATCCATGACTGAGAAGTGTTTGGTCGTCATGTTGTTGGCGGCGCTGATTCCCGGCGTCGCCGGGGCGATCCAGGACCCGAACGAGCCCACTTGGCAATTGCGGGACCGTTACAGCTTTGATGGCCCGAACGGCACGCTCATCTATTTCGACGACAACGCGGAACTCCGGTTCCTGCTGCCGGACAAGACGTGGGCGCTGAGCGGGGCGCACTTCTCCATTGACTTGGCCGACGGCGGATGTATTGACTCAAAACTGCTGAACGGAGGGCGGCCCGACCGGACACCCTTTGAGGGGCCGTTCGGGAAGGGGACCCATTACAACACGCATTTTGCGCCGCAACAGGGGCTGGCCGTCACGCACCGCATCGCGGCGCTTAAGGAATATCCGTTCAAGCTTATCGAGATGGTCATTAAGAACACGGGCGACGCGCCTGTCACTATCACGAATGCACGGCCCTTCGTCATCAGTCCCGGCGGCGTTCCGAACGCCGGCGGCCAGACCCGGTTCAAAGCCCGCCACATTAACACGCGCGGCGGAATACCGGTGTATTCGCCGCGGACGCCGCCGCTCGCCGCCGCGTTTCATTTCCCGGGCGCGCCGCTGTGCCTCGCCTTCGGGGTGCTGCCTTTCGGTGAGGCGGAGTCGAGCGTCGAAATCATCTCGGAAAACGACGCCTGGCAGGGAAGCGTCACGTGCCGCTACCGCCCCGGCATCACGTTGCAGCCCGGGGAGACGCTTTCTGTCCCGCCGGTCTTCTTCAATCACACGCTTACGGTGCTCGGGCGCGTCGACATGTATTACTCGTGGGCTTTCAGCATGGCGCCGCGCGGCGCGTGGAAGGATCCCGCGCCGCTCGCGTGGACGACCGTCGCCGATGATAAGTCGTTGGACGACCTTGTTGCGGCGGCTGCCGCGTGGGCGCCCGTGGGCGTGACCCACGCGCTCATACCCGCGCATTGGGAGCGGGTTCCCGGCTCGTTCGAGGGCGCGGGGCCGCGCTATCCGAAGCGAATCGAACAGGCGGCGGGCGCGTTGCGCGGCGCGGGCGTGAAGCCCGGCGTTACCATCGACCCGCTTGCGGTGCAGGGACTTCGCGAGGGGTGGGTGGTCCAGGCGGCGGACGGCCAGCTGTGGGTAAAACCTGGTAACCCGGAGGCGCGCGCGGCCGCCGTTGCGCGGCTGCGCGACTTGATAAAGGGCGGGTTCCAGTTCTTCGTCGTGCGCCCTTCGGATATCCCGGATACCGCGTTGGCGGAACTCAACCTCACGCGCGCCGAGGCGGACCGAATCGCGTTCCAACTTGCGGAGGAAGCGGCGGCAGGCCTGCCAGTGTTCCCGAGTTCGGCGGGCGCGATCCCGGCGGAGTTGGACGTCTGGTTGGACGCCGCCGCCGCGGCGAGTCGCATGGGGGAATACGCCGTGACAGCCGCGCCGATACGGTTCGACGCGGGCAGCGCGGGCGCGCCGACCGAGACCGTGGCTATCGCCATGCGCCTATGGCGCGGCGTTATCGAGTTTGTGGGCCGCCCAAGCAACGAGCAGCGCACAGCCCTGCGCGGTGTCCTTTCGCAAGGCCGCCTTGCGGCGCGCGCCGTCGATTTCATGGCCCAGGGGCCCAAGTTGTGGCAGTTTCATGCGGACAATAACGATCACGGTTACCTTGGCGACGCGGTCTTGGCATTTCCGGGCGCTCCGGCGTGGACGCTAGCGGATCTCGACGTCGCGGATAGCGGTCCGGTAGCGATTTGGCGGGCTGCGGATGGGAGCTTGATCTCGACCGAGACGGACCCGGTTCCGGCGGCCCAGCAACTTACGTTACACGGCGTTACGCCGGTATGCCCGCATCCATCGTTCATGGGCGCGAGCGGCGACCTCGCGCTTTTCCTGAAGGATGTTGCGGGCTTGTCGTGGGACGAGCGGAAAGGCGTGTTGCGGGGGCGTATCGGACGCAGCTTCGAGGGCCCGGCCACGGCGTATGTCTCTGTACCCCAAGGTTGGGCGTTTCGCGGCGGGCGCGCGGGTGGGCAATCCGTTCGGCGAAAAGTCGAGGGCAACCGCCTGGCCTTTGAGTTGCGCAGCGGCGCCGCAGACTTCGAACTCGAGTTCGCACGAAACTGATGTCTGGCGTGTCCGGCAAGCCCGGCACGTCCGGCCGCAGGCAGTGGCGCACGGGCGCTCTTATCGTATAAGCTGCTTTCGGGACGCGGAAATTCGTCATGTATACCGGATATCTCGGACTAGGCCGCCGCACGCGCAACGCCAAGCGTCTGATCCAGGTGTTGCACGTGCTGGTGCGGTACGGCTTCGCCGATCTGCTGCGCCGCGTCGGATTCCACCGCAGTCTCCCCGCGCGCCTCTTGCGGCGCGTGAAACTTCTCGAGGCCCCCGCGGGCGAACCTGCGACCTTCGGCGAACGCCTGCGGGCGGCACTCACGGAACTCGGCCCGAGCTTCATCAAGCTCGGCCAAGTCATGAGTACCCGTCCGGACCTCTTCGGCTATGACATCTCCGTCGAGTTGAGCCGGCTCCAGGACGAGGTGCCGGCGCTGCCGTTCGACGAGATTACGCCGGTCATCCAGGACGCGCTTCACGCGCCGGTGGGCGCGCTGTTCGCCGGTTTCGAGAAGACCCCCGTCGCGTCGGCCTCGTTGAGCCAGGTCTACCGGGGGCTGTTGAAGACCGGGGAACCAGTTGCGGTGAAAGTACGGCGTCCGGGCGTCGATAAGATTATTGAGGCGGACATCAGTCTGTTGCGCGTGGTGGCGGCGTGGCTGCACGAACACGTGCGGGACCTCGAGTGGCTCGACGCGCCGGGCATAGTCGAGGAGTTCGCTCGGAGCGTGCGTCGCGAACTCGATTTCGAGATCGAGGCGGGCATTATTGCCCAGTTCCAACACAATTTCGAGGGTTATGAGGACATCTTCATCCCGAAGGTATATCCGGAACTCAGCGCCACCACGGTGTTGACGATGGACTGGGTGGACGGCGTGCGTATTGACCGCTTCGATGAGTACGAGGCGCGGAATTGCGATCGAAAGACCCTCGCCGTGCGCGGGTGTGAAATCGTCTACGACATGGTGTTCGAGCACCGCCTCTTTCACGCGGACCCGCACCCTGGCAATATCTTCATCTTGCGCGACAACCGATTCGCGCTGCTCGATTACGGCATGGCGGGACACCTCGAAAAGGGAGACGTAGCCCTATTGGCCGATCTGCTGCTCGCAGTACTGCGGCAGGATTCCGCGGAGTGCCTCGAAACGTTGCTCCTGCTGACGCCGGGGGTCGAGCCGGACGACCCGGAGGCGCTACAACATAAGATCGCCGATTTCATTGCGTTTGAGGCGCGGGCCATCATTGATCGGGGCCAAGTGGCGCTAGGGCTCGAGCGGGCCACGGAAATCCTGCGAGAGCATCGCCTTCAACTGGCGCCGCGCTTCTCGCTGCTCATAAAGGCATTAGCGACCATCGAGCACGTGGGCCGCGAAGCCAATCCCGAGATGAACATTGTGCCGATCCTCCAGCCCTATGTCGAGCGGCTTGTCGCGGACCGCTACAAACCGGCCCAGTTGTTGCGGGGTTTGCAGCAGAACGCATCGACTGTGCGGCGTCTTACGCAGCAGATCCCTGACGACTTGAGCCATCTCCTGCGACAACTCCGGCGCGGCCGGTTTCGCATCCAGACCCAGGACCCGAAATCGGGCGAACTGCCCCGCGCCATTGAGCGGGCTGGGAATCGCATCGCGTTTGGCCTTCTGAGCGGGGGCCTCGTCATCGGTTCGAGCCTCCTGATTGTCAGTCCGCCGCCGTTGGCCCGCGTCGGAATTGTCGGCTTGGTGGTGGCGGGGTTACTTGGGTTCGCGCTTGTGCTCGCGGCGGTGTGGAACAGGCGGGACTAGAGGTTAGAGGTTAGAGGTTAGAGGTTAGAGGTTAGAGGTTAGAGGTTAGAGGTTAGAGGTTAGAGGTTAGAGGTTAGAGGTTAGAGGTTAGAGGTTAGAGGTTAGAGGTTAGAGGCTTGGGGGCCCAGGGGATGGCGCGGTGGGAAAGGCGAGGAAGGATAACGCAGCGTGTCGACGGAAATGGTGTATCGCTCGTATGCGAAGATTAACTTGTACCTCGACGTGCTCCAGCGGCGGCGGGACGGCTATCACAACATCGAGACCATTTTTCAGACGGTCGATTTATATGACGAGTTGACCTTCGCGGAAGAGCCCCGTCATATCGATATCACGTGCAGTACGCCGGACTTGGACACGGGGGAGGGGAATCTTGTGTATCGGGCAGCCACGCTGTTGCGGGAACGGTTCAATGTGCAGGATGGCGCGCGGATTCATCTTGTCAAGAATATCCCCATAGCGGCGGGACTTGCCGGCGGCTCCGGCAACGCCGCCGCCGCGCTGGTCGCGCTCAACACGTTGTGGGACCTGCGGATTTCCCCCGAGAGTCTGCGCGCCCTCGCCCTTGAACTCGGGTCCGACGTGCCCTACTGTACGGTGGGCGGTACGGCGTCGGCCACGCGGCGCGGCGAACTCCTGGGCCCGTTGCCGCCCCTCGCGGGAGTCTGGTTCGTCCTCGTGCATCCGCCGCTGGCGGTCAGCGCCGCGCGCACGTACAACCACCCGGCCCTCACGCGCAATGATGCGCCCCTCTTCGCGGGCAAGACCCGCGCGTTCCGGCAAGCCCTGCGGCGTCTTTCCAAGGGGGACGTGGGCTCCGTTATCCACAACCGGATGGAGGCGCCCGTATTCCACGACTTCCCGCAGCTTGCGCGGGTGAAATCCCGCCTGCTCGATGCGGGCTGCGCCGCGGCGGCCATGAGCGGCAGCGGCCCGACGCTCTTCGGCCTATGCGCCACGAGACGCGACGCGATGCAGGCCGCGGAGGCCGTCGCGGAGTACCGCACGTCGGTCGTCCGTCCTGTCCCGCTCGGCGTCGAGCGCATCCGCTGACCCAGGGCGCGACTCGTCTGTCGCGGGAACGCTCAGCCGCCAACCAAACAGGCCATCCATCAACCGGTAGAAGTGGAAGGGCAGGTCCAGTAACTCGACCAGCCCGCTGTAGCTCCTGGCGCTCTTCATAGCGTTTCTCTCCGCGTGAGGCCGCCCCATCGGCGTCTCGAAACACAGGACGCGAAACAACGCTGCGTATTCATCCCGGGAAGATTCGCGGAAATGGAGACGTCAGGCGACCAAGAGAGGGGACTCAAAGGGCCCAAGTGGCTAAAGGGACGGGGAGGCGCGTTTTCAGACCGGCGAGCGCCCTGTGCGCCTTGCCGACGGGTCTTCTTCCCGTCTATTGCGTTCATCGGGTCGCTTTCTTCAATGCCCCACGTGGTTCAACCCCGCTTTACGCGAGGGCCGTCGGGCGTATCCTCGAGTACCCAGCCGAGGCCGCGGAGTTGGTCGCGCAAAGCGTCCGCGTTCGCGAAGTCCTTTGCGCGTCGGGCATCCTGGCGCGCCTGCACCAGATCAAGCACGTCCCGCGGCACGGACTCCTCGGGCGCGTCGCCGAAGAGTCCCGTAACCGCGTCGAGCCGGTCCATGAGCGCGAGGGCGTTGCGCGCGCCCGCCGCGCCGACGCTGCCGTCGTCAATGAGCTTGTTCGCGTCCCGGATGAAATCGAAGACGACGCCGAGCCCTCCGGAGATGTTGAGGTCGTCGTCGAGCGCTTCCTGGAAGGCAATCTCGCACTCCGCGCAGCGCGTCGCGAGGTCGTCGCCGTCGCCGCGCGCGGCCTTGAGCCGTTCGCGGAAATCGCGGACGCGCCGGAGCGATTCCTTCGCCGCGTCGGCGGCCTCGAAGCTGAAATTGTTGGGCTGGCGGTAGTGTGTGGCGATGAGCACCCAGCGGATCGCCATCGGATCGAGGCCCCGTTCGAGGAGGTCGCGTAAGGTAAAGAAATTGCCGAGGGATTTCGACATTTTGCGGCCCTCGACGACGAGGTGCGCGCAATGGAGCCAGTACTTCACGAAAGGCTTGCCTGTGCAGCATTCGGACTGGGCGATCTCGTTCTCGTGGTGGGGGAAGATGTTGTCCACGCCGCCACAGTGAATATCAAAGGTCTCGCCGAGGTACTTCATGCTCATCGCCGAGCACTC
>Ga0116142_10004220_pt1 | contig 13841 bp, 14 predicted proteins | sample AD_UKC033_MetaG_FD_89785 | JGI IMG/M metagenome (GOLD analysis project Ga0116142, IMG submission 89785) | Active sludge microbial communities of municipal wastewater-treating anaerobic digesters from USA - AD_UKC033_MetaG | ecosystem: Engineered > Bioreactor > Anaerobic > Digestate | place: USA... | reverse complement strand
TTAATTACTGGATGAGCACACAAACCCTGGCGTGGAGTTTAAAATCGGTGGGTTCCTTTGCGGCTGGCGAGAAGGGTGATCTTAAATTTTCGTACACGTACAATGGCAAAGCGGTTACAACGGGTACCGATTTACCGGTTGCATCAATTGTTTTACCGGCAGAAAATAAAGCGTCCGATCTGAAAGTGGTAAGTGCCAGCAAGGGCGTTTTATTTGCACGGGTAATACAAGAAGGTGTACCCGCGCGCGGAACAGAGGAAGATAGTGAGAAGAACCTGATGCTAACAGTAAGCTACACATCGAGCGATGGAACTCCTGTTAATCCGGCCATGCTGGAACAAGGTACCGAGTTTGTGGCAACCGTTACTGTATTTAATCCGGGTATGCGGGGGTTGTACAAAAATCTGGCGCTCAATCAGATTTTTCCTTCTGGCTGGGAGATCAACAACTTGAGATTAACTGGTGATGAGGGAGCCCGGATTACAGGCGATGTGCCCACCTATCAGGATATACGCGATGATCGGGTTTATACATACTTTGATCTTAGTGCCCGGCAATCCAAAACCTTTAAGGTGATGCTTACGGCAAGTTATGCGGGTTCGTATTACTTGCCGGCAGTAAGTTGCGAGGCGATGTACGATAATAACATCTACGCGCGCAAGAAGGGCATGGTGGTAGAGGTTGTGAAAGGGGTGGTGCAATAGCTGTATCTGTGAAACTTGCACTTGCGCAAACGAAGCCGGCAACGGGCCAAATACCCGCTAATCTGGTTGCACACACGCACTTCATTTTGCGCGCGGTTGCACAAGGAGCGGATGCAATTATTTTTCCGGAACTGTCCTTAACAGGATATGAACCAACCCTGGCAACCTCATTGGCTTTGGAATTAACCGATGCGTGCGTAAAGGAATTGCAGGAATTGTGTAACCATCATGCAATAACCATTGCAGTGGGCGCTCCATTAAAAACACAAGCTGGCATAATAATCTCATTGCTGATTTTTCAACCGGGTCAATCAGTGCTTGTTTACGGCAAACAATACCTGCACCCCGATGAAGAACCGTGGTTCGTTCCGGGAACTAATCTATCACCAATATTAATAAGGGGCTGCCGGGTAGGATTGGCTATTTGTTATGAACTATCAGTCGAAGAACATTTCAACCGGATGGTTCCTTCAAAGCCGGATGTGTATGTGGCCACCGTGGCCAAGTTTAGGAATGGAATAGCACCATCGTATAACCGGTTAGCTATCCTTGCACGCTCGGGTATTTATACATTATTTGTTAATGCTGTTGGTGTTGCAGATAATGGTGTGTGTGCCGGAGGTTCAGCAGTTTGGAATAGGGAAGGTAAGTTGCTGGCTTCGCTGGATGATACGCATGAAGGTCTTTTAATTTTTGATACGGATACTGAATCAATAACGAAATGAAAAACATATTCCTGTTTGGTGTATGGCTGATGGCGATTGGTTGTAACACGAAAAACAAATCACAAATAAATGCCGGGCCTGACAGTGCAGTTTATCAAACGGAAACGCTGGTAATAAAGAAATTATCCGATCAGGTTTATCAGCACATTACGTACCTGAATGCCGAAAGCTTTGGTCGCGTGCCGTGTAATGGAATGGTGGTTGTAAATGAAAACGAAGCCATTGTTTTCGATACACCAACGGATGATGCAGGGGCGGCTGCTTTGCTGGATTACCTAGCGGCCCAACACACGAAGGTGAAGGCAGTGGTAGCCACCCACTTTCATAATGATTGTGTAGGCGGCCTGAAGGAATTTCATGCTCGCGGCATTCCATCCTATGCAAATGCCTTCACCATTCAGCTTCTTTCAGAAAAAGGAGAAGAAGTTGTTCCTCAAAATGGGTTTGATAACGAACTTGAATTGCGCGTAGGAACGCATCCGGTGGTTACCACATTTTTGGGTAGCGGGCATACCCGGGATAATGTAGTGGCGTATTTTCCGGAAGAGCAGACTTTATTTGGTGGTTGTTTGGTAAAAGAAATAAATGCCGGAAAGGGTTACCTGGGCGATGCGGATACCTTGGCATGGGCTGCCACGATACAAAAAGTAAAGTTGAAGTATCCGGCTCTGCAACTGGTTATTCCGGGGCATGGCGAACCGGGTGGGATGGAACTATTGGATTATACAGCGCAACTTTTTTCAATAAAGAATTAATTTAGGGTTTTTAAATAGCGAACTAAATCATGATTGTTTACGGAATAAAAAACTGCAACACCGTTAAAAACGCATTAGACTGGCTGAAGAAGCATCGCATTGAATTTGAATTTCACGATTATAAAAAATCGGGGATAACAGCAGCTAAACTAACGGCATGGAGCAAGCAGGTTGGCTGGGAAAGCCTCGTGAACAAACGCGGCCTAACCTGGCGGCAGTTGGGAGAATCTGTACAAGCAAAGATCACCAACGAAAAGGCGGCCATAGCCTTGATGCTTGAAAAGAATAGCGTAATCAAACGACCGCTTATTGAAGTAAAAGATAAGGTGCTTTTGCTCGGCTTTGATGAAGCGGAATATAAAATGAAGTTTAAATAATATGGGCTTATTCTCTTTTTTGAAATCTAATAAACCCGCATATACCGATCGGGTTTGGCGCACGACCGGGCAGGCATTGATGAATATGATTACCGATGCCATGCTGGCCATCACCCGAAAGCAAGTACCCATTGTACTCTGTTATTTTGAAGATGAGTTTGAACAGATTACAAAATTTTTGTCTGAGAAGGGGGTTCCGGCAATTCCATTAAAACTTTATCATACCGAAAAGCAACCGGGTGTAGTATGGTATGCATCGGCAACCACGGCCCCCGAGTTTGTGGCGGCCCTGGCTAAGGAATCCGTTTCAATTCTTTTTTTTGGTCATTACCCAATGCCCGCGAAGGAAAACGATTTGTTACAAAAATTGAAGGCCGGATTTCCGTCTGCTTCCATCGTATTTTATTCTTCGTTAGATGAACCTGCTTTTAAACGCTTTGGCAGCGAACGCATCGTTAGTTTGCTCGATAAACTGGGGATGAAGGAAGACGAAGCCATTGAGCATAGTATGGTAAGCAGTGCCATGCAACGTGCACGCGAAAAAGTTGCCAGTATGGTTCGCCACGAGCAACCTGCCACCTCGGAGGCAGAGTGGTTTTCCAGGAATGTTAAAGACAGCTAACCGCCCGGCATGAAGGCGTTCATGCATAAATACCGGTATGCGGGATTAACAATAGCTGTGTTTTTAATCGGGTATTACTTTTCGTTACCCACCACGCTTTTTCAGAATTCGTATTCAACGATAATCGAAGATCGTAACAATAAATTATTGGGAGCTACCATTGCCCCCGATGGTCAATGGCGTTTTCCGGAAGGCCGTACAGTACCCGAAAAATTCAAAACAGCCATAGTTCTTTTTGAAGATAAACGGTTTTACAATCACCCGGGGGTTGACATTCGTGCGCTGGCGCGAGCCATGCGTCAGAATCTAACATCAGGAAAAATTATTAGTGGCGGCAGTACGCTGACCATGCAAGTAATTCGCTTATCGCGCAAGAATAAATCGCGTACTTTCTATGAGAAGATAATAGAGGTGTTGTTAGCTACCCGCCTGGAGTTTCGCGCTTCGAAAGAAGAAATTCTGCAATTGTATTCAGCACACGCTCCGTTTGGTGGTAATGTAGTAGGTATTGAAGCTGCCTGTTGGCGATACTTTGGCCGCGAGGCAGCAGAATTGAGTTGGGCAGAAGCAGCTTTGCTGGCGGTGCTGCCTAACAATCCGGCATTAATTCATCCCGGAAAAAACCGGCAACAACTCAAGATCAAACGCGATCGGTTACTGGAAAGATTAATGACTGCGGGTGCGTTCGATTCGCTTACCTATGAGCTTTCACTTTCCGAACCAATCCCCGACAACCCTATGCCATTACCGCGCCTTGTGCCCCATCTGTTAGATCGGGTAATAAAAGAAGGATACAAAGGAAAGCGGGTTGTTACATCAATAGATAAATCGTTGCAGGAGCGCATCAACGCGGTTGTTCAATATCATCATACAAACTTGAGCGGAAACCGAATATTTAATGCAGCCGCTTTGGTGGTAGATGTAAAAACAGGCAATACCCTGGCTTACGTGGGCAACACCGCAGCAGGTGCTGAACATAACGAGGCAGTGGATATTGTAATGGCGCGAAGAAGTACCGGAAGTATTTTAAAACCCATTCTCTTTGCCGCGCTTTTAGATGAAGGTAAAATACTGCAGGCAACACTTCAGCCCGATGTACCCACATTAATAAACGGGTTTGCTCCACAAAATTTTACAAAGGCTTATGATGGAGCTGTGCCCGCGAATCAGGCGCTTATACGTTCACTAAATGTTCCGGCCGTGCATCAATTGCGCGATTACCGGTACGAAAAGTTTTACGAATTACTGCGCCACACCGGCATTACCACCCTTACACAACCAGCCGATCATTATGGGTTATCCATGATATTGGGCGGGGCCGAAGCATCGCTTTGGGAAATTACCGGGGTGTATGCCTCTATGGCCCGTACACTCAATAATTTTTTTGAAGTACCCGGCAGCAACCGCTACAACAAAAATGATTTCCATTCGCCCACGTACATACAGCGCGATTCGTCTGCTCACGGTACGCGGGAAGCATCTTCCTGGTTATCTGCGGCAGCTATTTACCAAACCTTTGATGTGCTGCAGGAAGTGTACCGACCGGGTGAGCAAACCGGCTGGCGCATGTTTAGCAGTTCAAAAAAAATTGCATGGAAAACCGGAACCAGTCATGGCTTGCGCGATGGGTGGGCCATTGGTGTAAATGGAAGGTATGCCGTAGGTGTTTGGGTTGGCAATGCCGATGGCGAAGGAAGGCCGGGGCTTACCGGAACAGAGTCTGCATCGCCCATCCTGTTTGATATTTTCGGGCAACTATCCGGTGACCAATGGTTTTCTGTTCCGCATAACGAGTTGCACGAAGTTGACGTTTGTTCGCGCAGCGGTATGCGGGCCACCGAACTATGTGAATCAAAAGTAAAACAACTTGTAACAACCAATGGGTTGCAAAGCGGAACCTGCAAGTATCACCAGCGGGTACATCTTTCATTGGATAGAAAATTTCGGGTGCATACCGATTGTGAATCGCTAACCCGATTGCTTACCGAACCCTGGTTTGTATTGCCACCCGTGCAAGCGTATTATTATAAAACCAAAAACATCAGTTACAAGGAGTTGCCTCCTATGCGCAGCGATTGTGTTAATCCGGCAACGGTAACGACAATGGATGTAATTTATCCGCGATCCAATGCGCGCATTTTTATTCCCCGGCAGTTAGATGGTACACCCGGCAGCGCGCTGTTTGAAGCGGCACATCGCCAGCCGGGTGTTGTGATTTATTGGCACCTGGATGGAAATTTTCTTGCATCAACACGGGGCACCCATCGGGTGGCGGTAACTGCAAATGCGGGCAAGCATCAACTTACCCTGGTGGATGATGCCGGTAATATCGTAGAGCAGGTTTTTAGTGTTGTGTCTGAGAACTAGTATATTTGAAATGGTAACGTGCGGATAGCATTATACTGCGGGCGGGATAGTTACCGATTTTTTAAACTTGTAGTATCTAACCCTACGTGATATGCGCCCATTTTTTAAGCTGGTATTGATTATTTTTTGCTGCCCCTGGTTGGCCGTTGCACAGGAAAAACCACATACCGACCAATCGTTATATGTTGTGATTGGTGCATTTGGTATTCCGCGAAATGCAATGGAGTTTACCGAAAATGCCAAAACGCAAGGCTACGCAGCTCAGTTTGAGTTGAACCCAAAACGCAAACTCTTTTATGTATATGTGTTGCACACCGAAGACCGCAAAGCAGCTATAGCAGAAACCATCAGGTTGCAGAAGCAATCGCCTTTTCATGATACCTGGATGTACCAGGGGTTGCTGGGTGATAATCCGCAAGTGGTGAAGATCAGCGAAAGCGAACGCAAAGAAGTTATTGAAACGCTGGTGGAAGAAAAGAAGATCAATCCGGTGGATACCGTGCAGGTGTTAACTACATCAACGGAACCCATAGCCGAAATCAAACCGGATGAAAACAACGTAATGAAGGCTGCAACGCCTTTGGCTCCGGCTGATAGCAGAACCTTTTTATTTCGAATTACCGCCCTGGAGGACAAGGATACGCTAGCCGGAGATGTGGATATTTTCGACCCGGATTCGAATAACAAGCGCAAGATGGCCACCTACCGCGGCAACGATGAAGTTAAGGTTAAGGCAATCAATAAATCGGGTAACATGTGGCTTCATTGTGAAGTATTCGGCTACCGCAAGCTGGAAATACCATTAAATTTTAATACACCCGATAGTACCGATGGCGTAACGATAGCTGATAATGTAATCACCGTTCCGTTTGAGTTGGTGCGATTGCAGAAAGGCGATAAGGCCATTATGTTTAATGTTTATTTTTATAAAGATGCTGCCATTATGCGGCCGGAATCGCGCTATGAGGTTAACAGCCTGCTGGAGATGATGAATGAAAACCCTGACTACAAGATCAGGATTCATGGCCATACCAATGGCAATGCAGCCGGCAAGATCATTTCTATGGGAAATAGTAAAAACTTCTTTCAACTAAGTACCGAAAACAAGGAGGGCCGCGGGTCTGCGAAGAAGCTATCGGAGGAAAGAGCCCTGTTATTGCAGCAATTCCTGATCGAAAATAAGATAAGTGCAGACCGCATTCAGGTTAAAGCCTGGGGTGGCAGCCAGCCCATTTATGATGTGGATCATGCCGCGGCCCATGCCAATGTGCGTGTAGAAATTGAGATTCTGGAGGATTAGACGCCATATTTGAGGCCGTGCAGGGCTCAAAATTTGTGGTTTACTTGCATAAATTATTACCTTGTAGGCTATTCCAAAGATATGGACGTATGCAAAAATCTTTACGTGCGCTAATTATTACCCTGCTAGTAGCCGGTGCTGTTCAATCGGTTAAGGCGCAAACCGAGCCTAATTATTATGTGGTTATTGGTGTATTTGCCAAACTCGACAACGCTGTTCGGTACACCAACCAGGCCAATCAAAAAGGGTTTAATGCCCAGTATGCCATCCATTCGCGGCAGCAATGGAATTATGTGTACCTGTTTCAATCAAGCGACAAACGCAAGGCGTACGCATTTTTGATTCGCTTGCGGGCAGAGTCGGAGTATAAAGATGCATGGGTTTATACCGGCCAGTTGGGGCAGGGGCAGCCAGCCGTTGTAGAAGAAAAACCGGTTGAAGAAAAGCCCGTGGAAGAGGTAAAGCCGGTTGAAGAAAAGCCTGTGGAAATTGTGAAAGCAGATACTGTGAAAGCTGATACGACTGCAGTGAAACCGGTGGAAGAAAAACCAATAGAAGAAAAACCGGTGGTGAAGAAACCAGCGGGTAAACCTTACATTTTCAGATTACAAACATCCGATGGCCAGCCCGTTACCGGTGAGATACACGTGCAGGAATCGACTAATGCATCGCGTTACCAGGCATTTAAAGCCAATGAAACGGTGTACATTGAAGCACCTAAAAATGCACGGGGAAATTATGTAATTATAACCCAGGCGGCAGGATATCAACAGGTGAGTTTAATTCTGGATTATAGCGGGCCCGGCATAGAAACAGGCCCGGAGGGTGAAGCCATTATTCCAATTGATGTAAGTAAAGTAAAGCGGGGCGATTACATTGATTTTACGAACGTGCGGTTCTTCCGGAACTCGGCCATTCTTGAGCCCGTGGCACAAAATGAATTAGATGGATTGGTGGATCTGATGAAAGAATCGACTGGTTATAAAATCCGGGTGCATGGCCACTGCAACGGTAATCAGGACAGAGAAGGTTCTGTGCTTGGTTCCAGCACCAGCTTTTTTGCCCTTGATCCCGGAAAAAATAAGATTGGCAAGCTCTCTGCGAAAGAACTTACCACCGAGCGGGCGGCTACGGTAAAGGCTTACCTGGTAAGCCAGGGTATTGATGCCTCGCGCATTGATATTAAAGGCGATGGTGGAAAAATTCCTATGTACCCGGAAGGAGGTACCCTTGGGCAATACAACGACCGGGTTGAAATAGAAATTACCAAGCGGTAGGATTCATTTGTTTGTATAATCAAAGCGCCTCTGTTTTACGGAGGCGTTTTGTTTTGGTGGACATTTCGCATGGTGGTCAGAGTTTCCGGCAGCGAAATACCAGGCGGCAACCCCAAAAAGCGCAGGCTGCACGAAAGTGCGTTTAGGATAACCTGGGCAACGGCAAGTTTCTTATATTCACAGGACGTATGTTGGCTATAAGACATAGAGTGCGTATAGCCGGACGTTAGTGGCAATGCCAACCCATATAACAAACAATGAAACTTGAAATTAAAAAGATAAGTAAGTTAGACTATGACATTGAACCAAATAGATACGAATTACGAGATGGAAGAGAAGTTAATGCTCCTTTGTGTCCATTTGGAAACCACTACAAATGGATAGGTTTCGACTTGATAACAAATGAATATGTTAGATTTACAAAATCAGTGTTTAAATTGCTTATAAATAAAATAGAAAATGAATAATCAAAAATATGGTATAGAAGGATTTCTTGCCCCAGAATTGGAAAAATTCAAATGGATTGATGCTAATGGAATAGATGCAGAACCTGTACAACTTGCCAATTACAGTGGAAAGTTTGTTGTATTGTATTGCTTCCAAAGTTGGTGTCCAGGCTGTCATAAAATAGGCCTTCCTTCGTTACAGCAGATGGTTTCAGCATTGAAAAATAATGAGGCTGTCAAATTTTTTGCAATTCAAACTGTATTTGAAGGTAAAAGTCAAAACACTTTTGAAAAGCTAAAAGAAACGCAAAAGCAATATAAGTTAGAAATTCCTTTTGGACAAGATGAAGGAAATAAAACTACAAATAATATTTCGACTGTGATGTATCATTACAAAACAGGAGGAACACCTTGGTTCATTTTTATTAACCAAGAAAGAAAAGTGGTGTTCAATGATTTTCATTTGAATACTGAAAAAGCAATCGAATTTTTACAATCAATTAAATAAATTAAATATGCAAAAATGGATAGATGTAATAAGATTAGCCAATAATGGTAATCTTAAACCAGACCAAAGAATAGAAAAATCGGAAGAAGAATGGAAATCTCTTCTTACCGAAGAACAATTTTACGTTACTCGTAAAAAGGGAACAGAAAGAGCTCATAGCTCTGAGATGTGTAATTTGTTTGAACCAGGTAAATATGCCTGTGTTTGCTGTAACACCGTTCTTTTTGATAGTGAAGAAAAATTTCAGAGTGGAACAGGCTGGCCTAGCTTTACTCAACCCATTAAGGAAAATGTAATCAATTATATCAAAGATGTTTCGTTTGGAATGTATAGAATTGAGACAACTTGTAGTACTTGCGATGCCCATTTGGGACACGTTTTCCAAGATGGCCCTATGCCAAGTGGATTAAGGTTTTGCATAAATGCCGTTGCCCTGAAAAAAGTAAAATCCGATGAGAAAAAAATCACATTTGGTGGCGGTTGCTTTTGGTGTACAGAAGCTATGTTCCAGCAATTGAAAGGTGTAGTTAAGGTGGAGAGTGGTTATAGCGGTGGAGAAGTTATCAACCCTACTTATAGAGAAGTGTGTTCAGGAACTACTGGACACGCAGAAGTGATTGAAATTACCTATTTACCTTCTGAAATTAGCTTTGAAGATTTAATAAAAATTCATTTAACTACTCATAACCCTACAACTATTAATAAACAAGGTGCTGATAGAGGAACACAATATCGTAGCATTATTTTTTATAGAACAGAAGAAGAAAAAATGCAAGCGTTAAAAGTGATTGAAGAAGTTCAATCTGCTTATGATGATATGATTGTAACAGAGGTAAAAATGTTTGAACATTTTTACAAAGCTGAAGCATATCACCAAGAATACTATAATCGCAATAGCGAAGCTGGTTATTGCACTGCAGTGATAAATCCAAAATTAGCAAAGCTTAAATCTCTTTATCAAGATAAGCTAAAGAAACAATAAGTGAACAGACAAATTATCTATTGATGCAACTCAAGCAATAATTAAAAATGAAAAATAATCTTGATAAAAATGCAAAATGGCTCTTGTGGGTAGGGATAATTCTTACATTTTTATTTCCACTATTATTACCAGTTTTTCAAAAAATGGGTTTTGGTACTTTTGGCGATGTAGGAGAGGCTATCGGAGGTATTACTAGCCCAATTTCTCAACTCATTGGTTCAATACTTTTATATTTAGCCTTAAAAGCCCAGCTTTCAGCAAACAATATAGTTCAAGGCCAAATAGAAAAGGACAACGCAAAGGAAGAAGAACAACACAATACGGAACAAATACGAGCATTTTATACTTTCTTTCAAGACACCATAAAAAATTTCAGTTATGAGTTTTCAGATGAAAACGGAAAGCAACTACTGAATGGTAGAAGAGCCGTAAAATGTTTTTTAAATGACTTGGAACAAATGAAAGTGAATATACATAGCACCGATGATGTGCTAATGTATGATGGGGTGAGAGAGTTATTAAGCATTTTGAAAAGTGCAGAAGATTTATTCAATCGTATTGATACGGTTTCTTCTCATTCCCAACACATTTTATTTTACCGAAATCTTTTGCAACACGAATTACTGTTTAATATTTTTCCTTATCAAGACCTTGATGATGAAATCAATATTAAAGCGGAGAAGTGTTCTGTTTGTGCAGAAGCTCATTCATATTATCCACCTATTATTTTTGATAAAATTAAAAATTTAGAATCTAAATTTATATAAATATGGCAACAGTAATTAAAATTAAAAACATTGAAGAAGGCTACCAAAGTATTATCACGAATGGTAAGCACACAATTATTGGTGATGAACCAATTGCAAGCAAAGGAACAGACTTGGGACTTGCACCGTCAGAACTAGTACTTAGTGGATTAGCGATGTGCAAAGTTGGCACAGTGCGTTTTATTGCCCGAAAAAACAATTGGGAAATAGGTAATGTAACAGCCGAATTAGTTCAAGAAGTAGCAAGAGGAGAAGGTGGGCTAAAAACCTCAATTCAAATTAAAATGAATATAGAAGGTAATATCTCCGAAGAGCAAAAAGAAGAATTGATTAAACAAGCAGACCGTTGTTATATACACCGCTTACTAAATGGTGAATGGGATATTATGCCAATAGCGTTTTAAATCAAAGGCACTGCCACTAACAAGGGCTTGCCAAAAGTGGGGCTGATGTGCTAAATTGAACATTATCATTTCTATTTAACATTATCGTAAATTTGAACATTAGTATTTCAAATTCCCCACCTTCGGCAAGCCCCAAACCGTTATAGCCAATGGTAGGACGACCGTAACAGCATAAAAATATGGGACTGACAGACATAAAAAAGGAACTTAAAAAACTCGACAAGGACAAACTCATAGACCTTGTTGCTGACTTGTATAAAAAGAACAAATCAGTAAAAGAGTTTTTTGACTTTTACGTAACCCCCAACGAAAGAGAACTTTTTGAAAAATATCGTGACAAAGTATTTGAAGCGTTTTATCCAAAGCGTGGTTACAACTATAAACTCAAAGACGGCAAACAAGCAATAAGTGACTTCAAAAAACTTGGACCTTCTGCTGAATTACTTGCCGACCTTATGTTGTTTTACGTTGAGACAGGCGTAAAATTCACCAACGACTTTGGTGACATAGACGAAGGTTTTTATTCAAGTATGGAAACAACTTATGTTGCTGCCTTGACATTAATGAGAAAAGAAAGCTTACTAGACAAATTTGCCGACCGTGCAGGGAAAGTTGTAAGCGACACAAGCGGAATTGGCTGGGGTTTTCACGACTATTTGTGTGATGTCCACTCTGACTTTTACTCTGACTATTCTGAAGACATAGACGAATCAAAAGAGCCAAATGAGAAAGGGAAAATTATTAAACTTGGATGACAAGAACCACTGGCTATAACAAGGTATTGCCAAAAGCGGGGGTGACGAACAACTATGAAACTTTTGTGCTATATTCAACTTTAGTTTTTTAAATCAACAGTAGTGCTAAAAATCCCCGCCTTCGGCAATACCCAAACCGTTGTGTGTAATTGCCGCCCGACAGTTTACAGTTTCATTCCGCACAGTCAGGCACATTTGCATTGCCGCACATCCCGCCACTCAAACCAAAGCAATGCAAAAGAGCCTGCCTCTCCAATTCTCGACTCAGATGACAAGTTAAGGCTGACTAAAACTAAAGACAAAAAAGATAAAACGACAACATAGCCGACAGCCTTGTTCAATTTTTAAATCTCATCTCGGACTGGTAGAAATCCTTTATCACCCAAAGATTTTATAATACTTCTAAGCATATAATTATTGTCGAAACGCATGACATACTTCCTCGTACCTTCTTTTTCACTTGCCAATATTTTTTTATTGATTAGCTTCCGTATTTGTCTCGATATTTCGGCATCAGCTTTACCGACAAAAAATTCCTTTATATCTGAGGCTTGTATTACCTGCAAGTCCGTGACCCTTTTTAGAATTTTAGATTCAGTATCAGTTACATATTTCCTTTCTAAAGAATGGTTTATTGCAGGAAGTAAAATCTCTTTCTTAAGGAAATTATAATCTAATAGTCTATCAATCTTCTCAATCTCTTCCTTTAACCCTTTTAAAACATATTCTGTCCAAGACAAGACACCCTCATCAGTCCCTTTATCTGCTTTAGCTAAATAGTTATAGTAGTCATTCCGGTTGCTGCAAAACACAGCAGTAGGATTAATAATTCTTCCAACATTCACATTGAAGCCCGTTTTGACTAACATGGCATAAGTAAACAGACGTACAGTTCTTCCATTACCATTTCCAAATGGGTGTATCCAAACAAACCTGTGATGGGCAATTGCAGCTTTCAATAAGTCATATTTTGGGCTATCCACTCTATTCACAAAATCAAGTAGTTCATTCATGTAGTCATCAACCCGGAGCCATTCTGGTGGTTTATGTGTTGATTTGTTTATACTCAAATTTACTTTCCGATATTCTCCCGGTGTTAAATCGCCTTCTCCGTCTGGTGGAGGAAGTAAACCATCAACAATCTTCTTGTGCATTTCACTCAGAAAAGCCCTATTGATTGGATACTCATTCACATTTTCCTCAACAAATGCCATTGCTTTTTCAATGTTCTGAATTTCTCTAACACTTGGAGGAACTTTTTTACTACCTAACAATTTTGTCTCAATGTATTCTGCTATTGTAGTGTTATTACCCTCAATTCTTGCTGACCCAATGCTTTCTAAAGTATGAAAGATGTGTTTTAGTTGAAAAAAGACTTTTGGGTGTGTTGAACCACCAAGTTTCTTTTTCCGGAGATAATCTAACTCGATAATCAAGTCCGTAAGTGCTGAACCAAACGAGGGTTCAACCAACTTCAAGTCATAATGCAAAAAACGCGCTTCTAACATTTCAATATCCTCAATAAATAAATTAACAAATACAAATTTAACATTTAACAAATATAGCTAATAATGACTGTATTTCAATGACTTATGGGACATTTTAGCCTCTAACAATTAACATTGAATATTAAATAATTTGTAATTTTATTACTACTAAGTCGCACCAATGCAAAGGCCGCCCTTGCCGACACACAACCCAAAGCCTTTGCATCCATGCTCAGAGTTCCCAATGGCGGACAACTACACACAACAATGAACTGTGGTAAAAATCAAGGGAAATATTTCTTTTTTCGTCCGTCCCCAGTTTGGTGGGGGCCGTCTGAAAAAAGAAATATTTCAGGTCAGTTCAT
>Ga0116142_10004217_pt1 | contig 13852 bp, 11 predicted proteins | sample AD_UKC033_MetaG_FD_89785 | JGI IMG/M metagenome (GOLD analysis project Ga0116142, IMG submission 89785) | Active sludge microbial communities of municipal wastewater-treating anaerobic digesters from USA - AD_UKC033_MetaG | ecosystem: Engineered > Bioreactor > Anaerobic > Digestate | place: USA... | reverse complement strand
TATCCACAAGTTGAGGCTTCTTGAGAAAAACCACATCAGGATCAAGAAAAATCAGTCTCTTTGCCCTTGAACATTGAAACGAAGCGAAGCGTTTGCAGAAATGTTTTTTATTTTTTAACCAGGGTTCTAAATGCGATAAGGCCTTATTTTCTTCGGTTATGCTTACTCGACGGTACAGTTTTCGAATTGAATCTAGATCTGCACTGCTAACTGAGTGGTCTGGATATATACGAATTGGAATTTGATAATTTAGAAGATTAAACAGTTGTGAAAGGGTGAATTGCAAATTATTCACATCTGCTTGGCAAAGTAGCATCTGGATTTCAACTTCATCATCAAAGAGAGCTTTAGACTTAATGGGTATATGCGAAGCAAGTTCTGTTGGATTCTTAAAAATTGCATTCTTTGATTTTTCAATGAAGTATCCAGTTCTAAAAAATTGTCTTTCTAACCATAGAAGCAAGCGTATAAAAGTTGATTGTCTTAGAAAAACTGAATGAGAATTTTGTACTATTCCCGTTTCCCAATTTGAGTAGGATTTGTTTAAAAAGTACTTACCTTTTCCGGCGTGGTATCTTCTTAGGAAGAATGATGTTAGAGATCTTGAGTTTCTATGAAGCAAGATGGCCTTTGGGTTATAGAAAACAACCTCTCTATTTAATTTAATTTGAAATAACCTAATTCCAAAATCAGTATCCTCAATTTTGTATGGAGCATCAGTATTAAAACTGATATTAGTTCTGGATAAAAATGATTTTCGTAATGCAAGGTTTCTTGAATTAATGAATTCTCCTGAATTAAGAGTTGATTTACGATGTAAATGGAAAAACTGCGAAAACCATTTTTCAAACATAAGTTGTTCAGTTTCTGCAATTAGTGAGTCTGATTCATAATTCTCATATTTACCCACTGAGGCAACAACTAAATGATTATCAAAATCTTTGATTATTTCTGACAACCAGTTATTTTTAGGAATGCAGTCGTCGTCCAGAAGCACTATGCACTCTTTTGTGGCTAGTGATAATGCACGATTTCTTGCTAAAGCGATATTCGGGTGTTTTTCTAGCTCATACACAATGTTTAGGCTTGAGTAAGAAGCAATTATCGCTGTGAGGTTTTTCTTTAAATTGTTTTCAACGATTATCACTTCTTCTGGAAGTTGGGTTTGTTTACATATTGATGCTAGACATTCTTGTAAAAATTGAGGTCGATTCTTTGTTATTATGCAAACGCTGCTTGTGATCATTACTATGTTATCTTTGTAACTTTTTAGGACATGATTATAATCACTACTGTGTCTTTCGTATAGTATAATCTGAATCCCTTATCATTCATGAAAATAGCCCTAATACATGACCAGTTAGTCGATTATGGGGGAGCAGAAACTCTTTTTTTAACGTTAGCTCAAATGTATCCAGAAGCTGATATATTCACAAGTTATTTTGACGAAAAAAATAGAGTATACGACGTAATAAAACAGAGAATAGTGCAGTTCAGTCATTTGCCCCTGAGGACTAGATTCTCAACATTTGGCAAATTATTCATTAATGCGTATTGGCAGTCACTCGATCTCTCTGACTACGGATTAGTAGTAACATCATCAGACAGTTTGTCGTGCCATTCTGTAGTTACTTCTCCAAGATCACTTCATGTGGCGTATATTCACACTTCTCCAAAGTATCTCTACGCAGAACATCCAAACTACTACTCGATGGGGAGTAGCTCTTGGTTTAGAAAAATCATGATTTCCTATCTTCGATTAAGTGACCAAATTGCATCTGTAAGACCAGATTTAATAATTGTTCCTTCAACTGAGGTAAAGCATAGAATTAAGAAATATTACCGAAGAGATGCCGTGGTAATTCCTGGTCCAGTTCCCGAGCCGCTGTGTCCAGTAAAAAAAAGTCATCCAGAATATTACTTGGTATTTTCTAGAATTGAAAACCATAAAGGTATAGAACTAATATTACAAACATTCTCAAAAATTAAGAAAAAGTTACTAATTGTGGGAACTGGAAGAGAATATAAGAGACTTAAAAATGCATATAGAGCTTGCAAGAGCATTACCTTCTTGGGGTGGATCCCTGAGGAAGATAAGTATTCTATTTTTATGAAAGCCAAGGCTCTAATAAATGCTAGTCGAGATGAGGATCTTGGCTTAACTGTGATAGAAGCACTAAAACATGGAGTGCCTGTAATAGCCTATAGCTCTGGTAGCATGCGAGAAATTGTTAAAGATGGTATTAACGGATTTCATTTCGATGACTTTACAAGCAATTCATTACTTTCAGCATTGGTGAAGATTGAAAAAGAGTCACTTGATTGGAAGAAGATTATTGAGTCATCGAAGAAGTTTTCTGAAAAGAAATTCGTCTATGACTTCTCGAGATTGGTCACTAAGCAATTGGGGTTACTTTGATGACAAAAAAAAGGTTAAAAGTAGCTTTGGTTCACGACTATCTTCGAACTTTTGGGGGTGGAGAGAGAGTGTTATTGGCGCTCATAGATTTATTTCCCAAGGCAGATATATTTGTAGCGTCTGCAAATTATGAAAACAATGATATCTCTCACTACTTTAAGAAACATAAAAACAAACTAAACACGGCTTGGATACAATCAATTCGTTTGTTTAGAATAAAACCTATTTTTTACAGACCATTTCTTCCAATTATTTGGAAATCGTTTAACTTTTCTGGTTATGACTTGGTAATTTCATCATCAGGCTCAAACATGGCATTCTGCATTAGTGTTCCTGATAAGATCCCCCACATATGTTACTGCCACACTCCTCCAAAGTTTCTCATGGACAAATCTAGTACTGAATCAGGTTTGCATAATAACAAAGCATTAAAATTTCTAACCAAACCATACTTATTATCTCTAAACCGTATTGCTAAGAAGTCGGCAGATGCTGTTTCAGTATTTATAGCCAACTCGTATTATATACAGTTAAAAATCAAAAAATATTTTAAAGCAGATGCGATTGTTGTTTATCCGCCACTGATGTTGGAGTGTGCAAGTTTAACTCAAAAGAAACATCGTGAACATAGGTACCTAGTTGTAAGTAGATTGGAAAAAAATAAAAACCTTGAATTAATTATTGAAGCATTCAATAAATCAAAAAGAAAACTAGTGATAGTCGGAAATGGTCGTCAAGATAGGTATCTAAAAAGAATATCTAATAACAATATCGAATTTTTGGGATTTATTTCAGATGATTCTCTGATAGACCTTTACGCAACTTCAAAAGCTTTGATAGTGGCAGCACAAGACGAAGACTTTGGTTTATCCGTCATCGAGTCACTTTCTCAGGGTACGCCGGTAGTTGCACCTTATGAGGGAGGATTTAAAGAAACAATACAAAATGGTATTACAGGATTTTTTTACTATAGCAATGCTGCAGATGCGCTCAATCAAGCATTGGATCAGCTTGAAACAAGCAAAATTGATTCTTCCAAATGCATACAGTTAGCTAGGGGTTATCACAAGAATATATTTAATAAAAAAATGATGGCCATAATTAATGAAAAACTGAAAACAGTATGAAAATAGTTTCTGTGTTAAATTTGGTCAATGTTGCAGATCTCGAGAGGAATCAATTACTCACCTTGTTCTTTGAACATATTTCATATAAAAAAACGTCATTTTTCTTTAATGTTAACTCTCACGGCATATATTTAGCATTAAGAAGCCCTAGTTATCTTAAAATACTAAATGCTGCCGATGTGCTGTATGCAGATGGGTGGGGGCCAGTTCTGCTGTCTAAAATGCAAAAGACTTCGCTGGATAAGAGAATAAATGTTGGAGATTACATAGATTATCTACTAGCACTTCTTGAGAGAAATGGTGTAAAAATCTATTTTTTAGGTTGCGAAGACCACGTAGTTGTGAGTGCGGTAGAAAAAGTAAAAAAAAGATATCCAAATATTAAAATAGTCGGATACCACAATGGCTTCTTTAATATATCAGAAGAACAAGATCTGATTAAGGAAATTAAAAATCTAAATTCACAAGTAATTTTTTTAGGAATGGGAAATCCTCAACAGGAGGAATTCTTATGGAGAAATAAACAATATCTTCCTCAAGCTCTATATATTACTGTTGGCGGCGTGTTTCACTACTTAGCAAGGACAAAAAAGCGTGCGCCAATTTGGATGAGAGAAAAGTATTTGGAGTGGCTATACCGCTTATTTCAAGAACCGAGGAGATTGTATTTTAGATATAGCTACGAACTAGCTTACATAGGAATTATAACGATTAGAATCCTATTTATTAATAGGTTGAGAAAGCTAAAAAAATGAAAAGAACAGTATTATTAGTGGGGGATACTGGCTATTTAGGAGCTTCGCTGGTTGAACCCCTATCTTCTCACTTTGAACTCACTGGTTTATCAAGGAAAAGAGGCCTTTCTAAAAAAATTAGAAAAATACAGTTAGATTTTGAGCTTGATGTCGAAAAACTTTTGGAAGTGGTTGCCCAGTTTGATTGTATTATTTGGGCGGCAGGTTTATCGCCTATTGATTCACTCAACAATAAAAAAAAGGATTATTTCCTGACAGTTTCTATACTAAGAAAAGTGCTTTCTGAACTTTCTAATTTTGAAAAAAAGCCAAAATTTATTTATTTTTCTTCTAAGTATATTTACGGCAATTTCAATCAAATGAACATTGTGGAGTCTGAACTAGAACAGCCTCAAACAGATTACGGTATGAATCGTTATGTTCTGCTTAAGGAAATAGTAACAACTAGAAAAAAATACAAGCTTGATGCTTCGATGGTCGTGCTTCCTGGAGTGTATGGCTATAATAAGAGTGAACAAACGTATAAGGGAGCAATTAACTCGATGGTTTACAGCGCGGTGAAGAGTAAGCTTCTCAGCTTGTATCAAACCTCAAGATTTTTAAAAAATGTTCTTCATGTAGATGACTTTTCAGATGCAATTACAGCCATGTGTCTTAACGAAGCACCTCTGAAGCATCCAATGTATAATTTGGCGAACAGTCAAGAGGTTACTATAGAAATAGTATCCGAAATTATTCGATCAGAATTACCAGAAATTGAGATTAGACAGCATGTTAATCAAGTCTATGGAATGTTCGAAAAAGGGGATCTAACACTAAGTTCAGAGCAATTCATGACTGAATTTCATTGGTGTCCAACGCATGATTTGTCAGCTAGTCTTAAACTAATGATGAAACACCTGGTAAAAGAAGAAAAAAAAGATTGAAGCAAATTATTGATATGAGAAACACGCTAATACTTTCAGTTACAAAAAAACATGTGGGAGGTATGTACCACGCCTTACAAAGTGTGAAAAGATCTCTGAAAACCTTTGGAATTGAGAGTATGCTTATTGAAAATGTATCATTTTTTGAATATCTAAAAATATTCAGATCTAAAAAAAAGCACATCATCATATGGAGTCTCAGTCATGAGGCAAGTCTGTTGCCACTTATTACTTCTCACATTATTGGAAAAAAGAATGTGTATTTTAATCATGGCGTGTGGCATCTCGAATCTCAGGTGTCAACTTGGTATGAGTTAGGACCCCTTTCGTCGTTAAAAAGAAAAATCCATTATTTGGTACTCCAGTTAAAACAATTCATGATGTTGCTCTTTGTATCAGAAGTAATTCATCCTAGCGAGTATGCGTCACAATTATTTTGGAATCAAAAACTCAACAGAGTCCTTATAGCAAGCAAGAAAAGCGTGGTGTTACCCCTTAGTGTTGATAGGAGGAAGTTTACTATTAAGAGTCTTTCAATTAGAAAGAAAATTAAAAATAAATATGGCATCTCAAGTATTTCCAAAGTTATATTGATGTTGGGGAGAGCAGATAATCGAAAAAACATTCAGGATGGTTTATTGGTTGCAAAAAACTTACTAAAAACTAGAAACAACATTCAATTCTTATTCGTTTTTGCTACAAGCGAGTATAGTGATTATTCATATGTTTCATATCTATCAAAAAAGATTGATGAGTTGCATATTGGAAAAAATGTAAAACTGATAACTGGTCTATCGGTTGAAGAGATCCCGGAAGTCTATCAGATAGCGGACGTGTTCCTGGTGTTGCCAATACATTCAGAAATGTTTGGACTAACTACGTTGGAGTCATTATATTCTGGCACTCCTGTATTTGGTTATCACTCAGCCGCCACACCTGAAATCATCAGGGAAAGCACTAATAAGTATTTAGTTTCAGCCGGTTGTATTAATGATCTTGCAGCTAAGGTGGAGAATTATTTATATTCAACGTCTGAAAAGGATCAAGAGAAAACTAGAAAAGAGATTTCGAAAAATGCTATGAGAAACTTTAATGATGTAAAAATTGCAGAAGAATTGCGAAAATATTTCTCACTCTAATGAAAACTATTCTATTTTTATCACCAGTTACTTGGAGGTATTCAAATACCCAAATAAAAGAATTTGTTGAGTTGTTGAGTAAAAATCATAAAATACTATATTTACATTGTTATGAGCTTGAATATGTTTCACTCAAACACTTCATTCTTAACCGAAAACAAAGAGAAAAAATAATTCATACCTGGAAAAATATCCTTACTTCAAAAAGAATAGTTTTTCCTACTTTTTTGACAAGAAACACTTACTCTATTTCAGAAAGAATAACAAAGATTGATGGTTGGATAGTATTGTTACAAATCCAAATCATGCTTGTCTTAAGAAGATCTGAGAACTGTGTATATGCTAACACTGCGTTTTTTCCACCCCTTTTTACTAAACTTAAGAATGTTAAGTGGATTTTTGACTTCTATGATAGAAGTTATGATGAAAATTCAGTTGAAAATAATACCATCATGCGCACCAATGAAAAATGGTTGTTGAATACTAGCAAACTTGTTTTGGTAAAAAGTCAGTACTATATAACTGAAGTAATACCTTCAATAAACTCAAAAAATAAATCATGGGTAGTGCTGAGCAAAATAGGCTATTCTGTAAAGAAACACCTATTGATGTTTCCAAACAAGAAAAAGAGTTCTAAAAATGTTGTCATCGGTTACGCCGGTGGGTTGTCAGAAAGATTAGACTACCAGCTGATTATTGATACAGTTGAAAAATATCCAAATGTCACATTTGTATTCGCAGGATGCAAATACAATAATATAATCAATCTTTCAAAAATTTCATTCAATGAATTTGCTAAAAAACTGCTTTCATATCCCAATGTTGTTCTTGAGGAAAATAGAAAAAGCAGAGCTCAGCAGGCTGAGATAATGTCAAAGTTTACCCTTGGATGGATACCCTATGATATTTCTGAGTATTTTAATAAGTATTGTCACCCTACAAAGTTTCTAGAATATATGGCAGTAGGGCTTCCCGTACTATCAACGAGAATACCTTCATTAATTGAACATTCAAAACATATTTCATTTATTGATTCTGCCAAATCAATGCAAAAAATTTTGCAAAATGTTGATAAACTATTGGCTCCAAATACTATTTATCAGAGAAAACAATTCGCAATTGAACATAGTATAGAAAATAGGTACACTCAGCTCTCATCCTTATTAAAGGCAGTACTATGAAATCTGTGGACGTCATAATTCAAGACGAAAAAATTGCAAAGTGGTTTGTTGATAACTATTGTGTACGCAAGTTCTTTTTCAAGTCAGTGAAAAGAAGACAAAAAACTATAACTAGAATTATCATTATTCCAAACAAAGGAGGCCAACTATTCAAGATCATAATTGATAAAATGATTTATATAGAAAAAGCACTGAGTTTACTTACATCTGTTATTTTTAAAGACATTATTGAGGAAAAATATATTTATGAGTTTTCGTCCAATGTTTTTCAAGTTATCAGGCTGGAACTTTCTCCACATGAAGGATACAGGTTGTTTTTAACTGGTAAAAGCAAATCAATTAATAAGTTATGCAAATTACTAAGAATCCTAGAAGATCCATTTCTGGCAAAATCTCGAAAGTTTTCATTAAAAATTGAGTCTCAAAATATGCATCGTCTTCAACAACAGTTCTTTGCAGATAGATATCTAAATGCTAGCGATGTGTTAAAGTACATTTGGAACGTTATTCACTATGGGTTTAATTCAGTTGCTATGATAATGTCTATTAGCGCTGAAATTAGTTGGTTCTGTAATAGAAGGTGTTCGTATTGTCCTGTTTCAAAGCTAAAGAGAGTAGTTCAAGAAAGAATGGATATTCATACATTTGAAAAGGTTGTTAAAGAGATGGGGGAATACAATTATGAAGGATATATCCACTATAATTTTTATAATGAAACGCTTTTGGACAACAGGCTTGAACAATTTATTACTCTCACGAAAAGATTTTGTCCAAATGCCAAAAATCACATCAATACAAATGGAGATCTACTCACACTAGAAAAATATAAGCAATTAATCTCAGTTGGAACTGACTTTGTGTTTGTAACTCTTCACGATGGAACAATGAAGTCGGAGATGCGGAGCCTATTAGTCGCTGCGAAGCAATATAATAACTCAATAGACTATGAGTTTCCGAGTAACATGGTGTTCAATAACAGAGGTGGGCTAGTTGAAGTGGGAAATGATAAAAGCAATAATCGACCATGCTATTTGCCAATCTATGATGTAGAAATTACCGCTAATGGTACAGTTTTGCCTTGTTGTAATGACTATACTGAAAAAATGAAGATGGGGAACGTGCTGAGTAGTCCACTTAAGTCAATTTGGTTTTCGAAAAAATTTAGACAGTTTAGAGCAGATTTAGTACGAGGCAATAGATATAAGTACGATCTTTGTAAAGACTGTAACTATTAATTGTAATGAACTATTCTTCAGCATCAGTCGTTATTTGTTGCTCTGATTATAGATTTAATCAATCAAGGTTGTTGACTTTAGAACAGACATTGTTGGGACTATCTAAACAGTCAGCGCGAAACTTTGAAGTTATCTTAGTAGTATTTCCAGATACAACAATGATTGATTCAATTCTTGTGGAATATTCAGAGTTAATACATATTAAAACAATCATCGTAAACTCAAACAATCTTCCAAAAAAGAGAAACGTTGGAGTTGCCAAGTCGAAATCCAACATTGTAATGTTTATTGATGATGATGCTACTCCGAACAAAAAATGGGTTGAGACCGCCATTCGTTCGATCAAATCCACTCATGCACATGTGATTGGAGGCTCGTTTATATCATATTCAAACTCGTACCTTTCAAGATTTCAAGCTATGTATTATTCATGGGGAGGTCAAAATGTTGTAAAGAAAGTAGATACGGTTATCGGCGCCAACATGTGTTTGGATAAAGCATTATGTTCTCAGTTTTTGGGTAAGAACAGAAGATTTTTTGATGAATCTCTTTACGTTGCTGGCGAAGACTCAGATTTCTCATTAAGAATTTCCCAAAAAAATGGCTTGGTTTATTTTGTCCCTCAATTGAAGGTAATTCATGTATATAGGTCAAATAGTATCCATTTTTTCAGAAGACAAATGGAGTATGCAATGGGTGACTTGCAGGTATTGAACAAGAATAAAAAGTCAAGGTATTTATCAAAGTACCGTCATGTGTTTTTAGCAAAGAGTTTAGTTGGGCGATTTTTGTTATTCGCGAGAGTTTGTTTTTGGGCAACCGTTGAAGATACAAGGAATCTTGGCATATATTGGCTACCCGCTGTTTTGCTCAGGGAATGTAGTTATGCGACTGGGTTGTTTCTCACTTTGAGGAATTACCAACTGGAAAAATGACGTAGCTGTGAGAATTTGAATCAGTTCAAAAGAACTATCATAAATATATAGTGGATAAAAAAAGGAAGCGGTAATAAAAAAAATTAGACTGTAGAGCGCCATCCTTGATAGTGGAAGATTCTTGTTGTTATTTATATTATTTGTGACATTCTTGAAAAGAAAATAAAAGAACATAAGCACCAGAATACCTATGATTATGCCGTTTTCTGCTGTCAAAAGTAAAATGGACGTGTGAATTCCCCTTAGAGAATCCATGTATTCGTGTTCTAGATTGTAAAATTCTGCTATGTAAAATGTTGAGAGCTCAGGACCTGTGCCAAAAATTGGTTTCTCTGAGGTAATCTTTATAGCTTGTAAAAAAGTGATCCACCTTCCCTCAAGAGTAGTTAAGCCTTCACTCCTACCAAATGTTGCTAGCGCCAAAAATACAACAACCAATACTAGGATAATCTTTAATTTATAATTATTAATAATGTTCTTTTTTGATAAAAAAAATAAGAAGGACTGATTAGTTTTTGATACATATGCAATAAGAAATGTGAATAGTAGAGTTGCAAGAACAATTCTTGTTTTTGATAGAGCTATGGTGACCAATCCCATTACTATTGTGACAATAACCAACAATTGAAAATGGCGACCTCGAACTATTATTTTTGATTCGCTGTTCAAATTAGATGCTACAAATGAGCATAAAATACCAACATTCACGGCAAGAAAATTTGGGTGACCGAATGGTCCTTGGGATCTAAATATATGTTGGAATGAGTATGAAGCAACGGGCAGTTGTGAGAGATAGGTGGAAAGGTTACTATTTAAAATATTAAATATAAACTCAAGTGTGCTTATTAAAAAGAAAAAAATAACTGAGGAAAAGCAAAAGGCTATTACTAGCTTAGTAGCATTTTTTTTGTCGATCCATAATATAAAAAGAGTGTTTATTAGGGCAAAAAATAGTGATAGTAAAGTCACAATGGATAGTAGTCCATTAACTTCATAATTGCCAAAAATTTGATTACAGATAAGTACAAAAATACTTAATAAAGGTAATACAACTATTTTATTACTCTTAATGAACCGAACAAGTTTGCTCTTGTAGTTCAATACTATAGACACAAAGAGTAGTATGGAGACAAGTGTTTTTAAGGTAACTGTTTGAACAATAGGAACACAAAAACTTTGTTGATACCAAAAATTCATCGACATACATTCTGGTTTGTTAAGTTGTATTAAGGGGGAGTGATTAAAAATGACTAGAAGGTAAACAAAAAAAAGGGAGAACGAAATATTTCTTTTTAGAATAAATGATCCCAGAAATAGGACTAATAGTAATCCAAAAAAGTATGTAGGGCCTGGAGTAAACAACAAGGCAAGTTGAAACAAAAAAAAGAAAAAAGTTGACTTGATAATATCAGTAGTTTTCATTTCAGTCCGAAACGGGAGTTGCGTCAACAGATACTATCCAAGAAGTCAGTCTGCTTAGCCGAGGACTATTGAAGGTGATTTGTTGACCAGTTTCCAATAGGTTGCCATCATATGTTTCTAGTGTATTGTTGTTTTCTTTGGATAAAATCTTCGCAGTAACATAAACATCTTTCTTCAATGGGTCATATGCTAGGTGGGGATTTCCAAATTGATCTGTTGTTGTAATTTTTGCTGGTACTATTTCGGTCGAGAGTATTTCCAAATAAGAAATGTTATTATTATCTACCACTATCTCTCCAGCTTGGTAGTTCTCAATGAATTCTTTGCCAACGTTATAAATTATTGATTCAAAGATATGGAATTGATAATCATCAACTATTGGGGTTAATTGCAAGTGACTTATTAATAACTCAACTTTTGTTTTATTGATTACTATCGATAGAGGATTCCCAATCAATAGTTCTTGATTGTTATAAAACCATCTTCCTGACCTATCGGAAGATTCAATTGTTAGATATACAGTTCCAAATGATTTGTTTTTTACTTTATTCCAGGTATCCTGGGTGGAGGTAAAATACTTGAGTTCGTTAATGAAAATTTTCCCGTCATCACTGGTGGTTTGCCCAGTTAGACTTGACACAAGAGGTGTTGGCATCCAATCGGAGGTAGACCACCAATTTGCCGGTTGCAGTTGAGCAACAACATGCAATGATACTGTGTTGTCTGATGGATACTTTAGGCTCCAAATATATCCCAAAGTTACAGTGCTAATAAGGAAAACCATTACATATTGACCAAAGTTCTGAATGATTGGTAGTTTTCTTTTAGATTTTATTATAATGCTTTTGATCCTCTTCATCGTTTCGGCATTGTATTTCCTTTACGCTTTAAACGCAAGAACTCAACCCTTTGGAAAAGTGATGCTAAATAGCCAAGAAAGAAACTCGTATTGAGAATCGTTAATCCGATCATTATTTTAATTGATTTTCTATTAGACTTGTCGCAAAATAACTCTCGTTTTCTCCCCCTCCCCAAATCGTGACTAGCATGTGGCAGACCTCGTATAGTTGTACAGCGCAGCGATGTTTCTCATAGGCAAATCAGCCGTGGATATTTTGCCTCGGTATCGCTCTGAGAGGATGTCAAAGAATTTTAATGCTCCGATTACGTGTTCCACTCTTACTCTGACAGACGAAATTACTCGATTGGTCTCTTTCTCTTCAGGATTAAGCTCTCTACTTCTTGGTTTCTTGAGTGGTAGTGCCACCTTAATCAAGGGGTTTAGTTCACAAACTCCAATATAACCTAAGTCACCACTACCAACAGCTCCTGGTGGAGCACGAAGTATTAAGCCATCATCTTCACAAAGCTGTTTATCATGTCTTTTACCCTCCACAGTCTTTGATACTGCTAGGATTCGCTTAGTCCGAGGATGAATGATGACCTGGTTTTTAATGGTGTGACACTTCTTTTTACCTGAGTAGTAAAACTCTTGAGTAGATTGATCTTTTGACCTTAAGACTCTTCGCTCAGTGGCATCAACGATAAATTCATTTAGATCAGGGAATATCTCCATAAATCCAATTAGAGTTTTAATCTTCTTTTTTGGTAGTATTAATTGACCACCAATAGCCATCCAGAGCACTTGCTCTAAAAACACTTTCCATCGATGAATGGTCTCTTTATCTACTCCAAACAGAATAGATGCTAATCTGAAAGTCGGATAAGTCTTGTAGTAAAAGAGAATGAAAAATAGTCTTTGTCTAGTGTGCTTAAGCAGGGGTTTCCTGCCACCTCCCACACCGCGTTGTCGTTGATACGACCAAGCCTTTCTGTACCAGCACTTAGTGAAGGCCTTTTCAAAATCTGGCACCAACTGCTCAAACTGGGTTTGAGAGATGCCAATTGCTGCTGGATAAAGTTCGGGATGTTTGAGAAAATAGGTTAGATTCATGGGCAGGACTCCTAGAAATAAGTACTGCCCATAATCGTATCAAATCCTATTGTGCGACAAGTCTAGTATTTCATTACATGGAGATGTTTTTACCGACGAATCTCTGTTTTCCAAACGATCGTTACAATACCAAGCGAAGGGCTCACTTGGTCAACAACTCACATCGCGCTTCGATATCATCGAAAACAACCAGCAGGTATTCTACAAACCAGCCAGCTCACACATGAAAGAACTCTATGTGCAGTTCTTGCAAAATAATCCGGCCGCAGAACAAGATCCCGCATTGCAAAAAATTCAGCCAGTTTTACACGGAGACAGTTGGGCTCAATCGCAGAAAACGATTGAGCCAACGTCAGAAACCAGTGAAAACTTAAACACCGGTTTATTTTTTATGGCACTTTCGCTTGGAACTGAACTTATTGAGTACGACGATCAGATGAAGATTGGAGAATCCACCTACACCTTCTCAAAATTAAGATTACGAACTGAGTTGCTTACTGAATTTGCCAACGAGACAGAAAATGCGGATGAAGAGCTACAAACACAGGTAAACTCACTACTACAAAGTCTTTCACAGAATACTACCAATCCGATACTCATTACCATTCTGATTGATAACAAATCAAAAACTTTGCACCGAATTACCATAAAAATTGCAGAAGAAATACTGGAAGTCGCCAGCAATTGGGAAATTGAAGAGGGAAGTAGCCCTTTTAACATAATTTTTTCTAACCCGATAGATTTACTTGCCTGGATGCC
>Ga0116142_10004215_pt1 | contig 13856 bp, 8 predicted proteins | sample AD_UKC033_MetaG_FD_89785 | JGI IMG/M metagenome (GOLD analysis project Ga0116142, IMG submission 89785) | Active sludge microbial communities of municipal wastewater-treating anaerobic digesters from USA - AD_UKC033_MetaG | ecosystem: Engineered > Bioreactor > Anaerobic > Digestate | place: USA... | reverse complement strand
CTTCTTCGTTCAGGCCGCGGGTGAGGTTTACCAGAATCGCTACTTCGCCATATTTTTGCAGCAGCGGGGTTATTTCGCGGGCAAAATCGAGAACGACCGGGCCACGAATGCCATTGGCGGTAAAAATCAGATCACCTCTGGCTTGAAGCTTTTTTTCGCCGGGCATGTTTATTTTTATTTCGGCTTTGCCGACGGTATCGGCTCGACAGTTTTTTACCCAGGTCTCTTTCGTCTGCAATGGCAGCATCGCCGGGAAAAGCTCGGTTATTGTATGCCCGACCGCGGCGGCCATCGCCAGCCCCTCGCCATTCGAGCCCATGGCTGGCGATGCTTTTCCACCTGTTGCCAGGATCAGGTTTCTGCAGCTGATTTTTTCATCGTTGCTTGTCAGACCGATGATGCGCGAGTTGTCGACCAGAAGTTCGGTAACCTTTTGAGAACAGCGCAGCGTGATTTTTTGTCTTTCGAGCTCTTGTAAAAGAGCTTTTACAACAGTGTCAGAGTTGTGGCTCGTCGGAAAAACACGCATGCCATCGGGAATATGGCAGTTTACGCCGATGGATTCGAAGAAAGCGAGCAGTCTGCTGCAGTCGAGCTCACGCAGCGCCGGAATCATGAAACGCCCTTCTCTGCCGAAACGCTTGATTATTTCGTCGTTAGAGAGGTTGCTGGCAAGGTTGCAGCGCCCACCGCCAGTTGCTTTAAGCTTGATCGCCGGTTGCGGCATTTTTTCGAGCAACAGCACAGACGCTCCGTCGCCGGCCGCAGCAATCGCCGCCGCCATTCCCGCCGGGCCGGCCCCGACAACCACCGTATTAAAATCGCCGAACTGTTCTTTTTGTCTCATTGTCGGATGATACCACACTCCGCAGGCTCTCATTGAAAAAGACCATGAGACATAGCGAAAATTACGGTATCATAAACTTTGAGTGCTGGTTTGTTATGTCAGAATAGTATTGAAGCTGGCAGTATTTATGAGGTTCTCGCACCATTCATAACGGCACCGCTTATTGACAAAGCTGCCAGCCTGGGCTTTCAGCATTGGATAAATCAGGTCGAGAACGAACTGTTCAAAGTCTATTTTCTGAAAAAGAACTAAACCGCAGAATTCTCTGGCAAAAGAGTTTTTGCCAGAGACAACGGCATCTATAGCGTCTTTGCCAGTGTATTCCGACCTGGTAGGGCTGTCATCGCTCGGATCAATGTTTTTCGGCCGGGGTGGCGGTATCGAAGATCGATCCGATTTCGAAAATGCTTCGACGGACTGGTTGCCAGTGGGTTTTGAAGAATGGAGAGGCAAGTTCTTCAGGGGCATTTTTCGCGGTCTTTGAAGTGTATTCGTCGCTGATGAGCAGCAGCAGGCTGCTCAGAAATTTTGTCGGGCCGTGCGGCATCGGCAGTGTTTCCCAGTTGTCTTTGAACTGCAGCGGGCTTTTCATGACTCTAAGAACCTGTGCCCGGCCAGTAGTGTAATGGCGCAGAAAACAGCGGTAGTTTTCGTCGTTGCTTTCCAGGGTCTGAAAGTTCTTTTCGCAGGCCTGCAGCAAGGCACGATGAAAAGCGGTTACGCCAAGCATGCTGTGTTCGACACTGCCAGGACTGGCTTTCGCAGCGACGCCAGGTATAGGTTGCGGTCTGAGATAAATTGAATAAAATACAACTGAAGCGAGAAAGCTTTTTTGTTCTGCGGGGCCGGCGTTTTTAACCAGCAACGGCGGAAATGGTGCCTGTTCAGTGAACTGGCGGGTAGAAGGCTCGATCAGACCCATTTTTACAACGAGATTGCGCCGGTCAGCCATGAACGTCGAAATCTCCGAGCCGCCAATAATTTTATTGATACCGAAATCGGCAGGTAGCGGCGCAACGATCGGCAGGTGCCTGATTTTTTCGGGAAACCGGTAGAGTTTGATGAAATAGTTCTTGCTGGCCGGGTCTGCGACCTCTGGAATGCTGAATCCCATACTTTTGAAGCCATTGTAAGCAATATTGGTGATATCAGCGGCATAAGTGGCCACAAAGCTTAACGGTTCGACAACTTCGACTGGTTTGGCTGCATCAGTAGCAGCAGTCGACGGTAGAATGCCGATACTGAAGCCATAGCTGCCATCGACGCGCCAGCCTTCACCGGGGGGCACTGGCCCGGCCTGAACTGTTATGATAGAAAAAAGCAGCAACAAAACCGTCAACAGCAGACTCACTCTGGTTTTTGTCATATTGAACATAAACAGGCCTACCTTTCAGTGATCTTTTTTTAGTATAATTCCAGTCTATTACCGGGCCGGGCATAATGCAATCAATTGTCAGACAATGATGGGTGGCAGGCAAACAATGCTTTAGTGGTCTGCAAGGTGATCATTGCATTGTTGTCTGCCGCTGTTCATGAGCCGTTATAGCCTCGATGTCTGGGCAGGCTGATTTCAGATTTTTCCGATTGCCAGGTATGAAAAAATGCTTGCAGAGAACCAGAGAAGAAGGCCGAGCAGCATTGGCGCCGGGCCGGCCTTTTTGAGCGTTTCCAGCGATAATCTGGTTCCGATGAGAAACATAGATAAAATAAGCAACTGCCGGCCAATTGATACCAGGTTCAGCCACAGACTTTCTTGTGATGGAATGACTGTTCTTATCAGTGCAGCGGCGATAAACCCGAGAATAAACCATGGAAACGCATTTGCTCGTTTGCAACCGCTAAAATAGCTGCTTGCAACGACAAATGGCGTTATCCACAATGCTCTGGCCAGCTTGACGGTGGTTGCAACCGCCAGCGCCGTGACACCATAATGGCTCGCGGCTCCTACGACGCTGCTGGTGTCGTGAATTGCGAGGCCCGCCCAGACGCCGAAATCATGCTGAGACATGTTCAGCCATTTCCCGATTGCCGGGAAAATAAGCAGCGCCACCGAGTTGAGCGAAAAGACCGTGGCGAGGGCAACGGAAGTTTCTTCGTCTCGCGCCTTGATAGCGGGAGCCATTGCTGCAATTGCGCTGCCGCCGCAGATAGCGGTGCCAAATGAGATAAGTTTTGCCAAACCGGGTTCTATTTTCAGCCATGTCCCCAGAAGGTAGCCTAGAAAGATTGTGAGAGAAATTCCGGTTACTGTGATCGGGAGAGAGCTCCAGGCCTGGCTGAGAACTTCTGACAGCGACAGGCCAAAACCGAGCATTATGACAGCGGTTTGCAGCAGGTTGCGGCTCCAGGATGAGCTTGCTTCGGGAAAGGGAGACTTCAGCAGCAAGCCGAAAGAAATTCCGGCTACCAGAGCCGTGCCGGGGCTGACCCCCGGAATGAGACTGGCAGCGGCCAGCGCGAAAAAAAGAGGTTTTTGCAGTGATTTGAGCTTCATAACGGTCTCTTTCTAAGCATCAAACAGATCAGATGTAAAAACAGGATAAATAAAATGCTGTGCCTGCTGACCTGAAATGCAAAACTGTGTTCAGTTGCTGCCTTTGCTAAGGCTGCAAAAGCCCTGGATCTGAATAGATCGGGGTATTCTAAAATAATATCATTTTCACTCTTCACTTTCAAGACAACATGTGTTTGTTAGCCCCGCCCCCCCTGTCAGTTTGTTAGCGTGTTTATGTTTCGGTGTGGGTAATGGCAGAACAGCAGTCTATGGGACTGATTATCGGGACTCGAGGCTTCGCTTCTCAGGCGACAAATTGCAACTTCGTGATTTTTAGTGTGATTGTCGCTCTTTGCCTGTTGCTTTATTGACTAATGGTTGATCGGGCGGTTATACTTGGCCACAGGGTGGGGCAGCGAGATCGTATTTGAAAGGGTATCATTGATGCAGCTTGTTCTGCAGGATAAGCGTGTTGTCGTATTTCAGCCCGCTTCTAAAGATGATATTGAGGCAATAATCGACCTTTATATTAAAGTGTATAAAGGCAAATACACTCTGCCCGAAGTCGCTGATTCTTCTATTATCGCCAAAAAAGTTGAAGACCCTGGCTACTTCTGGACAGTAGCCAAAATCGGCGATCGCCTGATTGGTTCGGTAATTTTTGCTATCGACCCGGTTAACAAAATGGGCAAATCGTACGCTGCTGCCGTTCTTGGTGAGTTTCGCGGCCAGGATGTCATGCGCACCATGGTTAAACACGGCTTGCAGCTTCTGACCCAAAAAACACGAACCTGCGACGTTATTTATGCTACGACTCGAACTGTGAGTTTCGCTCCTCAGGTGGTACTTGAGCATCTTGGCTTCATTTCAACCGGTATTTTCCCGAATGTGCGCAAAGTCGAATCTTTCGAAACCCACGGGCTCGAGGTTTATCTCGGTCCGCATTGTCTCGAATACAGACGCACAAACCCGAAACTCATTCCTGAAATTCTCGATTTTTACAGCATAGTGAAGAAAGACCTTTGTCTCGAAGAAGCTGAAACGGTAATTATCGAAGAGCAGGATCCGCGAAAAATGGGGCCGGCAATCAGCTTTGAAGTGCAGAACGATTACGAAACCATCAGCGAAAAGTTCTACACCTTCCAGGATAAAGACCTGATGACCAAGGCTTTTTTTCCTTTTACCGATCCGAATATGTTGTTCTCGGCCAAAGACGGCACGTCCGACATATTTGTAAACTTCAATCCTCTCGACGGAAACGGCGTCATTGTCGGTTATCGCCATTCCGGGAGTGATTTGCGCAACACTTTGATGTGGTTTTGCGAAGAAGCTTCCAAGTCGGGTATGCGTTATATCGAGATGCTGGTGAGCGCGTATTTGCCTCATAAGCAACGGCTTGCCCTCGATGCTAAATTTTTGCCCTGCGCTTATTTTCCTGCAATGAAAATGAATGACGATGGTCTGCGCGAAGACTTTCTCGTGTTTTCAAGATCGTTCGAAAGTCTCGATTTTATGGATATGCACCTGGTAGACAACAATCGTCGCTTTCTCGATGCTTTCATGAAATGCTGGTATGACCTGCTCGTGCGTTGCCAGCCAGATTTTGACGAGGAGTGGAGAATTGGCTGAAGGAAAACCTTTTGAAAACTGCGGGCGACTGTTCGATTGCCCCGATGCTTTTTCGCACAACACCGAGACTCGGCAACTTTTTGACGCGGCGATGAACGAGGCGCTGCGCTGGCATGCTTCCAGATGCCCAGAATTCAAGGCCTTTCTTGCTTTGAACGGCATCTCTGATTTGCGCCAGGAGATCCCGCCCGAAAATATACCGCCGTTGCTGGTCACCGTTTTTAAAGAATTCAAGCTTATTTCGGTGCCCGAAAAACAGGTGAAGATCGAGCTGACTTCATCAGGAACCGGTGGTCGCAAGAGCGCCATCGTTCTCGATCATCGTTCATACCGCCGCATTCTCAAGATTGTCGATGCTATTTTTGCTTCTCTGGGTCTGGTCGATCGCTCGCAGAAAGTTAATTATCTGTGTTTCACTTACGACCCCAAGGTTGCCGGCAGCGTCGGCACCGCCTTTTCTGATAAAATGCTGACCGGCCTGACAGGCCGACGCTCGGTTTTTTATGCTATTCGCTGGAACAAAGCCGTGAACGATTTTGAGTTCGATCTCGACGCCACCGTCAAAAAACTCATAGAGTTCAGTCGTCGCCCCGAGCCGGTAAGAATCCTGGGTTTCCCCGCTTATCTCTGGCAGGTTTGTAACCGCCTCGAAGAAAAAGGGCAGAGGCTGAATCTCGGCAAAGATTCGTATATCATAACGGGTGGCGGCTGGAAGATGCACAAAGACCTCGAAGTCACCAAGGATATCTTTAAAGACCGCATCGAAAAAGTGCTGGGCATGCCTCGCGAGAACCTGCGCGATCTTTTCGGCATGGTCGAGCATGGCATTCCCTATGTTGACTGCGAAGCGGGGCGCCTGCATGTGCCGATTCATGCCAGAGCCATGGCTGTTGACCCTGAAACGCTGCAGCCGGTAAGCGATGGCGAAGAGGGATTGCTGTATTTGATGACTCCTTATCTGTCGAGTTACCCGTCAATTGCCCTTCTGACGACTGACAAGGCGGTTATCGAGGGCGACTGCCCCTGTGGCCGCCCCGGAAAAACATTCAGAATAACTGGTCGAGCCGGCCTGGCAAAACATAAAGGTTGCGCCATTACTGCTCTCGACCTGCTCAAATAAGAGAAACACCATGAACGAACAAAAATGTCTTGTTTTTGGGCAAGAATACGATGCCGACTGGCTTGATTCAGAAACCGTCACTGAAGTCCTCGAAATTGCCCGGGAAAAAGCTTCTCTGGCAGCAGAGCCAGACATAGCCTGTATAATCGATATTCTCGACCAGGTTGCAGATGCCTGGGCAAACCCCGCTTACCACCTGCGTAAAAAAGCTGCGGCCATTCTGCCGGGGTTGACGATGTTCAGCCCACAGATGATCGAAGAAGGTTTTGCGGTTATCAGCAGTATCTGCAGACGAAAAAATGTCGAATTGCGTCTGCAGGGCGAACTTGGCGATATTCAGGTTTTGAACGAGGGTGTCGAAAGGCCGCATCATGGCTATCGCCTGCTGGCCAGACCCCGCGGTGTGCTTCTGCACCTGACTGCGGGCAATGTTTTTGTCGGCGCCGTCGACAGTCTTATCTCCGGGATTATCACCAAAAACGCCAATATTTTAAAGATGTCGCGTGTCGACCCGGTTTTCCCACTGCTGTTTCTTGAGAGCATCAAGGAGCACGATCCCGCCGGCATCATCTGGCCCAACCAGGCTGCCCTTCTCTGGAAAGGCGGCGATGCCGCAATCGAAAATGCTCTGTTCAACGCGCCGCTCACTATCGTTTTCTGGGGTGGGCACGATGCTTTGCAATCGCTCAAAGCCAGGGTCGGTATGAATACCAGATTGATCGAGAACGGTCCGCGCTATTCTTTCGCCGTTGTCGAAGGCCGGCGGATCAGAAATGCGATTTCGCCGGCAATGATCAAAGGTCTGGCTCTCGACCTCTGCCGCTGGGACCAACAAGCCTGCTCTTCGCCTCATGTGGTCTATGTCGTTGATTCAGACGTAAAATCGGCACATCAGCTGATTGAAGCTCTTTATGACGAGCTGATTCAGCTGCGCGAAGAACTTCCCCTCGGCAATCTCAGTTTTGATGAAAAGGTAGAGATCCGCAAGGTGCGTGAATTGGCAAGAATGGCGCAAGCTCGCGGTGAAGGCCGACTGGTCTGCCCTGAAGACTTCAGTTTTACGCTGATACTCGAGTATGATGCAGCATTCAAAGTTTCCTGTCTGAATCGTACGCTTTTTATCAAAGTAGTGCCCGATATCGACAGACTGTTCGAGCAAATTCGCCCTCTGGCTGCTTACCTGCAGACCGCAGGGTTGTATTGTGAAACAGAACTGCATCGTGTGCTGACAGACGGGTTGTTTGCCATCGGAGCAAAAAGAATAACCGAGATTGGCGGAATGAGCGAAGGCCACGATGGCGCGCCGCACGAAGGCGACTTTTTACTGCGTCGCCTTGTCGAGTGGGTCGATGTTGAATACCGCAACGATGCCGCCGGCAGGGTCGAAAGTTTGCTGCGGCAGATCGATTCGGCGCCTTATTACCGTCAGATTATTGCTAAAGCTGGTGGTTGCGGCTTCGAAAATTTTCACAAGCTGCCGTTGCTCGATCGTGAGACTTTTTACCGCAATTCACCGCCTGAATCAGAGGCCATTCTGACCGGGCCAATGGCCGATGCTTACGTTTACGCTTCGGGCGGCACGACCGGCAGCCCGAAGTTCACCTTTTATTCGAATGCAGAATACCGCTATGTGACAGACGTTCTTACCGACATCTATCGCAACGCCGGTCTTTGTGCCGGTGACAGAGTGGCAAATCTGTTCATTGCCGGTAACCTCTGGACCAGCTTCAACGTCGCCGGTCGGGCTCTCGAAAATCTTGGCTGCCTCAATCTGCCGGTGGGTGGCGCCTCTGACCTCGAAAATATTCTCAAATATATGCAGATTTTTGAGGTAAATGCTGTTGTGGGGTTGCCGTCGATCATAATCAATCTTGCCGAAGAAATTTCGCGGCGAAAGCTGGGTATAAAAATCGAGAAGATTCTTTACGGTGGCGAGCATCTCCGGCCGCAAACCTGCGATTTTTTACGTGACACGGTCGGTGCGGTTACCATTCGTTCAGCCGGTTATGCCTGCGTCGATACCGGGCCTGTTGGCTGGCAGTGCCTGCATCTCGATGGCTCGATACATCACGTTCTCGACGAATACTGTCATGCAGAGATTCTCGACCCTGTTACCCATCGGCCGGTTGCTGCCGGTGAAGTGGGCGAAATTATCGTAACCAATCTCAATCGCACTCTCATGCCGGTAGTCAGGTATCGCACCGGAGACATGGGGCGCTGGGTCGATGCTGGTCTCTGTCGGTGTGGCTTCAAGGGGCTTTCTTTTGAACTGCTGGGTCGTTGCGATGATTTGCTGGTAATCGGTGGTATCAACCTGTTACCGGTAGATGTGGCAGCCGGGCTGGCTTCCTTGCCGGTCAGTCAGTCATTTCAGATTGCTGCCCAGACTTTTGCCGGCAAAGATCGCCTTTGTCTCAGACTCGAGGCTGAAAAACCGTTATCAGAACATGAGGTTGTCGAGGCCCTCAAAAAAGGCTCGTATAAAATTGCTGAATCGCTCAACGACGGCTGGATGAACGTCTTCATCGAATGGTTCAAGCCGGGCGGCATCAAACGCAATGAGCGTACCGGCAAGCTCAAGCCCGTCATAGACGAAAGATTTGCCTGATAATAGGCTTTCGTTGCACTCGCAGCGAGAATTCTCGCTCTCTGGCCTGCTTTCTATCTACTATCCACTGATAAGTTTGAGTTTCTCTTCCCGGGTCAGAGATTTTATCTGCAGTTCTCGTTTGGAGGCGGTTGAACGGTCGGCAAGAATTTCGACATATTTGAGAACTACCGGTCTTCGACCTCGGGTGAAGCGGGCGCCAGTACCTTCGTTATGTGCATGAATACGGTTTTTCAGGTCGTTGGTAATGCCTGTATAAAGACTTTTGTCGCGGCACTCGACTATATATACGCACCAGTCGCCGCTTTTCGTTAAAGTGCTCATTTCTGGTTGAGAAGCTGGTAATAAACCAGAGGCCTGGCTACGTTTTTGACCGGTGCTGATTCGGGACCCTGAAATTGCCATTCAGAAGAATCGCCGATTATTTCTCTGACTTGTTCGGTTATGAGAATCTGATTGGCTTTTGCCAGACCCTGCAGTCTGGCGGTTATGTTCATGCCCGAACTGAAAGCGGTCAGATCGTCATTTGGGCCAATCAGGCCAACTACGGCCGGGCAGAAGTTTACACCGATTGCGACGCCAAACCTGGAAAAATCGGGGTGTTCCTGAATATCTCTGTTTTCAGGAAGATTTAAAAATTCACTGGTAAAGTCGACGATGATTTCGGCTGATTTTAACAGCTTATTTACTATTTCATCAGGAGTCTGCTGGTAAAACGGAGGTCCGAACAGCAGAATCAGGCAGTCGCCGACAACTTTGTCGAGGCAGGCTTCGAACGGGAACACTCTTGCGATGATGCCGTTCGACCATTTATCGACAAAATTGGTAATGCGCTCCGGGCTTTTGAGTATCTGTTCGCTCATTTTGGTAAAGCCGGAAATATCTGCGAAAATTACCCCTATCTGCTCTTCTCGCGGCGTCAGATAACGCTTTTCATAGCCGGGTTCACTGATCAGCCTGGTGATGACCTTGTCGGAAAAGAACTTTCTGAGCATATTGCGTTCACGGTTGAAGTCAACCAAGCGTTGTCTGAGGGTTTCGGCAAAAACCTGAACAATCTCACGGGCAAAAATCGAAAAATTATGACCTTTTTCTGGCACGAAAATGACCTTGCCGATCAGGTCTTCTTCGATCAAACCGTCGAGAAGATATGTGATAGTAAGGTTTTCGGCACCGATTACGCCAGTCAGGGCTTCAGAATCGGAAACCAGAGAGTTACCGCAATTTTTTATGAACTCGTCGAGTTCAGCCAGCGGGGAGTCAGTTGAGTCGTTGACCCTTTGCGAACCTTCATAAACGAGGTAGTTGATGTTTTCCTGGCCGGTCAGCTCGTGGTCTGAGTAAAGTATGACGAGACGTTCGAAAGGCACCGCCTTTTTAAGAACATATACGGCACCGTCTATCGAATCGGCGATAGAATGGTTCTTTAGAGCTGACTGCAGACCCATTATCAGGCTGTGCTTCAGACTACTGCTGTGTATGCTGTAGAAAAAGTTGTCGAGGAGTTCGCTGACGCAATCCAGCATGGCTTCGCCCATTTTCTGTTCCGGCGCAGAGTCGTTCGGAAAGGCAATGGCAATGCTGCCGGTTATTGTTCCGGCCATTTCCATGGGTTGGGCGAACCACCTGTTCTGACCGAGAGCGAAGCTTATGACCTCACTGACTTTATGTAGCTGCGGTGCCTGTTTCTTTATGCCTGTTTCACAGTGGCCATAACAAAAGGTGCGATGATTGAGGTTTTCATCCTGAGTTTCAACAAACAGGGCGCTGACCTCGATGTGCTCCTGCAGAAAAAGGAAGACGCACTCGAGTGAGCCTCCGAGGTCGCGATGAGTTGTTTGCAGATTCTCGACAAGACTGTCGAGCCCCATGTGCAGGTCGCGGAGTTTTTGTAATTCACACAGATTGAAGGCCATTTTATACCTCGCAATAACTGAATTATTCTTTAAAACTGTGGGCCAGTACTTTCCAGGTTATGAAACCTGCGAGTATCATCCAGGCAATGCCAACCAGCCAGTCAGGGAGATAGAGCATTTCAGCAATTTTGTATGCGTCTGACCCCCTTATTGACCGATCAATAAGGTCTTCTTTTATATCGATCAGAACGTAAAAGCACGAAGTCAAACCAAGAAACTTCAAAAACTGGTCGCAGATTTTTTCATTGGCGTAACTCGCCAGGGCGAGCAGCCCAAAGCCAGTAACTGAACAAATGATTACCCCTTCAAGGTTACGCACCCAGATTGCCGTGACGGTAAGCAACAGAAACCCGAGTCCGGCGGTGATCTGCTGGTCATATCTCGTTTTTACGGCGCCAAGAAGAATAAGACACCCCCAGAAAAGACTGCCGAGATAGCCGGCGCTGATTACGATAAAGCGAATACCTCCGGCTGTCCAGCATACGCCACCCAGATTCGCGTTCACTTCGATTCTGACGATGCTGCCACCTGTAATAACGGCGGCCAGCCCGTGAGAAAGCTCGTGAAAAAATACCGTGAGATATTTGATCGGCAGGACAAGGGCTGAATCCCAGAAGTATAGTGAGATCAAAAACAGAACGATGGGCAACGCCATTCCTTTGGCATTGCCCGTCGTTCTGCTCGAAGAAGACAGTAGCGCGTCGTTGTTCAAGAGGTTTCTCCAGAAGATTCAGCCGCTGCTGGTTTGAATTTGAAGAAACGATAGAGCAGATACATTGCCATTGCCGCAGAAAAACCGAGCTGTACGAAGTGGTCTGCCTGATAAAGCTTCAGATAAACTGCAATCGCAAGTATTATGCCCTGCAGGGCAGTAACCAAAAACCATTTGTAGTGGTTTTTCGAAGTGAACATTTTTATCACGCCGATGGCGGCAAGAATTCCCACCAGAATCATGACCAGCTGAAACCAGAAACCTTTGCCTTTTCTCGGGTTGACCAGCATGCCTTCGATGAAAGGAGCACGACCAGTCGGGTCAATCTGCAGCATCGAGAACGATATTGGCCAGTTGGTTGTGGGAATTTTGAATTTGACCGGCAGTAGGCCAGTCTGCCCGAAAACTTTTTCGCTTTGTCGCGTCTGAATTTGCAGCTGGCTTTGCTGGCGCTTCTGAATGTTCGAGTAAGTGTTCAGAGAAGAAAAGTAGGCCGTATTGTTGAGAAACCTTGTTTCGGCAGTTTTCTGCAGGCGGTCAACATTGCCCTTTTCGCGCATGAGCTCGTAACCTTCCGGCAGGTAGACTATCCAGCTCAGTTCGCTGATTGGCAGGTGCGCTGATGGTAATTCAACATAGGTTTGATTGAAAGCGGCCAGGGGATTCCCGAATTTGAAGGCGTAAACGATTTCTACCGGAAACGGTCTGGATTCGCCGCGTTCTATCGTCGATCGGACGATCGGCAGATTGTAAACGCCAAGCTCCTGGTCGAAGCCTGATCTGACAGATAATCCCGCAACCTGTGTACTCCAGAGCTCGGTCGGATGACTGCCGATCTGCGGCAATTTGACCTTGAGAAATTGCTCTGAATTGTTCCTTACTTCATAAACAACGCGGGTGAGCAGGTAGCCATCTTCGTTCAACAGAGTCATGGCTTCGGCGCGGTCGATGACAGCGGTCTGCTGCTCGATGTCCTCAGGGCGGGCAATGACCAGTTCAAGATTGTTGGGATGTCTGAGAAACTTGAATGCGTAGGGTGTCTTTTCAGGGCGTTCCCTGTTCCAGCCTTTGAGAAATTCGCCGGCCACGATCGATGAGTAGCCGTCTGTAATACCTGTTACAGATATTTCCAGGGCATTTATGCAGCCGATGCCGAGCAGGCCCCACGACTGTTCTACGTTGAGAGGAATTATCTCTGGAACCAGATAATTTCCATCTTTCAGATTCTGGATATCTTCTTCGAATTCAACTGTCAGCTCGGTGTTGCCACGGATTTTAGACTTGAAAATGATATCGAGACGTCTTTTGTCGTTTTCTTCGACCAGTTTCCAGTCTTCTATCAGTTTGTTCTCGATTTTGAGAATTCGAATTCTTTCAGGGATCTGGAAGCTGCAATCAGCAATCCCGGCTCCGCCCATTATTTTAAGCTCGAAGGTGTTGATGCCGCTGACAAAGCCTTCCTTGAAATGCAGCAGGTTGTGCTGTCTGACTGTCACCCTGGTCTTTTCTTCAATGACCACAGGCTCTTGTGTGTTATCTGTTGCCTGTTCTTCAATCGGCAGGGTTTCTGCTGGCTTTGCTGCAGCGGTATTGCGATACAGTTCGAAATTGACCGACTGGGTCGGTGGTAGAATCGCTTTGAATACGGTTTTATCGGCTGTTTTTTCGCTGTTTCTCAATACTCCGGGGTCGATCCAGGCTTCGCAGTCTTTTTCGTTAACGGTGATCTGCAGCGAAGAAATACAAACCGGAATCATGTTGAGCGTAAAGCGGCTGGAATGACGGTATTCGCTGGAAGACATGGGAATGAAAAATTCGACGTTTATCATTACCGGCCCGGAAGCGTTGGTCATGAACCCGTAGGCGGTCTCGCCACGGTTATCTATGAGTGTCATCGACAGCGGTTTATCGTCGATAGATGCCGAAGAGGGTATGGCATCTGTCGAAAGCAGGCCAACCTTTTTCCAGCCGGCGTTAAACAGGTCGAGCTTGAAGCTGGCGCTGAATCTGACACCTTTTTCTTCAACGACCCCGTGATATTTTACCGACTCAAATCTGTATTCGTTGGGAGAAACAATTTCCGGCACTTTTTCTGGGGTGATGTCTTTGAGGTAGTTGTAGTCGCTTTCGGGCACTATTACAGCTCGATCGGCACTTGGCAAAACCTTGTTCAGATCCTGGAACGGTGCCATTACCCTGATTTCGCGAGGTGTGGAGGCAAAGGCCGCGACTGAACAGGCAGAGAAGATTATTACTGCCAGCAGCATGGTCAGGCAGACGCCTATTCGCCCAGAGTTCGGCGGCGTGTTTGAATCGATATTGATAGAAGGCGGCGAAGCGTCTGATTCAGGCAGTTTTATGAAGCTGAACAGCCAGATTGTTTTCCAGACGAAAGCTCCGGCAATGGCCAACCAGAAACCGGCGTTGGCGGCGTCTCCGATGCTTTTCAGCTTGAGGTCGAATACTGAAAGAAGAACGATCAGCAGTGCCGCGAAAGATATTTTGGCAGGCATGCGAAGAAAGGCGCCGG